>Ga0172379_10000425_pt1 | contig 106437 bp, 108 predicted proteins | sample GrowelOW334metaG_FD_119756 | JGI IMG/M metagenome (GOLD analysis project Ga0172379, IMG submission 119756) | Groundwater microbial communities from an aquifer near a municipal landfill in Southern Ontario, Canada - Groundwater well OW334 metaG | ecosystem: Environmental > Aquatic > Deep...
ATTTCATTTGTGTGGTGGACGGTGACATGGTCGATTCCTCCTGTGTGGATGTCTATGGTGTTTCCTAAAAATTTCATCGCCATCGCTGAACATTCAAGATGCCAACCAGGGAAGCCAACTCCCCAAGGAGATTCCCATTCTTGTTGGCGTTTTTCTTCTGGGTTAGAAAACTTCCACAAAGCAAAGTCGGTGATGTTCTTTTTTTCTTTATTTGCTTCTATTCGCACACCTTCTCTTAAACCTTCAATATCGAGTCGTGCAAAATCTCCGTAGTGTGTATCTTTTGATGTGTCAAAATATACCCCGTCGCTGGTCGTGTAGGTGAATCCTTTTTCTTCAAGAGTTTTAATGAGAGCGATTTGTTCAGGAATATTGTCGGTAGCTTTTGGGAATATTGTGTTAGCAGTGCTGATGTTTAAAAGTGATAGGTCTTCCATGAAATCGGCGGTGTAAAACTCTGCAGTCTCTTTTGCACTTTTACCTTCGCGTTTGGCACCTTTCTCTATCTTGTCTTCACCTTCGTCACTGTCGGATACGAGGTGTCCGACATCTGTGATATTGATAACCTGCTGAATCTTATAGTTGTTTTGAATAAAGAGGCGATGCACTAGGTCTGCAAAGATGTAGCGTCGCATGTTGCCGATGTGCTGGAAGTTGTAGACGGTCGGTCCGCAGTGGTAGATAGTAACCTTTCCTTTTTTGATGGGCACAAAAAGCTCCTTTTTCTGAGATTTGGTGTTGAATACGTGGATGTCTTGTGGGTTCATTCGTCTAGCATACCAGAAAAATGAGTATCAAAAAATAGACCTCAAAAAAACAAAATACAAAATCTTGCACAGTACTATTTATAAAACACACATAAAATCTGCTGATTTTTGCTCTGCTCGTGCACTGCGCAAGGTTTTATAAATAGTACTGTGCAAGATTTTGTATTTTGTTTTTTTGAGGTCTATTTTTTAATGTCTGTATTTTCTTTCTGTGTTATTATTATCGACATGAAACAACAGAGACTCGATGGGCTTGCTGACGGTATCTTTGCAATCGTCATGACATTGCTCGCTTTTGATATTAAGGTGCCAGCTCTTTCTGGTGTTAGTGACACATCACTTCTTCAGGGTCTTATTCAGGAGTCTGGAGTATTTTTGAGTTTTGTTCTTTCTTTTGCGCTTCTTTTTACTTATTGGCGTGCTCATCATTTTCTGACTTCTGTTTATGCAAAGAATGTCACTGTCGGTCTTGCAAACTACAACGCCCTCTTTTTTCTTTTGATTATTCTCGTGCCGTTTTCTTCAAAACTTTTAGGAACATATTCAGAGCTTCCTTTTGCGATTTTTGTGTACGGTACTAATGTGATTGCTATTGGTGTAACTTTGTATTTCATGCGACGTCATATTGAGAGTAGTCCACACATTGATACTTTGGAGATTCATAAAGATGATCAGGTTAGTGGATATGTGCGAATTCTTTTTCCTGTAGTATCTGCGCTTCTTGCGATTGTGATTTCATTTTGGAGCCCTCTCGCTTCACTTGTTCTTTTTACTGTCGCTATTCTTTTCAATCTTGCTCCTGCTAGTACTAATTTTATTCATAAGTGGATTGTGGAGGCTTCGAGGGAGTAGAGATAAAAACCTCTGAAAAACAAAACTGTGCGAGAGTATTACTTCTTTCGGATATCGCAGTATTTTCTTGCTAGAAAATCTGCTCAGCTCTCCTGCAGTCCGAGAGATCCTCCAGAAGTAATACTCTCGCACAGTTTTGTTTTTCAGAGGTTTTATAATACTATTCCTTGTATGCCGTTGTAGCTCAGTCGGTAGAGCATTTCCATGGTTAACAAAATAGCCTTTCATTGAGGAAACTTGATGATAAAACCCGAATTACGGTTAAAGTCCACTTGTGTGGGTAAGACCGTGGCGAAAGATCGCCCGAACGACTGACAAGGGGTGCTAAGTCTAAAAAGATATGCATAAGATACAGTCTAATCCTCCTATAAGCTTTTTGTGAAATGGAGGTAGGAAATGAAGGAAAAGGTCCCCAGTTCGATTCTGGGCAACGGCTCAAAAAAGGGTAGAATGATGTACAATGTCGGACATTGTAGCCGAATTAGTTCAGTGGCAGAACACTGCTTTCGTAAAGCAGGAACGCAGGTCCGATTCCTGCACTCGGCTCAAAAAGATAAAATATTTCTAAAATATGTGCTTGCCAAAGCCCTTGGTCTTGATACATTAAATGCATGATTTTCGAAGAGATTAAAAGAATAGATGAAAACGGAGTTGAATATTGGACAGCGAGAGAGCTTTTTCCCTTGCTTGGGTATTCTCGTTGGGAAACTTTTGAAGATGTAATAAATAGGGCAAAACGGACGGCTCTAAATAGTGGTCAAATTATAGAAAACCATTTTCGGGAGTTGACGAAAATAGCCGAGGTGGGTTCTAATAAAAATAAAAGAGAAATCAAGGATTGGAAACTAGATCGCTACGCCTGCTATCTCATTGCTCAGAATGGTGATTCAAAAATACAGCAAATTGCTCTTGCTCAAACATATTTTGCAATTCAAACTCGAAAACAAGAACTTTTTGAACAATCTTCAGAAATTGATAAAAGAATTATGATCCGGGGAGAGGTAAGTAGTGAAAATAAAAAATTATTTAAAACCGCCAAAAAAGCAGGAGTTTCAAATTTTGGACTTTTTAATGATGCTGGGTACAAGGGTTTGTATGGAATGCCTCTTGGAGATATTGAAAAAAGAAAAGGTATTAAAAAAGGAGGGCTACTTGATCATGCTGGAGCAACTGAGCTTGCTGCTAACTTATTTCGTATTACTCAAACAGATGAAAAATTAAAAAAAGACAATATTCAAAATGAAATTGATGCCAGAAAGACTCACAACATGGTAGGTGGAAAAGTTCGTCAGACTATAAAAAATATTGGAGGTACTTTGCCTGAAAATCTAAAACCCGAAAAACATATCAAAGAAGTCAAAAAAGATGTAAGGTTAGTAAAAAAGCAAAAGAAACTGAAATAACACCATGCAAACATACGAACAAAAAATTAAAGAAATAGAAGACGCAATGCTCGAGCCGGGTTTTTGGGCTGACAAAGATAAAGCGCAAGAGTTGGTGCGTCAGCTAAATGAGCTTAAAAAGAATGGAGACCCTGAGAAAAAATACGACAGAGGTGATGCTGTAGTAACTATCTTTGCAGGGGCGGGAGGAGATGATGCTGAAGATTGGGCGCGAATGCTTTTTGATATGTATGAAAAATATATTGCAAAACGTGGTTGGAAGACTTATCTTATCGATGAAAATAGAAACGACCATGCTGGACTTCGAAATATTACTTTTGAAGTATCTGGTAAAAATGCTTACGGAGATTTGAAAGGGGAGTCGGGCGTGCATCGTCTTGTGCGTATTTCACCATTTGGGGCAAAGCAATTACGACAAACATCTTTTGCTATGGCAGAAGTAATTCCAAAGTTTGAACATACATCTTCCGATGTTGAACTCAAAGACGATGAAATCGAAATGACAATTGCTCGAGCGGGAGGTCCAGGAGGACAAAATGTAAACAAGCGTGAGACCGCTGTGCGTATTCTGCATATCCCCACAAGAATCTCAGTGCATGTGACATCTGAAAGAAGTCAGGCTCAGAATAAAGAAAAAGCAATCGCACTTCTAAAAGCAAAATTGTATGTGAAGCAAGAAGAAGAGCGTGTTGCTCGCGAGAAGGGAATGTATGTTTCTAAAACTACTGATATTGAATGGGGAAACCAAATTCGCTCATACGTCCTTCACCCATACAAAATGGTAAAAGACCACCGCACCGAAGTAGAAACCTCAAATGTCGAAGCTGTGCTTGGTGGCGACCTCGATGAATTCATTGAGGCTGAAAAAATGGTGAAATAGCCTCCTCCGAAGTTTGATACGAACTCTCATCAGTTTTCTCAGTCACAGCAGTATTTTCTTACTAGAAAATCTGCTTTCGTTCTCGCGCCGTCGCACTCCGAAAAACCTTCAAAAACTTCTTCGAGTTGTATTAAACTTCTTATGAGGCTATTCTTACTTCTTTTCAGCTGATTGCACTTTCATCTTTTTATTCATATAATGAATCTCGCATCATATGATTTACTTCGACAACGTATCCAAGATCTATACTGACAACACCGCAGCTTTAGACAATATCTCTTTACGTATAGACGCGAACGATTTTGTCTCTATTGTCGGCCAGTCTGGCGCAGGAAAAACTACTCTTATTAAAATGATTCTCGGAGAAGAGAAGCCTACATTTGGCGCCGTATTTTTTGAAGAGATTGATATTCATGGTCTAAAAAAAGGTGACCTCAATGAATATCGAAGGAAAATCGGAACAGTCTTTCAAGATTTTCGTCTTCTTGCTCACAAGAATGTATATGAAAATATTGCTTTTGCTATGGAAGCAGCGGGACGTGGGGAAGAAGAGATTGCTGTAGATGTCCCACACGTACTTGAGCTCGTAGATTTGGGAAACAAAATATGGAATTTCCCGCATGAACTTTCAGGAGGGGAAAAGCAACGTGTAGCTATTGCGCGAGCACTTGTAAATCAGCCAGATATTATTATCGCCGATGAACCTACAGGGAATCTCGACCCAGTAAACACTTACGAGATTATTCAAATTCTAAAAAAGATTAACGACCTTGGTACCACAGTGGTGCTTACTACCCACAATAAAGGAGTGATCGATTCTCTTGGACGACGTGTTATCACTATGGAAGGTGGAAAGATTGTTAGAGACGATAAAAGTGGAAAATATATTATATAATACAAAACATGCTCTGGACTAAAATAAAAAGAATAATAAAAAGTGGAACAATTAGTTTTGTTCGAAATGGCTCGGTATCTGTTGCTGCCAGCTTGGTGATGACTGTCACTCTTTCTGTAATCATGTCGCTTATTCTTGTTAGCGCACTTTTGCAATCTACACTTTCTGGTATTCGTGAGAAGGTTGATATCAATGTGTATTTTGAAGGTACCGCACCAGAAAGTGCTATTCTTGCTCTAAAGTCTGATCTCGACAAACAGCCAGAAGTTGCATCTACAAGCTACACATCACCAGACCAAGCACTCGCAAATTTCAAAGAACGTCACAAAGATAATGGTCTACTTATGGACGCACTTTCTGAGGTAGGGACCAATCCTCTAGAAGCAAGTATCAATATTCGGGCGCATGATCCATCACAATATCAAACCATTGCTGATTTTATTCAATCTAAAAATATTTCTGCTTCAGATTCGCAGGGGATTGTGAAGAAAATAAGTTACATTGAAAACAAAACAGCTATTGATACTTTGAGTAGAATTATTAGTTCTTCAGAACGTCTTGGGCTTATTATTGCTCTTTTCTTCATAGCTGTTTCAATACTTATCACTTTCAACACTGTCCGTCTAGCAATCTATATTTCAAGAGATGAGATTGGAGTGATGCGACTAGTGGGTGCATCTGAGCGATATATCAAGGGTCCGTTTGTGGTAGTCGGTATTTTGTATGGGCTTGTTTCTTCATTCATTACTCTAGTGATTTTCTACCCAATTACTTATTGGATTGGTCCCATGACTTACAATCTCGGCACAGGTTTAAATGTGTTCAATTATTATTTAGGTAATTTTATTCAAATCACTGCAGTTATAATTGGTTGCGGAGTTATTTTTGGAGTTATCTCAAGTTACTTGGCTGTGAAGAAATATATTCGAGTGTAGCAATAGCAATGTCGAACATTGTAGATTGTGGACAAATACTATCTCTTTTTTAGTGGGGAGGTATAATAGGTTGTATAAATTAATAACATAAACAACTTATTCATGTCTAAATTACAAAATATTTTTCGGGCTTTTCTTTTTGTTTTCATTTTCTCATTTTTTCTGAGTCCTCTCTCTATCTTTGCGCAACAGTCTGCAACTACAACTAGAATAATAAATTCTTCTCAACCTTTCACTACAGTACATGTCATCAACGAGCAATTCGAAGATAAAGCCTACTCAATAGGTGATACTGTTGATGGTAGTTTTGTATTGAAGAATACAAACTCAACCGATGCTCCAGAAATCTACTACGTCCTTTCTATTCTCACTGGTCTAAATCAAAAAACCCTTAGAGCTAGTGGGCAATTTGGTGATACAGAAAGACAGGGACCTATTTTTGTTGCAAAGCAATCAGACAAGCAAGTGGATTTCTCTTACAATATCCCAAGTTTCTTTAATAACACCAAGACTGGTGAGAAAACAGTGCTTCGTGTCACAGCATATTCTTCTTCTGGAGTGATGACTGGTTGGGCTGACAAAGAAATTAATGTAACTGATACAAGTAAACAGCTGGCACAAATTTCTAAAATGGGTATTGAGGTAAACAAAGAAAAGTTCAGTCCTCAACAGGGTCCTACTATTATGACTGGCCAACAAGGATATTTTTTCTTTAATATAAAAAACGCCACAACTTCTACTATCACAGTAACTCCTGAAATCACTCTTTATGACCGTACTGCTGGAGCATCTGTTGTTGGTACCAAGACTTACGACCCTATCGTCATAAAATCAAAGACAAATTCTGATCAACGACTAGAGCTTCCACAACTTGATAATTTTAAAGGAGTGTATGCCGGCAAGGTTCGTTTTGTTGACAGTAATGGTGCTGATGTAGCAGAGAGTGTCTATATTCGGTACATTGTGGGAGATGTTTACGCTACCATTCAGTCGGTTTCTGTAGACAAGATTACGGGAATAAATAAAGGCGACACACTAAACACCTCTGTTGTATATACAGGACCAGCAACTAATATCAATATACCCGCAACGGTATTGGGAGACGGAACAATGTCTGTAGATATAACTAACAAAGAAGGAGAATCTGTTGCAAAAGCGGTTCAGAATATTCCACTTGATACTAACGCTGAAAACAAAACTATTAATTTAAATCTCAAAGCAACAAGTGAAGCATCTGAGATTTTCATTTCTGTAGTTATTAAAAAAGGTAATGAAGTCTTGGCTTCATATTCATCACGTCTCACTGATCCAGACAAAATTGTTACCCCTAAGGGAAATGGTTTGGCTTTACTAATCTCGGGAACATTAGGAGCTATCTTTATTATCATCTTGAGTCTTTATTTTCTTAAGAAAAATAAGAGAAAATCACTTATGATGTTTGTTCTTGCTCTAGCTTTTGTCTTTGGGGGTGCAATGATTCCGACAAAATCTGCTCAAGCATTTAGTATATGGTATGGAATTAATAATCCTTATGATTGGCAGACTGTTGAGGTGAATAGTGGTTTCTATTCTGAGGCGTATGCAGGTAGTAATGTTTGTCTAAATGCACCATCTCATATAGATATGTGGTTAACTTTTGGAGGGCAACAAGCTTACAATGGTTGTGATGGACCTTATGACCCAGATGCACATTATTTCGATAATATGAGTTGTGCGGTCGGTACTTATTTTACAGCACCAAGTGTTCCTGGTACGTATTATGTCACTTTAGATGTTTTAGGTTGGAATGAAGGTGAATATGCAGGTAGTGCAGGTGGTTCTACTTATGTTCCTATAAACGTAGTGTGTCCTGCTGGTACTGTTTGGAATGGTGGTGCTTGTGCTGCTCCTGCAGCTAGTTGTACTGGTCCAGATGGTTCAACCATAGCAAGTGGCTCAAGCAAGACTTACTACACTTCATCATCTGCTTCAAATTGTAGTGCTGTGGCAGAAACAAGAACCTGTACTAATGGAACATTAAGTGGAAGTGCTCAGTATGCTTCTTGTGTAGTTAATTCTTGTACTTTAGATGGTGCAACTGTAGCAAGTGGCTCAAGTAGACTATTTTATTCATCTCAATCTTCGTCAGATTGTAGTGGTGTCTCACAATCTAGGACTTGTACTAATGGAACATTAAGTGGAAGCGCAACATATCAATATTCTTCTTGCTTAACAAACTCTCTTGTTGTGCAAAGTATTGGGGCTACGGGTGTTACAATTACAAATCCTTCAGGACTTGGTGGTGTTACCAATTACACCAAGACTTCTGGTTCAAATATTACAAACGAAACACTTACTGCTCCTGTTGTGAATAATTATAAGTTTTCATTTTGGTCTGGATGTGATTCAAAAAATGATACAAATCGCACATGTACAGTTTCTATAACTGGAGGTGGCACAAAAACAGTGACAGCAAATTATGATACAAATGCTTGTTTTCAAATAGTGAATCATTCCTCTGTTACTCCTACTTTTGTGTCGAACCCATCAAGTATGTGTACATTGAAATGGAATCCTACAAATGATGGAACCACAAATGCTGGAGGAATTTGTTCACCAGCAGGGCCTATAGTTTGTACATTGGATGGAGTACCCGTTGCTTCTTCTAACACTTCAAATACTCCTAATCTTACAGTTGGTACTCACACGCTTCGTTGTGATGACGATTATACTCATCAAACTGAATCTGTGAAATGTATGGTCACTCCAGGGTTTGGGGAGTTTTAGTTACAATGTCGGACATTGTAACCATTGTGGAGTGATAACAACACCACACGAAAGAAAAGAAAAAGTCGCAAGTTGCGACTTTTCTTTTTTGGAATAAAATGGGTAGACATGAGAAACCACAAATATGTTTTCGTTGTAGGGGGAGTGATGTCTGGAGTAGGCAAGGGAATCACCACCTCTTCCATCGGCGCAATATTTGAGGCGAAGGGCTACAAAGTAAATATTGCAAAAGCCGACCCATATTTGAACGTCGACGCAGGAACAATGAACCCCACCGAACACGGTGAGGTTTTTGTTTTGGAGAGTGGACTTGAGACCGATCAGGACATGGGGAACTACGAGCGCTTTTTGAATCGCACACTCTCTGGTGCGGACTACATGACTTCAGGAATGGTGTACAAGTATGTCATCGACAAAGAGCGAGCTCTTGGTTTTAAAGGGAAGTGTATTGACGCTGACAATATTCGAGACGAGATTGTCACCCGTTTTGAAGAAGGGGGAAAGCAATCGAAAAGTGATATTTCTGTAATTGAAATTGGGGGAACTGTGGGAGACTATCAAAACGTGATGTTTATCGAAGCAGCGCGTGTTTTAAAAATTCGTCATCCTGATGATGTTGTTTTCATTATGGTCAGCTATCTTCCGGTGCCGGGGACGCTTGGTGAAATGAAAAGTAAGCCGACACAAAATGCTATTCGCCAACTCAATTCATATGGAGTGCAGGCTGATTTTTTAATTGCGCGAAGTGTGGTGTCGCTTGATCAAAAACGAAAAGAGAAGATCGCATTTTCTTGTAGTATCCCCGTGGATAATGTTATCTCTGCTCCTGATATTGAAAGTATTTATGATGTGCCGGTAAATTTTGAAAGAGACAGGCTCGGTCAGATGATTTCAAAAGCTTTGAAGCTTCCAAAGAGGGAGATTGATTTGAGTGAGTGGAAAAAGTTTGTTGCTAAATCTAAAAATTCTAAAAAGAGTGTAAAGATTGCAGTGGTTGGAAAATATTTTGATACAGGGAATTTTGTGCTTTCTGATGCGTATGTTTCTGTGATAGAAGCTATTAAGTTTTCCGGATATTCTTTGGGGGTAAAGCCGGATCTTGTGTGGGTGAATGCAAAAGATTTTGAAGGTGACAAAGCGAAGGTTGTAAAGGTGATAAAAGAGAAGCTTGGGGATGTGGGAGGGATTTTGGTACCAGGAGGATTTGGAGAATCTGGAATTGAGGGGAAGATAAACGTGATTGAGTATGCGAGGAAAAACAAGGTGCCGTATTTTGGACTTTGCTACGGTATGCAACTTTTGGTGATTGAGTATGCTCGACATGTTGCGGGGCTTGTTGGTGCGCATACCACTGAGATCAATCCAAAGTCTGCACATCCTGTGATTGATATTATGGAGCATCAGAAAAAGTGTATTGAAGATGGGAACTATGGAGCATCGATGCGTCTTGGTGGGTATCCGTGTGTTTTGAAAAAGGGAACTATTGCCGAGGAGGCTTACTCTGCAATGTCCGACATTGTAAAGGGTGGGAAGATTGTAGAGCGTCACCGACATCGATACGAGGTAAATAATGCTTATGTAAAACAACTCACTGAAGAGGGTCTTGTATTTTCAGGAACTTCTCCTGATGGAAAACTTATGGAAATCGCTGAACTTCCTCGTACTGAACATCCGTTTTTCCTTGGTACACAATTTCATCCGGAGTTTCTAGCACGACCACTTCGACCGCATCCACTTTTTACAGAGTTTGTGAGGGCGAGTTTGAAGAAGGGGAAATAAAGATAAAGTAATTCTAAAATATATCCTTGCTTTTTGTTTGTCGTTCTTTATGATGGTGATTAATGGATATTGCATTAACACAAATACAGACTGATTTGGAGTCGATAAAGAAACAAAAAGAAAGTGTGGATTTTTGGTCTGCCCGAGATCTTATGATTGTTTTAGGGTATTCTGAATGGCGTAAATTTGTTGGGGTAATTGAAAAAGCTAAAGAGGCTTGTAAAAAATCAGGTCAGAATGAGAGTGACCAATTTGTCGGCGCCGACAAATTGGTCTTGACAGGTTCTGGAGCTAATCGTGGAGTCGAAGACTTTCTTCTTACTCGATATGCTTGTTATCTTGTCGCCCAAAATGGAGATCCTAGGAAGGTTCAAATTGCTCTTGCTCAAACATATTTTGCTACTCAGACACGTAGACAAGAATTACTTGAGCAAAGAGAAAAAGAAAACAAAAGACTTGATGCTCGTACAAAACTTAAAGATACTGAAAAGAAAATAACTAATACAGTGTATGAAAGGGGAATAAAGCTTCCTGCAGAATTTGGAACATTTAAAAAAAGAAGACGTATTTCACCAGTTCGGTCTCTTGCTGATTTTGATACTCAAGTTGAATTAAAAGCAAAAGATTTTGCTCTCGCAATGACTGATCATAATATTAAAGAAAAGAATCTTCAGGGAACACATCAAATGACTGAAGAAGTAGTCAAAAATAGCAAAGCTACGCGTCAGACATTGCTTTCTAGAGGCATCAAACCAGAAGTGCTAAAAGCAGAAGAAGATTTAAAGAAAATAGAAACACGGAGAAAAAAAGAGATGAAGAGTTTAAAAAAGAAGAAATAAAAAAGCGCTTTTCGGCGGAGCCGAAAAGCGCGGGAGTGTGTGAGTGACGTGGTGTGTTCAGTTTTTCGAGAACAATTTCTTGTAGATCAACCGCGCTCGCCAGCGAATCACCTCTGTATTGTTTCCATTACCATCTGGAAAAGGTATTTCGTATGAGCCCATGAGACCCAAGCAGGACAGGAACTCGACCACTTTTCTTAGTTGGTTTTTTTCTTCCTTGAGAGGGTCGCAAGTAGTCATGTCATGATAATCCTGACTAGACTGGGCTGATTTGATGATTTTTGCTAACAGCCAAGCTCTTTTTTCGATCAAGAATTCCAACTGGTTTGGAGTCTGCACATTTTCCGATTGCAGAAGCTCCGAATCATTCATGTAGGATATTTCCAAGAAAAGAAGCTGAGATTTTTGGAAGTGGTCAAAACCTCCTCTGTACAGATCTCGTTTAAACACTGCTAGGTTCCTTGGATAATGCAATGACTGCATTGTTTGGGACAGTACGGTCATTGCCACAAAAAACACCAGTCCGACATTGATCAAATCAAAAAGTTGGGACTCTGCCCAGCTTTTGCTAAGAAAAGACATGACGAAACTGATGACCAGAGAGAAGGCAAAGACACCGACCGCCATACATGAATTCTCGAAGGTTTTTGAGTGGTTCTTCTCGAACCCTTTCATTTTGTTGTCGATTTCGATGAGCTTCCTCGAGTTTGTTTGACCAGGAAACTGTTGGTCAAAAAGTTGTCCAAACACTGTGAGTAATTTTTCAATTGTCATTGTACTTTTTGGAAGTTGTCGCGTCTTCCTGTTTTTTGATTTTAGGTTTAACGGAGGCTTCTGGCCTCATACTCGACAACTTCTGGCTGTCGAGTACTAAGACGTTCTCCTTTAGTCACCCGACAGTAACTGTTCGAAAAGTATCATTCAAATGGTGATGTGTCAATAAAATAGATAAAATAATTCTAAAATCTAGTCTTGTTTTTTGTTTGACATCCATACTAATATTGGTAATATCATGAACCTAAAGATTACCAATCATGCTCAAGGTCGAATCCATGAGAGAAACGTTAATATTGAGCATATAAAGGATGCTATTAGATATCCTGATGAGAAAACTGATATTTTTGATAATCGTACAAAGGTGGTAAAAGAAGTTGAGGGTAAAACTATCGAGGTGATATACTATAAAGATGGATTTAAGGATAGAAGAGAAGAATATTTCATTATTACGGCTTACTATCTAAATATATGATTGTACAATACGATAACATTGCAGATGCCGCTTATTTGAGAATAAGTGAGACTAAACCAAGCGAAACTCGAAAAATCGAGGATCGGCTTATTATTGATACCGATAAAGACGGTAATATTGTCGGTATTGAAATATTAGATTTTTCATCTAACAAAATAGGATTAGAAAACCTAAAGAAGAATGTGGAAAATGGAGTTCCTGTGGAAATGATTGCTTCAACTCCAACTTCCTTCTAATTTTAAATAAAAAAACCGTGCTTTTCGGCAGAGCCGAAAAGCACGGTGGTGTTGAGATCAGGTTGCGACCTCGTCAAACAGTTTTTTGCGGAGCCAAGCAGCTCTCTTGTCGAAGAGGTTTCCATGATGGATGGTAGAGGTAGTGTTGTCAGCCTCCTCCACCTTCATCATACGAAGTGTGCAAATGAGTTCAATCAAGTTTTTCAACAAATCATCCTCGATTTTTTTCAGAAAATGATTTCTCTTGTTTTTGTCCGGATAGGTCTCACCTTTTTTGATAAGGAAAACCAGAAAACGGAGGTCATTTTCAAGTTGCTCCGCGAGTTCGTTCGGCGTCTTGATATCATACAAAGTAATCTTCGAGATCAGATTAGTGAAAAGTTTTTCCACATCTTTGTAAAAATAGAAACCTCCACCACACAATTCCACTTCATATTTCGTAATGATTGGTGAAAAGTGCAGGGCGAACTTTGTGAATGCGGATATCAAAACCCACAAAGCACATCCGATAGTAACCCACATCACCACAAGGTGATAGGGTGAATCTCCCCATTCTTTGATATGGTCGGCGAATTGGAGGTTGAAAGCGGAAATCGCGAGAAGAAGGTAGCCGATCCGAATCATCCACTTGTTGTGGGTGCGGTTTTCTTCCTTTAGATCTTCGATTCTTTCTTCGATCGAAATCAGTTTGAAACAGCTTCTCGTTTGGGGAAACTGCTGGTCGTAGAGCTTGCGGAATAGGCAGAGCAGGGAATTTTCCCTCTCGTCATTTACGTTTTTGTTTTCACTTTTCATGGTGCTAGTACTGCTGGAAGTTGTCGATACTTCCATTTGTTTGGGTTGATTTGAGATGAGGTTTTAAGTCCTCGTTTTCGACAGTTCTGCTCGGAAAAGTATCATTTAAATAGTGAAGCGTCAATACAATGTCGGACATTGTCAGGTCTTAATTGACTCGCTCAGCATACACAGAAATACTTCGTCGCTTCGCCTGACCTTTGCGGAGGTGGCCGTGGGATTTTGAAATTTTGTGAATGAAAAAATGTTCGGCGAGAGCGTCACGGATTTCTTGTTCGGTAGAGACGTGTTCGGCGACACCGATTTTAGGATGGATGTATGAGCCAGCTTCTTCGGCGGGACTTTCGCGGAGAAGGCGTTTTGCATTGAGGTCGTCGTCGAGAAGAAATGTTTTGAAATACAGAAAGCCTCCGAGCTTGAGGGTGCGAGCAATTTCTTTTACCAGTACCTTGCGCTCTTCGTTGTTTAGGAAATGTGAGACCATCATGTCGAGAACGATAGTTTGAGATTCATCTTCAATGGGGAGGGGGCCGATGATGCTTCGAGCTTCGTATTCTAGTGGTTTGCCAGCGCTCAGTTTTTTAGCTTGAACGATAGCTTCATTTGAAATATCAAAACCAATTCCTCGCATGTGGTAGGTGTCGTGCATGTAGATGAGGTTGCGACCATTTCCACAACCAAGGTCGAGTACTGACCCTCGGATATTTAAAAGCTCTTTACCAGACTCACGTTCTAGCCAGCGGGTGAACTTCATGAGGTCTTCGCTTGGGTCTGTCGAAAGAGCGAGGTGCGTGTTGTGCGCACCCTTTTTACCGCGGGTGTTCTTGTATTCCTTATTCCAGAAGTGTTGCGCTTTTCCCATTGATAGTATACTTTTACCATTATAATGGCTCAAAACAAAATTTACATCTACGGAAAACACGCGGTCTCTGAAGCGATAGCAAATGCTCCTCATGCTATCGACCATATTGCTTTTGCTTCATATTTTGATGATGAGGTCATAAAAAAGGGAATTGAAGAGGGGGCAGAGCGGGCACAGATAAAAGTGACGACCTTTGATCCACACAAACCTCCAAAAGAATTTGATATGTCGGCATCGCACCAAGGTGTGATTGCTTTGCTTGGGCTTGATAAGTTGATGAAGCCGTATAAAGAATTTATGCAGGATTTGAAAGTAGACACAGACACTTCGCTCGTGATTCTTGGTGAAATCCAAGATCCGCAAAATGTCGGAGCAGTGATACGATCCGCCTCGGCCTTCGGCCTCGGCGCCGTGCTTATCCCCGAACACAACCAAGCCCCCATCACTGGCACGGTGGTGAAAGTATCTGCCGGCCAAGCTTTTCGTATTCCGTTGGTGTCGGTAGGTAATATCAACAACGCTGTGCGCGACCTGAAAGCCAAAGGCTTTTGGATATATGGTCTCGATGAAACTGCCACCACTTCTATTGTCGAAGAAAAGTTCGACGCTCCGACTGTATTTATTTTAGGTAATGAAGCGAAAGGTTTGCGCGAGAAGACGAGAGAGCTTTGTGATATTTTGTTGTCGATTCCGATGGCGCCGAGATGTGAAAGCTTGAACGCGGCCGCTTCTGCGGCGGTGGCTTTTTATGCGTGGAGTGCGAAAAGAAAAATCTCTTAGTTGCAATTGAAAGTCTGAACTGGTAGGTTTCAAACAGAAACCATTTTGACCAAATGAAAAAATGCAGAAAGAAAAAGTCGAATTTTGTCAGATTTATGGAAAGTCTTGAGAATCGCGAACCTCTGTATCCATCTTTGTATGAAGTGTGGACCAAGAAGGTCCGCGCTGATATGGAAAAAGAGGGTACTTGGCCGACAGGGCTTCAGGAAGTTGATATCCAGATTTTGGCAGAATACCTGAGCAGGATTTTGCGAGAATTTTGGGATTCCAATCTTCCATTTCGGTGGTATGAGACAGGGGAAGATAGTAGTGTGCACAGAGAAATGCAAAAGCTCAGACATACTCGAATCCTCAGATTTCTATACGAGAAAATCCGTAAAAAGGGTGTTCGTGATAGGGCGTTTATTATGCCTGTGTGGGCGGGAAGGCATAGCTACGCAAGATCTTGGATTCATCTTCCTCGCGATTCCAGCCACGCTTTTTCCATAACGCCGTTTGTTGAGTTCAATAACCATGCTTCGGGGATTTAATCCTCGGAGCTTTTTTTATATTTTGTCTAGTTCCTGAAAATTTTTCTGAAGATATTATTAATGGATGGTATCTTCATCGTGGAATAAAGGTTTTACAAAACTCACACACCCTTCTGTTGCGAAGGCTTCTTTGACCATGCAGTTAAAAAAGATGGATAATTTTAAAGCATGGAGGGAAGAGCAAAAGAAACTAGGGAAGATTCCATCTGAATACTTACCTCTTGAAAAGAATGGAGATCTTGCAGAGCTTATTGGTCTGACCCTTGGAGATGGTTCTATTCATAAATACGCTCGGACAGAAGGATTGAGGATTGTTCTGCCTGCAAATAAGCCCAAACTCGTTTCTCGAGGAGCTGATTTGGTATATAAAGTGTTTGGCAAGAAACCCAGTGTTATAAAGCGTAAAAACGTAGAATGTTTTGATATCAGGTTCTATCAAAAAGCAATTAGTGAGAGACTTGGTATTCCTATAGGTTCTCGTGGAGACATGGAGCACACGCTTCCAGAGTGGATTATGAAAGAAAAATCATTTATGATAAGGTACTTGCGTGGTTTATATGAGGCTGAGGGAAGCCATTGTGCGCATCTTCCAACTTATACACATAAGCTCATATTTACCAACGTAAATCAGTCGCTTCTTAAGCAGGTAAAATTTCTTTTGGAGACACTTGGTTTCCATCCCCATGTTACTAAAAGGGATGTACAAGTTTCTCGAAAAAAAGAAGTCGAAGGTCTTATTGAGGTGTTACAATTTAGAAAATATTAATATTGCGGGATCGTATAATGGTAGTACGATGTCCTCTGGAGACATTTATCTTGGTTCGAATCCAAGTCCCGCAGCAGCTTAGTGAGACAGACCGAGAGGCCTTATTTTGCAAAGTATTTTTGAAAATCAATATTTTGGTACTAAATATTGCTTTAGTCAAAAACGTTGTGAATAAAGGAAAAGTTTGGTTCGAGTCCTAATGGCATCAGAATTTAAGAAGGTGCTGTTGGTGAACTATTAAGAAAAAATGTTGGTATATGTGCCCCCCACTGTCCATATCTCTCGGATAAAGTTGGAATTTTTAGTATACTGAGAAGATATGGAGAAACTTTACACGAGATATAGAGTCTGGAGGTATAAAAATACCTTCTTTCTGTTGGTTAGTCTGATTGTGATTTTCTACCTTGCTGGTACACAGCTGGGGCAGCAAGCGATAAGTAATATTTCAAAATTCGGGTACGTAGGTTCGTTTTTTGCGGGAATCTTTTTCGTCTCTACATTCACAGTTGCTCCGGCAAGTATTGTTTTGTTCAAACTGGCTCAGCTTTACAGCCCGATCGCCGTTGCCATAACTGCTGGTCTCGGTGCCGTCATTGGAGACTATTTAATATTTCGATTTCTCAAAGACAACGTGTTTGCAGAAATAAAACCAATTTTTATGATGCTTGGTGGGTCCAGCCTGTCGCGACTCATAAGCACACCATATTTTGCTTGGCTTGCTCCAGTGTTGGGTGCTTTGATTATCGCCTCGCCCTTTCCAGATGAGATAGGGGTGGGTTTGATGGGCATTTCAAAACTTAAGAATTGGCAGTTTCTCGCTATTTCTTTTTTGTTAAATAGTTTGGGGATACTACTTATTATTACAATAGCGAAGTCCGTGTAAGTTTTTAAACATAATCATGCCAATGTTAACGAAAGATCGGGAGAGTAAATTTTGGAGCCTTACACCACAAGTCGCGGTAAATTTTTGGGAAACTGATCTGGAGAATGGATTGGCTGTTCAAGAAGCAGAAGATAGATTGGCTTTCTATGGCAGGAACATTATAGAATCCTCTAAAAAGTCTGCCCGACTAATGATATTTCTCCGCCAGCTTTCTAGCCCACTCATACTCATTCTTATTGCGGCGGGGATCGTTACTCTCGCTATTTCTCACTACCGGGATGCGGCTTTTATTTTTATTGCCGTTATCGTCAACTCGATCCTTGGCTTCTGGCAAGAAAATAAAGCCGAGCGCGCGCTGTCCGAATTAAAAACGTATTTAAAACAAAGAACTAGGGTTATTCGAGAGGGGAAGGAAAAGGACATTGACGCCGAAGAAATAGTCCCCGGCGATCTTATTCGGCTGGCCCAAGGTGACCGTGTTCCTGCTGACGCTCGGCTTGTGTACATAAACGACCTGCAGATCGACGAGGCTGTCTTAACAGGAGAATCCCTGCCGGTCGCCAAGACGACAGAAGCGGTGGCAGAATCTTCTGGTTTGGGTGATCAAGATTCAATGATCTTTGCCGGCACATTGGTGACCCAGGGTTTGTGTTCTGCCGTTGTCTGCCGTACAGGAAAACTGACAGAGCTGGGTCAGATCGCTTCGCTTCTTGCCAAGTCGGAAAATGAGAAAACTCCGCTTCAGAAGGCGATCACCGCCTTCAGTATTAAATTGAGCGTTTTGTTGGGGGCTTTGACTGTCGTTGTGTTCATTGTGGGGATCTTTGCTGGTCGTCCTTTTCTGGAAATGTTTTTAACTTCTGTGGCGATCGCCATTTCTGCGATTCCAGAAGGTCTGCCGATCTCCATGACAGTGATCTTGGCCATTGGCGTAGAGCGTATGGCTAAAAGAAAAGGGGTTGTACGTAAGTTGGTGGCCGCTGAAGTCCTAGGAAGTACAACTGTTATTTTGACGGATAAGACAGGAACGCTAACTATGGCAAAGATGGCTCTTTCTAAGATAATTCCTCTTTATGGTTCCGAAGAAAAATTGCTGATTAGAGCTCTTTCGAATGCCAATGTGTTGATTGAAAATCCGGATGAGAGTCCGGATAGCTGGCGGATGGACGGAAGGATAATGGAGATGGCCCTAGTTCGGGCGGCCGCTCTCCGTGGCCTAACCTTTGCGAAGATTGTTGATAAGGAGCACGTATTGCAGACAATGCCCTTTAACCCGGTGCAGAAATTTTCCGCCTCCTTAATTAAAGAAGGAGATAAGCATGTTCTGTCGTTTTTTGGCGCGCCAGACATTTTGATCGTCCGTTCCTCTCTTAGTGACACAAAGAAGACTGAATTATTGGAACAAATAAATGCACTGGCTTCTTCTGGGGAAAGAGTGCTTGGGGTTGCTTCCAGGGGAATTGATGATACAGAAAATTTCTCGATCTCGAACGATCTTCTTGATAAAGATTTTTCGTTTGATGGACTCATAACATTTAGAGATCCCATTAGAACAGGAATCAAGAAATCTATCGATCGAGTTAGGGAGGCCGGTATCCGAACAATTATCTTGACCGGGGATCATCGCGGAACGGCCCTGGCCGCAGCCAGAGAGATCGGGTTGGATATTGGGGAAGAATCGATCCTCGATGCCTCAGAGTTGGTTTCGTTGCCAGAGCAGGAATTGCGAGATCGTTTGCCTAAGTTATCAGTGATCTCTAGAGTTACTCCTTTTGATAAGTTGCGCATCGTCAAACTGTTGCAGGAGGCCGGAGAAGTGGTGGCGATGACTGGTGACGGGGTAAATGATGCTCCAAGTATTAAGCAGGCGAATGTGGGGATTGCCATGGGTTCGGGAACCGAAGTGGCCCAAAGCGTTGCTGATCTCGTCCTTTTAGACGATAACTTTGAGACTATTGTTGCTGCGATTGAAGAGGGAAGGCAGATTCTTGGAAATATTCGCAAAGTACTCGTTTATCTTCTATCCAACATTACAGATGAGTTGATCTTGATCGGAGGATCGCTTTTGGTTGGGCTGCCACTTCCTCTCAATGCCCTTCAGATTTTGTGGGTAAACTTCTTTAGCGACAGTTTTCCTGCCGTGGCGTTTGCCTTTGAGAAGGATCACAACAGTTTGGTCCATCGACCCGGAAAAGGCAAAATGGTCCTCTTTAATCCCTTGATGAAATTTCTGATCTTGGTCATTGGGCTTTCGACCAGTGTATTGCTTTTTGTCATTTATTTCGTCCTTTTGCGTATGGGGTATGATGAAAATCTTATTAGGACTTTTATTTTTGCAGCTTTTGGTACCTATACGCTACTCGTAGTGTTTTCGGTTCGGAGCCTGGATAAAAGTATTTTTTCTCAGTCTCCGTTTTCCAATGGCTATCTCACTGGAGGAGTTTTGATCGGGGTCGCTCTAATGGCCGCTGCTATCTATATTCCTGTATTACAGATCCTTTTTGATACAGTAGCTTTGCCGCTTCCATGGGTGCTGGGGGTTTTGTTTGTTGGTACCTTTAACATCTTGTTGATCGAAGGATCAAAACAATTATTTAAGAAAAGCAGTTGGTCCTCTGTGGGGAGATAGACTGTCTTCTGGGCTATATATATTGGTTATTGTTTAGGACGCGGCAGTTTAGTTGGGTAGCTATAGTTTGCATTATTTGCTAGGATTGTCTAATGCGCATTGCAATCAATTTAGCCCGAGAATATGTGGGGGGTATTACCTCGTCAAATATTAATTTGATGAATTATTTGTATGGGCAAGATTATGAATTTATCGGCGTTGAGCTTACTAGCCGAATCTACATGAAAGGTCCGGTTATGTTTCGATCTTTTGCCCCGGAAGTCTTTGATCACCATATTGTAAATATTCATCACCTGCCGATAATGGAAGTGTTGGAGAAAAGCTCAAATTTAAAACAAGTTGAGACAGCCTATCGTGAAGCTATTAACATTGTCAGGGGTATTTTGAGGGAGACAAATCCAGACGTTGTTTTGCTGAGTGGGACCTACTACTTGCCATGGATTATTTCCGTCGCAGCGGAGGCAGAGAAAATTCCCGTTGTTTTGTGGTATTCCGGTGTCCTTGCCAGAGAGACTGTTAGTCAGCCGGAGCCAATAAAATCTATTTTTAAAGATATGGAGAAATCCATTGTCCAAAGGGCAAGTAGGGTTATTTTCCCTTCAGATATATGCAAGGACGTAGTCGAAAAAGAAGTAACAAAAAAGAAAATTGCAAAATCTTTTGTTATTCCAAACCCAATTTCTAGCATTTTTACTGAGCCTTGTGCCACAGAGTCTTCTATGGATCGTCGGATTGCTGCGGTTGGTAGGTACTCAAGGATTAAGAATTTTGACCGATTCTTTGAATTGCACAAAACATTGTTGAAAAGGAAATGGTCGCACACAGCTTCTTTTGTGACCAATACTGATTTTAAGATAAAAAAATTACCCAAAACACTAGATTTATTGCCACCCATGACACCTGAAGGATTGAAAAAGTATTATCTTACTCAGGGTTTGGTAATCTGCCCCTCTAGTTTTGAGACTTTTGGCAATGTGCCTATGGAAGCGGCTTGTCTTGGTATTCCTGTGTTAGTTAGCGAGACGATGGGCTGTGCAGAGATACTTAAACAGGTTGGTTTAGGGAATATGGTAATTTCTTTTGATGACATCAATCAGGTTGCCGATCGGGCCCAGCAACTTTGTGGCCAATACATAATGCCAAAACAGTTGAATATGCTAAAAAGGCTCTTAGATCATCGATTTATCGGCGAAGAAATCAGAGCCGTTTTGCATGACGCCATAAAGCGTGTTGGATTGGCTCGGCATAGCTCCTCTGAGTCTCGACCTCGTCTTCCGCTGGGTTCATAATGATATATATTTCAAGCCCTTTCAGTCCTGTGCGACCGAGACGGTTCGAATCCAAGTCCCGCAGCAATTTAGAAAAGTATCGAAGGACCTAGAGGGGTCTAATCTTCGATAAAGTATTCTATAACATCAAAAAGATATGCTTTCATTTTTAAAAAAATCTACACAGCAAAAACCAGTTCAGGCTGTAAAAAATCCAATAAGTTGGTCAGATAATCGTGACAAAATCATGTCAAAACTTCCAGTCTTTAATCAAAGAAAAATCCCTGCCTGTGTCGCACATGCAACAGTTACGATGATGCAAATTCAGTGGTACCAGCATACTGGGAAAATGATAAATTTCTCTCCAAGATTTTTGGATATACTTTCATGGACCCCCGATCTTGACCTTTATGCCGGTAGAGATATGTCTGTCGTTATGAACTTGGCAGCCCAAGTCGGTTGCTGTACCGAAGATTTACTACCAAATGATACGGCTTTACCGATTGAGGTATATCGAGATAAAAGTATTATTACAAAGGCAATGATGAGAGAGGCGAATAATTATAAATTAGCCAATCTGGGCCTACGACCACAAAGATTGTTTTAAGATCATAATTAATATGTGGAATATTTTCAAAAAGAAAACTACAGGAGAGCGTTTCGCTGAGGATATGAACGATATGAACAATCGTAGTAGGTACAGCATAAATGCTAATGAAAGCAACATAATTTCAATAAGGCTTGAAGAGGATGATCTGGCGAAAGATCTTTATGGTGAATTAAAAAAAGTTTCTGGAGTAAGAATTGAATTGACCGATAGGGCTTACTCAAAAAAGGAACAAGCGCGCATTAAGAGTAAATACTCTTACGTCGAAAAAGGCTTAGGACTCGGCGGAGCAAATTTTTGGCAAATTCTTGATGAAACAAAGCACGCTGTTATTATTGCGGCTCAATTTTTGTGGCCATGGGTGGTCGGTCATATTGCGGAAGATATTGATGACAAAATCTGGGAAAAAGTGAAAAAAGTTGTCGCAAATTCCTTGCGAATATTAAAAAGTAAAAAAAGAACCAAAAACACAGTGGTATTACTCATAAACCATCCTGATCAAATACAGCATGAAATCGCACTTATCCTTGACGAAGGATTGACGGCTGAGCAGGTAGATCGAGCCTTCGATTTGTTACCTAATGCGGTTCAAGCACTCGATGTTCCAAAAGATCCAGGACCTACACTGAGAGCTTTCAGGTTTGATTCAGATAAAGGTGTATTAACTGCTATAGATCCATCTAATCTGAAATAGAAATAATCACCGCGATTGGCAGTTTGTCCATAATTTTGGTATCATAATCGTATGAAAAATATTACTACTACAGACAACAAAAAAGAGTTCTCACAAAAAGAAATCGATACGATTTTTAGAGATATGAAGTCTGCGGAAAAAGTATTTACCCCTGTACCAGCGCCAGAGTATAGTAATCCTAGTGACACGTGGATAATTACAGGCGGATCATCAAAGCAGAATAATAAACTTAGCGAAGTATCAACATGGCAGATTGGACAAGTATCTTAAATGAATTACAGAAAAGCAGAGGCGACTACGATGGCATTCGGAGGCGGTATTTAAAGCGTCTCAATACATATACAAAAAGGAATGTCATCGCATATTACAGTGGCTGGTTGCAGAAACCTGGAGCGCCCAATCTTGGAATAAATGATTTTGATAAGAATGCCTTCATGGCAACTATCAAAGGGTTAGATAGAACAAAAGGTCTCGATCTTATATTACATACCCCTGGTGGCGATATTGCGGCGACAGAATCAATCATTGATTATTTGATGACTATGTTTGAGGACATTCGCGTGATAGTTCCTCAACTAGCTATGTCCGGAGGCACTATGATTGCTTGCTCTGCCAACAAGATTTTGATGGGCAAGCATTCAAGTCTTGGGCCAATTGATCCTCAGTTTAATACAGTATATGGTATGGTTGCAGCGCATGGTATTTTGGAAGAATTTAAGAAGGCACATGAGGAGATAAAAGCTGATCAAACAAAAGTATACGTCTGGCAACCGATAATTGCGAAATATACACCGACTTTAGTAGGTGAATGTCAGAAAGCGCTTACATGGGCTGAAAAAATTGCCAGAGAAAAATTAGGTGTTCGTATGTTTGCTAGCACAACTGATGCGACTGAGAAAAAAGAGAAGATTGATAAGGTGATTACCGAGCTTGGAGATCACTCCGTCAGTCTATCTCATGGTCGACACCTCTCTTATGCCAAATGTGTAGAAATAGGTTTAATCGTTGAGCGTTTAGAAGATGACCAGGCTCTTCAGGAAAATGTGCTGTCGGTACATCATGCAATGATGCACACTTTAACTGGAACATTCGCATCAAAAATTGTTGAAAATCACAAAGGATCAGCTGTGATTTCACAGGCTGCTGTTACTACAAAGTAACCTTTTTATCTTTTAATACAATTTCACTTTTCAGGCATGTTAGCAAATCACGTTTTTCAAACATTGATCCCTCTGTCAGTAAGTACTTGGCGTAGTTTCGTATGTCAGCATCCTTCGCGTGATATTCTTGCTCGGCTTTGCCCATAATGCCTGAATGAAATTTTTTGTGTCGTTCGATCTCGGCTTCAAGCTTCTTTTTGATACCTGATCTATCAAGGTCGATTTTGTCGATAATTTCTAGAAGCTGAGCTATGAGTACTCGCTCCTCAATATAACCCTCTTTGCAGTTGATATTTTTTGCTCGAGTGCACCCGTAGTAAATATACTTTGCCACTGATCCATCTTTTAAATTTTTGTATTTTTCTTGTGCGGTCACTCCAGACTGACACGCCCCGCAGGAGATAATTCTCGTGAAAGAAAATTCTTTATTCTTTCCATGAGCTTTGATCTGTAGGTGAAGTTGTTTTTGAACATCGTCAAATAGATCTTTTGTAATAAGAGGGGCGTGTTTACCTTGAAACCATCGACCGCTAGTTTTTGGGTACTCAAATGAGCCGTGGTAGAAGTGATTGTTAAGAATTGTATATACATTACTTAGTGTGAGAGGTTTACCTGTGCGTGTTATGAATTTAATTTCTATGAGCCATTTGAATATCTTCCTACCACTCCAGCCTTGGTATGCAACTTTAGTAAACAGCTCCTTAATGATGGGTGATCTGTCGGGATCAACGAATACAGTACCTTTCTGGTCTTTGTTCTTGGAGTTGAGATATCCGGTCGGAGCGACAGATGGCCAGAGCAGAGACCAAGTTCGCATTTGGTCTTCAACTCACGCTTTACATTGATACTTTTATTGTCATTTTCGAGCTTGGCTTGTGATCCAAGAATCATGAGAAGAAACTTCTCATTTGGATTGTTTGTGAATCTCTGGCTATGAGTTCGTATCTCAACAAGCTTCTTTTGGTCGAGAAGATCAACGACCGCTCCCAAGTCTCCGGCATTTCTAGCGAGACGATCAGGATGCCAAACTAATATTCCATCGAATTTTCCTTCACGGATATCCAAAATTAGTTTGTTGTACACAGGTCTTTGTCCACAATCCTTTGCTGAGTGTGATTCGCGATACATGTCGACTATATTGAGATTCTCTTTTTGAGCCAATACGAGCATCTCATTCACCTGTGAATCGATGGACAATGCTTGCCGTTCCTCGGCTTCGCTCGACTTCCTGGCGTAGAGGCAATACCTGATGGGTTTCTCTATTGTTTCCATACACACGAACATACCGCGAACGTTTAAGATGTCTAGCGAGAAACGAGATGTGGAGCAGAAGCGGGAGGAAGTCAACTACACAACTGAGAGAAAGGAAGCTAAGGTACTCACACGACCAAGCTTTTGATTTATTGGTTAAAAAATGATAAATTTACAATATGGACTTGAAGCATAAACTTACAAAATTTAAAGGTTTCCCTAACCCGATTAGATGGGGGATCGTTCCTTATTTTGCTTTTGTAATTTCTGGTACGGACGTCTCTGTTGTTGAAAATTCTATCGATTTTGATGCGGAGTCCGATCTTGTTATTGAAAGAATAAAGAAGGACACACCCCAGAAAGCAAAATATGCTTTTGAGTATAGTGTAGGAAATGGTTTTGTGGAGAGGTTGATGCAGATACGCAAAAATGGTTCGATTTTAAATAAATTATTTATATGAAAGCATTTATAGCATTTCTTCTGGGGATCATAGGTATAGTTCATCCAGTAACTGTTTCTAACCCACAAGCGACTTCAACGCCGATTGTTGCAACCAGCACAATCAGTGTTGCGACAATAATTTCACCTTCAGCCTCTACTAGTATTAAAGTCTCGAAGCCTGCTGTTCCAGCACCAAAGTCTCCGATTATTGTTGCACCTGTCGTTGTGGCGACTACTCCAACAAAAATAGATTCTTCACCTGTTACTGCGCAAACTCAACAGACTTCTCCGCAAAAATCTGATAGCGAACCTTTAGTACATCCTAAGTCTGTAGAAGTTGTTAAATATGATACATCTGTCACTTCTAGCTCAATATCATCCGATGATATTGATGCGGCTTCAAAAGCCACTGGTGTACCAACTGATTTTTTACTCTCAATTCTTCAGAGAGCATCAAATACTTCGGGTAATACCAATTCTTGTTATTTAAGTGATCTTAAGACGGGATCTCTGACTGGCGGAGGAACCATGAAGATTCAAGACATTGGAGCATTTTTACAAATAACTTCTGCTGTTGGTATTGATCCAAAAGAAGCAGCAGTTTCATGTCAGGGAGGAATGGTCGGGCTTGGTTTTATTCCTAGGACGTGGGTATCTGTTTCTACCTCACGTGCTCCAGGGGGTTCCGGTGGTTCAATATTAAATCCATGGAAACCGCGAGACGTCGCTTTGGAAATAGCCTTCTTTCTTGGTAATGCCGGAGGCTCTCTTAATAATGGTTATGTGGTTGGTGGTTTTAATAAAATTGCAGCATGCAAGGCCTGGTCCGGAAGTCTGACAGGTTGCTCGCTCTAGACGGGGATAACCCGACTACACAAATCCAAGGAACGAAGCTAAGTTATAGACGTTCCCGGATCAGGTCGAGATTTGGGAACATTCTTCCTTTTGAACATCTTGATGTATTCCTCCCATTCTTCTTCGCTTTGCACAACATATCCATGCTCACGTTTTTCTATATCATGATTCTCTGGCTTGCCGTCCACGCGATCCATGACTATATCTGCCGCTTTCAAATTGCCATTGGCAGCTTTTCTTACAAGCTGCCTTACGATAACTATATCTTTGCGGGTCAGCTTGCCATTGAAACGAACTTTCTCTTTCAACATTTCCATAATCACCGTTCTCACATTCCGAGAGCCTCTGGGTCTTCCTTTGGTGTTTCTCCTCGGGTCTGGCCCTGGTTGAAAAGGTTTTAAAGTTTTAATATTTCCCATAACTGGTATCATACCGGCTTTTTTGTGCAAAATCTGGTGCATTACTTTTCCCGTAATTTCACAGTATTTACGGGTATTTTAGTATCGACCCAAAGCCGTCATTGGGTGGGTCGAAAAAATGCTAGAATAGCCTTACGACAGCTCACCTCTAGTGGTACCAGACTAAGCATCGCAGCCAAGCTGAGTATAGCTCTAGTCGCTCTGACTTGAATTTTTTATTATTAATAAATTTATAGCTTATGAAAAATTTTCACGCAGCTCATAAGACGGTAAGAGATCTACTCGATTCTAATTTTTTTTACAAAATACCAAAATACCAGAGACCTTACGCTTGGTCAAAAGATAATGCACAAGAATTATGGGATGACCTGATGAGTGGTAATGATCTGTTTTTCGGATCCTTTGTATTTAATGTTGAAAACAAGGACAGTAAAGGATTTGTTGAAATTGTAGATGGTCAACAAAGAATCACAACTTTAAATATATTACTAGCTTCGATTAGAAATAAACTTAAAGAAATTGATGAAAATGATCAGGCTTTAAAAATCCAACAAAAAATTTCTTTTGTTAGTGATTTGGACAATCAAGATAGGCCTAGATTAGAATCGAACGAGGTGATAAGAATTTTGTTTGAAGAGAGCATACAAAAATATGATTGGAATGGAATATTTCCTAGATTAAATAGCCGTCAGGACAAAGTCGGCAGACAAGTGAAAGAAGTATTTGAATTTTTTAGAGATAGGTTAGGCGAGTTTTTTGATGAAGAAAACCTGGTATCTAATAACGATGTTGTGGGCGGGGTAAGAAAAATCTTAAAAAGTATTTATGAGTCAAAGATTATTTGGATAGAGGTTGAAACAGATGAAGATGCTTATACTATTTTTGAGACTATGAATGCCAGAGGAGCAGATCTTACAGCTGCGGACTTATTGAAAAATTATATTTTTTCTAAATTACACGAATCAAAGGAATATATGGACGAGATTTCTTCAGAGTGGAAACTAATAGAAAATAATGTTTCAAATGTTCCGAAATTAAATATATCAAAGTTTATTAGGTATTATTGGATTGCTAGACATAAATTTGTGACAGAGAAGAATTTATATAGAGAAATAAAACAGTCTAGAATCGAACCAAAAGATTTGCTTACTGAATTGCAGTCTTCCTCAGAGTGGTTTAGTCTTTTAGGTAATGGTTCTCATGAAGACTGGGAAGAAAGATTAACGGACACAAAACTTAAGTGCAACGAAATATATAATTCGTTATTAGCATTGAGACTTTTTGGAACAACTCAATGTTTTGTGCTTTTTTTATGTCTTTTGTCAAACTTAGATAGAATTAAATTTAATTTTAGCTATATCTTTAAGGATATAGAAAATTTTCACTTTCTATATTCAGCAATATCTAAACAGCCTGGAAACAAGGTAGAAAAACTTTATGCTAATTCTGCTAAGTGCATTAATGAGATATTGTTAAATGAAAAGGAGGAGAAGAATATCTCTGAAAAAATACAATCAGAATTGTCCAGACTAAAAAGCCTACTTGTGCTCCCAGCGTTTGAGACTTTTGAAGAGGGATTTATGGAATTATCATATGAGGACAAACCATTAATAAATTACATCTTTGATCGGTTCAATAAAAAACTTGATCATGAATATGCAACAAAAACTAAGATATTTATGAATAAGGATTACAATATTGACCACATATTACCAAAAAATCCTGTTAATTGGGGTCTTAAGAATGAGGAGACAGAAGACTATGTTGATAAGTTGGGTAATCTTATAATAATAGATCGAAGGATTAATGGATGGATGCAAGATGATGTATTTAAGGAGAAAATTGAGAAATTAAAAGCTTCTTCTTTACCCCTGATCAAAGATTATGTAAAAAAATATGGAAAATTTGAATGGAATAAGGATAAGATCAAGGATAGGCAAAAAGAGATGGCAGAAATAGCTTTTACGCAGGTTTGGAAAGAATAATCAATATATTTTATTTAATCGCTAATCTATTTTAATAGATTGATCTGCACAAGTTCTCTTTTTTCCTGAAGAGTTCCGCTCTTAAGTAAATATTTTACATAAACTCTCGTGTCGGTCTTTTTCTGTTTTTGCATTTCTTCTTCTGGAATACCAAGCCTATTGCTTCTAAACTGACTTATTCTTTCTATTTTATTTCCAATCTTATATATGCTTTTGCTGACTCCAAGTCAAAAAAAGATTCATTTAATTAGCTTGTCATTTTTTGATAATTTTTGTTAAAATATTTGGCATATGGGATATTATCGCAATTATAGAAAGCCTCATTACTATCGTCGGCCTCGTTATAAACAGTACAACGAACCTTTTGAAACAACTAAGGGAATTCTCGGTTTGGGAGTTGCTTTTATTTTACTAATATCAATTTCATCAGTCTCAAAAAGTAACTTTGGAAGCGTTGTTGGAAAAATAATTGTTTGGACTTTATTATTTGGTGGAGTTATTTGGCTTATCAGAAAGATTAAGAACCGATCAAAAAATACAGTATCGGATAATTTGTACATTCCTGCAGATGCAAGTAAAGATCAAATTGCAAAAATTAATAGCGAAAAGCATGGTTGTAAGTGTTACATGGACGGACTCACCGATGGAGAACAAGAGATTGCTCATATTCTTGCAGAAGGTCTAAGTTATAAAGACTATTTTATTTTCAATAATCTCACCATTCCTTCTGACTATAGTGGATCCTCTCAAATCGATCATTTGATATTATCTAAATTCGGCATCTTTGTGGTTGAAAGCAAAGCCTATAAAGGCTGGATATTTGGTAATAGGGATCAGGATAATTGGACTCAGTCATTACCAGGTGGAAAAAATAAGTTTCAATTTCAAAACCCTATTAGACAGAATTGGTCCCACATCATGTCACTCAAAGCATTGTTTCCTTCGGTTCCGGAGAATGCTTTTCAGAGTATTGTCGTATTTACCGACTCTTGCGAGTTTAAGACCGAACCAATTGAGAATGTTGTCCATTCAGAGGACATTGTCGGATGTATCCAAAAACACACAGAGTCTAAGTTGTCTGAAGAGAATATTCATTTGATACTCGGAAAACTTTCATTTGTTTGTCAGACTGCCGATATAACCCCTTTGCAACATATTGAGAATATTCATTCTCACCATCCAGAATCTAGAATAGACTAAGAATTATATTTTAAGTAGAATAAAATCATGAATTACAATTTGAGTTTAAATGATAGACCTTTCCAAGCCATAAAATCTGGAACTAAAAAGATTGAAGGTCGCACCCAGAAAGATGAATTTGATGCTCGGTATAGTGAGATGAAAATTGGTGATACCATCACTTTTACTAATAACATATCTCAAGAAGTGATGACTTGCGAGATTTTATTTGTAAGTAAGTACCACGATGTAAAATCAATGCTTGAGTCTGAAGGAACAAAGAATGTTTTGTCAAGCAAAGGAAATATCGAAGAGGGTATTGAGAGTTATAATAGTATCGGTGACTACAAAGATAGAATTGCAAAGTATGGTATTTACGCAATAGGTATATGGCTTGTTTAAGATTCGAGCTAAGTTATAAAATAAAAATAACATGCCACCACTAGAATCAAATCCTGAAGTAATTCCAGAACCCACCCCCGAAACACCTCCAATCGAAATCATTCCCGCAGAATCTACACCCACCCCAACTCCTACCGAGCAATCTGCTCCCGCACTTGTTCCTGATCTCGTACCCACACCCACCCCAATTCCACCATCAGAACCCGCACCCACTTCGCCAATCATTACTCCATCCATTACCACCTCAACAAACCCTCCACCAGTCACTACTTCAACTACACCACCATCAGAAGAAGTAGTTCCACCACCCACCACCGAATCATCAACCACATCCATCTTTCCACCTCCCCCTCACCAACCTCTCCTCACATCACTTTCCACCTTACTCGCAACCGCTCGAGGAATCATTCAAAAACATCGCAATGAAAAGCTTGAGAAAATCATGGAGCTTGCTCTGAAGCAGAGGGGAAAAGGGAAGACTATTACCAACGACGATGTGGAGAAACTGCTTCGCGTGTCAGACAAGACTTCAACACGTTATTTGAATATCTTGACCAAACAGGGGAGATTGAAAAAGTCTGGGCAGAAGAAAGGGGTTGTCTATGAGGTTGCTGGGTAGGTTAAGGGTCAAACAGTACTGTTTGACCCTTAACCTCTTTTCACTCGCCTAAATTGATAAACAATTGAGGAAATCTTTATAATTTCTTGACCCCGACTTGATACAGTCTGGTCATGAAAAAACAAAAAATAAAAGACGAAGAGAATACGTTTTTAATAAGTAGTAATGACTGCGAAGACCTCGAGTGCCCCGTATGCTTGCTTATGAAAGAATGTGAAGAAGACGGTAGGGAGCCGACTCTTGAGGAGGTGGAGTGGGTGATGGGAAGAGAGAATGAATTCTGATACAATATCCACATGACAGACAAATATTCAAAATTCATAATAAAAGATTACAAATACTGGACGGTATATATTCATCAAAATCAAAGTTATCTTGGTCGGTGTGTTGTGTGGTGCAAGAGGGAAAACGCTCTCGATTTAACTGAGGCGACCCCAGAAGAACAGTCAGAACTTTTCATTGTACTCAACGAACTCAAAAATGCTGTTACTAAAAGTTTTCAGCCTGATTGGTTTAATTATGCTTTTCTTGGGAATGAGACGAGACATTTGCATGGACATTTTATTCCACGATATGAAAACTCTAAAGAATTTATGGGTGTGACTTTTGAAGATAAGCTTTGGGGTCATAATTATAAAACAAATCATGATTTTAAAATCTCACCAGAAGTGCATAGTGAAATTCAGAAAAAGATAATGGAAAATATATGAAAAAAGGAGAAGACTACACTGGTGTAACAATCGTCTATCTTTGTCATGATGGCAAGGGTAAATATTTGCTTGCAAAAAGAAGTGTTAATTGTCGAGATGAGCATGGTACTTGGGATTGTGGTGGAGGAGGTCTTGAGTTTAGCGATACCGTTTTAAATACTCTTAAAAAAGAAATTCAAGAAGAATATTGCACCGATGTTACCACCTCAGACTTTCTTGGGTATCGAGATGTTCACAGAGAACATGCTGGGAAAAAGACACACTGGATTGCTCTTGATTTCAAGGTGGAAGTCGATCCTTCAAAAGTTAAAATTGGAGAACCTCACAAATTTGATGATATTGGATGGTTTACTCTTGATTCGTTTCCAGAACCGCTACATTCTCAGTTTCCAAATTTTCTGAATATATATAAATCGAAAATCTAGTTACGTAAGAATATTAAATAAAAAACCCACCTGAACTCTCAGGTGGGATGGGCGTCTGCTTTTTTAATGATGTCTGCTTGGTTTTGGCGTTTGGTGAATCTGCGGATTACTTCTTTTCGAACGCCATCTATTGCAAGCCTGTCCCTTGTGCTAAAAGGTGGCTGTCCCACAAGTTTTCCGAGGCGAACTCCGTGTAGGAATGCGTATCGATACAAAATACTCATGTGATGTAAGACGCTACGACGACTTCCGTTTGGTTGTTCACAAATTTTTTGAATTTCGAACTTGTAGTCCTCCGGCATTGGAGGTTCGTCACCAAATCTTTTGAGGTAGGCTTTGCATTTGTTGCCCCACTCTTCTTTCTTGGAATCCTTCCAGATTGGGTAGAAATACCAGACGTACTTCACTTCGAGCTCATACCACCATGTGAGGAAGTGGTAGAACTCCATGTGATCTGTCTGTTTTTTTACTTCTTCCCAAGCTAGTCGTTGTTCTTCCTCGATCATCTCGAGGAACTCTGGAGGTAAGGGGTCTGAGTTGTTCATAGGTTCTGCGGGGAAGGATATACCAAAGACCGTTAAGGGTCAAACCCTAGGGTTTGACCCTTATTTGTATTTGACCTCTATTTCACTTCGGTATAGTATCCACGAGGAAGTAAAACTCAACCAAAAGGATTCAATTAGTATTATGAAGTCAGAAATATGTTCAATTTGTGGCTGGTGGAGCCAGCCCAATTTTGCGGCTCTGGCCATTGTTCGCGACAGGGCGGGCATAGTCAGTATCGACAACACTCACGCGTTCTGGGGAAACCTGGTTTTCACCGAGGATGGGAAATTCGATGAAGGAAATTCGATTCTCTGCGACAAGAATGGTTTGGCTAATATTCATTCTTCTAGTATCGATATCTATGAAGGCATTATGAAGTTTTCCAAAGTTTATCTTGGCCGGAGCGATACCATCGAATACACCGCCCGCTATGATCAGAAAACTGACTGTTGGTGTGGAACGTTCGATGGACAAAGGACGGGAAAGGGTGTGACTAAGTTTTATATTCGGGAACTTCCTGAAGCACTCCTGGTCGACGACCTTTCACACCCCGAAGCATAGTCGACAAAACACTCATTCAACCCATCGCCTCGAAATCTTTCGAGGTGATTTTTTATGCTAATATCTTCATATGAAAACCGCACCCATCACCGAGCTCAAAAAGCGACTAACAGAAGTCTCCCATCTTTCATCAATACTCCGGCTTTTGGGTTGGGATCAAAATATTTATATGCCGAAAAAGGGTGATGATTTGCGTTCGGCTTCCGCTTCACATCTTAGTGGACTTATTCATCGAATGTTTGTAGATATCGATTCAGACGGCTTACTCACCAAACTAAAAAAAGATATTGATGCTAAAAAAATAAAGGGGAAGGATGTTGTGATTGTGGAAGAAACTTGGAGAAGTTTTGAGCGTGAGCGAAAGTTGCCGGAAGATTTTGTAAAAGAATTGGTGGAGGTAACTTCAAAAGCTCAGGGAGTGTGGGCAGAGGCGCGAAAGAAAAATGATTTTGCTCTTTTTCTCCCTTGGCTTACTAAAATTGTGAATCTCAAAAGAAAAGAAGCCGAGCTTGTTGGATTTTTAGAATCTCCATACGACGCACTCATCGATTTCAACGAGCCAGGAATGACAACTTCCGAAGCTTCTAAAATTCTTGTCGACTTGAAAGATTTTCTAGTTCCTTTTATTCAGAACAACAAATCATTTAAGAAGAAAATAAATAGTGCGAAAGTTTTCGGCAAGTTTCCTATTTCAAAACAAATTACTTTCAATGAAATGGTCATTGCAAGGATTGGGTTTGACATGGAAGCAGGAAGACTCGATATCACCACTCATCCTTTTGCGGAAGGTTTGCACCCTCACGATGTGCGTCTCGCTACTCGCTACAGAGAAAATGATATCTTGTATTCTCTTGGTTCTACTATTCATGAAGCGGGGCATGGTATTTATGAGCAAGGGCTTCCTGCAGAACATTTCGGCACACCTCTCGGAGAATCAATTTCTCTTGGTATTCATGAATCCCAGTCTCGTATGTGGGAAAATATCATCGGAAAGAGCAAATCGTTTTGGAAGCATTTCTATCCTCAATTGCAAAAAGAATTTCCTAAACCATTTAAAAGACTTCCTCTCGATGATTTTCTTGCGATTATAAACAAAGTAGAACATTCTTTTATTCGAACAGAAGCAGATGAAGTGACCTACAATCTTCATATTATTCTTCGTTTTGAAATTGAGAAAGATTTGATTGAAGGAAAAATACAGCCAAAAGATTTGCCGAATATTTGGAAAGAGAAAGTGAAAGAATATTTTGGTATCGATGTGCCCACAGACAGCCTCGGCGTTCTTCAAGACGTGCATTGGTCTGCCGGTCTTTTTGGATATTTCCCGACTTATGCTTTCGGCAATCTCTACTCCGCACAGTTTTTTGCGAAAATGAAAAAAGATATTCCGGATATTGAAAAGCAGATATCAAAAGGGAAGTTTGAGGAGATAAACAAATGGCTTCGAAAAAATATTCACACTCATGGTAAGACTTATACAGCAGCAGAATTGGTGAAGAAAGTGACTGGAGAAAAGCTTAATAGCTCTCACTTTATTGAGTACTTGAAGAAGAAATACAGATAAGGGTCAAACCCTAGGGTTTGACCCTTATATCGGACAAGTCTCTCCTTTTGCGTAGCTCACTTTGTCATCAACTTCAAGATAATCAAAGAGGGTAGTTTTCATTGGATCTAAGCCAAGTCTTTTGCACTCACCGAAAAACCAATCTTTCTTTTCGGGATTGGTGGAATATGAAAAATCAGTTTTGAAAGAGTTTGACCAAGCGCTTATTTCTTCTTCAGTCTTTGGTGTGCCGTTATTTTTCACCCATTCAGCAATCTCTTCGTCAGAATGACCTTCGGCTACATACGCTTTAAAATCATCACCTTTTATTCCTTTAAAACTAAAAAGAAGATTATCGAGAGGACAATTAAAATGATAATCACCATTTGTTTCAGCAATAGTTGCGCGGCATTTATCGATAGTCCTTGCAATGATTGCAAAACCACCAATTTGCTCGTAAGGACTTCGTGGTGCTACTTTTGTTAAATCTTTTGCGTTTATGTTGTTCATACGAGCAATTATACACCTTATGATATAATTTTTTCTTAAAAGATATGCCTTATCTAATTAAAAATACTGAAGTCTGGCTTTATCCAGGAATGTCTGGATGGCATTTTGTTAGTCTTCCTAAAAAACAATCTGAAGAAATAAAAGAGAAATTCGGGAAGAAAAAGAAGGGGTGGGGAGCAATCCCCGTTGTTGTCACTGTTGGCGAGACAAGTTGGAAGACTTCTATTTTTCCAGATAGGAGAGCCGGTACGTATCTTTTACCTATTAAAGCTGGGGTTAGAAAAAAAGAGGGGATTATGTATGGGGATAAAATTACTTTTTCGATTAAAATTTGACCCATATTCTACTTCAGTATAGTATGCTCGAGGAAGTGAAATTCAATCAAAAGAAAGTTACGCTAAATATGAAAAAAAGTCAGTCATTGTCAGCAGGAACCTATTCAATCTCCGGTTGGTGGAAGTCTCTCGATTGCGAGTCAGCTGCATTCGTTCGTGATCGGGGAGAAGTCCCTCCAGTCGGCGTGGTCGATCAAAAACCTCTGTGGGGAATAGTTGTCATCAAAAGCAACGGGACCATCGATAGTGAAAGATCTGTCATTTGGGACGCAAAAGGCTGTCCCGCTCCAGTGCGGTCTGGAGAATCTCAGAAACAAAAGAAGATGCTTCATTTTATCAGGCGCCCCACAAGCTCTGCCGACGATATTTCATACGTCGTGTGTCACAATCCGAAGACCGATTGTTGGTCTGGAAAGTTTGAAGGCGATATGGTCGGCGAAGGTGTTGTGAAGATTGCGTTCCGCAAGCTTCCAAACACACTTTTTGTCGACGATCTTCCTCACGCTCTTTAGTTTCAACCCAAGTAGTAAGTTTTACCCAGTCTCTAGGAATTTCCTAGGGGCTTTTTTTGTTATGTATGATACAATTTTAATAAGATACGGCAGATGGGTCATTTGACCCCCTCATAACATTCTCTGTAATTATCTATTGTTTATGTCGTATGTATTTTTGGTCGATACGTACCTTGTAGATGAAAAGTTAATAAACTAATCTAAAATAAAATATATGAAGAAAATTATTTCTATCTCCGCAGCTATTCTTTTGATTGTTGCGGTCTTTGGTGTATGGAAGTTTGGAGGATTAGGAATTTTGTCGGTTTGGAAAGCACAATCAGCCGCGACAACTGTACCACTCTTGTCAACAACAAATTTTGCAGTCTTAGGTGCTACAACTATTACAAGTACAGGGTCAACTACTATCACAGGAGATCTTGGTTTGAGTCCGGGAACATCAGTTACTGGTTTTCCGCCTGGAACTGTTATCGGAACACAGCACGTAACAGATGCAACAGCTGCTCAAGCACAAGTTGATCTTGTCACCGCTTACAATGATGCTGCAGGCCAGGGTCCAATTAATGCTATTGGTACTATAGGAGCAGGTCAGACACTTTACTCAGGTGTATACAATTCTGCTTCGTCAATCCAATTAAACGGAGCACTTACTCTTGATGGTCAAGGTGATCCATCAGCCGTCTTCGTCTTCCAAGCTGGTTCTACTCTTACCACCGCATCAGCTAGTCAGGTGAACCTAACAAACGGCGCTCAAGCTTGTAACGTATTTTGGCAGGTTGGAAGCTCAGCTACTCTCGGAACAGGTTCAGACTTTAAAGGAAACATTTTAGCTTTGACTTCTATTACTGACAACGGAAGTTCAACTATCTCAGGAAGACTTCTAGCAAGAAATGCTGCTGTCACTTTGGACAGAACTACTATTTCTATCCCAACTTGTGCATCAGCGGCAGTTCTTCATGTTATAAAAGTTACAAAAAATGGTATAAAAGCTCCTTCAGATTTTACTATTTATGTTAAGGATAATTTAGGAAATAACGTTACAGGAAGTCCTGCAACAGGTGCTTCTACTCCTGGAAGTCGTTATTCATTCGCACCAGGAACATATACTGTAAGTGAAGGAGCAATTTCTCCTTACGTGCAAACATTTAGCGGTGATTGTGATGTAAATGGTAATGTAACTATCTCTGCTGGACAAAGTTTGACATGTACTGTTACCAATACAGACTATTCACCGACATCTAGAAGTGGTGGTTATAGCGGAGGTTCATTGCCAACACCTGTTTCAACATCTACTTCAACATCAACTCCTGCGGTTGTGTCAGCCGTTGCAACTACAACAGCGACGACTTCTCCAAGTTTCCCAAATACAGGATTTTCTCCTAAGAAATAATAGTGAAAATAAAAAAACTATCGAATTTTAGGATATTCATTTTTGGTGTCGCAACAATCACTGTATTTTTATTGATAGCTTCTGTCTTGGTTAAGAATCAAATACTTCCGATTCTAACCAGACAAGATTCGATAGGTGAGGCATCGTCAAAAATTATTGATCGTGTTGATTATCCAAGACAGACTGTTGCAGGAATTCCTGCTCGCATTAAAATCCCAAGTATTAAAGTTGATGCTGTGGTTGAACATGTTGGTCTCACACCGACTGGTGCTATGGACGTATCAAAGAGTCCAAATAATGCTGCGTGGTTTGATCAAGGTCCTCGTCCTGGGGAAATTGGAAGCTCTGTTATTGATGGTCATTCTGGTTGGAAAAATAATATTCCCGCAACGTTTGATTATCTATATAAGATGAAGAAGGGTGACAAGATATATATAGAGGATGCCAATGGGGCAACAACCACTTTTGTTGTCACCAGATTGAAAACTTACGGAAAAAACAAAGACGCTTCAGAAGTTTTTTATTCAAAAGATGGAAAAGCTCATTTGAATCTTATTACTTGTGCCGGTGTATGGAATGAAATCAGTAAAAGTTCCCCAAACAGGCTCGTTGTTTTCGCTGATAAGATTTAAGCTCGACGTCAGGGGCACACTCTGGTGTATTTAGAGCATGATGTGGTAGTATCCCGAAAGGAGGACATTTTATGAAGAAAGAAGAAAAGAAGGTTAAAGACTACGATAATTTGCTTGAGTTGGTAATCGTGGCTCATATTGCAGGCATGAAAGTGCTTGAGCCAAGGGTTTTCCTCGGGGGTACAACCTATGAAATCTCGGGAAGGAGGCTCACAAAAAAACAGATTGAGGAGTTGAGGACAAATACTCTCTTCGTTAATTTGTTGCCAGAAGACAGTACTCCAAAAGAAGTGGTTGTTTCAGAAAAAGCTGGACGTGATTTCAAAAGGGCTGTTGAAACCCTCGTTAATGCGAGACAATCGTTTTACACACGACTTAACCTAGATTGGAAAGGTCCGGTATTTATCTGGGATCAAGTCAAAGCAGTTCCGTTTTTCTCTCGTCGCCTCCCGTATTAACGGGAGGTTTTTTATTTTACTTGTTTGACATACCATACCCCTTGGGGGTACTATTCACATATGAATCAAATTAAAGAAAAACTAGTTCGACGATTGAAAATTGTTGAAGGTCAAGTCCGAGGGTTGCAAGATATGCTTGAGAAAGATAAATATTGTATAGACATCATTACTCAAACATCTGCTGTAAAGCGGGCGCTTTCCAGCATCGAGGACGCTTTGATGGAAAATCATCTTGGTACTTGTGTCGTAAATCAAATTAAAAAAGGAAAAGAGAAAAATGCTATTGGAGAAATTCTCAAAGTTTATCAACTAAAAAGAAAATAAAATATGAATACTCCAAATATTTTTAAAATAAAGGGAATGCATTGTGCTTCGTGTGCAAGCATTATAGAAAAGACTTTTAAAAAGACCGAGGGCGTGTATTCTGTAGAAGTAAATTATGGCACCGAAACAGCCAAAGTCGATTATGATAAATCCAAAGTAACCCCAGAGCATCTTTCTCAGAAAATTGAAAAGCTCGGATATTCTCTTATGGTACCAACTGCAGATGAAATGGGTATGAGTGAAAATGAACACTCGGCGCATCTTGGAATTAATCAAACAAAAAAAGAAAAATTAAAAGAGGTTGCAGATTTGCGTTCAAAGGTGGCGTCGGCAATTCCTCTTGCAATTATTAGTATTTTTATAATGGGGTGGGATATTTTGGCGCAATACAAAGCTGTGCCAGTGATGAGCTATACCCTAAAAGAATTCTTTCATCATCTCCTACCAATTTTTGCGACTTACACACTCTTTGTTGTAGGAAAACCATATCTTCTTGGTTTGTATCGTTTTCTTAGGTACGGTAAAGCAAACATGGATACGCTCATTGGTCTTGGTACTGTCGCCGCCTTTATTTATAGTTTTACAGTGTCAGCTTTTGAAGATGTTTTTAAATCTTTTATAAATGTAGAAAATACATATTTTGACGTAGTGATTGTTGTGATTACTTTTATTGCGCTTGGAAAATATCTCGAAGCAAGATCAAAAATAAAGACTGGTGATGCTATAGAAAAACTTCTCAATCTTCAAGCAAAAACTGCACTCGTAATTCGTGATGGAAAAGAAATAGAGATTTCTGTAAACGATGTAAAACATGGAGATTTCATTATTGTAAAACCAGGAGCAAAGATTCCTGTTGATGGAGTGATTACTGAAGGATCTTCTCATGTCGATGAATCAATGGTCACAGGAGAACCAATGCCTTCTAAAAAAGAAGTAGGAGACGGTGTAGTGGCGGGGACAATAAATACCACAGGAGCATTTACTTTTAAAGCAATTAAGGTTGGTTCAGAAACTTTGCTTGCTCAGATTATAAAAATGGTAGAAGAAGCACAGGGAAGTAAAGCTCCTATTCAAGCTCTCGCTGATAAAATATCGAGTGTGTTTGTGCCGATTGTACTTGTCTTAGCTTTTATTACTTTAGGTGCATGGTTGGTCATCGGTACTGGAGCCCTTGGATTTTCTCAAGCTCTTTCTTTTGGACTTGTTTCTTTTGTTGGAATTCTTGTCATTGCTTGTCCTTGTGCACTCGGTCTTGCTACCCCCACAGCTATTATTGTTGGAGTAGGTAAAGGTGCAAAAGAAGGTATCTTAATTAAAGATGCGGCGACTCTGGAAAAACTTCACAAGGTAAACACTCTTGTTGTCGACAAGACTGGTACAATCACTATTGGAAAGCCAACACTTGTTGATATAGAAAACTTATCAGGTCTTAAAGACGATGAATTTGTTTCAATCATTGCTTCTCTTGAAAAGAAATCAGAGCACCCGATTGCTCACGCAATCGGGAATTTCGCCACAGAAAAAAATCTAAAACTCGAAGAAGTCTCAAATTTTGAAATCATACAAGGTAAGGGGTTGAGGGGGATAATAAATAGCACTGAATATTTCGTCGGTAATGTAAAACTCGCTGAAGATTTAAATGAAATATCTAATGTCTCAGAAATTAAAACAAAAATAGATCAGTACACAGCTCAGGGTAAGACTCCTGTGATACTTTCTACAAAAGAGAAAATTCTTGGTTTTGTGATGGTTGCTGATGAAATTAAGTCCGAGTCAAGACAAGCTATTGCAGACCTTCACAAGCTTGGAATAAAAGTTGTCATGCTCACAGGGGATGATGAAAAAACTGCGAAATATATTGCGTCACTCGTTGGCTTAAGTGTTCTCTTAGATCAAGTAGTCGCACATGCTTTGCCTCAAGACAAATTGGCAAAAATAAAAGAGTTGCAGTCTCAGGGAAAAATTGTGGCAATGGCAGGCGATGGAGTAAATGATGCACCCGCACTTGCTCAAGCTGATGTCGGTATTGCTATGGGGACAGGAACAGATGTTGCTATCGAGTCAGCAGGTATCACACTTTTAGGTGGAGATATTTCAAAGCTCGTAAAAGCAATCAAGCTTTCAAAAATGACTATGCGAGGTATCAAACAAAATCTCTTCTGGGCATTTATCTACAACATTGTAGGTATTCCTCTTGCTGCCGGAGTTTTCTATCCACTTTTTGGTTGGCTCTTGAGTCCCGTCTTTGCTGGTTTAGCAATGGCATTCTCGAGTGTCTCTGTGGTGTCAAACTCGTTACGAATTAAGGCTAAAAAATTATAATATGAACATTCAAAAACATACATTTTATGTCCATGGTATGCATTGCAATTCATGCGTTCTTGTGACCGAAAGTGAGATTGGAGATTTGTCACATATTACTTATGTTAAAACCAGTCTTAAAAATAATTCCATCGAGGTTGTTGGGTATTTTGGAGACAAGACACTTGATCAAATTGTAGAAGAGCTTTCTGTCCCTCTAGAATCTCATGGATATAAAGTTTCAACAGAAAAATCAAATAATAGTAAAGATAAAAATTTGGCAGATTTTAAAATTGCAGTGCCAGTAGCTTTAGCTTTTGGAGTGCTCTTTGTTATTTTGCAAAAAATTGGATTAATTAATTTAGTAGGCGGAGGCAACGTTACTTATAGTACTGCTTTCGTCATCGGAATCATCGCCTCACTTTCTACTTGTATGGCTGTTGTTGGAGGACTCTTGCTTTCAATGTCAGCTACTTTTGCAAAAGAGGGAGATAAGATAAGACCGCAGTTAATGTTCCACGGAGGACGCATTATTTCTTTCTTTGTTCTCGGAGGAGTTATTGGTGCAATTGGATCGGCTTTTACACTCAACACTTCCGCCACGTTTATTCTCAGTCTTATTATTGGCATCGTAATGCTTATTCTCGGTATCAATCTCCTAGATGTTTTTCATTTTACAAAAAAGCTTCAGCCGTCAATGCCAAAGCTTGTCGGGAAGTATGCTCATAGTGTATCTAAACTCAATCACACATTTACACCTTTTCTTGTCGGTATCGTGACGTTCTTTTTGCCATGTGGGTTTACTCAATCAATGCAACTTTACACACTTTCGACAGGAAGTTTTCTGAAAGGAGGATTTACAATGCTTGCTTTTGCTCTTGGTACATTTCCAGTGCTTGCCCTTGTAAGCTTCAGTTCTTTCAGTATAAAAAATAGTTCAAAGTCCGGAATCTTTTTCAAGACTGCGGGATTGGTGGTCATCATGTTTGCATTGTTCAACCTTATAAATAGTCTGGTGGTGATTGGATTGATTTCTCCAATATTTAATTTTTAATCTTTTAAATAGTACAATTACTTTATGAAAAATTTTATCATCGCTGCTTCAATTATTGCTGTCGGCCTCATTGTTGGGGAAGTCTTTCTTTCTGCAAGGAATAATTCCGTTGCTCCTCAGGGGATAAATGCAAACAATGTCTCTATTGTCGACGGTAAACAAATTATCGAAATAAGCGCTAAGGGTGGATATCAACCAAGAACAAGTATTGCAAAGGCGGGTATCCCGACTATTTTGCGATTTCAAACAACTGGAACTTTTGATTGTTCTTCATCTGTCCGCATTCCAAGTCTCAATATTTCTAAAGTACTTCCTCAGACAGGCACTACAGACATTGATTTAGGTTCTCAACCCTTAACAACTCTTCAGGGAACTTGTGGAATGGGAATGTATCCATTTGAAGTGGTTTTTAGTGCACCCACAACGAATTAAATTAGGGACTATCGAAAGAAAGCTTCAGTGTAAATAACGTCTTCAGAGATTCCTTGATCACGCAAAGCCTTCCAGATATCTCGGACAAAAGAAATAGAACCACAGATGAGGAACTCCTTGTCTGTAGTTTTTTCTAATGAGTTTAAAAGAGTTGGCACATCGATACGTCCTTTTTTCATATTTTCAGGAATATTAAGTTCTTGTGTGAGGTTGTAGGCAATCTTTAAATTAGGATAATTTTCTGAAAGTTCCTCAAATTCTTTTTTGAATACAATGTCCGACATTGTCTTTGTGCTATGAAAGAGGTGAATGTTTCTTTTGGGATTTTGCCAAAGATGCCCTTTGACCATGCTTCGGAAAGGGGTGATACCAATACCTCCGGCAATAAGTATGAGTTCAGCTTCTGGATACTCACTCGAAAAGAATCCGTAAGGCATTGAAGCTTCGATAGTTTCTCCAACTTTAAGTGAACACAAACGCCCAGAAAATTCTCCGATATTTTTAATTGTAATGTTGCAAGTATTTTCATGTGGAGCGCTTGAAAATGTGTAAGATTTTCCTTCTAGTGTTTTTGTTTCAGGAAAATATACAGTGATAAATTGCCCGGCAGTGTAGGGAGGTACTGTCCCATTTAAAAGCGTGAGTTTGAGAGTCTTCACGTCTGGTGCTTCTTCCACTACTTCTTTTATTATGTAGGTAGTGTTATTTGTCATCTGGTTTTGATTTAGCAGAATTATTCTCGTAGTCTTTAATAGCCTCAGCAAGCGCTTGATGACCAAGCACTGAGCAATGATATTTACGATCTGGAAGTCCCCCAAGTCTTTCTATAATAGATTCTGGAGTCATACGTTTTGCTTTTTTTAAAAGCATGCCACCATTCTCGGTCGCTATTATAGACATCATAGAAGTAGAAGCGATTGCTGAAGCGCAACCAAAAGTGCGCCACTTGCACTCAGATATTTTTTGATTTTCTTTATCTACTTTTATCCATACAGCCATCATGTCTCCACATGTAGGACTTCCGACGAGGCCGACTCCGTCGGCCTCGTAATTCTCTTCATCCACAAGAAAATTTCTCGGATGAAAGAAATGATCCTTTACTATGTCGCTATATATCCAATCTGTTTGTTCGCATTTCATATTTTTATTGATGAAAGAGATGTTAAGTGTTTGACGACTTTTGGGAAGATCTCGAGCACTTTTTCAAGCTCTTGCTTGGTTGTATGTCTTCCTAAGGTGAACCGTATACTACCATGAATAATTTCAGGGTCTTGGCCTATAGCTATCAGGACATGAGAAGGTTTTAGGTCCAAGGAAGAGCATGCAGAGCCTGTAGCGACCTCGATACCTTCATGGTCGAGCATCAGCACCATAGACTCTCCTTCGACAGCTGGAATCGATATGTGGACGTTGTTTGGAAGGCGAGTGAGAGGGGTTTCTGGTGAAATAGTAATGGGAAGCGGTCCATTAAATTTTGCGTAAGGAAGAAGCATCTTGATGGAAAGCATGAAAAAGCTTTGAAGATGCTGTAGTCGCTTTACTTCTTCTTCTCGATGATCCTCGGCTTTTTTTAGTGCGTGTGTAAAACCTGCAATCAAAGCAATATTTTCTGTCCCCGCACGCAATGAATATTCTTGTTCACCTCCAGAAATTACAGGATCAATTTTTATAGAATGTTTTTTATATAGAAGCCCGACACCTTTTGGTCCGTATATTTTTGAGCTGTTGAGGGTCATTAAATCCACACCGAGTTCTGGGACATTGATAGAAAGATATCCTGTTGCTTGGCATGCATCGGTATGAAGAAATGGCATGCCTTCGTTATTTTTTAATGATGCAATACATTTTGATAGTTCTTTGATTGGCTCGACTGTTCCTATTTCGTTATTGGCATACATTATTGAAATGAGAATAGTTTTTGGAGTGATGAGCTTTACACATTCATCCACATTTATTTTTCCTTCTTTATCAACCGGAAGCACGCTCACTACAAAACCCTCTTTTTCTAATTGCTTTGCAGGTTCGAGAATTGCTTTGTGTTCGATAGCAGAGATGATGATGTGATTGCCTTTATTTTTGTACGCACGACATACACCGAGAATTGCTAGGTTGTCCGATTCAGTTCCAGATCCTGTAAAAATAATTTCATCACTTCGCACACCAATTACCTCAGCAATTTCTTTCTTAGACTTTACAATGACCGTCATTGCATCGCGGCCAGACTGATGCATAGAAGAAGGGTTGCTGTATTCACCATTAAAATACGGCAACATGAATTTTAAAGTCTCGTCGTCTAGTGGAGTAGTCGAAGCGTAGTCTAAATAAATTCTTTTTTTGTTTTCATTATCTTGTTCCACAGTATTTTACTAAAGGCGCTACTCGAGCTCTTAAAGCTTCAAATTCTTCGTTAGTGTAAGACATTTTCTTTTTAAGTTGAGGGTTGAGGATTTTGGTAGGTATGAATTTCTGAAGATAGTATTTTTTAGCACCTTTTATACTTTTTACTATTTTTTCAACATCGTCTTCACTCAATAGTGATTTTACAATAGTGGTGCGAAATTCATAATCGACTCCACAATTCATGATAAATTTAATACTTTCTTTTATAGCGTCGATATCTACAGGGCGCGCTACTTGTTGACTGTAGCTCTCGAGAGGGGCTTTGATATCCATAGCAATATAGTCGACAAGACCACGCTTCACAGCTTCTTTAAGCATTTCAGGGCGTGTGCCATTTGAGTCGAGCTTTATGAGATACCCAAGCTTTTTAATGCGAGCCATTACATCGAGAAGGTCATCGTGAAGAGTCGGTTCGCCACCAGTAATGACCACTCCATCAAGAAGATTTTTTCTCTCTTTGAGCAGCTTAAATATTTCTTCAATATCTATTTCTGTAGCTGTTTCGTCGACAAGCTCTGGGTTGTGACAATACGGACAATGAAAGTTACAACCAATTGTGTAGATCATGCAGGCTACTTTGCCTGGGTAATCGATGAGGGTGGTTTTCTCTATTCCTCCTATTTTCATACTTCGTACATTGTACGGATTGAGAATTCAGATTGCTTACCGTTGTTCCATTGGCTAACAGGACGTAGGTATCCAACCACCCGAGAATAAACTTCGCAGACCATATTACATGAAGGGCATTTTGGATGTTCTCCTGCTACATATCCATGATTTGGACATACGCTAAATGTTGGAGTAAGGGTAAAGTATGGAAGCTTGAAGTTCTCACAGATTTTTTTCACAAGAGAGGGAACACTTGCAGAGTCTTCGATGCGTTCTCCTAGGAAAAGGTGGATCACAGTACCTCCTGTGTATTTTGTCTGAAGTGAATCTTGAAGAGATAGGTTTTCGAAGATGTCGCTGGTGTAATTAACAGGAAGCTGTGAAGAGTTGGTGTAGAAAGGAGCTTCACCTTTTTGGAACTGGTCTTCATTGGCAACAACAATTTCAGGAAATTTCTTTTTGTCTTTGAGAGCAAGTCGGTAGGCTGTTCCTTCAGCGGGAGTAGCTTCGAGATTGAATAGATTGTTGGTTTCTTTTTGGTAAGAGACAAGTCGGCTTCTCATGTAGTCGAGTACTCCATTTGCAAATTTCTTTCCTTCTTCTGATCCAACACTTACTCCAAGCAAATTGACACAAGCTTCGTTCATTCCTACAAGTCCAATAGTAGAGAAGTGATTTTTCCAGTATTCACCGTGAATAGACTTGATGTTTCGAAGATAGAACTTTGTATAAGGGTAAAGGTTTGCATCTGTAAGACGCTCAAGCATCTTTCTCTTGATTTCAAGACTCTCTTTTGCGATATCCATTTTTTCTCCCAAGGTCTGAAGGAAGGTTCCTATTTTGTCAGTGCTGTCTTTTGATGTGTATCCAATACGTGGAAGGTTGATAGTAACTACTCCAACAGATCCTGTAAGGGCATTGGCACCGAAGAGTCCTCCTCCACGTTTGTCTAGCTCATCTAGGTCTAGTCGAAGTCGACAACACATTGAACGAGTGTCTTCCGGCTTCATGTCTGAGTTGATGAAGTTGCTAAAGTAAGGAATACCGTACTTGGCAGTAATATCCCAAAGGCCTTTTAGATGGGGATTTTCCCAGTTGAAGTCCTTTGTAATGTTTACTGTAGGGATAGGGAATGTGAATACTCGTCCTGAAGCATCTCCTTCTGCCATTACTTCAAAGAATGCTGTGTTTAGCATGTTCATCTCGTGTTGGAAATCTCCGTAGTTTTCTTTTTGAGGTTTACCACCGATGATGACAGGAGTTTTCTTGAAGTTTATTGCTGGATTAAGGTCGAGAGTAACATTTGAGAAAGGAGTTTGAAAACCAACTCGAGTCGGAACATTCATATTGAAAATAAATTCCTGAAGACTTTGCTTTACTTCTTTTGGTGTGAGTTTGTCGTAACGAATGAATGGAGCAAGAAGGGTGTCGAAGTTTGAGAAAGCAACAGCACCTGCAGCTTCTCCTTGAAGTGTGTACAAGAAATTCACTATTTGACCAAGAGCTGTTCGGAAGTGCTTTGGAGGAGCTGATTCTATTTTACTTGGCACTCCTTTGAAACCTTCTACAAGAAGATCCATCAAATCCCAACCTACACAATATACAGAGAGAGTTCCAAGATCGTGAAGGTGCAAATCACCGTCTTCATTGGCTTCTTTGATTTCATTTGGGTAGATTTTGTTGAGCCAGTAAATCTTACTCACCTCTGAGAAGATGTAGTTGTTCATTCCTTGAAGGGAATATCCCATGTTGCTGTTTTCACTCACTTGCCAGTCTAGTTTTTGAAGGTAGTTATCGACAAGATCTACAGATGCTGCGTTTGCAATAGCTCGCATTTCGGCATGCTGGTCTCGGTAGAGGATGTAAGATCTAGCGGCATTTTTGAAACGTGAGTTTAGAAGGACATGTTCTACGGCATCTTGCATTCCTTCTACAGTAAGAGAGTCTTTTTCGTGAGTTGTTGTAGCATATGCTACTGCTTTATTAGCAAGTTCGACTGCTTCATCTCTACCAAAAGACTTAGTGGCTGTTCCAGCTTTCTCTATTGCAGATATAATTTTTTCAATTTCGAACGGTACAGTCTTGAAGTTTCTGGTGATAATAGAAGTGAACATGTTGTTAAAAAAGTTATGATATAATGGTCGACGTAAGAGCTATTATTTAATTAATCAATGAATATTGCAACTAAAAAACCTGTGGATAGCACACCCATGACATCACGAACTTTCCGTGTAAAGACCGCCGTCAGGAAAGATAATAAGTTGAAGCTTAAATCACCCTTCAATAAAATAACTTACGAACGCAACGCAGGTGTTTATAAAGTTCTTGCACACCCTGTGCGTCTTGAAATCTTAAATATTTTAAAATTAAGACCTTGCACAGTTGAACAACTTTTAAAATTGATTCCGGTAAGCAAAGCAAATATGTCACAACATTTAGCACTACTTCGTTATGCAGGAGTTGTTGTTACTAAAAAATCTGGATTGTATGTTGTTTATAGTATTGTCGATCCACGTATTGTCGAGCCGTGCGCTGTTATGCGAGAATTAAGACGAGATCCAAGATAATGTCTTTATACAAAAAAGTTCTAAAACCCTTATTATTCAAGGCAGATCCAGAATTTGTTCATGATAGATTTGTGACCATTGGTTCTATCCTTGGTAAGTTTTATATCACCAGAAAGGTTTGTTCTTTATTTTTTGAATATCAAAACAAAGTTTTAGAACAAGATATTTTAGGTATTCATTTTCAAAATCCAATTGGTCTTTCAGCTGGGTTTGATAAAAATGCAGAACTCACAGATATCATGCCGTCAGTTGGTTTTGGTTTTGTCGAAGTTGGTTCTATCACTGGCAATGTCTGTCTTGGTAATCCAAAGCCTCGATTGTGGAGATTAAAAAATTCTCAGGGTCTAGTAGTGCATTACGGTTTAAAAAATGACGGCTGTGAGGCAATTGCCAAAAGACTAGAAAAGAAATTACAGAAAAAAAGTTTTGAAATTCCTGTTGGAGTTAGTGTTGCAATGACCAATTGCCAGGAAAATCTTGATATCGAAAATGCAATACAAGATTATGCTAAAGCTTTTAAAACTCTCGAGCCTTACGGAAGCTATATTACTATTAATATAAGTTGTCCAAACGCTCTCGGTGGGCAACCTTTTGTAGATCCTGAAAAGTTTAGCCAGCTGTTCCGTGTTTTAGATACTATTCCCACACAAAAGCCTATTTTTATAAAATTCTCGCCTGATATGAGTGATTTAGAGTTGGATAGGTTGCTCGCTGTCGCTCGCAACCACCGCATTCATGGTATTATTTGTACGAACCTTACTAAAAAAAGAGATAATCCAAACATTTTTGAAACCAATGTCCCTGAAAAGGGTGGTATGAGTGGCAAAATAGTGCAGGACATGTCTGATAAGATGCTTTCGTATATTTATCGTAAGGAAGGGAAACGTTTTGTATTGGTTGGAAGTGGTGGAGTATTTAGTGCAGAAGACGCATATCGCAAGATTCGTCTCGGTGCATCACTCGTTCAGCTCATTACAGGTATGATTTTCGAAGGTCCACAGCTCATCGGACAGATTAATAAAGGGCTGGCAGAGCTTTTGAAGAGAGATGGTTTTAATAGTGTTAGTGAGGCGGTTGGAAAGGGTGTAGAATGACAAGATAAAATACTAAATCAAATGAACAAATCAATTTTTATTACAAGAAGTATTCCCGAGGTTGGTATCAAGATGCTTGAAGATAAAGGCTATCGTGTTGATGTTTATCCAAAAGACCGTGTCCCTTCACAAAGAGAACTTATAAAATATCTTAAAAAATATCCGTACGACGCAGTGCTTTGCCTTTTGACCGACAATATAGATGCAAAAGTTTTTGATGCTGTGCCTTCTGCCAAACTTTTTTCTACTTACACTGTGGGTTTCAATAATATCGATGCTGTCGAAGCTAAAAAACGAGGTATCACAATCACCAATACTTCAGGTTCTTCTCGTATCAATGTTGCTGAGCACGCCATTGCTTTGATGCTTGGTCTTACTACTCGAATGGTAGAAGGGGATCGCTTTACTCGAAAAGGAAAGTATAAAGGCTGGACACCCATGGCTTTTATCGGAGAAGATCTAACTGGTAGCACTATCGGTCTTGTCGGCACTGGTCTTATTGGTAGTGAAGTAGCTCGTATTTTGAGTCGAGGTTTTAATTCAAAAATTATTTATCATGATCTCAATCAAAATACTCAAATTGAAAATGATTGTGGAGCAGTGCGGTGCACTTCTCTCGACGAGCTTCTCAAACAAGCAGATATTGTGAGTCTTCATGTACCACTTCTTCCTTCTACTCACCATCTTATCAGCAAGGAAAAACTTGAGCTTATGAAAAAGACGGCTTTACTCATCAATACGTCTCGAGGTCCAGTGATAGATGAAAAAGCACTTGTTGTTGCTTTGAAAAATAAAGTAATCACAGGTGCAGGTCTTGATGTTTATGAATTTGAACCAAATCTCGCTCCAGGTCTCGCTAAGCTGGAAAATGTTATCATCACTCCTCACATTGCTTCTGCTCGTGAAAGTGCTCGTATTGAAATGGCAACAATTTCTGCTGACAATATTATTGATTTTTTTGAGGGGAGGGTGCCGAGAAATAAAGTTAATATCTAGTCCCAACAATTCAAAAAACAAAACTGGGGTGTGTAAAATGCACTTCTTCAAAAACGCGCATAATTTTCTGCTGAAAATTTGCTATGCTCCTGCAGTCCGCAATGTTTTTTCCGAAGTGCATTTTACACACCCCAGTTTTGTTTTTTGAATTGTTGGGACTTGATAAATAATTGATGTTTTCTGATTCAGCAGAATCACTTACTGGGTTGAGAGAAAATAGAGTCAGTTTATAATAGCTCTATATTAGCCTGATTTGACAAGGTAAATTGATATGTATATCATATGTGATATGTATGGTCGAATCATAATTATAAATAAAAATGGAGAAATGGACGATAAGGTTGTGTGAAAACGCAAATGGGAAAGGGTATGTTGAGAGTGATATTTTATTAACCCTTGAGTCAAAAAACAAACTACTTTTTGATAGATTCTTTAAAAGAATGGAAGTCTTAACAAGAAGAGATATTTTTGATCTTAAAAGAGGAAATGAAATTAAACCTCTAGGAGATGCTATTTTTGAAATAAGATTTTATTTCAACCGCCTACACATTAGGCTTTTAGGTTATTTTGATTATAGTTTGTCACCACCGACCTTTTTCGCTCTTGTTGGTTTTATGAAAAAGACCAACAAGATACCAATTCAAAAGATTGAGTTAGCAAAAGAAAGATATAAAGAATTTAGAAACATACATAAAAATAAAACATATGGATTTTAAAGATTACATAAAAAAATATAATATCGATATCACAAAAAAAGATATTGTCTTCGATTTGGCAAACCTTGTTCTCGAGGCACGTCTTTATGCTGGTATATCACAAAAAGAACTTGCAGAAAGAATTGGAACCAAGCAGTCAAATATTTCAAGAGCTGAAGGAGCGACTGTTGAGCCAAGTGTTTCTTTTCTTGATAAGGTGGCAGAAGCGGTAGGTACACGACTACTACTACCAAAATTTGAATTTATGATTCCTAAAACCACAGTCAATCTAAGTCAAAGTTATAGTAATGTATCCACTTCTTTAGCTAGCACATATTATCCAAATTTAGTTAAAAAACATGTCTAAAAAAATATCTCACCCATTAGAAATAAAAACACTCTGGACACTACTTTGCCAGAACCCTATTATTGATCAGCAGACAAATCAAATTAGTCTTTTTAATGTATTGGAGGATATTCAATTCGATATAAAAGGTTTCAAAAAAGAAGATGTGGAAGAAGGAAAAGTTTCAGCCTTCAAACAAAAGACAATGATTCCATATCCTTTTGCTTTGGTAACAGAGTTTGAGCGAAACGAGGAAAATCTTGAAGAACTTCATGTTGAACTAAAAATAACTATTATCGATCCACTAGGAGCAATTCTTTCTGTGCACACACCAAGTGTAACTTTGGAAAAAGGAAAGAAGAGAATGCGCATCATTACTCGTTTTGAAGGGGTAGAAGTTACTCGATCAGGAACCTATACCTATGAGACAGCTATTCGTACCAAAGATTCTGATATCTATCAAGAACAAGGAGAGGCAAAAATCGATGTGAAGGTGAGTTTCTAGTGGATATTTTTTTATTTCCCATTCACTTATGCTAAAATACCCGGACAACTTTTAATAAATAAAATAAATATAAAACAATGAGTCTTGTAATCATCCGACATCACGAATCAGAATGGAATAAACTGGGTAAATGGACAGGCACCAGAGACGTACACCTTACAGAATATGGTTTTAAAATGTCTAAAGAAATGGGAAAGCTTGTAAAAGATATCAAGTTTGACCACGTATTTGCTTCAGGGCAGATTCGAACTTTCGAGACACTTCTTATGATTCTCGATTCTATCGACCAGCTCGGCACCGCTCCCATGGAACGTTCTGATGCTATCAATGAAAGAGATTACGGAGATTATACTGGAAAGAATAAATGGGATATGAAAGAGATTTTAGGAGATCAGTTCGACTGTGTTCGACGTGATTGGAATTGCCCTATTCCTCACGGAGAGACTTTGAAAATGGTGTACGAACGCGCAGTACCTTACTACCTTTCAACCATCATGCCCATTGTAAATGAAGGTAAAAATGTTCTAGTTGTCGCTCATGGTAATTCTATTCGAGCAATGTTGAAATACATTGAAAGTATCTCTGATGAAGATATTGGAAAAGTTGAGATGATTTTTGGTGGTGTGCTTATCTATGATATCGACAAAGATGGAAAGATGATTAAAAAAGAAGTACGACAGGTAGAGTCAAAAGTGAATGCGTAAATAGTTTTTTACCCCTGATTCTCTTTAATCAAATGGTCTTTAATATCTTGGAAACTTCCACCTACTTTTTTGCCAGGGTTGAATATATTTTCAGGATCAAAGATATCTTTCGTCTCTTTAAATAGTTTTACAATTTCTTCTCCAAACATTTGATTGAGGTATGGTGTGCGGATGATACCGTCGTTGTGTTCAGCTGTAATTGAACCGTGATATTTTGCAACAAGGTCGTATACTTTTTTCGAAAGATCAAGAATGACATCACTAGAAAAAGGAGATTTCATATCCATGAGCGGAATGATGTGAAAGTTTCCATTTCCCACATGTCCCGCTACTGTGTAGATAAGTTTGTATTCGTCGATAAGTTTTTGCATTTGGGGGAGAAACTTTGGAAGGTATTCTGGTTTTACAATCACGTCATCGATAAAAGGCGCTGTGCGTTTTCCGTGTACGTGTTTTCGAAGAAGGTTGAAACTCTCGTGACGTATCTTCCAATATTTTTCAGCCTCAGCACTTGATTTTGCAATATGCACTTTGTATCCAAAGTGAGTGATTTTCTTTTTTACCTCTACAAGTTTTTCGTATATCTCTTCTTCAGAGTCTCCACTGAATTCCACCATTAAAATGAGTTTAGGAATCTTTCCGCCTATTGCTATGAGTAGTGCATCTGGAATAAATTGAAAACCAAGACGAATTGTTTTCCAGAATCCCATTGATGTAAAGAAGTCAAAAAAGAATTTTACAGCAAGCTTCATGCTGTAGTCGTCGTATGATTCTAGGCTTTCTGGTCCGTAGGGAAGTATTTCATTTACCAGTTCACTGACATGACTAATTTCTGGCATGTAGATAGTGAGAATATTTGAAAAAGGTTTTACGGGAACAAGTTTGAAATTAATTTCAGTTACTATACCTAGTGTTCCTTGAGATCCGACAATAAGTCGGCAAAGGTCAAAAACTCCAATCATCTTATTGTATACATTCCAAAGATAGTATCCAGAAGAATTTTTTGAAACATTTGGTTTTGCTTCCTTAAGAGTCTCATAGTTTGAAGTAATAACTTCCCACATTTTTTTATACAGTTCACCTTCAAATCCTCCTTTAGATATTTTTTCTTTAAGTTCATCTTCTGTAAGAGGTTTTACTGTGTATTCATTGCCGTCTGTAAAAACTACTTTCAAGCTGTTGATATAGTTTTCAGTTTTTCCATATTTTAAACTTTTTTCTCCTCCAGAGTTGTTGGCTACCATTCCACCTACAGCACATATTTCTTTTGAAGCAGTGTAAGTCGGCATGATAGATTGTTTTTTCAAAGTTTCTTTTTCGAAGTCTCGATAATAGCAACCAGGTTGTACAATTCCGAATTCGGGGGTGATTTTTATGATTGCATTCATGTATCTTGTGAAGTCGAGAATAATAGAAGCATTGATAGCACCTCCAGACATATCAGTACCTGCAGAGCGTGCGGTGATAGAAAGAGTAGGGTCGTCTTTACGATTTTCATTTACAAATTTCACCACAGTTTGTACGTCAGCACTGTCTTTTGGAAAGAGCACCACTTTTGGTTTTATTTCAAATAGGCTCGCATCACGAGAATAGGTGATTAAAGTTTTTTCTGAATAATCGATGTCGCCTTTGAAATTTGGTTTTAGTTTATCAAAAATGTTCATGCACATATTATATAGTACGAGTGATGCCAAACCAACAAAAAAGAGAGTGAAATACATTTTTCTATAGACACGCATAAAATCTGCTGATTTTTGCTCTGCTCGTGCACTGCGCAAGGTCTCTATAAAAATGTATCTCACTCTCTTTTTTGTTGGTTGTGTCATTAACGTCTATATAATGTGTTAAACTTATTTGATGAACGGAAAGATATTGAAATGGGGGATGGTGTTGGCGGTGATTATATTTCTTTTCTTTTGGATTATTGTCTTTATTGAAAATCGTCCCATGACGGTTGAAAATACAAAGACAGTGGTTTCTGATATTCAACCAGAAGATGCTACAAGTACCACCCTTTCATATTTAAAAGATTTTATAGAAAAAGATTCTGCGTTTTTTGTTCCAGAATCTATGGCAACAGGAACCAATCTTTCTAGAGATAGTAAAATATCTTTTGAGACAAAAAATGCAAGTTCTTGTGATGCTACTATTTTTGCTAAAGATGCTGATATCACTTCAAAAAATAAATCCCAAGAAATTATTATCGGCACTACTACTTACAGCACTTTGACTTTTAGTGGTGCAGGAGCGGGGAATTTTTATGAGACTACTATATATAGTACAAAAGCATCTTCAAGTTGTTCCGCACTCAAGCTTTTTATTCATAGTACTAATATAGGGAATTATGACCCAGGTACCATTAAAGAGTTCGATAAGACCAAGCTCTTAGAGATTTTTGCAAAGGTACTTCAAAATTTTCCCGTAAAGTGATATATACTACTTATATGATTATTTTTATCGCACTCGCTACATTTATCTCTACTTTTATCGGAGGACTTTTGGCTATTCGTTTTAAAGACAGGCTTCACTTAGTACTCGGCTTTAGTGCTGGTGCAGTGCTTGGCGTGGCTTTCTTCGATTTATTGCCAGAAGCTCTTGATTTGGGAGGGAAGTTTTATTCTATTTCAATAATCGCAACTTTCATCGCCATTGGTTTTTTTGTCTATCTTCTTTTAGATCGTCTCATCTTCTTTCATAATCACAATGATTGCGGAGACGCTCATCATTGTCATGACCACGAACACGAGCATGAAAAAAAAGGAACACTCGGAGCAGGAAGCCTTTCTGCACACAGTCTCTTAGACGGTGTTGCCATAGGTCTTGCTTTTCAAGTGTCTACCGCTGTTGGCGCAATTGTTGCAGTGGCAGTGCTTGTGCATGATTTTTCAGACGGTATCAACACTGTAGGGTTTATTCTTAAAAATAAAGGAAGTAGAAAATCTGCATTTAAATGGCTTGTGCTAGACGCTCTTGCTCCAGTTGTCGGAGTACTTTCTACTCTTTTCTTTACTCTTCCCGAATCAACTCTTGGTATTGTACTCGCAGTATTTTGTGGATTCTTTTTGTATATTGGAGCGAGTGATTTGATTCCTGAAAGCCATCACTCTCACCCACGCTTTCTTACCACAGTTATGACTTTTGTTGGTGCTACAGTATTATTTATAGCAATCAAATTGGCTGGGGTTTAAGATGTTTTGAGAGAAACATAATATCTGTTACAATTTAAAATATGCCACTAGAATTCGAAGAAGAACAATATAAGTCTAGAGATATTCTAAACAAGGGAAAGACCCCCAAAATGGTCAGTTTTCTAATTAAAAAGGGGATTGTTAAGGATGAAAAACAAGCAAATGTTTTTCTTGTTATTATTTCAATTATCTTTCTTCTGGTAAGTATTTTCATATTTGCATACTTTGTGTTTGGTATTAGGAATCCTTTTGCCAAACAGCCTTCTCCCGCTGAACAATTTAAAAATCTACCACCTGAAGTCCGTGATTCTTTACCTCCAGAAATAAAAGCTCAGTTGGAGCAAAATGCGACAAAATAAGTAGAATGAAAAGAACAAGACAATCAAAAGGATTTACACTTATTGAATTACTAGTAGTTATTTCTATCATCGCACTCCTTTCAAGTATTGTTCTTGCTTCTTTGGCTTCTGCTCGTGAAAAAGCCACTCTCACAAAGACTACCGAAGAAATGCATTCTCTTCAGAGTGCTATCGAGCAATATAGGTTAGATAATGGGTCAGTGCCTGGAGAATTATCTGGTGTTTTTGTAAGTGATCGCTCTGGAAGCCTAGCTTTAGATGGATTTTTATCAACTCTAGTACCTAAGTATATTTCTAAAGTTCCCCATTCTCCAAACTGGCCGAACAATTACTCTAGTGTCAGTTCCTACTATGTTTTAGGTTATTCCACTCTTAATAATCCTTATTATCCTTATCACTGCGGAGACAGTTTGGTAGATAAGTATGTGGTTTATTTTATTTTGCCAAATAAAGAACTCCCACAACCACGATTCTATTTGATTGTTGGTGGGGTAAAATATGATATTGGAACAGGTAATGCTATATATCCAGGAGAAAATATTAGAACTTACTGTCTTTCTAATTAGGTAGTACAATAGCGCTCATGCGAACTGTAAAAAGAGAGACAAAAATTATTATTGATATTGTTATCGTCATCCTGATTCTTTCAAGTGTAATATTTGTGTACAGATCTTATCGTAAAAGCTCTACTCAACTTCCTAAAAATCCCGAAGCCGAACAAGATACTCTTTCTGGAGTTCCTTTGGTGAGTGAGAATAGGCGGGATACTTACTATACAATGAACTTGTCATACCCCTCTTCGTCTTCTACTCCTGAGATACAAGTGTATGTCGATCAGACTAAAAAAGAATTTCTCGATTCTGTACCAAAGACCGAAGCAGAAGCAAAGTTTGAAAATCTTGGGGGCGACCGTATCTACAATCTTACTTCGATTACAAAAGTCACTCATTCTTCAAGTACTATTAGTTATGTTTTAGAAACCTATCAATTCACTGGAGGTGCTCATGGTGGTACAAATATCGCCACTTTTACTTACGACCGAAAAGGTAAGGCTCTTGGTATTGGTGATATTTTGAAATCTCCCGACACTCTTTCAAAACTTTCTTCTGCTTCGCGAGAATATTTTTACAACAAATTCCCAGATCAAGATAAAAGTCAGATAGATACAGGTACCGAGCCTACTTCAGACAATTTTTCTACTTGGTATATCGACGGCGACAAAATCATCTTCGTATTCGGACAGTATTCTATTGGCCCATATGTGCTTGGTATTCAAGAATTTCCTTTCTCTCTTTAATTGCATTTTGTGCGTCTCTTTTAATTTTCTCTATTTGCTCGGAAAAGAAATCGATGTTTTTAAAACACTTCTGTCTTTTTATATTCAGCATCGCCACGTCTGCATGAGCTTGGATTTTCTCTGCAATGGCAGTCATTGTTTCGTCCCAGAAGATTTCGTTTAGATGTGATAGGTCGGAAGCTTTTTCCTTTTTGAAATGTTTTGAGTTTCGGATATAGAAGAGGGTGCTGTTTGGTATTCCTTTTTTGAAATCATCTTTCCAATCGTGAGCGTCGTCGCTTAGTTGTTTGGCGGTGAGGTAGTTTTTCCAAAATAGCACTACGGATTTCATTGTCGCCGAAGATGTACTTTGTTTTGAAAGTAGTACCAAGACAATAGTTGGCAGGGCGTGTCCAAGAGATTTTCTTCCCAGTCTTTGAAGCATCACCTCTTCGTCTGAATTTACGTTTTCCATTTCCTCTCTTTGCGCGTCATCCATGTCGTCCATTATTTCTTTAAAGAATTTTTGATGTTCGGGTTTTTTCAATATTGTGAAATATATGCGATTCACTTCACGAAGAGCCTTATTTGCAAGAGGAAGAAGCTCTCTTGATTTTCCTTCATCTATTATGTCGTCGATTATTTTGTATGCCACCCATCCTATGAGGTTGGCGTATGCTAGGTCGTCGGAGGTTCTGTAAATGACCGAAGTCACTTTCACTCGAAGTGTGTTTGTGAGTATAAAAGGGTAGAGGATTATTTCTTTCTCTAGTTTCCCCAAAGCATTTTGTATTACATGTGTCGGCAGGAATTCTTCTGCTCTTTTTATCGCCACCTCTATTCTGCTTTTATCTTTTTTATAATACCCTTTGGTTTCCCGGCATAAAGACAGTGCTTCTATGACGAAGCTCGCAGTCAAAGATTTTGATCCGCAGAAATACGTCACACCATTTCTTTCTGGGTCAAGACAAAAAGGTTCCACCTGACATCCTTCTTTTTTGCATTGGTCCAAGACTTCATCTCGAAGAGTATTTATCTGCTCTCTTGGCGCGCCGAGTCTGACAAGAGAAGATAGGCAAAGAACTTTGTTCATCAGTGTTCTTTCAGATTTTTCTTTTTTTAGGTAGTTGTTTATCTTCTCGAGTAAGAGTTTTCTGATTTCAGATTCGTTTGAATAGTTTGATGCGCTTTTGGAAATGAAATAGAGCAGGGGAATCTCCGATGGGTAGTATGGAGATTTGAAATCTCCTTTCAACTTTTCGACAAAGAATTTCTCGAGGTTTGGTAGCCTGATTCCTTTCAAAGACAAAAAGTGTGCGATGTTGGCATTGACTGCAATATCGACATCTTGCCATTTTTCATCAGCGACATTTGTATACCATGTCTTGTATGGTCCACCTGAAGTAACTCCTGTTTTCATCAAGTTCTTTGTGATTGTCGCAAGGACTTTGCCATTTGATTTAGCGAAATCATGTCGCGCGACCGTCTCTATGGCGCGACTCTCTTTGTCATGAAGCAAAAGTGCGGATAGGACAATGAATGTGTCGTCGTTGTCGTCTGGATAGTGAAGTGCGGGGAACTTCTTTTGGGTTTCTTTTGAGAAGTAGTTCCATGTCCATGTAGGGCTTTTTTCGGAGAGGAGAAAATTGAATGTTTTATCAGAGATGATATTTATCTTCCTAGTCACACATCTTTCTTTACATATTGAAAGTGATTGAAGAATAATTCCTGAGATGTATGTGGTTTTATATTTGGCATGATTAAAACCGCCGTATAGGTTTTGTTCTTTTTCTATGATGTCTATACATTTTTGTATTGCCCTCGATGTTCTGTCCATGTTTTTTGGTCGGAATGATAATAGTAAAGAGTGCTCCTAGATTATTGTTGTTTGAGACAGAAATTGCCCCCTTGAATTCTTTTTCAATGATACGTTTAACAGTCGAAAGTCCTAGACCGAGTCCTATTTCAGATCCTGATGATTTTGTGGTAAAGAATGGTTCGAAAATGTGTGATAGTAATTCAGGTTTTATACCATGCCCGCTATCTTTGATTTTAATTACAAAATCTATTTTTCTTGGCTGCATGCTTATTTCAATACTTCTTTTTCCATTAGGCATTTCTTCACAGGCATCAACAGCATTTGAAATAAGGTTGGTGATAATTTGATAAAAAGCTAGAGGATTTCCAAAAAGTTCAAATTCGTCTTCTTTATAATCTTTTTTTATCTCACATTTTGATTTCTTAATCTTGTAAGAGAGAAAAAGAATAGCCTCGTCAATTTCTTTCTTTGGATCAAAAGAGGATTGATGTGTGTCAGAACAAAGCTGTTTGCGTAATGCGTCGATGAAGTTTTGCATTCGTCTTGATGCGGAGACTGCCCGCTCAAGATACTCATGTACTTCGGGGATTTGAGGATTAATGTTTTGATTGAGTTCATTAATAATAAGATTGATAGACGTCAGGGGATTAATAAGATCGTGAAAAGCTCCAGCAGAGACTTTTCCGAATTCTGCAAAACGATACAGAATTGTTATTTCTTTAAGTGCATCTTTAAGATTGTCTCGTTCTTGAATGAGTTCTTTTTCTGAAATTCTCGCCCGAATAAGACCTTTCTCAATTTCTCGATTTGAGAGCCAATAGAGGAATGTGATAATTCCAAGTACTAGAGCATACTCAAAAGTATCTTCTATGTCTGGAGAACTGTCACGCCATTCGTGGATTGGTTTTTTGATAGAAATCTGATAATAGCCAATAGTGACAATTGATATGGATAAAATAATTGCAACGACAAGACTAAATCTGACACTAATAAGAATACTTGAAATAGCAATAATGAGTACGTATCCAAGAATTACGCTTGGAACATCGAATCCCCACATCCAAGCTGTGTAAGTAGTACCAAAAGTATATAGGGTTAGAATTCCGAAAGAAGATAATTTTGAGAATCCTTTTCTTGATGCAAAAAGTAAACTTACAAAAAGAAAAAGAAGCATTGAAAACCACAACACGGGAACTCCATGGTATTTTTCTTTGTAAATATAAGCATCTACTAATATCCTAAAATCAAGAATACTAATAAAAATAATTGATACAACAAGAATGGTGTTTAAAATAAATTCATGCCTTCTATCATCCTCGTTCTCTTGAAGTGGTTTTATTAAGAGATTGAAGAAAGTTCTGTATAGCTGATGCATGTTTTTATTTCTACTGTGCCCACGGAGTGAAAGTTTCTACATCTTTTTTACTGTCAGTAAGAACTGACTCAATAACGTCTTTCATTTTTTATGAATATTATTTTTTTAATACGATACGTTCGACTTCGTATCTTTTTATATCCTACAAAATACGGTATCAAGAAAAACCGAAGAAAACCTCAATTATTTATCAATTTTATAGCCTCTACCAGGAACTGTTTTTATGATTTCTTTCTTTCCTTTATTTTTTCCAAGTTTCTTTCTGAGATTTAGTACATGAGTCTCAAGAGTATTTGAAAAAGGGTCGACATTCATATTCCACACATTCTCCATGATAGATCCTCGAGAGATTACTTTTCCATCTTCTTTTACCAAACACTCCAAAAGCAAAAACTCCTTCCTTGTAAGATACACAGGCTTGCCGTCTTTGGTCACTTCCTGCTTGTTTGAGTCGATAGTAATATCTTCAATCTTATAAACAGCACTCTGAATATTGTATGGGCGTCGGAGAAGGGCGGTCACTCGCGCAGAAAGCTCTTGGAAAGAGAATGGTTTCAATACATAGTCGTCTGCTCCGCTAGTGAAGGACTGAATTTTGTTTGCCACGTCTCCTTTTTTAGACAGCATAAGTATGGGCACTGCCTGATGATCTGCTCGAATGTCTTTTATGACCTCTATACCATTCTTCTTTGGTAAAATATGATCTACGATGATGATTCCGTATGCATTGGTGCGAGCAAGGAAGGATCCTTCTTCGCCATCTTGAGAATAGTCGACGGTATAACCCTCTTTTTCAAAGTTTGTTTTCAAAAATTCTCCTATTTCTACTTCGTCATCTATTATGAGCATGCGCATAGGTAGTACATTGTATCGGTTCTAATATTAAAATCAATTATATTCTTTAGAATTATTTTATCTCCGACTTTTTACCTATCATTTAGTACCTTTTTAGGCGTGTCGGTTGCTGGTGTTCAGATTGTGTTTCTTCATGAGAAAATTGTGCAAAAAACCTTTGACCACCAAAGTGCTCATGATAAAATCTTTGTACAATAATTTATAAAAAACCATGAGCATACTAATCACAAAGGCAGATGGTACAAAAGAAGTCTTCAATGCAGACCGAATCAATCGTTCTATAGAGCGCGCCGCCTACGGACTGACAGACCCTGTCTCAAAGGTCACTCAAATTGCTACAGAGACCGAGATTACTGTATACGACGGCATTACTACCGATGAGCTCGACCAAGCCACCATCAACGCTGCTGTGCAAAATATCAAAGAAGACATTGAGTACGACAAAATCGCCACCCGTCTTCTATTAAAGACTATATATAGAAGAGCAGTAAGCGAGTATGACAAAGAAGACGACGCAGATCTAAACAAAAAGCATCGCGACACCTTCATTACATATATAAAAGACGGTGTTAAAGGGGGCAAGCTCGACCCTCGAATGGTAGAAAAGTTTGATTTAGAGGCTCTAGCCGATGCTTTGGTCATAGAGCGAGACGACAAATTCCAATACGCAGGCCTTTCAGGCTTTTTGAGTCGCTATGCTCTTAAAAATCCAAAGACTCAAGAGACTATCGAGACACCTCAATACTTTTTCATGCGAGTAGCCATGGGACTTTCTTTCAATGAAAAAGATCCTACAGCTTGGGCAAAGACTTTCTACGAAAAAATGTCGAAGTTTGAATACATTGCAGGAGGTTCTACAAATCTCGGAGCAGGTACTGTTCGTCCCGCTCTTTCAAACTGCTATCTTCTTGAAATCCACGACGACATGGGTCACATTGCAAAGTCTGTCGCAGACGTAATGCTTCTCTCAAAAGGTTCAGGAGGTATTGGTGCATCTGTTACCAAGCTTCGTGCCGCAGGTTCTCCTCTTCTTTCCAACAACGGCACATCCACAGGTCCTACTCCTTTTGCAAAAATTATTGACACCGCCATTCGTGCTATTCAAAGAGGTGGCAAGAAAAAGGGTGCACTGTGCTTTTACATGGAGAACTGGCACATCGATTTTGCAGAGTTCATAGATTGGAAACACAATTCCGGCGACGACTACATGAGAATGCGTACAGCCAACACAGCTTGCTTCCTTTCAGATGAATTCATGAAGCGTGTAAAGAATGGCGGAGAATGGTACATGTTTGACCCAAAAGAGACTGCCGACCTCAACGAGCTTTATGGTTCTGCTTTCAGTGCGCGCTACAAGGAGTACATAGAAATGGCAGAAGCAGGCAAGCTTCGAGTGTTTAAGAAAGTTCCCGCCGAAGAACAATTTAGAAATATTTTATCTGCTCTTCAGAGTAGTTCGCATCCTTGGATCACTTGGAAGGATTCTATAAACATCCGAGCACTGAACAACAACACCGGCACAATTCACATGTCGAACCTCTGCACCGAAATCACTCTTCCTCAAGACAAAGACAATGTAGCTGTATGTAATCTCGCTTCTGTAAACCTTTCTGCCCATGTAAACAACAAAGAAGTAAATTGGAGCAAGCTCGAGAAGACCGTCCGTCTTGCAGTAAGACAGCTCGACAACCTTGTAGATATCAATGTTCTTCCAATTCCCGAAGCTGTAAGGTCTGATCAGGAGAATCGAGCAATGGGTCTTGGTGTCATGGGATTTTCAGATACTATCGAGCAACTTGGAATGGCATACGATACCGAGCATGCATACGATTTCGCAGACAGAGTATTTGAATTCATCAGCTATATGGCAATAGACGAAAGTGCAAATCTTGCACAAGAGAGAGGTTCGTACAAACACTTCCAAGGTTCACGTTGGTCAAAAGGAATGGTCCCTGTAGACACCCTAGCAATTCTCGAAGAAGAAAGAGGTCTTGCTCTCAATATCGACAAAGGAAGCAAACACAAAGGTCTCAACTGGGATACTCTTCGTGCAAAAGTAAAAAAGGGAATGAGAAATGCCACACTCATGGCAGTAGCACCAAATGCAAACATTGGATTGCTTGTAGGTACCACTCCAGGTTTTGATCCTCGCTTCGCTCAAGTATTTTCTCGCAACAAAATCTCTGGAAAATATATGGATGTAAACCACAACCTCGTAAAAGATTTGAAAAATATGGGGCTTTGGGAAAAAGTAAAAGATTTAATCATCGAACACCAAGGAGATATTGCAGATATTCCAGGCATTCCTCAGCATCTAAAAGATATTTACAAAACTTCTTTCACCACTTCTCCTTACGGATACATCGAAGTTGCTGCTCGTGCTCAAAAATGGGTAGACCAAGCACTTTCTCGAAACATGTATTTAGAGACACGAGATATGGATGAGACTTTGAAAATTTATTCAACCGCATGGGAAAAAGGTTTGAAATCTACTTACTATCTACACCTCAAGCCTCGCCACACAGCAGAGCAGAGTACTGTAAAAGTAGACAAGGGAGAAAAGTTTGCAAGAAAAGCTTTCGGTGGTTTTGCTTCAGTTCGTACCGAGCTTCCAAAAGAAGAAGTGGCTGTGCAGAGTAATGTTGAAGTTAAAAAACCAGTACCAGTAAAAGTTGAAGCAGTTCCGTTAGCTCGCCTTGTTGAAAATACAGTTGAAGTCCCTGAGATAAAAGAAGAAGTGGTTGCTCCATTTGCATCTGCTAAACCATTTGCTAGCACAGGACAATCTCCAAAACTAAACATCATCAAAGCAAAGCCTGGCATGAAGACTTGTCCGACAGATCCAGCCGAGCTTGCACAGTGTGATAGTTGTCAGTAATTATTAAATTAATATTAAATATATGCTTTTAGGAAAAGCCTCACCAGAAGATGTAAACCTTCACCCAATCAGATATCAGTGGGCATACGATTTATACAATCAAGCAGTTCGTAATACTTGGTTTCCTCACGAGATTGCACTTGGAGAAGACGTTCGAGATTTTGAAGCAATGACTCCCGACGAACAGCATGCCGTAAAGTTTCTCATGGCGTTCTTCAATCCAGCAGAACTTATCGTAAACCGCTCAATCGCTCTTGGTATTTATCCATACCTCAAAGCTCCTGAGTGTCACTTGTATCTTGCAAAGCAGATGTGGGAGGAAGCCAATCACTGTGTGAGTTTTGAATACGTACTTCAAACTTTTGGTTTTGACAGAACAAAGATTTTCAATGTCCACCTCGAGACCCCATCAATGAAAGCAAAAGAAGATTTCATCAATTACTATGTGAAGCGAATGACAGAGGTGACTCTCGATATCGAGACAGACGCTGGTAAACGAGATTTTATTCGAAATATCGTCGCAACAAACATTGTCATGGAGGGTATTTGGTTTTATTCAGGATTCATGGTGGCGCTTTCATTCAGACAGAGAAACCAACTTCGAAACTTCGGCTCAATGATTGCTTGGGTGCTTCGAGACGAGTCTCTTCATTTAAAGTTCGGAATCAATCTTGCAACAGAAGTAATTTCAGAAAATGCACAAATCATCACAACAGAGTTTGCAGATGAGATTCGAGAGATGATTATCAAAGGTGTAGAGCTAGAGGTGGCTTACAACAAAGATCTATTTCCACGAGGTATTCTTGGTCTAAACGCTGATTATGTAAATCAGTATGTAAAATATGTTGCAGACCGACGTCTCGAAGAGCTTGGTTTTGAGCCACATTTTAATGTTACAAATCCAGCCAAATGGATGGCAACGGCTACCGATGTGCATGAGCTCGTAAACTTCTTCGAAATGCAAAATACAAGCTACGAAGTAGACTCTCATGCTCACAAGACTGGAGATGTAAAAAAAGAAGAATAAGTTATAATGGGGGTATTCCCCCCAGCCACGGCGAGCGAATTGCACTCACATAGATATTTACTTTGGAGCTCGCACTCGCTCGCCATGCTTGAGGGGAATGTTATACTTCTAATATGTTTAAGAAGCTTTGGCACTTTCTCGAAAAATATGAAAATCATGTTGGTGTAGCGACTTTAGTAATAGGTTTTATTTTTGATAATTTTTTTCTCATTCGTCCAGATAATTTTCGAGACAATGTTAGCTTTCTGGTTTTCATTTCTGTCGCAGCTTCGTCAATCATTTTGGTGAATATTTTTAAAAAGGGAATTAGGCACTCTGTTTCTCTTTTTATTATGCAGTTTGCTTTAGGAGGACTATTTAGTATGTCTTTAGTTTTTTATGCACGAGGTGCAACGTTTGAAGCCAGTTGGCCATTTCTTTTGACTCTGCTTGCTTATCTTGTTGGAAATGAATTATTTAAAAAACATTACATACTTGTTGCTACTCAAATCGGAGCATTCTTCGTTACTCTTTTTTCTTATTTTATATTTGTCGCCCCAATTATTCTTCATCGAATGGATGATCAAGTATTTTTGTTGAGTGGGGGAGCAAGTTTGATAGTAATTACTTTTTTCATTTTTATTTTATATTTTGTTAATAGACAAGAAATACGTCGGAGCATAAAAACTCTTCTGATTACCATTCCTGCTATTTTTATTACTATAAATATTTTTTATTTTACCAATCTCATTCCACCTATTCCTCTTTTGATAAAAGACGCTGGTGTATATCATTCTGTAGATCGTGATAGTTTGGGGAATTATATTGTTGTGGGAGAACAAGCAGAATCGTTTGGATTCTTCCGCCAGTTAGTTGTTCACAAAACTCAAGATGACCCTCTCTATATATATAGTGCAGTTTTTGCCCCAGTAGATTTAAATACTAATATCCTACACGTTTGGCAGTTTTATGATGATACTAAGAAAGCTTGGACAGTAGTGAATAAAATAAACATCCCCATTACAGGAGGACGAGAAAACGGTTATAGAATGTATTCTATGAAAGGTCTTGTTGCAGAAGGTTTGTGGAGAGTAGATATTGAAACTTCTCGCGGACAAATTATTGGAAGAATTAATTTTCAAGTAGTGAATGTTTCTGATCGACCAAATCTTGTTAGTGAAATGAAATAAAAAATTAATTTTAAAAATTTTTTTTAAAATTAATTTTTTATTTTTGCAAAGTTATCCACAGTTTTTTGAAAAAATATTTGTATTGTAATTTTTTTTATAAGATAATTAGTACAAGTTTACAGAACAAATATTTTTTTAGAAAATTATTTTATTTTTTAAAGGTCGTTGCTCTGTACACTCTTAAAAGTAAATTTAAAAACTACCATGGCAGCAAAAAAGAAAGCAAAGAAAGTTGTTAAGAAAGTTGCAAAGAAGGCAAAGAAAGCTACAAAGAAGCGAGCATAGTCTTTCTTCTCACTTAGCAAAATCCCCATTCGTAAGAGTGGGGATTTTGCTTTTGTACAATGTCTGTCTTCGTAATGTATCCAAAGACAGACATTGTACGCACCTTCACCAACATGATATATTGAACATCATGTCATTTTTAAACACTTTATTTAAATCCCACAGTCAAAAGACCGTAGATTCATATCAGCCAATCGTGGCTCAAATCAATGCTTTTGAGGCTGAAATCTCAGCTCTTTCTGATGATGCTCTAAAGGCAAAAACCCCATATTTTAAAAAAGAGCTTTTCGAAGGGAAGACTCTCGACGATATTCTCCCCGAAGCTTTTGCTGTCGTTCGAGAATCAGCAAAGCGCACACTAAAACAGCGTCATTTTGATGTTCAGCTTCTTGGAGGAATTGCTCTTCATAAAGGGTCAATCTCTGAGATGAAAACAGGAGAAGGTAAGACACTTGTGGCAACTTTACCTGCGTATCTAAATGCACTCACAGGAAAAGGTGTACATATTGTTACCGTCAATGATTACCTTTCTAGACGTGATGCTGTATGGATGGGTCAAATATTTTCATACCTCGGACTTTCTGTTGGTGTTATCAATACAGACTCTTCATATCTTTATGATCCAAATCATATCGACTTAGATGCAAAGCGAGACGAAGTTGCGTCTTTTAAAGTCATTCACGAGTTCCTTCGACCTACTACTCGAAGAGAATCATACTCTGCAGATATTACTTATGGTACCAACAATGAGTTTGGTTTTGATTATCTTCGAGACAATATCGAGCGTGAAGAAAAAAATCTCCGCCAGCGAGAATACAATTATGCAATTGTCGATGAAATCGATTCCATTCTAATCGACGAAGCTCGTACCCCTCTTATTATCTCAATGCCGACAACTGAGTCAGAAAATTTGTATGCAACATTTGCAAAAATAGCAGAAAAACTTTCTGAAGGTGAGGATTACACAGTCGATTTGAAATTCAAACAGATTTCTCTCACTGATGAAGGTATTAATAAAGCCGAGAAACTTCTTGGTGTAGGAGACATATATACAGACAAGGGAATCAAATATGTGCACCATCTCGAGACAGCTATTCGAGCCAAGGCTCTTTTTCACAAAGACAAAGAATACGTTGTTCGAGACGACGAAGCTGTGATCGTAGATGAGTTTACAGGAAGACTTCAACCAGGAAGGCGTTGGTCAGAAGGTCTTCATCAAGCAATCGAAGCAAAAGAAGGAGTGAAAGTTCAAAAAGAATCTCGTACAGCAGCATCTATTACTTTTCAAAATTATTTCAGACTTTATGCAAAGCTTTCAGGTATGACAGGTACTGCTACCACAAGCAAAGAAGAATTTTTCAAAGTGTATCATCTTGATGTTATAGAGATTCCAACACACCGACCCATCGCACGTCTCGATAGAAACGATCAAATTTTCCAAACAGAAAAAGGGAAGTTCATGGCCATCGCTCAGAAAATAAAAGAATTAAATCTTAATGGTCAACCTGTGCTTGTCGGAACTGTCTCAATTGAAAAAAATGAATTACTTTCTGCGTATCTTAAAAAAGAAGGAGTGAAGCATCAGGTTTTGAATGCCAAGCCTCAGTTTGCGGAAAAAGAAGGAGAGATTGTTGCAGAAGCTGGGAAGAAAGGTGGAGTGACTATTTCTACAAACATGGCGGGGCGAGGAGTTGATATCAAGCTTGGTGGCCCACAAGCAACTCCCGAAGAATCAGAAGAGATCAAAAAACTTGGAGGACTTTTCGTTATTGGTACAGAGCGTCATGAGGCACGTCGCATCGACAACCAGCTTCGAGGAAGATCTGGAAGACAGGGAGACCCGGGAGAAACACAATTCTTTGTGTCACTCGAAGACGATCTCATGAAAGTTTTTGCTACAGATACCATTAAAAATATGATGGGGCGATTTGGAATTCCTGAAGATCAGCCAATTGAAAATTATCTCATTACTCGAGGTCTTGAAAATGCGCAGACAAAAATCGAAGGCTTTCACTTTGATGCTCGAAAACATACTCTCGAATACGACAACGTTCTTTCTGTTCAAAGAAAAACCGTTTACGAACGTCGTCGAAAGATACTTCTAGGTTCTGATGAAGAAGTTCTTGCCATGTTTTATGAAATCTATATGCATGCTTCAGAAGAAGACAAGCAAGCTATCGATACTAAAAAACAAAATATCAAACCAGAAGAATATGTGAAAATTATTCGACATATTGTTCTTCAGGCCATTGATATTTTCTGGGTAGATCATCTCGAGCTTATGGACTACACCCGCTCAAGTGTAAATCTCCGCGCTTATGGTCAGCGTGATCCTCTTGTTGAATACAAACGTGAAGGTCTCCGTCTGTACAAAGAAATGTGGCAAGCTATCGATAGTGAAGTCATTCGCATCATTTCTCACTTGGAGTTTCAGGTATAATCATCGCATGACATTTTTACATTCAATTATATTAGGTATCGTAGAAGGAATTACAGAATTTTTACCAATTTCTTCAACAGGGCATCTCATTGTTACTTCTCGACTGCTCGGTCTTTTAGATTCAGAATTCATGAAGAGTTTTGAAATATTTATTCAGCTCGGAGCCATTCTTGCGGTGGTGGTGTTTTACAGACGTACTATTTTTGATTTAAAGAAAATAAATGTTTGGAAAAAAGTGTTAGCCGCTTTTATTCCCACAGGTATTCTTGGACTTATTTTGTATAAGCTTGTTAAGCAGTATTTGTTGGGAAATGTTACAGCCGTAATCCTGTCTCTTATTATTGGTGGAGTTATTCTTATCGTTTTTGAGATGTGGCAAAGTAGGAAAGGTGAAGAAAAATATCATGAAATCGAAGATGTCCCTTATCTTTCTGCAATAACTATCGGTGTAGCTCAGATAATAGCTGTTATTCCAGGAGTGTCGCGTTCCGGCACTACTATAGTCGCGGGAAGACTTTTAAAGCTTTCAAAAAAAACCATCGTCGATTTTTCTTTTCTTCTTTCTATTCCCGTGATGGTAGCAGCTTCAGGACTCGACTTATTTAAGAGTCGAGCAACACTTTTTAGTGACTCCCACGAACTATCTCTCCTTGCTGTTGGTTTCATTGTATCTTTTATTGTTGCTCTCGGTGTTATTAAATGGCTTCTTTCTTATGTTCAAAAACACTCATTCATTGCTTTCGGTGTCTATCGTATTTTGGCAGGTCTCCTATTTTTCTTTCTGTTCTTTTAAGCCAGTGTACAAAGACAGACATTGTACGGTAGAATAGTCGTATGAAAACAAAGACTCCCTATAGCAACCCAGAGACATACCTTTTTCTATTGGCGGTTGTTCTAGTAACTATCCTATCTTTTCTTGTATTTCTACCTTTTCTTCCAACCCTTATTTTAGCTGCTACTTTTGCAGTAGTGATATATCCAATTCATAAAAAAGTATTACGTTTTTGTAGAGGAAGGAAAACCTTGGCTTCTTTTGTGACTCTTATCTCGCTCATAGTTCTTATTATTGTTCCTCTTTTCTTGATTACTGCTCAGGTTTTTAATGAGACAACAAGTGCCTATTATCACATGGCAAGTAAAGATACCACCCTCTCACTTACGCTTGATACTATTCAAGGAAAAATAAATTCAAAAATAGAATCAGTTTTCCCAGGAGTTACTATTGATATTCGAAATTACATTACCTCTGCTTCAGAATGGGCGCTTAGTAATATGGGAAACTTTTTCTCAAGTACTATTAGTATTGGTCTTAATTTATTCCTTGGTATCTTTGCTTTGTTCTATTTTATAAAAGACGGAAAGAAGTTTATGGATTTATTTCAAGACATTACTCCTTTTCCTCGAGAGCATACAGATCTTCTTATTAAAAAGCTTCGAGGGTCTATAAGATCAATCATTGGAGGTTCTATTGTCGTGGCTTTTTGCCAAGGTGTTGCCTCTGGAATTGGTTATGCGATATTTGGTCTTCCAAATCCCGCTTTGTGGGGAGTGGTCACAGGTCTTGCCGCTCTTGTCCCAGGACTTGGTACTTCAATCATGCTTGTACCAGCAATAATATATATTTTTATCACAGGAACTTTGTTTCAGGGAATCGGTATGAGTTTATGGGGATTACTCGGGGTAGGTCTTATCGATAACTTCTTAGCTCCAAAACTTATCGGGGGAGGATTGAATATCCATCCCCTCATTGTTCTTTTCTCAATCATTGGAGGTCTATCATTCTTTGGTCCAGAAGGATTCTTGCTTGGTCCTTTGACTTTGTCTCTTCTGTTTGCATTGTTTCAGATCTTTCGTCTCATAATAAATAAGGAAGAGAAGATTATTAATGAATAAATAAAATATGCCTAATCCAATAATTCACTTTTTTGATAAATTAGAAGACCGCGTGCGAGGGTATCTTAGCCATTATCCAATCATCTATGCTTTAATTGGAGGTTTCGGTATCGTGCATTTTTGGAGAGGTGTCTGGCATTTGGGTGATGATCTACATATGTCGTCAATAGCATCTCTTGTTCTAAGCACCGTCGTTCTTTTAATGACAGGGCTTCTAGTGTCTTTCTTTATCGGAGACAATATTCTCATCACTGGCCTCAGAAAAGAAAAAAAGTTAGTGGAAAAAACAGAAGATGAATTGGAATTTGAAATGAGTGAAATGGAGCATCTTAAGAAACATATTTCATCTATTGAAAAAAATCTTGAAGAAATTAAAAATGTAGTTAACAAGAAAAAATGAAAATAATAACTCATGGTGGCAATTTTCACCCAGATGAAATTTTTGCTGTAGCAACTCTTAAAATTGTTTTTGGAAATGATTTGAAGGTGGTGAGAACTCGAGATGTTTCAGTTATTAATTCAAAAGCACCAGAAGACATCGTGCTTGATGTTGGATTTGTGTACGACGCGGAGAAAAATCTTTTCGATCACCACCAGCCAGGTGGAGCGGGGAACAGAGAAAATGGCCTCCCTTATGCCTCTTTTGGCTTAATTTGGAAACATTTTGGAGAAAAAGTTGTCGGATCAAAGCGTGGAGCAGGCAATATTGAAGAAAAATTAGTACTTCCAATAGACGCTGGAGACAATGGTATTGATACTTTTCAAAAAGCTAATAAAAATTTCAAACCTTATCTTATCGAAGGGGCTCTCATTTCTTTTCTTCCTACTTGGAAAGAAAAAGACGCAAGTGTTGATGAAGCTTTTTTGAAAGCTGTAGATTTTGCAAAAACTATTCTTGAAAGAGAAATTATAAAAGCTCAAGCTTTTATTGATGGAGAGTCAGAGGTGGAAAAAGCATATGCACAAGCAGAAGATAAAAGAATTATTATTCTAAACAACACTTATTCATGGCGTGATGTTATTGGTAAATATCCTGAACCTCTTTTTGTAATCATGAATGATGGAGTGCAAACTACATGGGCAGTTTCTGCGGTAAAAAAAGATGGAGTGAGCTTTCAAAGCAGAAAACTTTTTCCAGAAAGTTGGGCAGGTAAGACTGGAGGTGAGTTGGCTAAAGCAACTGGTGTTTCTGATGCAAACTTCTGTCACAACGGACGATTTATTGTTGTCGCTAATTCTCGAGAGGGCGCGCTTAAACTTGCTCAGCTGGCAGTTGAAGCTTAGAACTGCAAGCTTTGTGTTATACTAGCCCAACATGGCATTCGTAGATGAACTAAAAGTACATATTGAAGCAGGATCCGGAGGAAACGGTGTGGTTCGTTGGTTGCATGAAAAAGGAAAGGAGTTCATGGGTCCTGCTGGAGGAAACGGTGGAAAAGGGGGAAGTGTTTATGTGCGAGGTGTAAGTGATCTTTCAAAGCTTGCCCACTATCGTCACAAAAAGGATTATAGTGCCGAGAAAGGAGGGGAAGGTCAGTCTCGAAGTATGTATGGAAAAGATGGAGAAGATTTGGTTTTAGATGTTCCCGTTGGAACTCTTGTTACCAATCTCAATAATGGCAAGACATACGACGTAAAAGAAGTTGGTGAAAAGATTTTAATATTAAAAGGAGGACGAGGAGGTCTTGGAAACGAACACTTCAAAGCTTCAACAAACATAGCTCCAGAAGAATCCACTCCAGGAAAACCAGGAGAAGAGGCGGAGTTCATGATTGAGCTGATGATTTCTGCAGCTGCTTCTTTTATCGGACTTCCAAATGCTGGAAAGTCTAGTCTTCTAAATGTTCTCACTCGTGCCGATGCAAAAGTGGGAGAATATCAGTTCACCACTCTTGAGCCAAATCTCGGTGCGCTTTTTGAATTCATCCTCGCAGATATTCCAGGACTTATTGCTGGCGCTTCAGATGGAAAAGGTCTTGGTATCAAATTTCTTCGCCATATAAAGCGTACAAAAGTGCTTTTTCATTGCCTTTCTCTTGAGAATGAAAACATGATTGAAACGTACGACACTATTCGAAAAGAACTTGAAGCTTTTGATCCTGAAGTTGCTAAAAAGCCAGAGTATATTATCTTCACAAAAACAGACGCACTCCCAAAAGCTGTGGCTGACAAAAAAATCACAGATTTCATCTCAGAAAAAAATACCAAGCACTACTTTGAAGTCAGTGTTTACGACGATGAATCTATTAAAAAACTGAATGATGGGATTTTGAAGGTATTGCGAAATTAAAAAGCTGAAGTGTGTGAGATTTTCTCTTTTGTTTAGAGACACGCTACGCCCTTCCTGCGAGGGCTTGCTTGTCCTCGGTGCTCCGTCGTCAAGACACTCCAAAGATATGTCGCATCATTGACAACGCCAAGCTACGCACCTGTGGAGTCTCCTCACAAAAGAGAAAATCTCACACACTTCAGCTTTTTAATTTCGCAATTCTTTTTTTTCTGTTAGAATGCTTCTGTAATGAATTCTGAATACAAACTCACTGTTGGGCTCGAAATACACGCCGAATTAAAGACCAGAACAAAGATGTTTTGTCGGTGTTTGAACAATCCTGATGAAAAAGAACCCAATGTAAATGTGTGTCCTATTTGTATGGGGCATCCGGGGACTCTTCCGTATATAAACAAAGCAGCGGTAAAACATGTATTAAAAGTCGGTGTGAGTGTGGATGGGCATCTTGCAGATTTTAGCGAGTTTGATCGTAAAAACTATTTCTATCCAGACATTCCAAAAGGCTATCAAATCAGTCAGTACAAATATCCTCTTGTTTCTGGGGGAAAAGTAAAAGATGTCGAGCTCACACGTATTCACCTAGAAGAAGATACTGCCAAATCTTCACATGAAGGTGGAGATGGAAGTCTTGTAGATTTCAATCGCGCAGGACTTCCTCTCATGGAGCTTGTGACCGAACCTGTAATTCATTCTGCAAAGCAAGCGGGAGATTTTGCTCGTGAACTTCAGCTTCTTCTTCGAACACTTGGCATTGCCGAAGCAAATATGGAGAAAGGTGAAATGCGTGTAGAGGCAAATATTTCTGTTTCAAAAGAAGAGGGGAAGTTTGGTACAAAAGTCGAGGTAAAAAATCTCAACTCTTTTAGAGCGGTAGAACGTGCTATCGATTTTGAAGTGGCACGACATATTGAGCTTTTAGAAAAAGGAGAGAAAATTATTCAAGAGACTCGTGGTTGGGATGAAAACAAACAAAGCACTTTCTCTCAGAGGCAAAAAGAAGATTCTCATGATTATCGGTATTTTCCAGACCCAGATCTTCCAAAACTCAAATTGTCTGAGGTTCCTGAGTTTTCTCACGATGTTTTGAAAGCAGACCTTCCTGAACTTCCTTGGGAAAAGAGAGCGCGCTTACTTTCTTCTTTTGACCTCACGGAAAAAGAAGTTGAACTTTTTGTGGAAGATGCCCATTTACTTTTTTACCTAGAGGGAACTGCCGAAAAATTATCAAATGATAGGGCTTTGGTGCGCCTCGCCACCAATTATATTCTTTCCGACCTCATTGCTTTGGCTGGAGATTTTAAAAATATTGGAAAGATTCCTGATGAGAATTTTGCCAACCTGATAATTATGCTTTCTAAGAAAGAACTTTCTTCTCGTGCTGGAAAAGATATTCTAAAGATTATGTTTGAAGAAGGGGGAACTCCTCGAGAAATCGCAGAGAAAAATGATCTCCTTCAAAAAAGTGATGAAGGCTCTATCGAGACCATGCTCAAAGCTATTATCGAAGCCAATCCCGCTGTGGTTGCTGATTACAAATCTGGAAAAGAGAGCGTTCTTATGTTTTTTGTGGGGCAAGTCATGAAGATTTCTAAAGGCTCTGCCAACCCTGAAGTGGCAAAAAATATCGCCCTCAAGCTCCTTTCAAATTAAGTTGCAATGTCCGACATTGTAACGGTACAATGGGGTGTATGAACACAACACGAATTGCAATAAATGGCGGTGGAAGAATCGGAAGATCATTCCTCAAGCTCGCTTTAAAAAAAGATTTACAAATAGTAGCTATCAATGATTTAGCAGATATCGACAACATCGCTTACCTTTTAAAATACGACTCAGCATACGGACGAAGCGGTCTTGATGTAAAAGTAAAAGAAGACAAAAAAGCTCTTATTATCAACGGCAAGGAAGTGGCTTACACAAGTATTAAAGACCCAATCGAACTCCCTTGGAAAGACTTAAATATCGACATCGTCCTTGAATCTACAGGACTTTTTATAACCTATGAAAAAGCTCATGCGCATATTACAGCTGGAGCAAAACGCGTAGTCATCAGTGCTCCCTCAAAAGACACAGGAGGAGCAGAACAAGCAGTCACCGTACTTATGGGTATCAATGAAGGAGATTTCTCAAAATCAATTATTTCTTCAAATGCTTCGTGTACCACCAACTCCGCAAGCCCACTCATTGCAATTCTCAATGAAAAAATCGGCATCGAAAAAGCAATTCTAAATACTGTGCACGGATACACAGCAAGTCAGAGTTTGGTAGATAGTCCAAACAAAAAAGATTGGAAAGAAGGTCGTGCTGCTGCTCACAATATTGTGCCTACTACTACTGGTGCAGCAATTGCGGTGACTCAGGTTATTCCAGAACTTGTCGGACTTTTTGATGGTATCTCAATGCGCGTACCTGTAATTGCAGGATCAATTGCCGATATTACTTTCATTGCAAAACGCAATACCACAGTCGAAGAAGTGAATGCAATCCTCATCGAAGCCGCCAAAGAAGCTCGGTGGGCCAAAACATTCACTGTCACTTCAGAACCTCTTGTTTCAGGAGATATTGTTGGTGAACAATTCGCCGCGATTGCAGATCTTTCATTTACAAAAGTTGTCGGAGGCAATCTTGTAAAAGTACTTTCTTGGTACGACAATGAAATGGGGTACACGAGCGCGCTTGTTGAGCACATCATTAAAGCAGGTGAGTTTCTAAAATAAAATGAAAATATACTTTGCATCAGATCACGCTGGTTTTTCACTCAAGAATGAGCTTGTGTCATATCTTCGTGATGAAAAAAAGTTGGAAGTAATAGATTGTGGAGCAGATGTGTATGATGATAAAGACGACTACACAAATATTATTCCAAGAGCAGTGAAATTTGTTTCAGAAGATGTGTCAAATGGTACATTTGACACAAAAGCGATTATCCTTGGTGGTTCAGGCGAAGGCGAAGCTATGATTGCCAATCGTTTCAAAGGTGTGCGAGCCACTGTGTATTATGGAGGAGAGAAGAAAATTCTCGAGCTTTCTCGAGAGCACAACGATGCTAACGTCCTTTCTCTCGGCGCTCGATTCTTAGCGGTAGACGAAGCCAAAGAAGCCTTGGATATCTGGCTGACACATCCTTTTAGTGGGGAAGAGAGGCATGTTCGACGAAATCGTGCTATAGATACAATATAATTTTATGAACATCACACCTGCAATCATTCCAGAAAGTATTGAAGACCTCGAGAACAAACTCCTCCAGGTAAAAGGCATGACAAAGCTTGTGCAGATTGATATTTGTGATGGAAGACTCACATCAGAAGCCTCATGGCCTTATGTAGAAGAGTATGGAGAGCTCGCAGAGATTCTCGGACAAGAACGCGGTCTTCCTCTGTGGGACAAGTTTGATTTTGAGATTGATTTGATGGTGCTTAATCCTCGTTTCGATTATGAACGGTGGATTGATGCTGGAGTCTCTCGTATTATTTTCCACTTTTTTTCTTCAAACCTAGAAAAAGATATTGTTGTATTGAAAGAACTTATCAAAGCTACCAAAGAAAGAGGTGTAGAAGCGGGAATTGCTTTAAATATTAATACCCCAATCAGTGTAATTGAAGAATTCAAAGATGATGTAGTGTGTGTGCAATTTATGGGAATTAAAAGAGTTGGTTTTCAGGGACAACCTTTTGAGGAAAGTGTATTGGAAAGAATAAAAGAATCGCGAGAGAAATATTCAGATATTCATATTAGTGTAGATGGTGGAGTAAATTTTGATACAGCAGAAAAACTTATTGGTGCTGGTGTAGACAGGCTTGTCATTGGTTCAGCTATTTTCAATCAAGGAGATATTCGTGAAGCTTTCAATTATTTTCACACTTTATAATCAAAGATGACGCCAGACAAAAATCAAAAAAGGGAATATTCAATTCAGGAATATGATCCTGAATGGCCTAAAAAATTTGAAGAAATAAAAGATGTTATTAAAGAAATTTTTAGCAAAAAAGCACTTCAGATAGAACACATAGGAAGTACCTCAATCTTAGGGATGAAAGCAAAACCTTTGATTGATGTGTTGGTTGTTGTAGAAAAAAAAGAGCCTTTTGCTTTTGAAAAAGAAAAGATGATGGTTTTAGGTTACGAATGGGGAGAGAATTATATTGCCCCAGACACACTTATATTTTATAAAACAGAAGGAGATAGGAAAACAGAAAATATACATATATGTTTAAAAGATTCTTTTAAAGCAAAGCAGTTTATTATTACACGAGATTATCTGAGAACTCATCCAGAAAGGGCAAAATTGTACGGAGAAATAAAAGAAAAATTAAAAAAACAATTTCCTGATGACTATCCATCATATAGAGCTGGCAAACAAGATTTTGTAGATGAGACTGAAAGACTTGCTTATGCTAAAATAGTCTTATGATAAATGATCGAGAAATAAAAAAACTTGAAATCATGGCGAATGATATTCGTCAGTCTATTATCAAGATGCTTCTCGAGGCAAAGTCAGGACACACCGCAGGCCCTCTTGGTATGAGTGATATTTTCACTGCGCTCTTTTTTAATGTTTTAAAACACAATCCAAAAAATCCTGCGTGGGAAGAGCGAGATATTGTGGTACTTTCAAATGGTCATATTTGTCCTGTGTTGTACGCCACCATGGCGCATGTAGGATATTTCCCCACAGAAGAACTTCAGACACTTCGCAAGTTCGGCTCACGGCTTCAGGGTCATCCTCACAGAGAATTTTTACCATACGTCGAGACAAGCTCTGGTCCTCTTGGTTCGGGGCTTTCTCAGGCTGTTGGAATGGCGCTTGCACTCCGACTCGACAAAAACAGGGAAAGGTTCGTGTATTGTTTTATGGGAGATGGAGAGCTTGATGAAGGGCAAAATTGGGAAGCAATGCTTCTTGCTGGAAAAGAAAAGCTTGGCAATCTCATTGCAATTGTGGATCGCAACAACATACAGATCGATGGTTTTACCGAAGATGTTATGCCACTTGAATCTCTGTATGAAAAATGGTCTGCATTCAACTGGCATGTCTTTGAAATAAACGGTCACAACTTTGAAGAAATTATTTCAATCTTGGAAGAAGCCAAAACAATTCAAAATCGCCCTGTCGTTATCATTGCTCACACAGTCCCCGGAAAAGGAGTGAAGGAATTTGAAAATAAGCCATACTGGCACGGCAATCCTCCAAGCAAAGAGCAGGCCGATATGGCTTTGAAGGAGCTCCGCACGTTAGGAGGTCAAATAACCGGAGAATAAAAATGTTAAATAATAATTTAAATAAAAAGATTTTCGATAAAGACGTAGAGCAGGTACCAATCCGCCAAGGTTTTGGTGAAGGTCTTGTTTGGGCTGGAAGAGAAGATGAAAAAGTGGTTGCACTTGTCGCTGACCTCACTGAATCTGCAAAAGTTGATGCATTTAAAAAAGAATTTCCTGAAAGATTTTTTGAGATAGGAATTAGTGAACAAAACATGGCGAGTGTTGCTAGTGGAATGGCCCATATGGGTAAAATCCCTTTCATTGCTTCTTACGCAATGTTTTCTCCCGGAAGAAACTGGGAACAGATTCGTACTACTATTGCATACAACAATGTACCAGTAAAAATTGCAGGTTCTCACGCAGGTGTTTCTGTAGGTCCAGATGGTGGAACTCATCAAGCAATAGAAGACATTGCTCTCACTCGTGTCATTCCTAAAATGGTAGTGATTTCTCCTTGTGATGCCATTCAAGCTAAGAAAGCAACTCTCGCTTGTTCAAGAACTACTGACCCAACTTATATTCGACTTGCTCGAGAGAAAACACCTATTATTACAACCGAAGATACTCCTTTTGAAATTGGAAAAGCGTATACATACTGGACAGCAAAAGACGACAATCCTCAAGTTGGAATTATTGCCACTGGCGCACTTGTACACAAAGCACTTAAGGTTGCTGAAGAATTATCAAAAGAGGGAATTGAAGTCGAAGTTTTAAATGTTGTCACCATCAAGCCTCTTGATACAATGTCTGTCATTGCACTTGCGAAGAAAACAGGAAAGCTTGTGACAGTAGAAGAACATCAGATTGCCGGAGGTCTTGGAAGTCTCATTGCAGAAACTACCGCAAAAGAATTCCCAGTACCTATTGAATTTATCGGAGTGAAAAATCTTTTTGGGCAATCAGGAACTCCAGCAGAACTTATCGAACACTATGAAATGGGAGAAAAAGATATTAAAAAAGCAGTTCTTGCTTGCATAAAAAGATAGGCATAATACAATTACGCTATGAAAATAAAGATAGGAGCTACTTATAAACATTATAAAAACAACAATCTCTATAAAGTAATTGCTCTTGCAAAAGATAGTGAGAGTCTCCAAGATATTGTGGTTTACGAATCTCTATATCCGAACCCTCTTTCTCGTATCTGGACTCGACCATATTTTGAATGGACAGAAGAAGTGACAAATAAAGACGGAGAAAAAGTTTTTCGTTTTACTCTTATTTAAGTATCTAGATTTTTTTAGATTTCCTTCACTTCAAACCCTTCTGGTTTTTTGTCTATGTACTCTTGGATTTTTTCTTGTGAGAGAAGACCTTCTTGTGCGCCTATGTATTGCACTACTGACATTGAGTTGATTGATCCCCAAGCGAGAGCTTCAGGAACACTTTTACCAAGTAAGATTGCTCCAGTGAATGTTGAAGAGAAAGCATCTCCAGCCCCTGTTCGTTCGTAGGGTTCTTTTGGATCAGGATAAGGAGGCATAAACCATGTTTTATTACTCTCAGAATCGTATGCATAGGAACCTTTTGGACCATCGGTAATCACTACAATTTTTGGTCCAATCTCAGACATTTTTACCAAAAGAACCTTAATATCAGCCTCTATTTTAAGAATTCGTTTTGCTTCTTCTACATTACAGAAGAAGATTTTTGAATGTTTGTAGATTCCAGCAAGTTCTGTGGTTCCTAAAGACATCTGGAAAGTTCCAGGTTGAAAAGCAAGATTGATTCCAGGATTTTTCTCGAGATATTCTTCAAGCATTTTATGAAATATCAATGAATTTTTAGAAAGGGAACTCAGGTAAATCCATTTTGGTTGTCCAATTTCAGGAAGCTCGTTTGAATATTCTTCGTGTTTGATGAGAATAGTCCGCTCGTTGTGGAACCAAAGTACGTAGTGGTAGTTGGTTTTTTTACCCTGATGGATTTTAATGAATTCTGTCTCAACTCCATTTTGATGAAATACTTCAAGGCAGTCTTTTCCACGATCGTCATCTCCTATATTTGAAAGAAGAAATGATTTTTGTCCAAGTCTTGCAATAGCCACTGCTGCGTTTGGACTATTTCCTACTCCTGGGACGACAACATCAAATTCATACGGGATTTTGTCACCAAAAGCCATGCAAAGTTTGCGTGTGTCGTGATTGACATCAACCACTTCCTCAGCCATTGAAAGTCTAATAAAAACATCTACCACACTATCTCCGATTGCAAGAAAATCTATTTTATTCATATGTGGCAAAATTATATCATATGCTACAATATTTCCATGACATACAAAGAAACTATCGCTGATGCACTGAAAAGAGGGGTAGCTATCGGACATTTTAATATTTCAAATATCGAAGGATTTTGGGCTGTGGTGAATGCTTCAAAAAAACTTGATTTACCTGTAATTATCGGAGTGTCTGAAGGTGAGCGAGATTGGATTGGGGTGAAAGAAGTAAAAGCTTTGGTTGATATTGTAAAATCTGAAGGAGCGAAAGTTTTTTTAAACGCCGACCATACTTATTCATTTGAAAGAGTGAAAGAAGTAGTAGATGCAGGATACGATTCAGTTATTATAGATTGCGCAAAGCTTCCTTTTGATGAAAATGTAGCTATTACCAAGCAATGTGTAGAGTATGCTCGAAGTGTGAATCCTGAAATTTTAGTAGAAGCAGAGTTTGGTTTTATCGGAAGCTCTTCAAAAATCCTCGACGCCCTTCCCGAAGGTGCTGCTCAAAGTGAATCAGAACTGACTTCTCCAGAACAGGCTCTCGATTTTGTGCAAAAGACTGGGGTTGATATGTTTGCTCCTGCGGTAGGGAATGTTCACGGAATGCTACGCAATTCAAAAGATCCTCATCTTCACATTGAACGCATCAAAGCAATTTCCGAAGCGGTAAAAATCCCTCTTGTGCTTCATGGTGGATCAGGTACTCCAGACGAAGACTTTGTTAAGGCGGCAGAAAACGGCATGGCTATCATTCATATTTCTACCGAGCTTCGTTTTGCCTTCGCTTCAGCTCTCAAAGAAGAGTTTGTTAAAAACCCAGATGAGGTTGCTCCATACAAACTTATGAAAAGCGCTCGAGACGCTATGCAGGCTCAAGCTGAAGCACGACTAAAGCTGTTTAACAAAATAAATTAGAAAGATAGGAACCAAACTCAAAAATACTGAATATTGTAGTTTCTAAAAAACATTGCGGACTGCAGGAGCATAGCAAATTTTCAGTAGAAAATTATGCGCGTTTTTTAGAAACTACAATATTCAGTATTTTTGAGTTTTATTCCTCTTGCGTCCTTTAGTTTTTTCCGCTATAGTATCGAAACTTATGACTATTATATTAAACGCAACAAAACGAGAAAAGAGCGAAAAGCTCGATAAAATCCGAAAAGGAGGCAATATCCCTGCCGTATTTTACGGTGCAAAAGAGGCTTCAACCAACATTTCTGTCCCAGAAGTCGACTTTATAAAAGTATGGCGAGAAGCCGGAGAGTCTTCAATTGTTACTCTCAAGACTCCTGAGGGAAGTCACGACGCTCTTATTCATGCAATAGACCTAGATCCTGTTACCGACAAAGTCCGACACGTTGATTTCTATGTTGTTGAAAAAGGAAAGAAGATCAAAGTGCATGTACCTATCGAATTTGAAGGTGTTGCTCCTGCTGTAAAAGAGCTTGGAGCTCTTCTTGTTAAAGTTCTTCACGAAATTGAAATCGAAGCAAAGCCTGCAGACCTTCCTCATGAAATTGTTGTTTCTGTTGAATCTCTTGTAAATCTTGAATCTCAGATTCTTGCAAAAGATATCAAGCTTCCAGCTGGAGTTGAGCTTGTTACAGGTGAAGATGAAGTAATTGCTCTTGTTTCTGAAGCTAAAGAAGAGGTAATAGAAGAATCTGCCCCTGTAGATCTTTCAACAATTGAAATCTCAGAAAAGAAAGGTAAGAAAGAAGAGGAAGGTGAAGCCACAGCTGAGTAATTGTGGTCAAAGATGTCGTAAAGATCCTCGTGAGGGCCCTTTGACCAATTTTGATAAAACCACCTCCCAAAAGGTGGTTTTATTTGATACAATAAAATCATGCGACATTTTTTAGTTGTTTTGTTTTTAATTGTTTCTTTTTTTACGGGCTCCTTTTCTGTTTTTGCTCAGACTGCCGAACTTACTCCAGCTCAACGTGCTGCTCTTGAACGGCAACTTAGTCAAATAGAAAGTGAGATTAGGGATCAGCAGAATATCCTCGATCAAAAAAAGACCGAAGGTCAATCTATCTCCAGAGACATTGCTATTCTTGATGCAAAAATAAAGCAGGCTCAATTAAAGATTAAGGCTCACAATCTTGCTATTGATAAGTTGGGAAAAGATATTACCGTAAAAGTTAAAACTATTGGCACTCTGGAACAACGTATTGATGCTGGTCATCAATCTCTCGGAGATATTGTAAGTAAGACAAATGAGCTTGATTCGTATTCAATAGTAGAAGCTTTTCTTGCAAAAAAGAATTTTTCTGAATTTTTTATTGATTTCGACAACCTAGCTTCACTTCAAGATTCTCTGGATAGTTTTTTAAATGATGTAAAACAAGCAAAAAATCAAAATGAAACTGAAAAGGATTCTCTTAACCAAAAACGAAATCAAGAAATAGATACTCGAATAAACGTAGAGACAGAACAGAAAAAAATTAAGCAAAACGAAGCAGAAAAGCAACAACTTCTGAATTTAAATAAACAACAACAGAAAGGTTATCAAGCGGTTATTTCTGATAAACAAAAGAAAGCAGCTGATATTAGAAACGCTCTTTTCCCACTTCGAGACGCAGCCGCTATCAAATTCGAAGATGCTTTGGCTTATGCAAAAGCGGCTTCTGCTGTCACTGGGGTACGTGCAGCTTTTATTCTGGCTATTCTTCAACAAGAAAGTAATTTTGGTGCCAATGTAGGCCAGTGTTATTTGAAAGACTCTTCATCTGGAAGTGGAGTAGGAAAAAACACCGGTACTATATTTTCGAAAGTAATGAGTCCTACTCGTGATGTCCCACCATTTTTAGATCTTGCCAAAAGGCTTGGTTTTGATCCATACAAACAAGTGGTTTCTTGTCCTCAGTCTGTGGGGTGGGGAGGAGCTATGGGTCCTGCTCAATTTATTCCATCAACTTGGTCTGGTTTAGAATCCAAGATAGCTTCTGCTTTAGGAAAAACCACTCCAAACCCATGGGCACCTCGTGATGCTATTATGGCAAATGCTATTTTTGTCGATGAGTTAGGCGCTGGAAAAGGTGGCTATAGTGCAGAATACGAAGCAGCTGGGCGGTATTATGCTGGAGGTGGTTGGAAAACCCTTGGTGCTGGGTATGCAAAAAGCGTGTTGTCACGAGCTCAAAAAATTCAGGACAATATAGACATCTTGCAACAGTAAGCATTATCTGTTAGTCTATGACGACATGAAAAAAGATATTCACCCAAAAAATTATCGAATGGTAATCTTCGAAGATGGCTCAAACGGAGCTCAGTTTCTTATTGGTTCAACTATTGAAACAAAAGAGACAGGAAAATTTGAAGGAAAAGAATACCCACTTACTCGAGTTGAAATCTCAAGTGCTTCACACCCTGTCTACACAGGAAATGAAAAGATTATGGACACTGCCGGACGCGTAGAGAAATTCAAAGCTCGAAAAGCTGTTGCAAAGAAAGATAAGTAAATACATAAACCGTCAGAAGTTTTTAGGCAAGTTTTTTTTAAAAGGGGTTGGGTGGGTCTGGCCTTTTTAAAAACAAGCTTGGCAAAAAACTTCTGACGGTTTTCTGTTAATGATATAATCACCCACATGCACGATATTACCGCTTTTAAAGAAAATCATAAGACAAGCTTTTTAACTTTTGAATACGAAAGGCTGTTAAAAGAGCGCAACGAATCTCTGGCTCTTGCTGAGTCAGATCCCTCAATGGCTGAACTTGCAAAAGAAGAAGTATCTCGTCTTGAAAATGAGATGAATGTTCTTTATGAACGCATGGAAGAAATTGTTAAAAAGGACGAAGAACAAGATGAAGAAGAAATGCCAACTAAAGTCATTGTGGAAGTACGAGCTGGAGCCGGAGGAGATGAAGCCGCTATTTTTGCTCGGGAGCTTGCAGAGATGTATCAAAAATATGCAGGTTTTCAAAATTGGAGAATTACCCCTATAGATGAATATACTTTTGAACTCGATGGAGAAGGGGTGTTTGAAAAGCTTCGATACGAGACAGGTGTGCATAGAGTTCAACGTGTTCCAGCAACTGAAAAAATGGGACGAGTGCACACATCTACTGCTTCTGTTGCAGTTCTTCCTCTTCGTAAAAAGTCAAAAGTTGAAATCAACCCCGCAGATATTGAAATGGAATTTTCTAGATCTGGTGGAGCAGGAGGTCAAAACGTTAACAAAGTAGAAACTGCTGTTCGTCTTATTCACAAACCTACAGGTATCGATGTCCGTTCTACTTCAGAGAGAAGTCAGCTTAAAAATCGTGAAAAGGCAATGTCTATTCTTGTTGCTAAGCTTGATGCTATGAAAGAAGAAGAGGAGGCTAAAAAGTTTGCTGCCAATCGAAAAGGTCAGATAGGTACAGGCGACCGTTCTGAAAAGATCCGTACTTACAACGTTCTCCAAGACCGTATTACGGATCATCGTATTAAAGAATCTTGGCACAATATTGAAAAGATATTTTTGGGTTACTTAGATCCTATTATTGATGCTTTGCTTAATTACAAAGGAGAGGAGGAGTAAGGGTGTTGCCAAATCTAAATAATTTGATAAGATAGCTCGACATGACTAAAAACACTGAACAGACCAAACAAAACCCACGAATTGAGGCACTTTTTAAAGCAGGTGCTCATTTCGGTTTTATCAAGTCACGAAGACACCCAACTGTTACTCCCTACATCTTCGGAGCCAAGAACCGTGTAGAGATTTTCAACCTTGAAAAGACAGAGACCCTTCTTGAAGACGCTCTTGCTTTTGTAAAGAAGCTTGCCACAGAAAAGAAGAACATTCTTTTTGTTGGAGGAAAGAGCGAAGCAAAGAAAGCTATTAAGAAGGCAGGACTATCTCTAAACCTTCCTTACGTAGCAGGAAGATGGGTGGGTGGGGCTATTAGTAACTTCGTAGAAATCAAAAAGCGTATTGATAAGCTTCAGGATCTTACTTCAAAACGTGAGAAAGGTGAGCTTGGAAAATATACTAAAAAAGAACGTCTTCTTATCGATCGAGAAATTGCTCGTCTAGAGACTCTTTTCCAAGGACTTATTACTCTTACAAAAATTCCAGATGCAATCTTTCTTGTAGATTCAAAGAAAGAGCACATTGCACTTGCCGAAGCTAAAGCTTTCAATATCCCCATCATTTCTATTTGTGGATCTGATTGCAATATTAGTGAAGTAGATTATCCTATCGTTGCAAATGACGCATCTCTATCTAGTGTAAACTATATCGTCGATCAGGTTATCGAGGCTTATAAATAATAAATAAAAAATTTATGATCACCACAGATCAAGTAAAGGAACTTCGGGATAAGACAGGTATCTCAGTTATGCAGTGTAAAAAGGCTCTTGAAGAAGCTGGTGGTGATATGGAAAAAGCTCTTCTTCTTCTAAAAAAGAAGGGTGCCGATATCGCCTCAAAAAAAGGTGATCGAGAGCTTGGAGCAGGAGCTGTATCTTCATATATTCACTCAAATGGTTCTATTGGAGCTATGGTCCTTCTTCTTTCTGAGACAGATTTTGTATCAAAGAATAAAGAATTTATCGATCTTGCTCGAGATATTGCTATGCATGTCTCAGCAACAAATCCAGAATTCCTAAACAGAGAAGAGGTAGATGAAAAAACTCTCGCAAACATAAAAGAATTGCTTGCAAAAGAAGTAGAAGGAAAGCCAGCTGAACTTCAAGATAAGATTCTACAAGGTAAGATTGATGCTTACTTCAAAGAAAAGATTCTTTTGGAGCAGTCTTTCATTAAGAATGAAGACCAGACAATTGCAGATCTTATTTCAAATGCTGTTCAGAAATTCGGAGAGAAGATTGTGATTGGAAAGTTCGTGCGTTTCTCGGCGGCTGAAAGATAATGTTTATTGCATCAATTATTTTCTTTACATCACTTTTTTTTCTGGTCGCAATGATCGGAATGCGTGTTGTTGTGAATAAGTTAGACGAAGAGCATTTCATTCACAAGAAGATTGATCCCATCAAAAGATTAAATCTCAAGATGCATCAATGGGTTGATGAGATAAAAAAGTTTATTAGATTTTTTAATAAAAAAACATTTACTCTTTTAGCTTATTTTCTTATTGAAAAAGCCGATTTTTATTTTCACAAGTTAATAAAGCAAATAAAAGCAAAGTTGCCTCATAAGTAATTTGTGATAGAGTAATTCCATTGCCGCCTTAGCTCAGTTGGTAGAGCAATCGCTTTGTAAGCGAAAGGTCCCCAGTTCAAATCTGGGAGGCGGCTCCAAACAGAAAAGTATGTCATACAAAAACTCCCCATACTTTCATATCGGCAGAGCAACTGAACTAAAAGGTAAGGACAGAATCATTTATCGGTTATTCGAAATGGTTCCTGGTACTTTATCTTGGGGAACTATTTTCGGAACAGCCGTTCTTTCTTATTTTGCTCCTGTTGCAGCTGCAATTTTTATTATTGTCTTTGATTTGTATTGGCTACTCAAGACCCTTTACCTGTCTTTTTTCCTTCGAAGAAACTGGAAGAGAATGAAACACAATTTAGATCTCGATTGGAGATCAATGCTTTCAAATATAAAATACGAACATATCTATCACGCAGTAATCCTTCCTTTTTATAGTGAGGGTGTTGAGACTATTGAAAAAGGAATTCTTTCACTCATTGAATCAGATATTGATTTGAAAAAAATGATTGTTATTTTAGCAGCTGAAGGAAAACGTGGAAAGGAAGCTTTGCTTATTGCAAAAGAAATAGAAGGGAAATACGGTCAATCTTTTGGGCATTTTATAACCACTGTTCATCCTGATGGGGTTGTTGGAGAAATGGCTGGAAAGGGTTCCAATATTTCTTATGCAATAGAAGAAGCTCGAAAACTTGTCTTTGATCCAAACCACATTCCTTATGAAGATATCTTGGTTTCTGCTTTTGACATAGACACTGTCGTCTATCCGAAATATTTCCTTTGTGTGACATGGCATTTTCTTACTTCTGAAAATCCATACCACGCTTCATATCAGCCAGTACCTCTTTACAACAACAACATCTGGGACGCTCCAGCATTGTCGCGTGTTGTTGCAGGTTCCGGAACTTTCTGGCAAATGATTCAGCAAGAGCGTCCTGAAAAAAATGTGACTTTCTCATCTCACACTGTGCCTTTCAAGACCCTTCACGAAGTTGGGTATTGGCAGAGAAATATGGTGTCCGAAGACTCTCGTATTTTTTGGAATGCTTTTTTTGCTTACAAAGGGGATTATCGTGTTGTTCCTATTTCGTATCCTGTATCTATGGATGCTAATCTTGCTCCATCATTTTTCCAAACTCTTAAGAATATTTACAAACAGCAAAGACGTTGGTCTTGGGGATCTGAAAATGTTCCGTATATTCTTTTTGGATTTTTGAAAAATAAAGAAATTTCTTTATGGAAAAAAATAAGAGTTGGTTTTATTCAGCTTGAAGGTTATTGGTCTCTTGCCACAAACCCAATTTTGATTTTGCTTCTTGGTTGGCTCCCACTTATTCTTGGAGGTAAGAGTTTCAACTCCACAGTCCTTTCATACAATCTTCCTATAATTACTCGAGACTTAATGATTCTCGCAATGTCAGGGCTTGTGCTTAGTGCTTTTGTATTTTTAAGTTTCTTGCCACAAATTACTGTGCGTACTCGTAATCGTGATAAAGCCCTTATGCTTCTTCAGTGGGTTCTTGTTCCCGTCACTATTATTATCTTCGGAGCAATCCCTGGTCTTGACGCTCAGACTCGACTATTTTTTGGTAAGTATATGGGGTTCTGGGTGACACCGAAATATCAGAAGAATAAAAATGCAAAATAATTTAAAAGTTTTTGCTTTTCTTGCAGTTGTCTTTGCCCACGTCGGGTATTTCATTTTTTCTGACCATTCTATTTTTTCTCCATTTTCAAACTATGGTGGAGTGGCAGTGAATATTTTTTATTTTCTTTCTGCGTACGGTCTTTCTTTGTCGATTATTAAATGGAAAGGGAATCTGAAAGGGTATTACAACAAGCGTTTGCAAACAATAGTTCCTTCAATCTGGCTTATGCTCATTGTCTTTTTTGTTCTTGATTTTGTATGGCATGGGCATGTTTATGGTTTTGGATACATGATTCAGAGTTTTTTGCTTTGGTATCCGACATCTAATCTATTTCTGGATATTAATTCTCCTCTTTGGTATATCACTCCACTTATTATTTATTATCTTACCTTTCCATTTTTCTATCGGGAAGGGAAGCCTTGGCTATCATCTTTTATATTTTTAATATTTGGATATTTAATTTCTAAAACCCATCTTATTGGAACTTTGTTCTCTCTTCACTATTTAGCATTTCCACTTGGTATCTTGTGGGCACATTATGCTCCTCAATTTAATTTATTTTTCAAACATCAGACAAAATTATTTAAGATAGTATTTCCTATTCTTCTTTTTATTTTCATTGCCGTGACAGGTATCTATTCAGGTGTCGGAACTTTTTACGAGCAGTTTTTGAGTTGTATTACAATGACCGTCATTGTAATATTTTTTGATATTGTTCCTATTCGTTCGAAAATTCTAACCATTCTCGGAGCTTACTCATTTGAGATTTATCTTTTACATTGGCCACTTATGTCTAGGTTCGATATCTTCTATAATTTACATTCCTTGCCATGGTTGTGGCTATTGGTCTGGATTATTGCCCTAATGGGCATTTCAGAGCTGTTTAAGAGGGTTATTGCCATGATATGCTATAATCCACAATCATGAGTGAGCCAATGCACGCCAAAAAGAGGTTCTTTATATTTATCGTATTTATTACGGTTTTTGTCCTTTTTATTCCGGTAGTAGTGCTTTATTCTACGGGGTATCGACTTGGAAAAGGCTTCTCTTTGCTTCCTACAGGGGGAATATACGTCTTTTATGGAGAATCTGGAGCCAAGGTATTTATGAATGGAAACCTCTCAAGTGAGACCACTCTTTTTGAAAGAGGAATTTTTATTGATAACCTAAAACCTCAGAGTTATAAAATTGAGGTGACCAAAGATGGCTATCGTCCATGGAAAAAAAATATCGATGTAAAAGCTAAAAAAGTCGGGGAAGCATATCCTTATCTTGTTCCAGAGACAATCTCTACAAGTTCTGTTCAAAAATTCGTTACTCTTTCTTCCGGTGGTTCAATAACAAATTCTCTTTACACAAGAGTGGTTGCTTTGTTTGCTTCTTCAACAGCTCCCACAGTTTCACTTCCAAAGAAAATTCTCCAGTCTTCTTCGACCCCCACTTCTGTCGTATCAACATCAACAGCTCTTTTGAGAAGAGATATTTCTATTGATATAAAAGACAACGAAGTCAGCGCTTCGTGGGAAGGTGATAAAGATTCCACCCCATTTTATTTTTGTGATGCAGAGCGTCTGTCTTGTGTAAGCACCTTTTCAGTAATTAAAGGAGATATCAAACACGTAGATTTTTATCCAGGAAGAAATGATGTCGTGATTTTCTCTAAAAAAGATGGTATTTATGCAACCGAGTTAGATACTCGCCCTCCTCAAAATACCGTCAAACTTCTTTCTGGCAATCTTGATTTTAAAGAGATGGATCAGAGAGTTTTTGTTAAAGACAAAAATACCTACTACGAGCTTTTGTTTACAGCTTCAACCACCGCAAATTCAATCTCAATTTAATTTCAAACAAACATATGAAAGACGGACATCTAAATCCAATTACTTCAACTATACGAGAGATATCAACAATCTTTTCTGAAATCGGTTTTTCTGTAGCTCAAGGTCCAGAGCTCGAAGACGAGTTCCATAATTTTGATGCTTTGAATATTCCGAGAGATCATCCTGCTCGAGATATGCAAGATACTTTCTGGGTGAAGAATCCAAAAGGTGATAAAAATCTCGTGCTCCGCACTCACACATCTTCTGTTCAAATTCGTTTTATGGAAGCAATGTCTAAAGATCCTAAGCCTTTCAAAATTATAATCCCAGGAAAAGTGTATCGTAATGAAGCAACAGACATTACTCACGAAGCACAATTCAATCAGATCGAGGGGTTGTATGTGAATAAAAATGTATCAATGACAGAGCTTAAAGGTACGCTCGACTATTTCTTCAAAAAACTTTTGGGTCCAGATACAAAAATCCGTTTTCGCTCGAGTTTCTTTTCTTTTGTTGAGCCGGGGGTAGAGGTGGATGTTTGGCATAATGGTAAGTGGCTTGAAGTGATGGGTGCTGGAGTTGTACATCCAAATGTTATTAGTGCTTGCGGTCTTGATCCAAAAGTGTGGAAGGGTTTTGCTTTCGGTGGTGGTGTAGACCGTCTTGCTATCATAAAATACGGAGTCGATGATGTCCGCAATTTTTACACAGGAGACCTTCGGGTAATAAATCAATTCTAATATGGCAACTTCATACAAATGGTTACAAACATATTTCGACGAAACACTTCCTGCTCCTGAAAAGCTCGAGAGCCTTTTCAACGCACACGCTTTCGAAGTCGACGGAATGGAAAAGAAAAATGACGACACTATCTTTGATATTAAAGTCCTTCCAGACCGAGCTCACTACGCACTTTGTCATCGTGGTATCGCGGGAGAAATACAAGCTATCACAGGTTTGAAATTAAAAGTTTTACCACCACCCAGTCTTCTATTTGGAAAAATGGAGGAGGTAAAAGTAAATGTAGAAGATTCAAAACGATGTCCTCGGTATGTTGTACAAGAAATAAAGGGAGTGACAGTAAAAGAATCTCCAGTATGGTTAAAGGAGCGACTCGAGTCAGTAGGGCAACGCAGTATTAATGCGCTCGTTGATATTATGAATTTCGTTATGCTCGATATTGGTCAACCCATGCACGTTTTTGATGCCGATAAAATAAATGGAAGTATTTCTGTAAGACTTGCACAGGAAGGTGAGAAAATCACTACTCTCGATGGAAAAGAAGTCAGCCTTTCAACTTCTGATTTAGTCATCGCTGATGATTGGGGGATTCTAGCTATTGCTGGAGTGAAGGGTGGTAAAAAAGCGGAGGTAGATGAGAATACTAAAAATATTATTATCGAGTCTGCAAATTTTGAGCCCACATCAACACGTCGTACTTCTACTCGTCTAAATCTCCGAACAGATGCCTCAAAGCGTTTTGAAAATGAGATTACTCCAGACCTGGCAGGAGAAGCAATGGAAAAAGCCACAGCTCTTGTATTGGAATTGTGTGGTGGTGAAGCGGGGAATTTTACCGATGTCTATCCACATAAAGCAGAGAAGTGGCAAGTAGAAACTTCCGTTGATTTTATCTCTTCAGTTATTGGAGAGAAAATTAGTGAAAAAGATATTGTTGATATTCTCTTGCTACTTGGTTGTGAGATATCAAGTGATGATTCAAATCTTGTGGTCACACCTCCTCTTGCTCGGCTAGACCTAAAAATTCCCGAAGATTTTGCAGATGAAGTTGGAAGGATTCGTGGGTATGAAAATCTCCCAAGTGTTCTCCCTCCAGATATTGGTCCGACGCCAGTAGATAAAACATTTTATTACTCTGAGAAAATTAAGAATAATTTAATCTCTTTAGGATTTTCTGAAGTGCTTTTGTATTCACTCGTTGATAAAGGATCTTTTGAGATATTAAAACCTCTTGCAGAAGACAAAGGTAAGCTTCGAGAGAATATTGCTCCAAAAATGATTGAGTCTCTTCAGAAAAATGCTGTGAATGCAGACTTGCTTGGTCTTGATGACATTAAGCTTTTTGAGATAGGAAAAGTTTTTCCTGCGGATGGTGAGAAGACTGTGCTTTGCCTCGGTGTGCGAAAAACTAAAAAGAAAAAAGGAGAGACAGCAGACACTGTTCTTAAAGAAATGCTCACCAAGCTTGGCATTGAAGCTGAAATAAAAGAGGGAATAGCAGAAATCGATTTTGATACATTCATTTCCCAATTTCCAGAACCTAAAAACATTTCAGACCTTAATTTTAAAATTCTCTCTACGGATTTGAAATACAAACCTTTCTCTATATATCCATTTATGGTTCGAGATATTGCGGTTTTTGTTCCCGAGTCAGTGAAGCCTGAAGAAGTACTCGATATAATTACTACCAACGCCACAGACCTTCTCGTTCGTCACACACTTTTCGACACATTCCAAAAAGATGGAAAAATCTCTTACGCCTTTCGACTCATCTTCCAGTCTTACGAGTGCACTCTCACAGATGATGAAATAAATACAGTCATGAATGCCGTCTCTTCTAAAATGACTGAAAAAGATTGGGAAGTGAGGTAATGTTGACTTTATATTCCTTTGGTTCAAGATATCTTTGGAGGTGATCAATGAAAACAAAACCAAAAATATCTGAAGATGTTTATGAGGTTGATTTGTACACAGATTTCTCGCTTGCCGATATAATTAGAATGCGTGAATACGACCATGTCGACAAAAGGATAAATACAGATTGGTTTGATGACAATATTTCCCAATGGGAGGATGAAGCAGTTTTAAGATTTCTTTCTTTTAGGGAAGAAGTTCCCGTGACTGAGGCAATAAAATACCTCAAAAAAGAGGAAATCCTTGGTGCTGGTATTCGAGAGCTTGCTGCTTTAGGAGCTGATTGCCCTGAAATATTTAAATCAGAAATCCAAGTATTTTCTCTAGTTGGGACATCTGTCAAATCTAGAAACTTCGAAGACATAGTCCCCGTTCTCCTTTGTTGTCAGGATTATCGAGTGTTTGACACTAGATCGATTTCTGACACTATTCCTCGCGATGCGCATGTGTTAATTCATGCTCCGCCAGGCTCAAGTTGGTAGTAGCAAATCCCACGGCGTTACAACGCCGTTTTTTGTTGGTTGTTTTATACAATACACCCCTAAAATCACTTGGAAGCAAGCCATTTTCCTGTTATACTGAAACTATATGGCAAAGGAAAAAATATCAAGTTATGGAGCCGATTCTATTACAGTCCTTGAGGGTCTAGAGCCCGTACGAAAGCGTCCTGGAATGTATATTGGTACTACGGGCCCAGATGGTCTTCACCACCTCATTACCGAAATATTCGACAACTCTCGTGATGAAGCCATGGGAGGTTTTGCAGATCATATTGAGGTGGCTCTTCTTCCCAACAATCACATTCGAGTAGTAGACAACGGCCGAGGAATTCCTGTTGATATTCACAAAGCTTCAAAAGTTTCTGCTCTAGAAACCATCATGACCACTCTCCATGCTGGAGGTAAATTCGGTGGAGAAGGCTACAAAGTTTCTGGAGGTCTTCACGGAGTGGGAGCATCTGTAGTGAATGCTCTCTCTATTTTTACAAAAGTTATTGTCTACAAAGATGGGGGAATATGGACACAAGAGTATTCTCAGGGAAAGAAAAAAGCTAGTGTAAAGCAAATAGGAAAAACAAAGCTTCACGGTACTATCGTGGAGTTCGAGCCAGATATCGAGATCTTTAAAGAAATTTCTTTCGACTGGAATCGAGTAGTACCTCACATGCGCCAGCAGGCATATCTTGTGCGTGGGTTAGAGATTAATGTTATTGATCTTCGAGGTTATGACAAAAAGATAGACACAGACGGAGCATTTTATCTTCGGGAACTAAATATCGATGCACCATCTCAGTCTTTCTATTTTGAAGGAGGTCTCGTTTCTCTTGTAAAATTCTACAACCAGACCGAAAAACCTATTCACAAAAATATTTTTTATATTGAAAAACAAGTAGAAGGTGTTGAATCTGTAGAAATCGCTCTTCAATATGTAGACGACATTTCTTCTCGTATTACCGCATTTGCAAACAATATCAGCACTCCAGAAGGTGGAACACATGTGACAGGTTTCAAGACATCTCTTACTCGTACTCTCAATGCTTATGGTCGCGCAAACAATCTCATCAAAGAAAAAGAGGAAAATTTTACAGGAGACGATGTTCTCGAAGGTCTTACTGTTGTAGTCTCAGTAAAGCTTCGAGAAATTCAGTTTGAAGGACAGACAAAAGCAAAGCTTGGTTCTACAGAGGCTCAAGGCGCAGTAGCCAATGTCTTTGGAGAAGCATTCGCAGCCTATCTAGAAGAGAATCCAGATGATGCAAAGTCTATTGTGGGCAAAGCAGAGCTTGCTATGCGTGCCAGAAAGGCCGCTAAAGCAGCTAAAGACTCAGTGCTTAGAAAGGGCGCACTCGAAGGTATGACACTCCCAGGAAAGCTTGCAGACTGTCAAACTAGAGACGCAAGTATTTCTGAACTATTTATTGTAGAGGGAGATTCCGCCGGAGGTACAGCCAAAGCTGGGCGAGATCGAAAGACTCAAGCCATTCTTCCGCTTCGAGGAAAGATTTTAAATATTGAAAGAGCTCGTCTAGATAAAATGCTTGCGTCTGAACAGATTAGAAATCTTGTAGTTGCTCTCGGTACTGCTATTGGTGACACATTCGATATTTCAAAACTTCGTTATCACAAAATCATCATCGCAACAGATGCCGACGTCGACGGTGCTCACATTCGTACCCTTATTCTTACTCTTCTTTTTCGATACTTCCGTCCACTTATCGATGCTGGACATATCTACATCGCACAACCTCCTCTTTATAAAATCAAAAAAGGAAAAGAAGCTTTCTATTTTTACAGTGATGAAGAAAAAAATGATTTCATGGACAAAGAAGGGGTCAATGCTGAAGTTGCTTCAACAGAAGAAGGAACTCTTGATGTAGAGGGTGAAGAAGTTGAAGAGGAAGATATTAAAGACAAAAAGAGAAAATCAAAGATTTCAATTCAGCGATACAAAGGTCTTGGAGAAATGAACGCTGATGAGCTTGGAGAGACAACTATGGATGCTACAAAGCGTGTTCTTAAGCAAGTTACGATTGAAGATGCAGAAGAAGCTGATAAAGTAATAGATATTCTCATGGGAAGTGAAGTTGCTCCTCGAAAATCTTTCATCCAATCAAATGCTAAGAAAGCTAGAATTGATTTCTAATTTATTTGTGTAGTAAAAGTTTTTCCGTTTAAGTTTATTGTCGCTGTGCCAGATTTTGCGTTATCAAAAGTAAAAGTCATGATGCTTGTTTTTCTTGCTGGAATATTTGTTTGGTAACCAGAATCATACGATGTCTCGCCGCTAGAACGGGGAAGTGTAGCAGAGAATTTCCAAGATCCACTATCTTGTCCTCCCGTGTTTGTTACATTAAAGGTTATTGTTCCGAGTTCATTTGAGTTGATGTTTGATGATGTAAATACTACCGATAGGTTTGCAGGAGTTGTTGAAGATGTCTGTGTCTGAGCTTGGGTTTGTGGTGATGGGATTTTTGAATTTGTGCTAGAAGAAGCTGTCTTGTTTTGAGTTAGGTCTGATACTAGATTAGAATTCAGTCCAGAAATATAAGAGAATGCTTTTGGTATCAGTTTTATCATTCCAAAACTAACAAAAAACAATGTCAAAAGTATTATAATAATAATTACAATGCGGACGATTAGATGTGTTAGTGTTATCCCGTCTTTATTCATGCGCTGAATTTACCTTGAAAATAATTACTTGTCAATGGTTATTTTGACTGTTATAATCCAAATACAATGAATCATTTTCACAAGAATATTCTCTTATTTGTTGGGGTTTTTTTGATTACACTTTTTTCAAGTGTTATTTTACTCTATGTTTTTGGATTTATTCCTTCGGAATTTGAGGTGCAGACAAGAGATAATACTATTGCATCGAAAATTGCTGAAGGTACTTTTCAAAGTCTTGGTCTCTCAGGTTCTTCAACAGTAAATTTTTTTACATCTCAACAAAAAAATACCGAGCTTCCTGTTCGGATAGTGGCACCAACAATTGGCCTCGATAGTGCTATAGAGATTCCAACTTCAACAGATTTTCTTGTATTGGATAACAGTCTTGATAAAGGCCCAGTATATTATCCTGGTTCTGGTCAGGCGGGGGTAGGGAATATGTTTATCTTTGGACATAGTACAGGATTTAAAGTGGTAATAAATAAAGCGTATCAAGTATTTAATAATATAAAGAATCTAAAAAATGGTGATGAGATTAAAATATATGGGAAGAATAAGGTCTATACATACAAAGTAAGTAGTGTGAACCTCGTAAATGAAAATGAAGCATTGGTTAACTTTTCAAATAAGTCCAATATGCTTACTTTGTCTACATGTGATACCTTCGGAAAAAAGACAGATAGATACGTGGTTGAGGCATATTTTAGCTATTGACAATATACATATGTGTGAGGTATAATCCGCGCATTATGAATTTTAAAAATAAAACTTTCTTAAAGGGAATTTTTACAATGTCTGTCATTGTACTTTCTTTCTTCGTGTCTGGTCCTGAAAATAAAGCATTCGCTGCTTGTGGTACCGGTTCAGATTGTTTCCCAACCGTTCAGGGTTCTTGTTATGCCAATGTTTCTCGAGGTCAAACTGGAGATATTATTACATGGACTGCAGATGCTTATGATGGAAATGGTTACTATTCTTTTGATTGGAGTGGTACAGATGGTCTTGCTAGTTTTTATCCTGTAATTGATAAGAGATACACTACCTCTGGTACCAAAATTGGTACAGTTCAAATCACTTCTTATGGAGTGACAATTACTCGTACTTGTAGTGTTTTGATTGAAGATGCCGTTACTACCACTACCACCACTGTTGTTACTAATAATTACTCTTCTTTAAGTGGTTATTGTCAGGCATCAGGTTCAAATAGTAATAATCAGGTAAATTGGCAAGCATACCCAAGTGGTGGAAATGGAAACTATACATATTCATGGAGTGGAGATACTAGTGGATCAAGTCAAAATGTCTCTGAAAATTATGATAATAATTTAGGAAATAAAAGGGCAACAGTTACGATTTCTTCAAACGGAAGTAGTATTACTCGGACATGTAGCACTTATGTTTATGAACCTTATACCTACAGTTACAACAATAATTACAATAATTATTCTAATTTGAGTGCATACTGTACTGCTTCTCCAAGCAATCCTTCTATCGGGCAGGTAGTCAATTGGAGTGTGAGTGCTTCAGGGGGCAATGGAAATTATTCTTACTCATGGAATGGAAGTGATGGAATATACTATGGTTCAAATCAAACTGTGTATAAATCTTATGACACCGCTGGAACAAAGACAGCGACAGTTCGGGTGTATTCAAATGGTCAATCACGAAATATCACCTGTTCAGCTAATGTTCAAAACTCTGGTGGTATTTATCTAAGTTCAATTCCTGCAACTGGTATAAGTCCAAATCTTAAAACAATTTTGTTCGTCTCTGGGCTTGTTATGTGGTCAGCATTTCTTGGGTATCTATATGTTGCGAGACGAAATGAAAAGTTGAGAGAAAAAGAAATTCTTGAGTCTCTAAAATAAGAACAAAAAAGAGGTATACAAAATATTAATAGACACGCATAAAATCTGGTGATTTTTGCTCTGCTCGTGCACTGCGCAAGGTCTATTAATATTTTGTATACCTCTTTTTTGTTCTTATTTTAGAGACTTCTTGAGTTTTGTTCCTGAGTAAGTAGTTCGATAACTTCTTTTAAACTTTTTTGACCCAAGCTTTCTTTTCGGCTTTCAAGAGTGACTTTATTTGCTTCAATATCTTTATCTCCAATAATAATTGTGTAAGGAACTTTCTCAATTTTTGTCTGGCGAATACGTTTTCCAAGACTTTCATTTGAATCATCAAGCTCTACACGTAGTCCTGCCTTTTTTAGTGCAGCTGCTACTTTCCTAGATTCTTCGTGATGAGGTTCTGCAATAGGAATGATTTTTACTTGAACTGGTGAAAGCCAAAGAGGGAAAGCTCCCACAAAGTGTTCGATGAGAAATCCAATAAAACGTTCGTGGGTACCAAGTGGAGCACGGTGGATAATAGCGGGAACTTTCTTTTGACCGTCTGAATCAGTGTATTCAAGTTTAAATTGTTTACCCATGAATAAGTCGAGTTGGTTTGTCGAAGCGGTAAATGATCGGCCAATTGAAGAATGAATTTGAAAATCCATCTTTGGTCCGTAAAAAGCAGCGCCCTCATTAACAATGGTGTAAGGAACACCAGATTTTTCCATCGCTTCGATTGTCATACGTTCTGCGTCTTTCCAGTCTTGTTCGTCTCCATGATACTTACTCATGTTGTTTGGATCTCGAAGAGCAAGTTCCATGCTGTAATCAGTGATACCGAGAATTTTATAATAATATTCATGTAGCTTGATAACACTTACAAATTCTTCGACAGCCTTTTCTTTTTGTACGTAAATATGAGCATCGTTCATTTGCATACCACGAACACGCATCATCCCAAAAAGGCTTCCTGAATCTTCATATCGATGACACCATCCGTATTCAGCTAAACGCACAGGTAGATCCTTGTAGCTTTTAGGTCGAGCAGCAAATGTTTTGTGGTGAAATGGGCAGTTCATAGGTTTGATGTAATAATTCTCATTCTCAATAACTATAGGGGCATACATTGAGTCTTTGTATAAAGGGAGGTGTCCTGATGTGTAGAAAAGGTTTTCTTTGGTGATGATTGGAGTTGTTACTCGTAAATAGTCCCATTCTTGTTCAGTTTCTTTAGCCCATTTTTCAAGCTCTTCTTTTATGATATTTCCTTTAGGAAGCCAGATAGGTAAACCTTTTCCAATTGATTCATCAAAATGAAAAAGGTCGAGTTCTTGTCCAAGTTTTCGGTGATCTCTTTTTTCTGCTTCGGAAAGTTTTACTAAATAGATATCAAGCTCTTCTTTTGTATTAAATGCTAATCCGTAAATACGAGTAAGCATTTTATTTTTCTCATCCCCACGCCAGTATGCACCCGCAATGTGAGAGAGCTTGAAAGAGTCTTGGTCAATTTCTTTCGCTGGATTTTCTGAATGACCACCACGACATAGGTCGGTGAAATTGCCACAAGTATATAGAGTGATTTTTTCTCCTTTTGAAACTATTTCATCGATGAGTTCGAGTTTGTATTGGTTGCCTTTAAAAAATTCTTTGGCCTCGTCGATAGTGACTTCTTTGTGAGTAAATTCTTTCCAGCTTGGAAGAAGTTTTCGCATCTTCTTTTCAATATCTTTTAGGTCTTTCTCCGTGATTGGGGTAGAGAATTCAAAGTCGTAGTAAAAGCCATTTTCTACCGCAGGGCCGATGGTGTTTTTTGCATCTGGATAAAATTCAAGTACAGAAGCTGCTAAAAGGTGTGCCAAAGTATGGCGTTTTTGAGCGATAATTTCGGAATTGTTCATGTAGGTCATAATATCAGGAAAGCACCCCCAAATCAAAAAGAAAGTTTGGCAGGTTAGTTTTTAAAAAGGCCAGACCCACCCAACCCCTTTTGAAAAACTAACCTGCCAAACTTTCTTTTTGATTTGGGGGTGCTTACAATTTTTTGGCTTTATCGACAAGCACACTCAATTCGCCATTTCTCTCAGACACTTTTCCTTTGAAAGCGATGCATGTATCTACTGTCAGAATATCTTTTATTACTTCGTAAGTCTTCGGAAATACCACACATTCAATAGTTCCAGATAGGTCTCCAAGTGTTAGGAACATCATCCTAGTATTTGATTTTGTAATAATCTCTTTTGCTTCAGTGATAAGTCCTGCCACTACATATTCTTTTTCTCGAGCTTTTTTGAGTACCTTTTTATCCATACCTTCCGGCACCTCAATGAATATTGGTATACAAACTTCTTTTAGTTTTGTAATTGACATATCATGCTGTGCAAATTTTTCTTTATACTTGTCGAGTGGGTGTCCTGAAATATACAAACCAAGAAGTTCTTTTTCCCAACCGAGAGTTTCGTCCATTGTTGCATGAGGTGCATCTTCGAGAACTAATTTTGCAGAAAAATCATCTTTTGAAAGTGAACCGAAGAGAGTATCTTCGTGGTTTGGAAGAGCAGAAGTTTCTTTGTTGAAATGAAGCAGGGTTTCAAGATTAAAAAGAAGTGATCCACGTTCTCCAAATTCATCCATAGCTCCGGTTTTAATAAGAGACTCAAGAGATTTTTTGTTTAGATTCTTATCTTTGATACGTATAAGCAAATCTTCCAGAGAAGAAAACTTTCCATGAGCCTCACGTTCTTTGATAATTGAATCAGCGATTCCTTCTCCGAAGTTTTTAATAGTCACAAGTCCAAAACGAATTACATCTTTTCCATCTTCTTCAACCACTGTAAATCCTTTGAAGCTTTCGTTTATGTTTGGAGGAAGTACTTTTATTCCCATGCGTTTACATTCCTCAATATATTCAGCAATTGTTTCAATATTTCCTGATTCTGCTGAAAGTGCCGCCGCCATATATATAGCAGGGAAGTTGGCTTTCATGTATGCAGTTTGATACGCCACTTTTCCATAACTTGCTGCGTGGGAATTATGAACAATAATATCGTTTGCAATGAAGTTGTGATATGGGGAAACTGTAAGATCGTATGTCATTTCTTTTCCTTTGTGTGTAATTGAGATAATTTCATCCCAGAAAATATCAGAGTTTGAAATATCGATAAGTTTTTTTGATTTAAGAGCCACTCCAATTTTTGTAATAACAGCTCTTTGATATCCTATTTTTTTAGAATCTCTACCAAATAATCTCTCTGAAAGTCCTGTAATTTTTGATATTTCTTTAGCATTGATATTTTTCTGTTTCATTTCATCTTTAATGATTTCAATTATTTCAGCGGGAATAGTGTCATTAGTACCTCGAGCAGGATGTTCTCCTATATTTTTGAGAATTATGGCATTTATAAAATTATCTAAATCATTTTTCTTTCTATCAATGAGATGTTTTCCAATTGTTTGAGAAAATCTTAAAAGCTGGTCTCTATGAGAAACAACCACGGTGTATCCTTTCTTAATCTCCCCTCTGTATTTAAATTTTTTGTCGTGAATAGTGTTTAAAATTCCAAGTCGTAGGAGGGCGTGTTGAACATCATCAGCAAGTCTTGTAGAGCTTGTTGCATAAAATACTTGGTTATTTTTTTCTGATATAGACCCATCTCCTTGCCACATTTTACCAATAAGCATTGAAAGTGATTCGTTGTTCCATGTCCAAACCTCATCAGGAATAAATTTTTCTGTAGCCTTTTTATTTCTTAAACCTAGAATATCTATCCATTTTGAAAGAGTGTTTCCTATTTTTTTATCAGTTTGTCCAACGTATACAGCAACAGCAGATTTCGAAGTATCAAAAGAAAGTTTCGTATTTGAAAAATTCAGTACATTTCGCGAGAAATCTTCAATTTCAGCTTCATTTGTTGAATAAAAATATACACCGTACGGATGACACAAATTTCCTTCTGAGAGTAAATATCCTAGAGTACCAGCTTCGTTTCTAGCATCTACTGATCCCTCAGATTTTATTACCCGCGGTACTGCGATTTTTAAACCTTGATTTAATTCAGAAATATTTTTCCAACCCGAAAAAGTAAGTAGAGGATGGTTGGCTGTCGCCCTTATCTTTCTTCCACTACGAGTTTTAACTTCAAAAACATCTTTTATTCCATTTTCCATTACACATTCAATTTCCTTAGGTTGTGTTAAGTAGTTGTCTCCGAGACTTAAGGTTTTGATTTTTATATTTTTTTCGTAGACATTTTTAATAGAGTATTTTTTTCCTGTTTCAGGATCGATAATTTTAGTATCTCCGGTAATACATTTATTAAAACCATAAGCAGCAAACGGCTCAATGAGTTTCCATAGTTCATCTGCTTTTTTTTCACTCATTCCATTTTCAAGAAGTCCTGCTTTTAGTTTTACTTTTTGTTCTTCCATCAGTGCTGGGATTTTCTTACCCATGGCTTTTCGTAGGGTGTCAGCTTCAAGCCAAGAGTATCCTGCAAGTTTGATAGCTGTCATCATAACGTCATCTTGATATGTAATAACTCCGAATGACTGTTTAAGAAATGGTTCCATGCGAGGGTCGTGATATCGGACGAGTTTGGGATTGTGTTTTCGCTCAATATATTTAGGAATATATTCCATAGGACCTGGGCGATATAGAGCCACCATAGCGTTGATGTCGTGAATAGTAGAAGGCTTTAGGTCCACTAAGAATTTTGTCATTCCGTCTCCGTTGAGTTGGAATAGGGCACCAGTTTCTCCTCGAGCCAACATTTCAAATGTTTTTTTATCATCTACTGGAACATTTTCAATATCAATCACAACCCCTTTTTTTATTTTCACCAACTTCACTGCATCAGCAAGAATTGAAAGGTTTCTGATCCCAAGAAAATCGAATTTTAGAAGTCCTGCATTGTTTTCATCCACTGAGTGCATATCGTACTGAGTGATAATTTTTCCTTCACCTTTTGGGTCGTACTGTACAGGCACGATTTCATCTAGTGGGATTGGGGAAATCACAACTCCAGCAGCATGAACAGAAATGTGTCTCGCACATCCTTCAATCTTTTTTGCCATGTCTATAATTTCTTTTACTTCTTCTTCCTCTTCGTAGGCTTTTTGAAGTTCGGGAGTAATTTCAATAGCGTGAGCAATTGTCATTGGGAATCCTTGAGAGCCCATTGGAATTAATTTTGAAATCCGATCTCCTGTACTATAGTCGTATCCAAGAGCTCTGGCCACGTCACGCACAGCACCTTTCGCCATCATGGTACCGAAGGTTCCAATCTGAGCTACTTTTTCTTTTCCATATTTTTCTCGAGCATATGCAATGATTTCATCTCGTCTGTTGTCGGCATAGTCCATATCGATATCGGGAGCAGAAGGTCTCTCTGGGTTTAGGAATCGTTCGAAAGGAAGAAGATATTCCATTGGATTCACGTTTGTAATGTTTGCAAGATAGGTAACCATTGATCCAGCCACTGATCCTCGAATGGTAGTTAGGATTCCTCTTTTGTGTGCTTCACGAAGAAGGTCTCCAACTACAAGAAAGTAAGGGGCGTATCCTTTTGTTTTAATAACTTCAAGTTCATATTCAACACGTGTCAGCACTTCGGGGGTGGCTTCGATGTTTTTCTTTTTGAGTCCTTCGAATACTAAATATCGAAGCTCTTCATCGTGAGAGCGTCCACTTTCTACAATGAAATCTGGGAAGAGCCATTTTCCAAGTGGGAGTTCGACTTCACATTTTTCTACAATTTTATCGACATTTTCAATTGCTTCAGGGGTATCTTTAAAAAGTTCATTAGCTTTTTCTTGGGTAATGAAAGACCAATTACTTTTGTCTCCACCCATGTTTCTTTCAGCATAATCATTTTGAATAGATACAAGAGTTTCGCGAGCTCGTTTGTCTTCTTCTTCTAGGTAATATGTGTCGTGGCATGCGACAAGAGGGGTATCTGTCTTTTTTGCAAGAGCGATAAGCTTTGTCATATTTTCCTCATGCCCCTCTATTTCTGGATGGTGAGTGAGCTCTAAATAGAAATCATCACCAAAAAGTTTTTTGCATTTATTTATTTCAACAACAGCTTTTTCTTCGTCATTATTCTTTAAAGCTAAAGCAACTGTTCCACTAAAAGAAGGCATGATACATACGAGATTGTCGTGGTGAGCTTGTATAAGTTCTTCATCAATGCGGGGTTTGTAATAAAAACCTTCGAGGTGTGAACGAGTGACAAGTTTTATTAAATTTTTGTACCCATCAAAATCTTTAGCAAGAAGAATAAGTCTGGTGCGTTTGTTGTCGATACGAGATTCGCGGTCGTTGCGAGTACGGACAGCAACATAAAAATCTACCCCAAGGATTGGTTTAATCTTTTTTTTCTTACATTCTTTATAGAATTCAATAGCACCATATAGGTTGCTACTATCGGTCAGACCAAGAGCTGTCATTTCGTGATCTTTGGCGTATTTAACCATATCCGGAATCTTCGGAAGGGCTTGTAGGAGGGAATAGTGGGAGTGGGTGTGGAGGTGGGTGAAAGACATAGGATGATTATAGAGCAAAAGAGCTTTTTTTGTATTTGACAGAATCTTTTGTGGCGTGTTATACCCATAAACAGAATGAGCGCTACTAACAATCAAGTTCTGATCGAAAAGATTGAAAGAGGGCTTCATGGCCCTCAAAGAGATTGGTGGAAAGAGCAGTGTGAAAGAATCATACTCGAAGCTCCTCAGCAGGTTGAAGTTTTGGGGGTGGAAGATGTCTTTATTACGGTTCCTCAACGATTCGATATCTTCAAAGTCGAAGAGAAGTTTCGTTCTGAGGTTATCGGTTCAAACATTCACGTCAATTCCAGTTTTCAAGAATTGTTGGGAAACAAGATTGAGGACTCAACTCGTGAGAACGTTCTCTGTTACAGGGAGTCGTGGAGAGAAGGAATTGATAGTTCCATCATCGCTCCACTCGGTGGAAAAAGTTCTGAGACTGGTCTTTATGATTTGTTTTTCCTTTTGACAACCGATTGTGGTGAGAAATATCTTTCTAGTGACGGTGGAAAGCCTAATGTGTTTTACACCAGAACAAAGAAAGGGGAATGTTGTTTCGTTGCTGTTTCTTGGGCAAGAGTCGAATGGCATATTTCAGCATTTCTCGATATTTATACTCGCGATTGGAAAGACTATCGAGTGTTCTTTCGTGGAAAAGTATAGAACCCTGGGCCCTCTTCGTGAGGGCCTTTTTTAATAAAAAATCGCCTCCGTGGGAGGCGATGGGGGGTCATTTAAGCAGTCTTAATACTTCTTGTGGTATTGGTGTTGAGACCTTTTTATCACACTTCAATTTTTTTAGCAGTTCCTGGTAGGAAACTGTTATACCGTACAATTGACGATAACTTTCAGAATCACATCTGAGGATATTGTGTTTTTTGCAGTAGGAAATGAGCTGAGGTCTCCAATACCAATAATCGATAGGTCTGGTAATCCATCTCCAGAGCATCTCCCGAGTTTTTAAGGTTTTGTTCATAATCTTCTTTTATTGATACACTATTATTTATGAAAAGCAATTCTTTTGGTATTGACGAGGCGGGGCGAGGACCACTTGCTGGACCAGTATCAGTCGCTGTCTTTGGGTGGTCAAAGAGGCCCTTTGACCACGGGGGTTTGAAGGATTTTCCGAAAGGAAAAGATTCTAAAAAGATGAGTGAAAAAGAAAGAGAAAAGTGGATGGGCATCTTCGAAGAAGAAAAGAGAAAAGGAAATGTCTTTTTTGAACAGGCTTTTTCTAGTGCTTTAGTGATTGATAAGAAGGGAATTGTGTTTGCGATTAATTCAGCGATGAGGAAATGTTTGGTGAAGCTTGAAAAAGTGGGGTTGAATAAAGATTCAACCATACTTTTAGACGGCGCCCTTCGGGCGCCGTCGGAATTCTCTTTTCAAAAAACAATCATTAAAGGTGATGAAAAGGAGAGGGTGATTGCCTGTGCTTCAATTGTTGCCAAAGTAAGACGCGACGCTTTTATGATAAAAATCTCAGAAAAATATTCTGAATATGGTCTTGATGTTCACAAGGGTTACGGTACCTTGAAGCATCAAAAAGCTATACAGAAGCACGGTCTTTCGAATATCCACAGGAAAAGCTTCTGTAAATCTATCTTGCCACTATCTAATTAATGATAGGTGTGGTATCCTATGGACACTTAGAAACGAAGTCGGGTTTCTGAATTAATTAAAAAAATAAAAGCAAAATTATGAAAGGAACCATAAAGACTCTTACACCAAAAGGATTTGGATTCATCACAGTAGAAGGTGAAGCAAAAGACCTTTTCTTTCACTCAACTGAATTGAACGGCGTAGCATACGACGATCTCAAGGAAGGTGATGTTGTTACTTTTGAAATCGCTCAGGGCGACAAAGGACCAGCAGCTAGAAACGTATCTCGAGC
>Ga0172379_10000426_pt1 | contig 106393 bp, 94 predicted proteins | sample GrowelOW334metaG_FD_119756 | JGI IMG/M metagenome (GOLD analysis project Ga0172379, IMG submission 119756) | Groundwater microbial communities from an aquifer near a municipal landfill in Southern Ontario, Canada - Groundwater well OW334 metaG | ecosystem: Environmental > Aquatic > Deep...
AAAGTGTTAGTGGTAGTTCTCAGAGTACCGGAGCTTTAACTACTTCAAAGACTTACGTCATAACTTGTTCAAATAGTTACGGTTCAGATTCTGATTCGGTGACAGTTAATGTGGGGAGTCAGCAAATCAATGCTAAGCCGACGGTTTCTATTTCGGCAAATGACACAAATATAGATTATGATGACAGCACTAAAGTTCGCTGGGATTCAGACAACGCGGATTACTGTAACGCAAGCGGTGGTTCAAATGGCTGGTCTAGAAGCAACAGGGACACATCCGGAACTTTCAATACCGGGTCTTTAACCTCGGATAAAACATACAAAATAACTTGTTACAACGATAGCGGACAAGCTTCTGATTCGGTGACGGTAAGAGTGGATGACAACAATGACTCAAACACCAGAGTCACCATATCTGCCGACCGCACAAATGTTAATTCCGGAGACAGCACTACTGTTCGCTGGTATCCGATAGACGCAAATTCTTGTTATGGAAGTGGAGGCACAAACGGTTGGTCCGGAAGTAAGAGCACTCGTTCCGGCAGTTTTTCCACTGGACCTCTTTACGCTACAACAACTTTCAATATAAATTGTAGCGGGAACGGAGATTCTGATTCTGATTCTGTAACCGTGGAAGTAAATAATAATCAAATTATATACAACAATCAGCCTACGGTTGTGTTGTATGCCAATCAGACCAGTGTTCCTTATAATGGAACAGCGACAGTTAGTTGGATTACGACAAATGCTACTTCTTGTTACGCTTCCGGCGGGTCTGTCGGTTGGACAGGAACAAAAAGTATTGGACCGGCATCTTTTTTCACCGGCTCATTAACTTCCGGCAAGACATATACCCTAACTTGTACCAATAGTTCCGGCTCTGCTACTGATTCTGTGTTCATCAACGTCCGCGGACAAGTAATTAACAATCCGGTTGTTCCGACTTCATATGTTATTATAAATTCTTCCGTAGACCGCAACCAGCCAATCATTCCAACTATTGATAACACCAGACCACATCCCGGAGATGAGATTAACTACACGGTTACTTATCAAAACATTGGGAACGCTTCTATTACCGGCCTTACTTTGCGAGTAACACTTCCATATGAAGTCGATTACATTACTTCTAACCCAAACAACCCGAACATTGCCGGCAATAACCTAGTGTTTAATCTAGGAACACTGCGAGCTAATGCGCAAGGTACTGTGACGGTAAGAGTCCGCGTGAGACAAGATGCTCCACAGGGCGCACTTCTCAACTTCCCTGCGGTATTAACTTATATTGACCCTTCCGGCAATCCGCAATCGGTCAGCGCTAATGTGGAGGCGCAGGTTTGGACTGAACCAGTAAATCTCAACTTCAATCCTAATCCAGACCAAAATATAAATAACAATGTTATTCCATTAGGTGCAAGTGTGTTCGGAGCTGGCTTTTTACCAACAACTTTATTCGGATGGTTATTCTTATTCATCCTTATATTAATACTGATAGCTCTAGCAAGATACTTATATGCCGGAGATGGCAGTTGGAGAAAAACCACCACTACGACTACAGTACAACACTAGAAATAAACAAATATAGCACACGCAAGTGTGCTATATTTGTTTTATGTCCCCTATGCGAATTAACAAATACTTAGCAGATAAAAAAATCTCTACGAGAAGAGGCGCGGACGAACTTGTAAAAAACAAGAAGGTTTTTATTAATGGGAAATTGGCTGTCCTCGGTAGTCAAGTCAGTGAAACAGATAAAGTAGAAGTAAGGGGCGCGAAAACTCAAACTTATTTATATTTTGCATATAATAAACCGATTGGTATTGAGACTGATTCTCCCAAAGAAGCTCAGCCAGGGTTATTCCCTCTTGGCAGACTAGATAAAAATTCTCATGGGCTTCTAATCCTAACGAATGATGGACGTATCACTGATCAGCTTCTAAATCCAAAATATTTTCACGAAAAAGAATACGTTGTGCGAACGAAAGAAAAATTGCGTTCCAGTTTCAAACAAAAAATAGAAGCCGGGGTAAATATTGAGGGTTATCAGACGAAAAAATGCAAAGTAAAACTTCTGGGGCCCAATACTTTCAAAATAATTTTAACTGAGGGCAAAAAACACCAAATTCGCCGAATGTGCTCGGCCCTCTTTCAAGAAGTTGCCGACCTTAAACGCGAACGCATCATGAATATCAAACTCGGCACTCTCAAAGATGGCGCTTTGCGAGAAATAAAAGGAGAAGAATTGAAAACTTTTTTAAAAATACTAATTTAAATACAACATGCCCGGGACGCAAGCGCCCCGGGCATTACAACGATACTTCTGAAACTAGAAACCGGCGTATTCTCGCCTCGTTGCGAGATACTCCGGCACGAGCTCGGTCGGCAATCCGAGCTCGGTCGCCACGACGTCAAACATAAGTCGTGGCATGATGTTGCTCTTGCGCACCCCGCCAAGCTCCTGTCCGCGCTTGACCATACCAGTCAGCATCGTCTCGGCGAGCTCTTCGACGTTGTCACCGACGTGCTCCGAAAGCGCCCACCCTGGATTCCAGAAACATCCGAGATGCCCGCCGGGCACGGGAAGTCTGTCCTGGGGCACGTCGAGCACTTCCGTGTTTTTCCCCACCTGCGCGTACCGATACGCGCCAGGTCGAGCCGTCGAATCCCATGCCCCGATACCAGACATGAACTCACAGAGTCTCTTCGGGTCGTGTTTCCACTTCCTGAAGGCGCTCTCGAGCGTCATGTAATAGTGGAGGCGACGCGTTACCCCCGGTCGACCCTCGAGAGTTCCGTGAATGAAACCCGTGACATGAGATCGGAGCGCCGGAAGAGACTCGAGTGTCCAGCACGATGCGTCGTTGCCGAACGACTGCGCCGGGTATGGATTGGCGAGAGATCCTGGAACGCATTCAACGATCGTAGCGAGGATGTCGTTCAGGTATCCGACATTCCCCGGGTGAATCACGACGTTGAACAAAACGGTGCTCGGGACATTCATGTCCCGCATGATCCGAGCTGCATACATCCCCTCGAACGCTTTCTGTCGTTGCCCGTGAAGAGGAGAAACGGTCTTCCACTCGGCCTTGATCTCGTCGAGGCTCATCTTGGAAATCCGTTCCAGCTCCTTGGGGTTCATGTCGTCGAACGACATGGCGAGGATGTTCGGCGGATTATGGGCGATGTCCTCCACGAACTGCTGGTCGGTCATAAAACGCCGACCCGGAGTCGTAAGATTCACCACTAGTCCCGCCACCTTGCAGTCGGCGATGATTGCAGGGCAGTCCTTGAGCATTTCCGGACTGCCGCCGAACCTGTTCACCTCGACCTTTTTGTTCGGGTCGGTGAGTTCGGCTTTGATCGCATCGGCCCATGCCAGCGGAATGTGAAACTCTTCGCAGTACGTGGCGAAGTGGCGAGCGAAAAACATGTCGCGGGCGACAGCGTGCGCTATCGCAACGTTCTTGGTCCAGCGAACGATGTCTTCTCGCGGGGCGAACCCCGGAAGAGATCCCTTCGCGAAGACAAAGCTCGCGTCGCACACGTAGTTGCCCCCTGTCGGCCTCCCTCCTACCTCTACTGCGCATGTGTGATTGCACATGCTGTGGTTTCGGTAGCCACCGGGAACCCTCTTCCAGACGACACAGTCGTCGGGTTGGATTCCGGCGAACACAGCACGGTTTACCATGCCAGTTTGCAGTAGAAACTCCCTTTCTGTTGTCAAAATATCTTTCCTTTCTGGGGTATATACCCCTTGAAACTACTCAAGAAAAAGCCTACTCCTTATCGTTATTTTTAGCAATATATTTTATTTTTCTAAATCAAGTACTTCGTCAATCCTGATTTGTCTTAAAAACACACACATATTACAATACAAGAATGCCTAATAAAAAAATTCTTTGGATTTTTACTCTCCTCTTATTAATCATAGTTGGAATAATGTTCGCAACTAAATTAATACCATCTACTCAAAAACCAGCAGAGACACCTATCGCGGCTCCTGAAATTCCTGCTCCGGTAGTTAACAAGAAGGTGGAAAATACTCCTAGGGCATTAACTCAAAAAGAAGCAGACGAAATTTTTTTCAAATACTATAATGATTTTTACAAAATTGCAGTACCTGTTGATGGCCCAGAAGAAGATCCGAAATTCATGGAAAATTTATTACTGGCAGAAGAAAAATTTTTCACAAAAGAAAGCTTGGACCTTGTCAGAACTCAACCAGAATACCAACAATTTATTACATTTTACGGACTTGGGGTGTACGACAGTGTTCAGGCCAAAATGGAAAAAATTAGAAACTATATTCCTCCAACCGAAGCTGAAAAAAACTATTGGCGAACATTTTTTACAAACGATGAGGTTAATATTAAATTACCTCCCAACGAAGAACATCCGGTACCTGAGGGGCAGATGATTGTTTTTGGTAAGTCTGGGTCTATAGATTTCCCTCCACCTTACCTAACTTATATTATAAACAACCAAAGAATCGAATGGAACGTGGAAGGATTTAACATGGATCTTGTAAAAGTTAACGGGGATTGGAAGTTCGATATAAATACCCGAAAAGTCATAGAAGATTAATTAATCTATAATTTTTATTTTTCTAGATCAAGCACTTCGTCAATCCTAATTTGTTTGACGAATTCAGGAACGTGCGACACGAGGATCATCGCCCCTTTGTATTCATTGAGAGCTTTCGCAATTATCGGCAAATGACGAAAATTTATATGATTCGTCGGCTCATCTAGGATAAGTAGTCCGGGTTTCTGCATGACCAACCTTGCGAAAGCCACGAGGCCTTTCTGCCCTTCGGATAAATCTCCTATTTTAGTGCGAATAAATTCACCGGTAATTAAAAACCCGGCAGCTATGGAACGCATTCGTTCTTCGTCTAATCTTTCGCCCCCTTCTTGCATAGCACTCGCAAGAGATTGATAAACAGTATCTTCAAAATTTAATGTGGAGAAATCTTGTCTGTAATATCCTATGCGTATTCCTTCTCTGACTTTTTCCCCATCTGCGTGGCCACTAGCCAATCTTTCAAGAAGTGTGGTTTTCCCTATGCCGTTTGGTCCCTGTAAAAGTAAATGCATATTTTTATTTAAAGAAATATTAGCTTTACGTTTTACTATTTTATTACTTTTCATCGTCGTAAAAAAAGAAATATGTAAAATCTCTCCGATCAGGTCCGGCTGGGATGGAATCACAAACGGCCGAATAGATTTATCTTCTTTTCGTACTTCCACGATGTCCTCTTCGAGCTCTTCGGCTTTCTCGCGCATACGCCTTGCGACCAAGCGAAGTCGTCCGCCCTTGTGCGCAAAAACGTTGGCTTGATCTTTCTTGGCCTGAATTTCTTTTTGGAGTTGGGCATTTTTCATATTCTCTTTTTCCACTCGGGCGGTAATGTCTTTCACAACATTAAAATAGTTTCCGACATATTGTTCAATTTTTTTGGTGTAAACATCCAAATATAAAACTCCTTGCGTAAATGCATTCAGAAACTCAGCGTCGTGTGAAATAACTAAAACTGTTTTCGGATAATTTACCAGAAAATTTGTCAGGTGCGCTATGCCAGCTTTATCCAAATTATTTGTCGGTTCATCGAGGAGAAGCAAGTCTGGGTTTTGAATAAGCGCCGAAGCAAGCAACAGTCGCGCCTGCTGTCCGCCGGAAAAAGTTTTAATTTTTTCATCATGAATCTTTTTGTGATTTTTTAAATTCACCACTTCTAAAATATCATCAATCCGGGGATCAATATCATAAACTTTCGCTGATGTTTTATTTTGAAAACACTGTTCAAAAAATTCTCGCACCGTCAGCTCCATATCTGCCTTTGGTATGACTTGTTTCGATGTAGCAATACTGACGCCGTTCACGACATTTATAACCCCAGACTCGGGTTTAGACAATCCAGCGATTAAGCCGAAAATAGTGCTCTTGCCAGCTCCATTCTGCCCCATTAGAGTAAACTTAGCCCCACGCTTGATAGTGAAGCTCACAGCCTCTAAAATAGGCTTATTTACGCCCCATTCGAAGGAAACATTGTCGAATCGGACTATAGTTTCTTGTGTTTTTTGGATATCTTTCGGTTCTCTGGACATCCAAGTAGATTAGCCTATTTTCCTTAAAATAGCGAATCTACTTGACAAATCGGGTCCCTCTATGCTATACTTGTAGAACAAAGTAGGTAGAAGAAGAGCACTAAGAGTCGATTTCTTTAAATAACCCATTTGTATTTAACAACTTAACTAAACAAATCAATGACTGGTACTATAAAAAGACTCACTGATAAAGGTTTCGGCTTCATCACAGCAGAAGGACTTGCGAAAGATTTATTCTTTCACAGTAATTCTCTTGTAGGCGTAACTTTTGACGAGCTTAAGGAAGGTGATGCTGTTTCTTTTGAAACAGAGGAATCTCCAAAGGGCTTGAATGCTACGAACGTTCAACGCGCGTAATATTCACCAAAAGAAAAACCCGGATTACTCCGGGTTTTTCTTTTGTGTTTTTTATTCCTCTTGGGTAAATTCTTCTCCCTTGGCCCATTTTTTTAAAGTTTCATAATCTGTCTGTCCACAAATAAATTTCTTGGTTTCATTATTATAAAAGAAAGGCACTCCCCCGCATAGCTCGCCGTTATCTATCTCAAGCAGACGTTTTTCATTTTCTTTATTGTGCCAGACTTCCAAGCTTTCAATTTTTAATCCTTCTTCTTTTTCTAAACGCTCTACCAGCTCATGCATGACTATGCAATGAGGGCATTCTGTTCCAAAAAATTCTAGTAAATGTGACATAAAATGAGAAGCTTTGTTTTTTAGGGGGTTTCGAGGCTGTCGATCCGATAACTTCAGGATTTTTTAAGCTTCAAAAAATCTGTACCCTAAAATCTAAAGTTTCGAGTTTAATTATTTTACTTTACCAACCTTGATAAGCGAGCTTTCTTGCGAGCAGCGTTGTTCTTCTTGATTACGCCTTTTTGCGCAGATTTATCGATGGCTTGAAAAGCGCCAGAGAGTAATTTTAGAGCCTCTGCCTTATCCATCTTGGCAATTTTCTCCATTCTCTTCATTATCTCTTTCATTATTTTCTTGCGTCCGTCATTAAAAGCCTTCTTGCGGGAGGACACTCGGATAGCTTTTTTAGCTGATTTTGTTATTGGCATGGATGTAATTTAACAGAAAAAGCTTGAAAAGGCAAGCCCCACCGGTATTGAGCAAATATGTTATGATTAAATCATGATCGGTAGCATTCGAGGGAAAATAGCATTAAAAACAGATAAATTCCTAATTGTGGAGACAGGAGGAGTTGGGTACAAGATTAGTGTCTCTCCCGATGTCCTGTCCAAGACGGGCAAAACTAACGGCGAGATTTTTCTATTTATACATACCCATGTGCGTGAAGATACCCTAGATTTATACGGATTTCTAGATCGGACAGAATTGGAATTTTTTGAAATGTTATTAAATGTTTCCGGAATTGGTCCCCGCTCCGCGCTCGCCATCCTCGGCATTGCTTCTATTCCTACACTGCGAAAAGCTATCGGCACCGGAGACACTTCATATCTTACAAAAATCTCCGGCATCGGCCGAAAAACCGCAGAAAAAATCGTGATAGAGCTTCGCGACAAGATAGGCGAAGAAAAGGGAGGTTCATCCCTTCAAGGAGAATTGGACGCTCTTGAGGCGCTTAAATCTCTTGGCTACTCACAAAACGAAGCCCGTGATGCTTTAAAGAAAACAACACCGGAATCTAATACTAATGCAAAAATCCGCGAAGCTCTAAAAATATTGGGTGGTAAGTAGTTATTTAGGGAAAAAATAATTTTTTATCCCGACAGTCGTAAGATTAGACATATCATTGTAGGCTTGATGTCTGGTAGTATAATTGCGAAATTTTTTCTCATAAATATAACTATATTCAATGAGTACGGAACGAACAGAAACTTCGAGTGTATCGTTTGATCCGAGCGCAATTAAAGATTGGTCAGGTGTCAGGCCCGCCATTTCTGGTTTGTAGGTGCTAGTAACATATTTTTTTCTCAACTGGGTAAATATATCTGCAGCGAGTAAACTACTTTCTTTCCAATTAGCTAGCTGTCCATCCGGAAAATAAATTACAAAACCTCTATACTTTCCTATCGTCCATTTTGTCGCGCGCGGATAATCATTAAAATGAATATGAATCACTGCATCCATTTTATTTTCATTTGCCCATTTATTTATGCCATAAAGCACTATGGCGGTATTTGCTGAAACGATATTGTGATCAACATTTTCTTTTTCCAAAAAATCTCCGGTTTCGATTTTTGCCTGCATTTCTTTTTTGGCATTTTCTTTAAAAGTTATAATTTCATCCTTCTGTGAAGAAAAATAGTCTAAAAATTCTTTGGTGTAGCCATCAGTATTTCTAGTAATATGCACTTCAAATCGTTTGTCTTTTTTAAGAAGACCGTAGATCCTACTGGCGACTGCTAGATTCATTGCGGCTTCTTTCACGTTCCCATACTGAGCACCCCAAATTTCGTCGTCATGCCCAGGCACCAGCAAAATCTTAATGGGGACACTAGCTTTTATACTAGTTGTTGGTATAACTAGAAAAGTAAGAAAAGTGAGTATGAGTAATAATTTTTTCATTATAGTAGAATAATACCATGCCAGAGCTCCCAGAAGTGGAAAATTTAAGACTTGGGTTGGAACGATCAATCTTAAACCAAAAAATCAAAAAAGTTGAGGTTTTGAAATCGAAACTTGTTTCTGGTAAAGGAACCAAGAGACAAGCTTCCAATAAAAAGAAGCAGGAATTTATCTTGGGCATTACGGGAGAGAAATTTATCGGTATAGAGCGAAGAGCGAAAAATCTTCTCTTTAAACTAAGCCATGGGAAGTTAATTATCGCTCATTTAAAAATGTCGGGGCAGTTTGCATATAGGGGAAAAAATAAGCAAATTATTGGGGGCCACCCGATAGAACTATCCGAGCATACTATCCCCAACAAACACACGCACATTATTTTTGAACTCGAACATGGTGCTTTATATTACAACGACACTAGAATGTTCGGCTATGTATTATTTTATCCGAGCCTTGAAAAATTCGAAAAACAAAATCATTTCGGCGCCTACGGCTTAGAGCCTTTTGATAAGAAATTCACTCCGAAATATTTACACGAAGCTTTAAAAAACAAAAAAGGCAAAATAAAGGCTGTATTGATGGATCAAAAGATCGTAACCGGATTGGGAAATATTTATGCAGATGAAAGCCTTTTTGAAGCTCGTATCCGTCCAGACAGAAGTGCTAATTCTATTTCTTTCTCTGGAACAAAACTTTTACACAAAACAATAATTAGAATTATGAAACAAGCAATAAAAGTCGGTGGTTCCTCCGTGGCCACCTATCGTCTGCTCGACATGTCTCAGGGAAATTATGCCCGTGAGCACAAGGTGTATGGGAAAGATGGAGAAAAATGTTCCCGCTGTAAAACCCCTCTCAAAAAAATTCTAATCCAAAATCGAACTACAATTTTTTGCCCGAAATGTCAGAAATAATTAGAATAAGTTTTTAAGGGGTTTTGAGCTCGACGGAGCGAAAACTTCAGGATTTTTTAACCTTAAAAAATCCGTACCTACAAAAGCTTAATTCTAATTATTTTTCATAAATTACAAATCCTAAACAACGCTACTCCGAGCGCTACAGAAACATTAAGCGATTCTTTTTTGCCTCGCATTGGAATTTCGGCTACAACATCGCACTTTTTGAGAATATTCTTTGGAATACCGGCAACTTCGGCCCCGACGATAAATGCATTTTTGTTTTTTAATTTTACCTTCTTATAATCAATTGATTTTTTATCTTGTTCTATGGCTATAATTTGATACTTTTCCTTTTTTAATTTTGCAATTAATGTGGAAATACTTTTCTTCTGCTCCCAGGGCACAAATTCTTCCGCGCCTAGAGCTGATTTATGTAAATCTCCCCTCTTCCACCCAAATCTATCCAGCGGCGCCGGAGTATAGCCCACTAAATAAATTTTATCTATCCCCGCCGCATCCGCAGTACGAAACATCGCGCCGACATTCTCCACGCTCCGAATATTATACAAAATTACTACAATTTCTTTTTTCATCTACGGTATCGCGTGAATCCTAGCATATAATTTTCTATTAAGATTAACGGGGCTGTTTGTCATATTTATTAAAAAGTTGTTTTAATGTCTCGTCAACTATTCGCCATTCCTCTGAGGCCTTCCAAAATAGATCGTACCCGGCCACTGTCTGTTTACGTTTAATTTCTTTTAGCGCAATTGCAAATACACCCGCCTCTGCCCCTAAAAATTTTTTATAATCCGGGTTTTCGACAAAATTAAATACTTTTTTTACACAAGTCTGATAAGATTTGTCGGGATCGGTGTTCGTTTTTTGGGGGTAACGGCTATCATATAAAAGATAGATAAGATCTTGTAGATCCCTAAAAAACCGTTCAAAGTGCGCCTCGCGCGTAAGATTTTGTTCAAACTCCTGATTACTACGGACCTGTTCCTGTGCAAGTTCTACATTACTCCTAAACATTTCTCTAAGGGCAACTTCATGTTGATCTTCTGTTATCGTTAATGATCCATTTTCTATACGAGCCCCTCCTTTGATAAGCTCAGCGTCGTTTAGCACTCGCTTTTCCTCACTATTTAGTGGCCTTTCCCCTGATTCATTAAATTTCATGTAATTTGTGTAATGATTACCTTTTAATTTTAATTAAACGCGATGGCGAAACGGTGCAATCGCGAGTTTTTTATTCATAGCTCAAGTATAGCACTTCTTATTAATAAATTTCTTTCTGATAACATTCTTTGCAAAAAACTCTTTGCGGTTTTTCTGGGGAATACATAGTAACAAATTCATTTAGACATCTGCCGGCATGCTGATGATTTTCTTTTTCACACATGCATTGTCGGTCATAAAATTTGAATGGATTTTTCCATTTCAGGCGTTGATAATATCTACAGTTTGGGCAATATCTCGGAATAGGTAAGTGCATTTGCCGATAAAATTCAAACTCATCGGGTAATATTTTGAAGGCCGAAGTACATTGAGTGCTGACATTCCCCCGATTGGGGCATTCTATTGTTTCTTCGCATATTTTATCGGTAACATTGGTAATGTCATCAGGAATTTCGTCAGACTTTATACTTGGGAGGTAATTTTTAGCATTTATATCTTTCCAATTATAGCCTTGCTTTAGTATTTCTTCTTTCGATATGTTAACTTCTTCAAATGCGATCGTTTCATTGTAGGCGAAGGGTGATACTTCAGTGGGGAAAAATTCCCCAAAAGAATATCTCCGGCCTATTTTATCCACGTAAGGCATATCTTGCATTTGTTTTTTTATTTTTCCAATTGTTTCAAAATATTCTTCTTTGGAATACTGTTTATTTAAAATACAATATTGTTTATTTAGTAAATTGACACAACCAAAACAATCTGAACTCCCACGACAGTTATCGCAATAATACAAATTACGGCAACCCCCTCCACAACTTAAGCAAAAAACCGACTGATAAGATTGTCTGCCCCCATGGGTATATTCATAGCATTGTTCTATGCGACCGACATATATAGAATCCTGCGAGTCTATGATCGTGTTAGCCGCAAGCAATGAATATTTAACATTTTCCCCGTCCATAATTCCATAGCAGTTTTGTATATTTTTAGAATTTTCAATAAAATCGCCGGTAGCGTTTACGGAATTTTTGATATGCGCATATTTATGTATTGCATTAGCTGAAAGGTTATTGAATTCTTCTTTGGCGGCATTTTGTCCAGAATAAGTTCCGAGCTTTAAACTGTTTACTGCTTCTATATATTCTTCCCGAGACAATTGCTTATTTCTAAAAACGTAACTTTTGTTGCGCAAGTTAGAAGATAGACAACAATTGACGCAATTGGAACAATCATATAGAAAATGTGAGTCTACGCATTGATCACTGTCTACTAAAAAAGAGCTGTTGTAGTTTTTACTCGCTTGAACCAATTCATAGCCTTTTTCGTTTTCAGCAATAATTATTGAATCTAGGCAGTTTTTATTTCGTTTGAAGTATGCGTTGCAGTATTTTATATTTTCGCATGTTGCTGTATTAAAAGATAAATAAACATTCTTACTAGAATAGCACATATTTGCATAATCACATCCTTCCCCGTTGCGTTCATTATGGTCGAGCGCTCGGTGGGGAATATTATATTTTAATTCTTTGAATTGTTCAAAGAAGGTTTTATCAAAATTAAAATCTTTACCATAATCCCGAGCATCCCAAATATCACTTATGTGACATTTCACACACCAGGAAATAATACCACTCTCGGGGCTATACATAGAAATTATCATTTTCTGGCAATTGCCACAGGTGGTTTTATATAACGAACGTTCATTAATAAAAGTAAGTTTTCGAAGAAACCGACAATCCGGACACCATGTAGGAGGTAGAACGTGTAATTTTTCATAAAAATTAAAATCTTCAGCCTCTATTGTGAAGTTTTTTTGGCAGTTTTGGCAGGTTCGGATTTCGGCATTCATGACTATATTATATATTATTTCAAGAAATTCTTATTTCGTATATTTTTATGATATGCGATAGCAAAACGGTGCGCTTCGCTGTTTGCAAGCAATATTTCTTTTTCGTATTTCATTCCTAATTTTTTGTCTCCCCCTATCCCCTTCGGCTTATGTCTTTCGTCTTTAATCACTGAAACTATGGGGATATTGGCCCCCACTTTTACTAAAGCCTTCCTGGTAAAATTTATCTGCGCCGTACTTCCATCCACAACTATTAAATTTGGATATGCCCATTCTACGTGCGCCAGGCGCCTTTCTAACACCTCCTTCAGCGCGCCTGTGTCATTCGCATCATTTTGCGTTCTAATTTTAAATTTCTTGTATTCGTTTTTGTTTACTTCACCATCCTCTACCACCACCATAACCCCAACCATATTTTTGCCGCCCATGTGGGCTATGTCATAGGCTTCTAGGCGAAAAGCGGAGTCAGGAGAAGTTTTTCGAATGGTCTGGCCGGGATAGGGACCCGGAGAACCGAGGACCTGAGAAAAATTTCTACTGGCGAAACGATCTTCTTTTAGTAGTGCGATGTCGTTTATGTGCTGGAGGGCAAAAATTTGCCTTTTTATTTCTCCAGCTTTTTCAAACTCGCGAGTTTTAGAATATACTTTCATTTCTTTTTCTAGATTCTTTAAAATTTTTTTCTTCTTGCCCTCAAAAAACAATTTAATATTTTTTATGTTCTGTAAATAAAGTTTTCTATCTGCCGAATCCGGCACTAAATTTATTTGTCTATAAAATTCCAAATAATTTTTACTTTTATCATCCAAAAATGGAAAAATTCTTCTAATTATTTTAAGAGCCTCTTTTAATTGAGAATTATTTGGAAAAGGTCCAAAAATATTTGTGGATGAAATTAAAGAATTCTTATTCGTGTCGGAGCCCTTTAGGGTAAAGCGGGAAGAATTCTTTAATTTTTGTAACAAGTCTCTCCCTCGTACTATAATAATTTTAGGTAACTTTTCTTTTGTAATACAAAGATAATTAAAACTTTTATCATCCTTTTCTTTTGTATTATATTTTGGCTGACATTTCTTTATTAAGTTCGCCTCTAAAATAAGCGCCTCCAATACACTATCTGTAGCCTCCCAATCAATTTTGTCTGCCTTAAAAACCATATCTAGAATAATTGGCCCGCGGGTTGCTATTAAATCTTTACTAAAATAACTTTTGACCCTGTCTTTAAGAGAAGTGGCTTTGCCGATATATAAAATTTCTTTACCTTGCTTAAAAAAATACACCCCAGGCTTGTCAGGAAGTTTTATTTTTTTAAAGTTTTCTATTTTCATTTTATTTTTTTAAAACCCTTTTTAAGTATTTTCCAGTATAACTCCTGGTATTATTAACAACTTCTTCCGGTGTACCTTTGGCTACTATATTCCCCCCGTTAACTCCTCCTTCCGGTCCAATATCTATAATGTAATCTGAGCTTTTGATAATATCAAGATTGTGCTCAATAAGCACCACTGTGTTACCATGTGATACTAATTTATTCAAAACCTCTAAAAGTTTATACACATCATCATAATGAAGTCCTACCGTCGGTTCATCAAGAAGATAAATAGTTTTTTCGGTGTGTGGGCGATATAGCTCACTACTAATTTTTACCCGTTGCGCTTCCCCACCCGACAGCGTCGTCGCGGATTGCCCGAGCTCGAGATATCCGAGACCCACATCCATAAGAGTTTGAAGCCTGTCTGAAACTGCTGGGATATCTTTAAAAAAGATTAAACCATTTTCTACAGTCATGTGAAGCACTTCATAAATATTTTTTTTCTTGTATTTTACGGTTAAAGTTTCTTTATCAAATCTTTTCCCATTACAAACATCACAAGTCACATAAACTGTCGGCAGGAAATGCATTTCCACCGCTATCTCACCGTTCCCTTCACAAGCTTCACAACGTCCACCTTTCACATTGAAAGAAAATCGGTTTGCTTTCCATCCACGCAAGCGTGCTTCCTCTGTCGTAGCGAATAAATCACGAATGTGGGTAAAGGCACCGGTGTATGTAGCAATATTTGAACGTGGAGTACGCCCTATCGGAGACTGATCAATCAAAATCGCCCGAGAAAGATATTCTGTGCCGGAAAACGTCGAACAATTAAAAACTTTTGCCGTTCTATATTTCCTTTCATATCGAGCCTGCAGATTTTTATATAAAATTTCATACATTAAAGAACTTTTCCCGCTTCCGGAAACTCCGGTGATCGAAGTCATCACCCCAAGAGGTACCTCAACATTCATATTATTGATATTAAAAACTTTACCTCCGGCGATTCGTAAAACTCCTTTCGCTTGTCTTCGTTTTTTGGGAACTTCAATTTTTTCTTCTTCGCGTAAATATGCAAGGGTACGTGAACCGCTTGAATTCTTTTTTGCCGTCAATAAATCTTCCAAATATCCGGAGACGATAACTTGCCCGCCGTGAACTCCGGCCTTTGGCCCGATATCCACAATATAATCTGAAGCATAAATTGTGTCTTCATCGTGTTCCACAATTAAAATTGTATTTCCCAAATCGCGTAGATTTTGCAAGGTTTTAATGAGCCTGTCGTTGTCGCGCTGGTGCAAGCCAATTGTCGGTTCATCAAGCACGTACAGCGCTCCTACAAGCCTAGAACCGAGCTGAGAGGCCAGGCGAATGCGCTGAGCTTCCCCACCCGAGAGAGTGTTCGCTTTACGAGAAAGTTGTAAATAGTCGAGGCCAACGTCGAGCATAAATTGCAGTCGTGCCTCTATCTCTCGAACTACGGGCACAGAAATTTCTTTCTCTTGTTCGGAGAGTTTTAAATTTTTGAAAAAATCGTGCGCGTCTTTAATAGATAAAGAGGCAAGATCTAAAATATTGACTCTTTTGTCTTTGGCTTCTAAGAATACATTAAGAGCTTCAGGTCGAAGTCTGGCTCCATGACAAGAGTCACATGGTTCGTCGCCCATAAAATATTTTGTGCCGAGACCATTACAAGCCGGACAGGCGCCATAAGGAGAATTGAAAGAAAATAACCTTGGCTCAACTTCTGGAAAAGAAAAACCATCATTCTTGCAGGCAAATTTTGCTGACATAATAAATTCACCTTCTGCAATTTTAATAGCCACCAGGCCGTCGGACTCAATAAGCGCACGTTCGATGGCTTCTGCCAAACGCATGCGACTATTTTCCTTATTGTCTTTAAACTCATGCACGGCAAAATGATCTATTAATATATCTATGTTGTGAGCTTTGTTTTTAGAAAGAGTTATTTGTTCGCGTAATTTCTTCATCATTCCGTCTAGACGAATTTCTGCAAAACCTTTCCCGAGTAAATCATAAAGAAGTTGATAGTATTCTCCTTTTCTCCCGCGAACCACTGGAGAAAAAATACTTATCTCTGTTTCGTCCCATTCCACCCCCATCACCTTTCTCTTTTTACTTTTGTGTCGTCCCTTATCGCCTGCTCGCAAGCTCACATCTGCGATTTCACTTTGTGAATCAGAAGAAAAATGAAGCAATTCATTTTTCTTCCCGTTTAGGGTAAAGCGGTCAGAATTTTTCCTCTCCAAAATTTTATTTAAAACAAAATTTAAAATCTCTTCGTTTGAAAGTTTTTTTATTTCTTCTCCGCATCGTGGACAATGCGGATGCCCAATCCTCGCATACATAACGCGTAGATAATCGTAAATCTCCGTAATCGTCGCCACCGTAGACCTAGGATTGTTTGATCTAGACTTCTGGTCTATAGAAATTGCCGGTGAAAGGCCAGTGATCTCGTCTACGTCTGGCTTTGGCATTTGGTTTAAAAATTGGCGGGCATAGGAAGACAGGGACTCCACATACCGCCTCTGCCCTTCGGCGAAAATCGTATCAAAAGCCAGGGATGATTTCCCCGAGCCAGAAACACCGGTAATCGCAATCATCTTGTTCCGCGGCATCTCCACGCTAATGTTCTTCAGATTATGCGTCCTCGCCCCTTTTATCGTTATTTTATCTATATTTTTATCTATTTTACTCATATTTTTATCCTGATACCACAATCACACCCCGCCTTGCTCATGGGGGGTGTGTATCAATATTAAATTAATACCAATATAGCATAAATCTAGTCTTTTTCAATTTTTAGTTTTAGGACTCCAATCTCGTCCCTTAAAATTGCAGCAGTTTCGAAATCTAGCTCTTTGACCGCTTTACTCATCTCTTTCTCTTTCATTTTTATTATTTTTTCATAAATAAGATTGCCGATTTCTTCATCGGAAAGATATGATTGACCTAAGCTTGAGTTCGGAATTTTTTGTTTCCTAGCTTTTTGTTCCCTACTAAATTCTTTTGAATAAGCACGCTTGAAAACTTCCAAATCTAAATTAAGTTCGGCATTCACCGCTTTGCCGTGTTCACTTTCTAGCACTTCTGTAATATCTTTTATTTTTTTACTAATGGTTATCGGAGTGATGCTATGTTTTTCATTGTAAGCCAGCTGAATATCTCGGCGACGTTTAGTTTCTTTTAATGCATAATCCATAGCATCAGTTAAAATATCCGCGTAAAGAATTACCTTTCCCTCACTGTTGCGAGCCGCGCGGCCAATAGTCTGGATAAGAGAAGTTTCCGAGCGTAAAAATCCAGCTTTGTCAGCGTCGAGTATTCCAATCAGGGCAACTTCCGGTAAATCTAAGCCCTCGCGAAGCAAATTTACCCCCACCAATACATCAAATTTTCCTTTGCGAAACTCCGTCAATATTTTTATTCTCTCCATTGTCTTTATGTCACTGTGTAAATATTCAGCTTTGATTTTTTTATCTTTCAAATATACAGAAAGATCTTCTGCCATCTTTTTAGTAAGAGTCGTTGCCAGAACCCTAAAACCTTTTTTGATTGTTTTCTCCGTCTCAGTTATAAAATCTTGAATCTGGCCTTTATAATTATTTTTTTCACTTACCGGCCGAACTATGGTCTCCGGATCAACGAGCCCCGTCGGACGGATTATTTGCTCTACTATTTGCTCACTTGTTTTACGTTCTACTTCACTCGGAGTAGCACTAGTGTAGACCACTGACCCGATTCGTTCCTGAAATTCTGCGTATTTAAGAGGTCTATTGTCCTTGGCTGAAGGCAGGCGAAAACCATATTCCACAAGGGTATTTTTGCGTGAAGCATCCCCCGCATACATTCCGTTTAGTTGCGGTAGGGTAACGTGAGATTCGTCAATAATGGTTAAAAATCCTGATTTGGGAAAATAAGAGAGTAGGGTTTCTGGTGGTTCGCCCTCAAGTTTACCCGATAAATGCCTAGAATAATTTTCAATCCCGCTACAATATCCGACTTCTTTAATCATGGCGAGGTCGTAATTCGTTCGGCGTTTTATTCTCTCGGCTTCGAGTAGTTTCCCTTCTTTTTTAAACTTTTTTAACTGCACCTCGAGTTCTTTTTTAATAGCTATTAATGCACGCTTCTTTTTTACATCCTCAGTTATAAAATGTTTTGCAGGAAAAATATAAACATTTTTCTCTTCTTGGATGCTTCGTGCCGAAATAGGGTCAATTTTTGTTATTTTGGAAATAACTCCACCAGCAAATTCTATTTGATACATAATCGATTCTGAAACCGGCATAAATTCTACTCGCGCACCGATAGAGCGGAAAGTTCCGGGTGTTAAATCCGCATTGGTGCGTTCAAAATGAATCGTAACCAATTTTTTCATTAAAGTAAGTCTGTCGAGCTTCATATCCACTTCTAATTTCAAATTTACTTTCTCATATTCTTCAGGACTTCCCAGGCCATATATGCAAGACACAGAAGCCACAATGATAGCATCCGGCCGTGTCAAAAGCGCTTGGGTAGAAGCATGTCGTAACATATCTATTTCTTTATTTATAGATGCATCTTTTTCAATATACGTGTCCGACGCGGGCATGTAAGCTTCCGGTTGATAGTAATCATAATAAGAAACAAAATAGTGCACTGCGGCATCCGGGAAAAATAAGCGAAATTCTTGCGCCAGTTGAGCGGCAAGAGTTTTGTTGTGGGCTATCACGAGAGTAGGTTTATTATACTGAGCAATTACATTCGCCATCGTAAAAGTCTTGCCGGTGCCCGTGGCCCCAAGTAATGTTTGTTTTTGCATCCCATTTTTGAGCCCAGCCATCAACTCCAAAATAGCCTTGGGTTGATCACCTGCCGGCTTGAACGGAAGGTTTAATTTAAAGATATTTCCTTTCACCATAAAACCCTACCACTAAACAGCTACTCCACCAAATATATCTCATAGGCAAAAGCATTATCATATGCTTTTGTAACAATCCTGAAGGCAAAAACAGAACTTATGATTGTTAAAATTAGGAAATATACCAAAGTCTTATTAATTCTATACATTGGTATATTTTATCACCTTTCTTGTGTTTATTGAATTGTGCGCCCGCTCGGGATCGAACCGAGGACCTTATCCTTAAAAGGGATCTGCTCTACCAGCTGAGCTACGGGCGCATATAATCTATCGACCTACCAAAACAACTACGGGCGCATATAATCTATCGACCTACCAAAACAACTACGGGCGCGTAAACCTGATAATACCACAATTCTAGAAAGCTTCAAGAAGGAACTGCTCAAAAGCGCCCTCGGCGTCGCGCCCTTGTTTGCGCGCTTCGGGTAAAAGATATGACAGTTTTGCAATGTAATCTTTGAGTTGTTGCTCGGGAAATTTGCTGAAATTCTTTTTCAGAATCATATCTTTAATTTTCCAAAAAAGTACTCCAATAATTTCTTCCATCATCACGCCCGCATCCATAGCCTGCCTAAAATAAATCCAGGTGTGTAATTTGTCTTTTTCCGCAAATGCGTTTGCCACCAGAAAATTATCATATTTTTCTTTCTTTTCCTTAGGTAGTTCAAAAACATTTATCTCCGCCCTGGCCTTTTTGAAAGCATCTAATATAGGTTTATTTAACTTGCTCTCTAAAAAAACGAAACTGTTGTCGGACTTAGCCATTGGTTGTAATTTTTCTAAAACAAAATCACGAGTTTCTTCATAGTCTAAGACACCAGAAAATGTAACTAGAGCTTTGGCAGAAAAAAGGCTAGCCCCGGAATATAAACTCTCGATTTGCGCTCGGTTAAAATTATTACGGCTTATAGCAAAAATTTCCACGCTCTTCGACATGGATTTTATGAACTTTTCATAATTAGCTATTTTATTTTTAGCATCATCGCCAGAAAAAAGATAAATCATAAAAAGAATTATATTCTAACCGATTTCTTGTAGTCTAAATATGGCTCCCCGTATTTGTCCGAAAGAATCTTTTCTTCTTTGTTTAAAAAAACAAGTTTCGTAACAATAAAAGCGACAATGGACGATAAAACAACAAAAAAAGCATTGCTCACCATACCAAACCCAAATATTAAGAGAAATAGCCCCCAGTGCGTAGGGCTACGCGTGTATCGGTAAGGTCCGTGAACAAAAGTTTCTTTACTTATAATTTCCTTTTTTAGGCTTCGGGATGTCTTTTGTGCCCAAGCAATTAGAAATGTCCCCGCCATTAAAAACAGAATCCCTAAAGATACTATGGTGGGTGTTCCAAAAAACTTTAAATTAAAAATTAAATCTAATGAAACACCTACGAGCACAAACAAGAAATATGTGGCGTAAGAATGCGCTAGAATCTTATGGACACTTGGTTTCTTGTTTATTGGGCTGGTTGTTTCCATCCTTTTATTGTATCACAATATATTCTACTTAACCTCTCCGAAATTATCGCCAAAACCGGAGTGCACCTCAAGCGGGATATCGGTTTTATAGTGTAAATAAGACCTTTGCATAACCCCTTCCATGGCTCCTGTTATTATTTTCTCAACTTCTTTTAATGCTTGTTCGTCTACCTCATAAACCAGCTCGTCGTGTATTTGGAGCACCAGATGAGCTTTTGTTAAAAGATTCGCTTTTTGTAAGTCAGAAAATGCGTCCCGGATTGCCAGTTTGATGATGTCCGCGGCGGTACCTTGGATGGAGGCGTTGGTGGCAGTGCGCTCGGCCATATTTTTTAAAAATGGAATACGAGAATTAATATTTGGGAAATATCTCCTGCGCCCAAAAAGCGTTTCGGTGTAGGTATTTTTCATCGCGAATTGCTTAACTGATTCCAGATAATCTCGCACACCGGAAAACTGATTAAAATAATTATCATAAAATTTTTGCGCTTCTTCACGTGTACCTCCGAGGTTTTTACGCAGGGCAGAAACTCCCATGCCATAGATAATACCAAAATTGATAACCTTGGCTTTACGGCGCATTTCTTGATCAACTTTATCGATTGGCACACCAAAAACAAAAGAAGCTACTCCTGCGTGTACATCTTTTTTATCTTTAAAAATTTTGGTTAAATTTTTGTCGCCTGAAAGCATGGCTGCCACTCGTAGTTCTATTTGGCTATAGTCAAAAGCTGCGAGTTTATAGCCCCTAGGCGCGATAAATCCGGATCGAATACGTCTACCTAGTTCGGTCTTGATCGGCAAATTTTGCAGATTTGGGTCGAGCGATGCAAATCTCCCGGTCGTCGTGCCGTTTTGAATGAAATTGGAGTGCAGTCGGCCATCCGCGTGAACCATTTTGGGTATCACGTCAACATAAGTTGAAAGTAGTTTTTGAAGTTCGCGATAAGCCATAATTTCTTTAATAATTTCATTTTCTTCTTCCAGTTCTTCTAAGACAGACACCTTCGTGGAAAGAGCTCCGCCAGCGCTTTTTCTTTTTGATTTAATTCCGAGCTTCACAAAAAGCACTTCGCCCAGTTGTTTCGGAGAGTTTATATTAAATTCAGTTCCGGCCATTTTATATATTTTTGCAGTAAGTTTGTCTAATTCTTTATGATACTCTTTGGACAAAACTTCAAAATATTTTTTGTCTATTAGAATTCCATGTTTGGACATCTCGGCGACGACTCCTATGATCGGGTGTTCTATTTCTTCATACACTTTTTCAAGTTTTTTTTCTTTCAACTTTTTAAATACGTATTCGTAGGCTTCATCGAAATCTTCCGTCTTGGCAAAATGCAATATATCTGTAAGCCCCGGATATGAAAGGTCGGAATTAATGAGCCAAATAGCTATGCTGGCTTCCTGTAATTTTTCTGGAGAAATTCCAGAAAGTAAAGTTTTCTCGGGTCCTCGGTTCTCGGGGCCCCCTACCCCAGCCAGACCAGCTCCAAAACTTTCTTTCTGTAATTTCCCTTGGTTCCCGTTTCCAAAAAAACTTTTGAGTCTTGCAAATAAAGACCGGAACTCGAATTTTATAAAAATTTGCTCAATTTTTTTCAAATCCGCATTTTCCCAAAAAGTTTTTTGGGGAAGTGAAAACTTTATTGGCGCATCTGTGCGAATTGTCGCCAGGGTCTTCGAAAACAAAGCCTCATCTTCATTATTCTTCAAAAGTTCAATCATTCGCGGGCTAATCCCCGCTTTTTTGAAAGCGTCTTCCTCTTTCTTGATCTTTTTATAAATTTCTTCAATGGTACCAAAATTTGTAATCAAACTTTCGGCTGTTTTTTCACCTATCCCCTTGATACCTATAATATTGTCCGAGGGGTCACCACGTAATCCTTTATAGTCCGGTAGAAGTTTTGGTTTAAAGTGAAAACGGTTCACAACTGCATCTTCGTCGTATAAAATAGTGTCGTTGATGCCTTTCTTTAGTGTATAAACCTGCACTTTTTTATCATCTACGAGTTGCATCGTATCCATATCCCCGGAGGCAATAATGATATCGAGTGTTTTATTTTTTTTGTATTTTTCAACAATAGTTCCCAGCACGTCATCTGCCTCAAAACCCGGAGCGTCATAAATCGGTATATTAAATGCCTCGAAAATTTGGCGGGAATTTTTTAGTTGTGTAATTAATGCTTCGTCGGTTTTTGCTCTTCCCGCTTTATATCCATCATAAGCTTCATGCCGAAAAGTTTTTTGCGGTAAATCATAACAAGCGACAATATAATCCGGCTTCAAATCTGCGATTATTTTCATAAGCATAGCCGAAAGTCCGTAAAGTGCTCCCGTCGGCTCCCCCGAAGACGCCAAAAACTCCGGCAAGGCGTGATAGGCACGATGAATAATCGCATGCGCATCTAGAAGTACGAGTGTTTTGTTGTTCTTGGACATCCCGGTAATTATACCATTTTAAGTAAGGTCAATTTTAAAATGTCTTTGTTTGTTTTTGCTGTGAGCAATGTGAATTCGAGAAGAGTCGGAGGGCATTATTTTAGAAACGTTTTCTGGCCATTCGACAAAAACCAAGTGTTCTGTATTGTTTATAATATCCTCCCAACCTAAATATAATAATTCTTTTTCGTTTTTTAAACGATAAGCATCTAGGTGAAACAAGTATTTAAAACCATTGGATTTTTTTAGGCGATATTTTTTCATGATTACAAAAGTCGGGCTGTTTACTTTACTTTTTACTCCCAGGTGTTTAGCAACAGCTTGAATAAAAGTTGTTTTACCAGCGCCCAAATCTCCGGAGAGGCCAACAACCAAGGCTTTATCGTGTTTTGTCTTGCTTCTTAACATTTTCTCCAGAAAAACTTTGGCAATTTGAATTGTTTCTTTTGTATTTTTTGATACTTTCTGCATATTAAGCTATAATTTACCATAAATGGCAGACTTTGACGAAGAAAAATCAAATAAGCAGTTGGAGGATTTGCGAAAGGTGGAAGAGGAACAGTTAGTGGCAACCTTAGCGGAATCTAAATATGGTCTTCCTTATATTGACCTATATCGTTTAGGTATAGACAATGAGGCTTTGCGGGCAATATCTGAAAAGGATTCCAGAGATATGGGAGTTGGCCCTTTTAAACTTTTTGGGAAAAATATTTTTATTGCTGTGCATTCACCCTCAGATGACTTACTTAAAAACTTAAGAGAGGCCATGGAAAGAAAAAACCTGATTCCCACTTTTTATATGGCTTCTGTGGCTAGTGTTAATAAAGTGTGGGATCGATATAAAGAAATTTCATTGGCAGAAAGTTCTATAATTGGCGGTATAGATATTTCTGGAGAAGTTTTACGGGATACGGCAAAAAAAATAGAAAAAATAGAGGACATTCAAAAAATGGTAACCGAGGCCTTGGAGGGAAATAAAATTCATAAAATTTCCCGATTGTTGGAGATAATTTTGGCTGGGGCTATAGCCATCAAGGCCTCAGACATACACATAGAACCGGAAAAAGACCGCGGGCGCTTACGCTTGCGTCTGGATGGCGTTTTACAAGATATAAGTTTTTTTGGTTTGGATGTATATAAACTGATCAATTCTCGTATTAAACTTCTATCCGGAATGAAACTAACTTCAACCATAGCTCAAGACGGGCGTTTCAATATTATTGAAGATAAAGAGGAAATCAGCATCCGTACTTCGCTTATTCCCGGTGCTTACGGTGAATCGATTGTGATGCGTATCCTGGACCCTAAATCTATTCAGGTGGAAATGGAAGCCCTCGGAGTGGAACCGTTTCTTTTTGAAGTTATTCAGGCGGAAATCGTAAAACCAAACGGAATGATTCTGGTTACGGGCCCGACTGGTTCAGGGAAAACCACAACTCTTTACGCGTTCTTGAGAAGAATTTATACACCGGAAATAAAAGTAATAACGATTGAGGATCCAGTGGAATATCATTTAACCGGAATTACCCAAACACAAACGAACGAGGCAAGAGGTTATACTTTCGTTGAGGGATTGCGTTCGGCGCTACGACAAGACCCGGATGTGGTAATGGTCGGAGAAATCCGCGACAAAGAGACAGCGGAAACGGCCGTGCAGGCAGCCCTGACTGGGCATATAGTTTTTTCCACCCTGCACACCAACAATGCGGCCGGTGTTATTCCCCGCTTGATTGACCTTGGGGTCAATCCGAAAATTTTAGTGTCGGCATTGTCTCTTTCTATTGCCCAACGCTTAGTCCGAAAACTTTGTCCTGTTTGTAAAAAAGAAAAAGCTCCGACGGAAATCGAAGCGAATACTCTCAAATCCATCATCGCCATAATGAAAACCGAAGGGAAAGATATTTCCAAGCATAACATTAGTGAACAAGAGCCTTTCAAGATTTATACTCCGGTTGGCTGTGACAAATGCAACGTTACCGGCTATAAAGGACGTATCGGTATTTTTGAAGCAATTAAAACAGATGAGTCAATAGAAAAAATAATGCCGACAAACCCGAGTGAACGCGAAATTAAAAAAGTGGCGAGCCAGCAGGGTATCCTCTCTATGCGCCAAGATGGTTTAGTAAAAATTTTAACCGGTGTTACGTCTATAGAAGAAGTGCAAAGTGTCGTCGATCTAAATGAAGAGTAGAAAAATAAAAAAGCATTAATCTCTAAACAATCCTTTCAGGGCTGGGCCCCGAGAGTAACAAAATATTATAGGATAGTTCCAGTGGTCTATAAATAGAACCAAAACGTCCTATGCAAAATCGTATAACCTGTGGCTGATTGCTTAGAGATTAATGCCTTCTTGGAATCAATCTCACGAAAACTATTATACTATTATAGTAAGAGCAACAAGTGCTATAATGTGCATAGCCCTGTGTATAGTGTGTTAATAAAACAACTACACGACAAGCATAGCATAATTTAAATGTAATGTCAAGCAAAATTCCAAAAAACCCAATTAAATCAACTTCGGAAAAAACCTCTAATTCCGATGACTCATTTTTAGATCAAACCCTCCGCCCGACCCGCTGGGACGAATATATTGGCCAAAAACACATAAAAGACAACGTTAAAATCCTACTTCGGGCTGCTGAAGAGCGAGGGCATATACCCGAACACATACTGTTCTATGGTCCTCCAGGCTTGGGTAAAACCACCCTGGCGCACCTGATAGCCAAAGAAACCGGCAGACAAATGAAGATAACTTCCGGACCGGCGATTGAGAAAGTCGGTGATTTGGCCTCCATCCTTACAAACTTAACTTCAGGAGATATCCTTTTCATAGACGAAATCCACCGACTCAATAAAATGGTGGAAGAAATTCTCTACCCCGCTATGGAGTCTGGTGTTTTAGATATTATTATCGGCAAGGGGCCCTCGGCACGGACTATTCAGCTCGACTTGCCGCCATTTACATTGATTGCCGCGACAACCCGAGTGGCTCTCGTGTCCTCTCCTCTTCGTTCACGCTTTTCCGGAGGAGTTTTTCGTTTGGAATTTTATTCCAATGAAGAGATTGCAAAAATAATCGAGCGTTCCAGTAAACTTTTAAAAACAGACCTAGAAAAAGAGGCCTTGGAAGAGATCGCCAAGCGCAGTCGTTTCACTCCACGCACCGCAAACTACTTTTTGAAACGCGCTCGTGACTATGCGCAGGTACACAGGAAAAGTTTAGACAAAAAAACCGTTCGAGAAGCTTTAAACATGCTGGCGGTGGATGAAATTGGTTTAAATTCTTCCGATAGAAAATTTTTGGAGGTGCTTATAGATAAATTTGGGGGTGGCCCCGTGGGCTTAAAAACAATTGCTGCCGCAATGTCCGAAGAGGACGCCACCGTAGAAGAAGTTATTGAACCGTATTTAATTCAGCTCGGCCTCCTTGAACGTTCCCCTCGCGGTCGCGTGGCTACTAATAAAGCATACGAACATCTGGGCTTTGATATTAAAGAAAATAAACAAACTAAGTTAATTTAAAAATATAGCAGACAGAGAAAGAGCGCTGTCTTTCTCGCTAGAGCCAAACAGCGCTCTATTAGATGTGGGTTCGGACCTTGGGGGTCCGATACTGGGGGCGGTTGCCCGCCCCCAGGTTGCCAGCGCCATTGCCGGCGGGGAACTTGGTCAGGAGGTCTTCACGAAGTACGGCGGCTCGTTGATGCTCAGCGCATGCTGCTTCATCGCCATCTGCTCGTTGTGACCGGTGTTCGTCGCGCCGTGGACCATGCCGGTCGTTGCGTCGAACGAGACGTTGCCGTTGTCGATCTTGAACGCCGTCGCCTGGGGATTGATCATCGTGCCGTTGGTGTCGAGGACCATCTTCTGCATCGCATCGGTCGTCGCGTTCGCGATCGAACCCTGCATGTTGTCGGCGGTGATCTTCATCGCCATGACATCGAGCGTCACGGTGGCCGGAGCGGGAGCCGCGAACATCGCCGTGGTACACGCGAGAACGACGAGGATCAGAAAGACGAGGGTCTTGTGTTTCATGTATCCTCCGTTGCGAAACATAAGGGTTTCGCCTCCTGCTTTTGAAAGAACTCGATCATCACCTGATGACCTTAATGTGTTGCGCCTCCTTTTTCCTTGCGCAACTGTTGTCGAGCTCGCAGTGTTACTCGTAGCCTCGATAGGTTTAATGGTGCAATATATATATAAGAAAATCAAGGCCAGTTATTAACATATAAAAAAGATGCTAAAATTAACATCTATGCGAATTGTGGGAATAGATCCAGGGTTTGAGAGACTCGGGATTGCAATTTTAGAAAAAAATAAAGATGATAAGAAAGAGAAAGTGCTTTTTTCGGAGTGTTTTAAAACTTCGGCTAAATTAGAATTCTCGGAGCGATTAAATTTAATAGGTGAGGAGGTGCGCACAATAATAAAAAAATACAAACCGGAAGTTTTATCTATTGAAACTTTATTTCTCACCACTAACCACAAAACAGTAATGCGTGTCGCTGAAGCTCGCGGAGTGGTCATATATGAAGCCTCTCGCGCCTATCTCAAAATTTTTGAAGCATCTCCTCCACAGATAAAAATAGCTACTACGGGATACGGAAAAGCGACAAAGGATCAAATAATAAAAATGGTAAAAATATTGGTTGATATTGATGAATCCAAAAAGTCTGATGATGAATTGGACGCCATAGCTATCGCCATTACAGCCTTTGCTCACCTGAGATAAAACCTGCCCCGTACCAAGCTTTGCCTTAATTCGGGGTTATCCACATATTATCTTGCGAAGCAATTTATATTTTGATACAAAGTAGGCATTAGCGGGTCGCTTAATAAAAAATTTAGAAAATAAAAATTTATATGGATGATGAAGTAGAAGAAGAGGAAGAAAGTTTAAAGCTGGGTGAAGATGGACTGGATTTGGAGATGCCTCCTGAAGGATTGGATGATGATGGACTATATGATCCGGATGACAACTTCCACTAATAATTAAAAAGCCCCAATCGGGGCTTTTTAATTTATCAATATCTTTATAAATCTTTTTTTGCCTATTTTCAAAGTTAACTCTCTTCTAACTTCCATATCTGTATCTGTAATGTCCGCATTACCCATTAGGTCATGAACGGCTTTATTCAAAACTAATCTGCGCCATTCGCTTTTAGATGGTAAAATCTTATTTTTTACTAATACTTCACTCAACAATTCTCCGTTTTCACATTTTATTTCTTCCATTTCTTCCGGAATTTCTTTCTTTTGGAAAGTGTTAGAAAAATTGTCTTCGGCTTTTTGGGCTTCTTCTTCCGAATGCAGATTGGCCACCAGCGTATGCGCAATTCTTTTTTTGAGAATCATGGGCTTTTTTTTAATGTCAAAGGATTCAATAGCCCCAAGTGGTAAATCAGTCAGCAAGGTAAACATTGGAATAATGGCATCATCTCCCAGGGACATTATTTTCCCGAATAAATCACTTGGTTCGTCGGTAAGCCCGATGACATTACCTTCACTTTTTCCTATTTTTACTCCTTTGGAATCAGATAATAACGGTGTGGTCATGACAAATTTCTCTTTACTCTTCATTTTTTTCATCAACGTGCGTCCAGCCAACATGTTAAATGTCTGGTCCGAACCACCGAGTTCTAAATCTACATCCATTGCTACTGAATCATATGCCTGCAAAAGCGGATATAGAAATTCCCGCAGATTGATTTCCTCTCCGGCTTTTAGGCGTTCTTGATACATGTCTCTTTCAATCATTTGCTGAACAGAAAAGTTTTGCGCAATATTCAAAATATCCGTCTTTGTTAATTTATTTAACCAGTCGCCATTATACATTATTTTGATCGGGTTCTCTCCGTCAAAACGAACTATTTTTGAAGCTTGCTCTAAATAACCTTTTGCGTTTTCTCGCAGTTCTTCGCTCGTAAAAAACTTTTCTCTGGTTTTCTTTTTACCTGTCGGATCTCCGGCCTCTCCGGTGCCGTCTCCTATCAGAAAAATAACTTCATGCCCGAGGTCCTGCCATTGTCGGTGTTTACGGAGACCAACCATGTGGCCTATGTGAAGTTTGTCCCCCGTCGGGTCAAAACCTTGATAAAGTCGTAATTTTTTACCGGAACGCAAGATTTGTTCCAGGGCTTCTCTGGTGGGATATATTTTATCTACTCCCCTGGTCAATAATTCATCAATTTTATCGTCGACAATTTCCTGTTTCATCCTCGAATAATAACATATTTTCTGCTATAATTCGAACAATGAAAATATTTCGCAGGAGAACCCGTTTTTTTAAAAATATACTCTTTTTGGGTATGGGTATTTTTATTCTGTTTTCCGGATTAGTGGTTCTGTGGGTTTCTTCTCTCCGTATTCCCGATTTTCATTCTTTTGAAGATAGAAAAGTCGTGAACTCCACTCAGATTTATGATCGAACGGGAGAAATTTTGCTTTATGACATTCATAACGACATAAAAAGGACCAATATTCCTTTTGAACAAATGGGGGCAAATATAAAAAATGCTACGATTGCGATCGAGGATTCGGAGTTTTATAGTCATGGTGGAATCAGATTAACTTCCATAATTCGTGCGGTGTTGTCAAATATTCTTGGTGGTAAAACGCAGGGGGGTTCAACCATTACCCAACAGCTGGTGAAAAATACCTTACTGACTCAGGATAAAAGTTATATTAGAAAAATAAAAGAATGGGTTCTGGCGGTAAAGATAGACAAATCTACGCCAAAAGATAAAATATTGGAATACTATTTAAATGAAGTTCCTTACGGCGGAAATATTTATGGGATAGAGGCGGCCAGCAAGACATATTTTAATAAAAACGCCTCGGAATTAACCTTGGCCGAAGCTGCTTACTTGGCATCAATGCCTCAGTCCCCGACAACATTATCTCCTTATGGAAAAAACAAGGCGAAGTTAGAGGCCAGAAAAAATTTGGTCTTATCGCGAGAATTAGAACTTAATTTCATTAACCAACAACAATATGAGCAGGCAAAAAATGAAGTGGTAACTTTTACCCCGCAAGCAACCCTGGGTATTAAAGCACCACATTTTGTTTTTTTTATTAAAGATTATTTAGAACAAAAATACGGCGCGGAAATGGTGGAAAACGGTGGCCTAAAGGTGACCACGACCCTTGATATAGATTTGGAAACTAAAGCAGAACAGTTTGTAAAAGATGGAGCATTGCAAAACGAAAAAGACTGGAATGGGAAAAACGCCGCCTTGGTGGCCATAGACCCAAAAACCGGACAAATTTTGTCCATGGTTGGTTCCAGAGATTATTTCGATAAAACAATTGAGGGAAATTTCAATGTAACTACGGCAACCAGGCAACCAGGCTCTTCTTTTAAGCCTTTTATTTACGCTACAGCCTTCAATAAGGGCTTTACCCCTGATACTGTGCTCTTTGACTTGCCAACAGAATTTCAAACGACCTGTGACGCTTATGGCAAGGCGCTTCCCGGACATTCTCAGGCAGATTGCTATAAGCCTCAGAATTATGATGGTAAATATCGTGGCCCCATGGCCCTGCGCGATGCCCTGGCTCAATCCATCAACATTGTGGCGGTAAAACTATTTTATTTAGCTGGACTTCCAGATTCACTAAAAACAGCTGAGAATATGGGAATTAGTACTTTGGGAGATATTGGTAGGTACGGACTTACTCTGGTTATCGGAGGTGGTGAAGTAACTCTCCTTGATATGACTTCTGCTTATGGAGTTTTTGCAAACAACGGCGACCGAAATCCATATACCGGAATTCTAAAAGTTGAGGATGTTAACGGAAACATCTTGGAAGAATATCAACCCAAAACACAACGAGAAATTATACCTAAAAATATAGCCTTAACGGTTTCCGATATTTTGTCGGATGAAAAAGCGCGTGAACCTACTTTCGGCATACATTCTGCTTTGTATATACCAAACAAAAACGTAGCAGCAAAAACCGGAACGACAAATAGTAATAAGGATGCCTGGATTATCGGTTATACTCCCTCAATTGTCGTAGGCGTTTGGGCGGGAAACAACGACAACACTCCAATGAAAAAAGGGGGTGCTGCGGTAGCGGGACCAATTTGGAATAAATTTATAAATGAAGCCCTTAAAATTTTATCGAGTGAGAGTTTTGAGGCGCCGGATTTGGTAATAGACCCTAGGGTTGTTAAACCGGCGTTGCGCGGTAAATGGCAAGGTAATGAAAGTTTTTTTATAGATAAAATCTCCGGGAAATTAGCGACACCAAATACTCCAATAGAAACTTTGCAGGAAAAAGTGGTAACTAATGTACATTCCATTTTATACTGGGTAAATAAAAAAGATATCACCGGCCCAGCACCGACAAACCCGAGCAATGATTCACAGTTTAATCACTGGGAAATCCCAGTTCAAAACTGGTGGGTACAAAACAAAGATAAATATCCCATAACAACTTTGGTTGAAAAACCAACGGCGCTAGATGACATCCATACTGGTTTATCGGGACCGACCGTTGTTATCACCGAACCACAAGGTGTAGTTGCTTATCAACCCAACCAAAAAATATACCTGAAAATTACCAGTACCGGATTTTTCCCCTTACAAAAAATAGATATTTTTATAAATGACATGTATATGGAAACGAACTATCCTCCTTTTAATTTTGCTTTTATCCCTTCGGATTTGGAAAATTTACAAACCAATAATCAATTAAAAATTGTGGCTTATGATACAGCCTTTAACCGTAGTGAAACTATTGTGGATTTCAAGGTTGAATAACGATTATCTGATAGTGTTGGGAGAATTTTTACCGAAAACTTCTCTTAGTTTGGAGAAAATCTGTTCTTGTTTCAAAAAAATTTCATTTTTATAAATCGGTTTGATGTTTAGATAAATTACTCCGTTTTTTATTTTTACTTCTTCGGATTTTATTTCCACCCTAATGGTTTCAGAGATTATCCTGCGAATATCTTCTATTTTCCTTTCTTCGGAAAGAAGGATCCCACCAAGCCGACTAAGTAAATCTTTAAGTTCAATCATTATCTGTTCATTGGCATTATAAGGTAAGTAAAGGATGTATCTGAAACCGGAGAGATAATTATCGGCTTAGAAATTCCTGAAAGTTTTATGGAAACACTGTCGGTATTAATGGATTGGAAACAATCCAAAAAATATTTATAATTAAAAGAAAGCTCCACTGTTTCCCCATTCACCACTGCATCTATAAAAGTTTTATTTTCTCCAATATCATTGTTGGCGGAGGAAAGTTCAAAAACCTTCTCCTTTGGGAGAACTCGTAGATTAACTTGGTTGAATTTATCTGAAAAAACATTGGCTAATTTGAGAGCGTTTAGTAGGTCCTGTTTTAAAACCACTACATCGGTGTGAAAATCTTTCGGAATAATCTGTCGATAATCTGGAAAAATCCCATCAATTATTCTGGAAGTAAGGTATATATCATCCCCCGAGAAAGAAATCTGATTTTTATTAAAGCACACTTTCACCATCCCATGAAATTCTCCAAAAACCCTAAGGATTTCGGCTATATTTTTAAACGGCACCAAGATACCTAAAATTTCTTCCAGCCCTTTCACTTTAATCATTTTTTCTGCCAACCTGAAAGAGTCCGTGGAAACAAACACCAAATTGTCATCTTTAGTATATATAAAAACACTTGAAATTTCTGGTTTTATATCCGACACTGAAGACGCATAATAAACAGCCTTTATGCCTTCTATTAACTTTCTTGATTCTATTTCGAAACTTTTTCCGACAACTTTCGGTATGGTTGGAAAATCTTCATGTGGTTGACTTTTTAGTTTTATCTGACTTTTTTTGGTCTTAACCAACAAGTTCCCGTCCTTATTCTCCAAGAGCACATTGTCATTTTGTGAAACGTTCGAAAAAACGGCATTTAAAACCGCCCCGGAAACAGCCAGAACTCCCTCCTTTTCAACCTTAGCCGGTATTTCAATTTCAATTCCTAGGCTTAAATTAGTGGATCTTAATTTCAAGAGTTTATTGGAGGCTGTTAAGAGAATAGAGTTCAAAACTGGCAGGGTTAGGTTCTTGCCGGTTATCCTTTCCACTTGAGAGACTGCATTTTTTAATTTTTCAACCGAGCATTCTATTTTCATATATTGTTTACAACTTATATATATAAATTATTAGTAATATTAGTGGTGTTGATAAGTGGATAATTTTTTTTCTTTATATTTTGTAAAGTTATTTGTGTATATTTATTTTTAATTTTAGTCTAGTAACCATTTTTTATTTTATCCAGTTTGCTTTTAAAAATTTTTAACCCCTACTTATCCTTTTTTATTAACATTTTATTTTTCATTTATTAACAGTTATTTAAACATGATTCTAATTTGTTCCAGTTCCTGTAAAAGCTGTGGGTCGTTTTTTAAATCAGTTTTAATTTTTAAACAAGAGTGAATGACCGTGGTGTGGTCTTTCCCCCCCAACTTCTGTCCGATTAACGGGTAAGAAACGTTAAAATCTTCTCGCAAAAGGTACATTACTACCTGTCGCGCCTTCACAATTTCTTTTTTCCGGGTTTTTTCATACACCGAGGCCTCTTCTAATTTATAATATTCACTAACTATTTTTACCACATCTTTTATAGCCATATTTTTCTTTGGACGCATGTTGTTTTTCAGAAGATTCTTTACCTCTGCCAACACCAAAGGCTTATTTTTCAAGCGATATTGCATAACAATTAAGTTTAAAGACCCTTCCAGCTCCCGAATGTTCCCCTGTACGGCAGCTGCCACATATTCTATTACCTCTTGATCCAAATCAACATTTAATTCTTTTAGTTTAACTTTTAGAATAGCTAAACGAGATTCATACTCTGGTTCAGAAATATCCACAATCATTCCGGCCGCAAAACGAGATTTTAAGCGGTCTTCGAGACCGGGGATATAGTTTGGGTGCTTGTCAGATGAAAAAATTATCTGCCTATTACTCTCATAATAGGTGTTAAAGGTGTGAAAAAGCTGTTCTTGGGTGGTTTCCATTTTTCCAATAAATTGAATGTCGTCTATGATTAAAAGATCATATTTTCGATATTTTTCCTTAAAGGAGTTTGCTTTATTGTTTTGGAAAGAGGTCACTAAGTCTGTCGCAAATTTCTCCAGAGTCATATAATGCACTTTTTTATTAGGGTATTTATCTTTTACGGCATTTCCAACAGCCTGAATCATGTGGGTTTTACCGAGCCCGGTTCCACCGTAAATGAAAAATGGGTTATATTTAGTTCCCGGAGATTCTATAATTGCCTGTGAAGCGGCATAGGCGAGCTCGTTGAATGTTCCCACAATAAAAGAGTTAAAATGATATCGCGGATTCAAGTTGTCTTCCGGGTTTATGTATAAATCTTTCAAAGGGAGCTCTTTTTCTGCGTTAACGTTCTCAACCGGGACATCTTGTTTAACGGTATCTATTTTTGTAATAGTATATTCTACGGCTCGCATGTTTTCATAAGCATCCGCTATGGTTTTAGTGATGAGTTTATGATATTTATTCATTAACCAGTCACGAACAAACTCATTCGGGACACCAATGTATATAATCCCAGTATCTTCTTTAATAATAGAGGTGTTTTTGAACCAAGTGCTGAAATTTGCCTTTGATATTCCTGTTTCTATCTCATCCAGGCAGGTTTTCCACAACTGTTTAGTATTCATAGTTTCATATTATACTATTTATAGACAAGGCGTCATCTTTTAAAACTTATTAACTATGTTGATAATCTGTGGATAATATCATACACCAGAAAATTAATTTTATTGCTTGCTTTGACTTAATATAAGTGTTCGGGTATACTCTCTCTATGTCGTTCACATACCAACCTAAAAAGAGAAAGAGAGCCCGATCCCACGGGTTTTTAGTTAGATCCAGGACTAAAACCGGCAAGGCGGTTCTTAAACGAAGGCGCCAGAAAGGACGAAAAAAACTATCTGTCTAGTATTTTTCGATATGCTTCCCAAAATTCATAGAGCGGATACTAAAACCGTAGAGCAAATTTTCAAAGAGGGTAAGTTTTTAAATTTCCCATCTTTTACTTTTAAATTTATATTAACCAACACGGCGGAGAGAAAAATTTCGGTTCTTGTACCTAAAAGTCTCGCCAAACTCGCGGTCAAAAGAAACTTTTTAAGACGACGCGGATACAATATACTTAAAAAATACATAAACCTATTCCCCGCCGGTCTCACCGGGGTTTTGATTTTTAAAAAATACCAAGACGACATTTTAATTATGGAAAATGAAATTAAAAACATTCTTGCAAAAACTAATTAATTTTTATCAGAAATATATTTCTGTTTTCTTAAAACCCAGTTGTGTATTTTATCCATCTTGTTCTGAGTATACCAAGCAAGCAATTGGAAAATACGGCGGGATAAAAGGAAGCTATTTGGGTTTTTTGCGCATTCTGCGTTGTCATCCGTGGCAAAAAAATCACAGCGACCCGCTTAAGTAAAGTGGACTTTTTGGGATTTTAATATAAGATTAGGTTATGATTCATACCATATGGAACGCTGTCTTATACCAGCCGCTATTGAACGCCCTGGCTTTTTTAGTTTCTGTTATACCCGGGGGAGATGTCGGTGTTGCCGTGGTTGTTCTTACTATCTTAGTAAAAATAATACTCCTTCCCCTCTCCCAAAAGTCTATTGAAAGTCAGGCGCAAATGAATATTTTGGCACCAGAACTAAATAAAATAAAAGCAAGTGGCGCCAGTAAAGAAGAACAAGCTCGGTTAACTTTTGAACTTTATAAACAACACAAAACCAACCCATTTTCCGGATGTCTGCTTGTTTTAATTCAGATACCTATTATTTTTGCTCTGTATTATGTGTTTTTAAAGGAATTAACCTTTGAAAGTGGATTGCTTTATTCTTTTATTCACGTTCCAGAGCATATCAATATGATGTTCTTGGGGATTCTTGATATTAGCCAAAAAAGTATAGTTTTGGCGATTTTAGCGGGAGTTTCCCAATATTTACAGGCACATTTTATGCCGAAACCAGCTTCTTCTGGCGGAGATGGAACATCTTTTCAGGAAAGTTTTGCTAAAAGTATGAATATGCAGATGAAATATGTTTTTCCTTTCTTGATTGCTTTTTTCGCTTACAGTATTTCGGGAGCAGTAGCGCTCTATTGGATTACCAGCAATCTCTTTATGGTGGGTCAGCAGTTTTATATTAGGAAAAAAGAATTCCCAACACTAGTGATGGAATAAAAAATGAACAAAGATGAAATTCAAAATTTAATAAAGGAATTAATAGGGAAAACAACCGTAAAAGTGAATGAAATCTCTATTACCGAAGAAAGCCCTAAGAACATATCAATTTCCGTGCAAGTTAGTGAACCGCATTTTTTTATAGAAAGAGAAGGAGAAGGTTTACACGCCCTAAATCACCTTGTTCACAGGATACTTGAGTCTAAAACACCTTCCACAGATAGTCCGAGTTTCGGTGTTTTAGTTGACATAAACGGCTTTCAAAAAAAACGTATAGACAATATCCGCGCCATAGCTCATATGATGTCCGAGAGAGCAAGATACTTTAAATCAAATATAGAAATTGACCCGATGTCGGCTTTTGAGCGTCGTATCGTGCATGAATTTCTATCCGAGGCCCACGATCTAAAAACAGAATCAGTCGGGTTTGGGCGCACTCGCCGAGTCGTCATAAAATATATCGGCTCTATTTAACGCTATTTCAAGTTAAATTCCCAAAGAAAAGAGTCTTTTTTGTTTACAAAAAATAGATAATTTTCGTCTGTATCTAAGGCAAGCTTGATCCCGTCAATATCCTCCCCTGTTATTGTTGTCGGATCTACAAGTATTGTGGCATTGCCGGTGGCAATGTCTATTTTCCAAATTTGATCCGAAAAAGAAATTTCTCCCTGATACCAAGAATCAGGGTATTCTCCCCCTCCGGCAAATTTTGGCACTGCGCAGTAGACAACGTCACTTACAGCACCCCAGATACATTTTTCCGGTAACGTTTTTACACTAAGCGCAGAAGAAGTTTTTGTGTCAATGTTGTAAACGCTTAATAATAAATTATTGTTACCGAAAAGTACCAATTTTCCGTTAGGGCTCGCTAAAGTTGTCAGCCCGTTTATATTTCCTAAAACCTGAGTCATTAGATTTTTACTTCCCGGATCCACAGCATACATATATCCCGGAATCACCGAAGCCGGTTTGGTCGTAAGGGTAAGCATTTTTTTATTTGGCCACCAAGACAACCATTCAGTAAAAGCTGAATCAAAAACTTGTATTTTTTGATTGGTTGTTAAATTCATGCTGGTGCCGACAAGATTGTTTCCTACCGGGAAAAGATAAAATATGCTGGAAGCATCTGCGGATAAACTTAAATCTGCTATATTTTCCGGCAAGAAAACCCCTTTTATTTCATTATCTAGGGCGGTATCCCCTCCCAATAATTCTTTAGGAAGGTTAGCCATAAAAGTTTCAATAGTTTTTCCATTCTTATTTAAGTAGCGCATGATTACTATTTCTCCCTTATTCCCAAAAAACGCTTCATAAATTTTTGGTATTACGGTTGTTGAAAATCTTTTCTCTTGTATTTTATCCGCGAAAGTTTGGTAAATATTTCCGTTTGCCCTGTCTACATATCTTAAGGCGGGCTTGAACTCAGTTAGCGGCGGAGTTGGGGTAGGTGTTTTTTTTGTTTTTGTATCCGGGGCAATGGGCGTGTCTACCGGAGCAACACTTTCAGCCGGCGGAGGAACCGGCACATCTATCAATCTTTCTTTGCTATACACCGCAAAGCCGGCAATAGGCATGCTGGAAATTTTCCTCAGTTTCGCTACCGTGTCAGACGGAGGATTTGGTTGATATACTATAGGGGGTTCGTCCGAAGGAGGAGGTGTATTTGGAGGCTTTGTCCCATTGCTTGCAAAAGGATTAAATTGAGAAATAAAATTAATGCCGCCACTGGTGGTATCTGTTGGAACCGTATTGCGGTTGAGATATAAAAACCCAAAAATTACTCCGACAATGATAACCAAGAATATTATTAAAAGTATAAAGTTTCTTTGAGACATAAGATTATTTTAATGACCATCAACCGACCAGTGCCAGGGCTCAGCCGGCAAATTTCTTAAGCCATAAGTACCGGCGTTATTTTTTAACCACACAAAACAAGCGTTGGTGGTATTTTGTATTTTGACCCCGTCACATTTTAGGTCGAAGGCCAGACCATTGTTGTGGTTAGAGGCCCCCGGAAGCGCAGTAAGTGGGCTACATGGGGCATTTCGGTTGGTAAAATCGCCGTTACAGTTCTCAATTCTTAATTGTTTTTGTCTTTCGACTGACCTATAACCATACCCGGAAATATTTTTTCCCGCCAATGTTGCCGCAGCAATCATAGCGTCAAATTGTTGAGCAATTCTCCTACAGGCAGGGATACCGCTGGCGGTTGGCACTATTCCCTCAGGACAAAGAGGAGCTATCTCTGAAGAAATCGAATCATCGCTGGACAAAGAACTCGCTACGGTTTCACTATCGTCCATCACAGTTATCGTCACATCTTGCAGGCTTGATAGATCGGTTTTTAGAATCTCGGGATTTATAGTGTAAAGAATCAAGTAAGCGCCAAGGGCAAGGAGCAGACCCAAAATGGCATGGACTATTCTATCTTTACCGGCCTCTTTACTGGAAATCAGTTCGGTGGTCATATATTCTATTCCACCGAGGACAATCATTATCACCGCTAGAACCGCGCAGATACCGATAAACAAAGTTACCATTAAGTTTAAATAAGAACCCAAAGCACCCCCACCTTTTCCAGTAGCGTCAAAAGTAGTTGGTGACATTCCGCCTTTGCCGTCAGGTAAAGGCGCTAAAATGTTATAAGAACCGCTAATTGGTGGAGTTCCACCACCCTGTTTCCATTCCCAGCCAGCCCCCTTAGCCTGACAAGCTGATTGAGTCATGTTAGGAATAGTTTGAGCTGGGCCCACATCACCAGCTGCTAATTTTTGTACACAATCTCCGGTTGGAACAGCTGCTTCCACTGTCCATTTCCAATTCGCCCCCTTGGCCGTGCAGGCCGCTTGTGTAATTCCGGTAAAAGTTTGGGGAGGTCCTTGCACGCCGGCGGCCAATTGTTCCACACAACTCCCAATTGGATCTACCGCCAAAGCAACAAAAATAGGAACAAAAACTCCAACCAGAATTGATATTAAAATGTATGTAAAAAATTTTTTCATGTTTTAAAAATTAACCTTAATCTCTTTTTCCGCAGTTTCAAAAATTTTATCCGAATTATCAATTCGTAATTTTATTTTTGAAGTTCCGGACACTCCCGCTTGAGCCTGCAGAGGCATTAGACTTTTCTTATAATCTGGAACGGCGACCTGTTCATCATTTATAAACCAACTAAATATTAAAGTCGGAATTCTTATGTCTTGTGGCGATATAAAATAAGGCGCAGCCTGTAGTATTTCACTGCCATGTATTTGATGTCCATCCTCCAGGGTCTGTTCCCAGAGGGTTCCCATGTTTTCGTCTTTTTTATAAAATAAAATTTTTGGTTGGTAAGTAGCAATGTCTACGTTTGCTCCCGAGGAATAATTTTGATTAACCGTTGAAGCTGTCACACTAATATTATTTGAATTGTCCAGGTAATCATTTCTGTAAGTAAAAGAATTTTTGCCATAACCGGAACCATTTTGGTCATTAGTATAGTCCTGTTTCCAGGCATAAACCATATTGTTTGGGTCTACTAAATTAGAACCAACTCTTACTTCGGGCATAGCAACCACCTTCACGACACTGTCGGGCGTCGGGAGTGCTTTTCCCCGGTAAAATGGCGGTACATATGAATCCATTGCTTGCCACAGTAATACCATTACCGCTGGTCTGATTACCATTCTGGTGTCCATTGAGCCCTCCGGTAAATATGTTTTAGCAATTACTTCAATTTCTGCTCCGGCCGCTGGTGCCGTTATGGAAAAAGATTTTTTTCCGGTTCCGGAAGCAACTATTTTTCCGTTTGCGTACCAAGAGATAAGGACACTGTCCAGATTGTTTGCATAGCTGTTTAAGGTAATCGTAACATTATCTCCGGGGTCTGGATTTTGTGGTGCCATATTGACCAAAATGTTACTGGGGTCAGAAGCTCGGGCCTGTGGTATTGAAATAATTCCCGATATTGCCAAAACAGCAACCAAATACAAAGATAAAAATCTAAACTGCATATTATAATTATACCCTATTGTAGAGGAGAAGCGCTAGTTGGGGTCGGGGCTACAGTGTTGGCCGTATTTGCAGCAGTGAGCTCCTCTTTAGCTTTCTTGTTTGACAGTATTTGCGAAGGATCTGAAGTAATGATTTGGTCTTCGGTGTAAGAAGCTATGATCTTTATGGCCACGTGTTTCAATCCCGCAAAGAATATACCCTCCCCGACACCGGACTCCAAAAGTAAATATTTTTCTTCATCCGTCAGATTAAAAGTTTGTTGCAGAATATCAATTGTGGTCGGAGATTGTTTTAAGAGAAGTTGGATAGAAGAGTTGGTAATAATCGGTACACCATATGGAGACTTCATAAAATCTGCAGCATCTTGGGTAATAGTGGAAAGACCCAGGTAATACTTACGGCCTCTTTTGGCTATAGAATATAAGAAAGAGGCGGTATCTTCGGATTTCATCATCCACCAAGCCTCATCTACAACAAGTAGACGCTTTTTCAAGTTTTTTCGTACCGCGCTCCAGATATAATGCATAATAATATACATGGCGATTGGTTTTAGTTCATCTTCCATGTCTCGTACCGAGAAAACCACAAACTTTTTATTGATGTCCACGTTGGAAGGTCTATTTAAAAAGGTTGCCCATGATCCTCTGGTGTATTTTACTAATCTTTGCACTACGGAATCGCTTCCATCCATTCCGGAGAGAACCAATTCAAAATCAGAAAGAAGCGGTGGTTCAATGTTGGAAAAATCCGACTCAGGGGTAATATCTTTAATGGCATAGGTTTCTGAAATAGCTCGATCAACCATTGAATCTTCTTCCGGGGTAAGTCCGCCAAGCATCAGTCTAAAAAGCCCCACCAAATTTATAATATTTGAGCGCAAAACATCTTCGGCTGTTTCGTCTTCATGTGGGATTGGCAAATCAAAAGGGTTGATATGGTGGTCAGACGACAGAGAAATATTAAAATAACGTCCACCCACAGCTTCAGACAAGAATTCATATTCTCGCTCCGGATCTATCACAATAACGTCCGTATCAAACATTAAAGATCTAAGAATTTCCAGCTTGGTGGCATAAGATTTTCCGGAACCTGACTTGGCGAAGGTTACGGAATTATAGTTTTCTAACGAGAAGCGATCAAAAATAACCAAACTTGAATTATGTCTGTTTATGCCATAAAGGATTCCTTTATCTGAGGTAAGGTCGAAAGAAATAAAAGGAAAGACACTACTAAGCGGATCCGAATTTAATTTTTGGTGAATGTTAAGCAAGTCAGTATCTGTCGGAATGACACTCTTGAAGGCTTCTTCCTGCTGGAACATGGCCGGTTTTATATAAATCAGTTTCGATTCGAGGATAGATTTTATTTCATTCTCAATTTTGAAAAGCTCAAAATCATTATCGGCATAAATAGTAATATAAATACCGACATCGAACATTTTTTCTTGCGCCTGCATTAAATTATCTCGAAGTCCCTCCAGGTCCTGATAGGCGGTATCCAGCATCGGGTCGCGCACCATGCCCTTAGCCTCGCGCACGTTTATCTGACTCTGCACCTCGGCAACCTTTTTCTGAAATTGTCGAAGAATCAAAGAAGTTTCTATGGGATGAATAAAAATAGAAATATCAAACACCTTATCCAGATTTATTATCGGAGAAAACCAATTGTCGGTCAGAAATCTCGGATAAGATATTATGAAAAAAGTGCGCGCTATTTTATCACCCAAACTTATTGACCTTGATTCAATCTTTAAGGCCGATGGCGCGATAATATCCTGCAGTTCCAAATTGGCAGATTCGTATATTTGTTCCGGCAATACGGCCAAGGTAGAAGCGCGGGGCGCCCCACCCTCCTCTGTTTTTTGTTTTCCGAATAATTTTTTTAAAAAGTCCATTTTTTTATTTAAGATATAACTACTCAGTCTTTATCTTTCCCTCCAGTTCACCCGGATTGAAAACTTTATAAAACACTTCTACCACTTCTTCTGTCCCTAGCTGGGCAGATTTTATCCCGCATCGCCCCAAGCCCTGTTGTATGACTGTCACCCGTTCTTCCAGCTGAGATCTTTTTTCTTCAAAATCCACCTGTTCGGCAGCCATCGCTTGGGCTTTGTTCTTTCTGGAAAACAATCTGTCCAATATTCCGGAATCAGATTTTAGCACTGTATGCGTATATGGCACCACTACAAAAAAGCTTTTAGTCATTATGCTTACCGTTTCCGTAAAATTTCTAATAAAATCTATATACTCTTTAGTTTGCAGTTTCATCAGGGGTTCGTTTTGCACCTTGATGCGATTTTCCAACAACAAGAGATATGGCCGAATGTCTAATTTTCTGGACTGAACGGAAATTTGCACTGAAAAATCTAAGGTGTTAAGAAAATTTTGAAATTGCAAAATAATTGCCTTTTGCTCATCTTCTGATTTTAGAGATAGGTTAACGGAATTTGCCAAAACAATCGCTCGCAGACCTTCGTCTTTTAGAACGATTATTCCATCGCGTATCTCTTTGATCGGGATAAATTCTTGGGTTGCTTTTGCATTTAAGGCCATATTATTTATTATACATTACTCTCTTTTGGTTTAGTTAAATCTAAAACATCTAAACTCCAAGCCAAATCCCGAAGTTTGCTTCCACTTAACCTCAACCCACTTTGAGACATCATTCTAATTTTCTCTTTATCTTTGTCTGTGATTTGCCCTCCTCTTCCCTCTTTGTTTTTTTGCGCATCCTTTTTCCAAATATAAAGTTTATTTTGCGCTAAATATTTTGCCCCCGACTCCAACATATCAATGAAGGGTTTATTGTTGGGGCGATAAAAAATAAGCATTGCCGAGAAAATACCTACGATTAAAATCGGGATAGCCCCCAAAACCAGCCCTAATAATTTAAAAAGCACAAAACAAAGACCTGCTCCTCCTACCAAGTAAACAAACTCCCTAAAAGTAAAGGGTCCAAAAATTTTGTCTTCTATGTCTAAAAATTGTGGGACTTTGAATTGCATATTTTTATTCCGGTTTCATCCTATAGGGATCTTCATTTTTTGGATAAGAAGAAGGAGCGGGAGGAGTAGGCGTGGCGGGAGCGACGGGGGTGCTTGGGTTTTTCGTGATGTTTTCAAGGGTGTGTTCTGTTTTAACAGGTTCTATTTTTGTATAGCCGGATAGTTTTTGCGCCATGATTGGGTGGGGTTCTTCTTTTTTTCCAAGAATTTCAATGCCGGCAGATTTCATTATATCCGCAGTTGTATTTTCAGTTTCTGTTTTTACCGACTCTTCTGCTTCTTCCTTGACTACTGGTTTTTCTCCCACCGGAGTATTCATCAATTTTAACAGTTCTCGTATCTTAAAAAATATCTTTTCGTTTATATCTTTAACTATCTGACTACCCACAGCCTTGTCCACACCGAGCTCCCTGGTTAACTCAGTTTCAAAATTAGCAGTTGGAATAAGGGCCATCATCACCATCGTCGTCTCTACTTCCAAGATACTTAACTTTTCAACATTTAATTGGTATTTTTTGCCTATTTCCAGTAAGGCCTCTTCGTAATTTGAAGATGTGATAACAGCTTTTATACTCTCCGGGAGAGAGTCAAATTTTTCTTTTATTAATTTTGTTGTTTTTTCATCCATAATTTTGTTGTTTTTTATTTATAATCGACTTTTAATAATTTTTATTTTCCTTAAGAATGTGTCGGGTGTGAATTACCTGTTGATGGATGTGCTTCGGCTGCAGGTTGGGGTGCCGGTGGGTGTGCTTCTTCATGTTTTGGTTCTTTATCGTGTCCTCCCCCCTCTAAATCTTTTTTCATCTTTTTAATTAATTCTTTATATTCATCTGGACCTTTTCTTATACCTGCGACGATGTCTTTGTGTTCTTTAAGTAAAGGTATTCTTTGCGCTTCAGCCCTCAAGACATCTTTTATGGCAAAAGCAAGTCCCCCAATAAATGGAGCAACGATTGCACCCACACCCCCCGTGGCTATTCCTGCGGCTGCAGTTACGGCTATTCCCTTAGGAGTCATGGTCATACTTTCCACACCCGATACGAAGGAACTCGCAATGTCCTTACTCCAACCCTTAAGGCCTTTTTTGACCGCTTCGCCATCTTCAATCTTTTTGTTTGGATTTTCCAGGCTCAATGCGTAGGCTTCTTTACGTTCCTTGTTTACGTCCTTTGAATTTTTTATTTTTTCGACACTTCCCGCACTAACCTTCCGCTCTATGCCGAATTGTTCCAAGTCGCCCCCTTCTTCGTAAGTCTTTTTGAATTTTGCTTCATCCAAATCTGGATCTAAAGACATGGCTTCTCTCCTGTCCGTTTCGTAGTTTGCCGCGCGTACATTTTGAGGATTATTTTTATCTGCCGCCAAAGCGTCTTGTTTGTGTGATGCAGCTGTAGACATTTCATAGGTTTTTCTAACCTCTATTCCTTTTTCAATTGCTTCCTTATCTCTCTCTTTTCGTCCACCTTTCAATTGATCGGCATTCAAGCCAAGAGCCCCCAAGCCTTTACTCATATCCATACCAGTTTGCTTGGCGGCGAATTTACCGATACCAGTCTGACGAACATCGAAGCTACTTTTTGCTAAACTATTAGCCAAAGCGAGTTTTCTTTGTGCCCCTTTGTCCCCCCTAGCGGCTCTTTCTTTCAGTTCTTCATCATTAGCAACATTTCTGGCCGCTCTACCCACAGTATTAGAAGCCAACATGGCTGTTCCTCCGGTCGCAGCCCCGAGCGCTAGTCCACCCGCCAGCTTTGCTCCAGCCATTGCCATTTCTCCAAATTTACCGGAACCCTTTTTGGCAAACTCTGTGGCTTTCATAAGTAAAGCTAAAATAATTAAAGCCGGAATAACAACAGAAAGAACAGTTCCTATTAAAGTATCTTTATTCCCTACCATACCATCGAAGATACTAGGCTTTACGCTTACTAGGAGGAAAATAAAGTACATAAAGAACATAAAAATTGGAGCCATAAAGGCAACAGAAATCAGTCGCTTAAACCAAGCATCCCATCCGATGTATTCCGTCCCGCTTAGTTTTGGCACCGTCGAAGACATAAATGCAAAAGGAGAAAAGATAATCAAAATGAATAGTTCAATCATTCGGCCGAGGAAACTAAAGCCGGCAATAAAAAACGCGTAAGCGGCAAAAAGCATAACAGCCACAGCAGTCAAAGTAATTCCCAGAATTATTCCAAATCCCGGTTCGCCAGTGCTGGTAGGTTGAACTCCGTTAACAATAGGTGGGTTTTTTGCTTGTTTAAAAAAATCTTCACTTAAAAAAGAAGTAGGATTAAAATTTTTCACCAGACCACCAGCCACATCTACTTCTCCTGAGATTGATGTGTATTCGCGCGTGCTTTTATCCACATTTTCTGTATTAACATTTAATTTGTTGTAAAAAATCAAAGCTAAAATATTGGAAGAATCGATAACTACCGAGGTAAAAAACATCGAAAAATTTATAAGTAAAGCCACAATGACGACATTACGAATCATTTTTTTCACATCATGTCCACCGATGCCGAGGATTAATTGAATAGCTACATAAAGCAAAATTAAAATGAAGAAAATATTTGAAAGGTCGCGGACGACTGCCCAAGCGGAACCAATAAAAGCACCCTTAAAAAGCGGACTGTTTATGGTAACACCCAGGAGGACATTGAAAAATTGTCCCGCCAACCAAAGTGCCCAACCCGCTGGTATATAGAGAAGATAATAAGCTATCTTTATTCCACAAACATCTACATTAAGAGCTCCCTCTGGCGGAATACCGAAAGACAAAGCAAAACATTCTTTATTTGCCAGATAGTCCTCAAAAGCGTTTCCCCTTGAAGCTGCTGCAGCTGCGTCTGTGTTTGCTTGCGTTGGCTGTTGTGCAGCAAGGCGCTGTCTGCTCGCGGTGAAATCAGCAAGAGTACCCAACGTCCAATTTCCTTTAGGATTTTGTGAATCACAGGCGGTTTTAGTAATACGAAGAACAACATATGTATTGGCCGTGTATGTTTCTCCTGTTTCAGGATCAGTCCAGCTTTGTCCACTGGGAGTTAAAAATTTACAAATTCCCAAGGTTTGGCTTGCAATAGGTTTGCACGGCATATTACTGGCATTGTTTTCACATAATTCATTTGGGTCGGTCAATGATGCTCGTATATTCACTACCGGACTAAATAGTCCGACCAGAATAACCAATATTAGAATGTAAGGTAAAAATTTTCGCATAATATTAACTCCCAAATCTTCAACGGTATTCCTTACGGTGTATTTGGTGTCCAGCTTCCTCCTTCATCAAGGCAAGTTTCTTTGGTCGTTCCGGTATTTGGGTCCGCTCCATCAGTGTAGGTACAAACACCGGCATCCGGATTGATAGTGTCATCTGGCAGAGTTACTGTCGTTGAAGCATTGGTATATCCGGGCAGGTCTCCCTTGTAGTCGAGGGCATTGGCGTTAAAGATCGTATTACAGCTCATTCTTACATCTACATAAGCTGTTTTTGATGGTGAAGAAAAAGTCAGTGGACCACTCAAAATAGATTTGATGGTGATAGATTTATAAGATAATACTTTCTTTGTGTTTAGCACGGGTAATTCTGGCCTTACGGTGTTAGGCCCGTTAAAACCAAGGAATTTACCTTCAGCCTTGCCGTGAGAATATCCGCCGATAATTGGGATATCGCAGAACAATGCTTGTTCCGAATTTGTTGCTATTCCGTTTATTGTACCGGTAGATGCTCCGGTGAGGACACTTGTTGGGCCACCTTGAGCGCTCCAACCTTTTTGTCTTCGTTCGGCCAGACAGCCTGTTACCGGGTCGTTCAAAAGTTTGTTTATGCTTATAGCTTGGTCTCTCAAAGTATTTTGTTCATTTCGTCTATTTTCCACAGTTATACTGTTTGAAGCATCAATTTTTGCCGATTGATATTGTTTCCAAATTGCCACCAAATCTGCAGCTTCTTGGGTCCCGGGTCTTGGCTGAGTAGCAAATTCAGGAGTGTTCAAGCTGGCATCGATTGCCTTAAGTCTTGCTAAGACTAACCCCTTTACCCTTTTGGCGTCAATTAATTCATTCGCCTGCTGGGACAACTTTTTAACATTGGCTACAGCATCCATATAAGAAATTGAAGACGGAAGTTCTGTTATCATTTTATTATTTACCCAATCCTTAAAGAATTTTGTCGCCAATTCAAGCTCTCTGGAAACAGCGTCAACTGCGTTTGGATCTCCCCCATTACTTCCCGCACTGCCAACTATTTTCATAATTCTATCTTTTTCTTTCACTAGTCTGTCTTGCCAGTTTAGGTCTGGTCCTGGGATACAAGTATCGAGTTTTTGCGCCAGTGGCCAAATAACACCAAACCATTGAGTAATACCCATTTCCGGACCGGGAGAATCATTGTCCATCAACGCAAGCTCTGCCTGAGTATTGGCTAAAGTACCGGGTATATATTTTCCGGTGCCGGTACGTCCGACTTCACCGATGGTTTCCCCGCCTTTTGCTATTATTTCTGTTCCGTCTATGTCTATATCAAGTACTTCTCCGGCCACCGCCACCCTGGTAGTCTGCCCCTCCAGTTCCTTTTTGAGTTGATTGAGCACAATCGGCTGATCTGGCCCTGAATCCCAGGTTGCATTGGTGGTATTGTCCGCCGGAACATCAAGGAACTCATTGTCATAGCTGAAGTTATCATCTTCGGGCGGAGGATTGATGGTGCTTGCCAAAGAGTTCAAACCTTTATCCAAGAAATGTTGTAACAGAGAATTAACAACCGCAGAAATACTATTGCCCATAGTTGCGCCCAAGACCGTTAACTCTCGGCCTGATCCGAGCGAGGTCATTATTTGATTTGCCACCACTGCACCCGGAGTTGTGTTTACCAGGCCACCCGGGCAAACATTTGGACCTGTTGGGTCATTCCACTCGGCTTTAGCCATCGCAAGTCCAAGCGTATAATCTTCTCTATATTGCTTGAGTCTGGCGAGCTCTTCCTCGGTAGGGTTGTCGTCATCCGCAAACGCAAAAGCTGATAAACCATCAAGGTACTTCTTTTGCAGAGTAGCTGCGTCAAAAGCGGGCTTTTTAAATTCATTTACGCCGTTGTTGTAGGCCGGGTTTGACGGACAATTCTGCGGAGATAAAAATCCTTGGCCCCGATCGAGAGTTTCTTGTATTTTTTGTATCGGAGTTTGAATTTGTTTTGCCAGCTCTCGATTGGCTATCATCTGGAAACCCAAATAAGTATTTTGCGGATACTGGGTATTAATCAGAAAAGCATTCCATCCGCCATAATTAAAATTGTTTTGATAATTATAAAGTTGCGCCGGGTTATTCATTATTGTGCCCAGAGAATATGCTGCATCGCTGTCGACAGCTCTCTTGTAGCCGTAGATTGTATTTAAAGCAAAAGATTTACCGAAAGGAAACCTGGTCAAATCATAGCCATAAAGATTTACCGCTGTTTTTATCTCCGATTTGACGACGTCTTTAAAGAAAGAATCCGGATTTTCCAAGAAAAGAGGTGCTCCATGAAAACCGGAATTAATCCAATTGACCGTACTCTTGGTCATTTGTTGTAAAAGTTTTTGGGCGATACTCATCAATACTTGCTGGGCAATTTCTTTTGCCACATCTTTCCATGTTTTAGCTGCAACTGTGACATTGGCTCCGGCGCTTACCCCACCTGCTGCTGCGCCTGCACCTGCAGCTGCGGTGGTTGGTGGGTCACTGAACATTCCGAAATCGAATACACCCCAAAAGGCATTAGCTTTTTGGGGCAAAGCCAAGAAAATGGATGGAGCTATTATTGCAATAATTATTAGAGATGAAATTAATTTTGTCAGCTTATTTTTAGTCGTAATTTTTTTCATTTTGTTGCTTTTATTATATAATTTCTCGCTTAATTATTCAATTTTTTATTGATGGCGTTATTCAACGAGATAAAAGCTGCCTGTAATGAAACTGTGTTATTTTCATAATTACTGATGGCCCCCATAGCTACTACCGGATCGGTCTCATAAAGCTGGATATCATTTAAGTTTTCCATCACCCTTTCTAGTCCATTTAAAAAGTTTAAATGTAGAGCGGATAGGGATTGAGGCACGCTCACTTTTAGTATTGCATTTATGGTGTCCTCGGAAGGTTTAACGATGGCATCCAGCTCCTTTAGAGCACTCGCGTTGACGTTGGTTCCGTCTCCCAGAAATTTTTGTAAAATGCCGATTACACTTCCCTTTATTGGGTATTTTGTTTGGATACTATTCATTGTATCGTTGTATTTTTTTACAGCCTGAACACTGTCGTCTTTTATTATCGTAATATCAGCAAGTACAAAAATTTTCCTTGGTCCGGAATTTTGTATATTTTTGGCCAAAGAACTACTGATTTTATCTACAGTTTCTTGGTCCATTGTTTGGCCAGTTGCGGCGATAGTTGCAAAAAGTTCCCTGGAAAATTCGTCTGTTTTTGTTAGGCTCTGTTCGTCTACATAATTATTCTTTGCTATTTCTTGGCCGTCGGTTCCTGCGATTTTTAGTTTATCTATAGCTTCACTATCTAGAATCCCCGGGGTTGTTTCTTTTTTTGTTGGATCGGTGCCATATAGATTTTCTTCCCAGTCTGGGATACTGTCTCCATCCGTGTCGGTATTTACTAATTCTCCGATAGTGGTGGTGCTATAAGTTAACCCCCCGGAGTTCATTTCTTGCGCCTTATTAATTAAAGCTGAGAGGAAAGATGTGTTTTTTGTCAAAAAAAGGACAACCAAAAAAAGTGCCGCAAAAACGACTAAAATCATCCGTTTGTGTTTTTCCCAAAATAATTTAATTATCTTTCAATTATAACATTTTTTCCAAAACAAGCGCTACTTTAAAAGTGGAATCCAGTCTGAAATGGTTAATTCTTCCGCTCTTTTGTTTTCTAGCTCTATTCCGTTGCCGTTCTTATTGTAGTTTTTTATAGATTTTAAATTTGAAGAGAGCTTTTTTCTCTTATGCGCGAAGCCAGCTCTCACTATTTCCCAAAAATGTCTCTCATTTATCCCATTTTCTTTAAAAAACTTGCGGGAAATCTCCTTGATGGCAATAATAGCAGAATCTACTTTGGGCGCCGGGGAAAAATATCGTGCGGGTACCTTCATTATCATTTTCGGCTGGCCATAAGCCTTTACAGAAATGGATAAAATACTCTCTTTTCCGTCACGAGCGACTATTCTTTTTGCTACTTCATTCTGCACCATCAAAACCATCGAAGCGGGTTGATTTTTGGCGGTCAAGAACTTTTTTAAGATTGCGCCGGTGATATTATAAGGAATGTTGGCAATTACCTTATAATTTTCTTCCCCGAAATCAAAATCTAAAATATCTTTATTTAGTAAATTAAGTTTTCCACCCACAATTTCTTTTTCGAATTTCTTTTTTAGAAACTCGAAAAGTTCTCCATCTTTTTCTACAGCGACAACTGTTTTCGCTTTTTCTAAAAGTTTAGTGGTAAGTGCCCCTCTCCCAGGACCAATTTCTAGAATTATATCGCTCTTTTCTATTTCTCCAGCTTCAACAATTTTTCGCAAGGCCGGTTCTGATTTTAGAAAATTTTGACCCAACGATTTTTTGGCGTGCATAATTTTAACTTAAGAAAATAGCGCCAATAAGGAAAATCAGATAAAGCATATAAACCACAAAACCCGGCCACTCTTTATAATCTTCTTTGGTGATAAAGTACCAAGAAAGAATTGTCGCGACAATCGAGGGGATAAAAAGGCTGGGCAGATGAAAATACCACGGAATCAAAAGAAAGAAAAAACAAATTATTCCCGCAATTAATTTTTTAGATTTTTTAATTCCCAAAAGCACCGGCAATGTTTTTATCCCACCGACTCGATCCCCCTCCACGTCTTTAATATCTCGAATATTTGAAACAGTAGCAAAGAAAACAACTATAGCGAGAACTAGAGAGAACGGGAAAGCCAAGATATTTTTATTGGGGCTGACGAGGAAAAATCCAGCCAGAATTATTGCCAAGCAGGCCAAGCTAACCAAAAAAGAATTCAAACCCACAAATCTTTTCAGGCGAAGGGGTGGGTTCGAAAAAATATAGTAAACCAAAAGGAAAAATGATACGAAAAATAAAATGTAATGACCGGCGGCATAAGCTGAAGCAAAACCCAGTATTAAAAATATTTTCGAAGCTATCTCCAGATCGTTTTTTGATAAATCCCTTGTGGCCAAAGGACGATTTGGATTTGCAACCCTATCTATCTCTTCGTCATAAATATCATTCTGGCAGACACTAAACATCCAAACTGCGACAAAGGCGATGAAAGCTAAAGCATAACTCACTACGTCGATCCAATTTACAAAAAAAGGTGAAGATGCCAAGGCAGAACCAAAAACGAACAAGAGCAGGAAATGGAATATTCTTTCCGGTCGACTGTTTTTAATTATTGCTATGAATTTTTTTCGTGTGCCAAGAAAAAATAAAAACAAAGAAGCCAAAAGTGCAAAAATGGTGTTTATTCCTATCATTAATTTATCAAAAGCCAAATTTAGCAATCCTTCATTCATGGCGGTGAAGTCCGGATGCAGATTGTTTTGGATAACATGAGAACCAAAAATAGATTTTACGAGGGCGATGACTGGCGTATCTCCTGCCGGCAGGAAGAAAGAAATTACAGAAGGCACAGAAACCATCAAAAAAATAAAACAGTAAAATAAAATCGCCGCACCAACGGCGCGTATCTTGTTTTTTGTAGCAGAATTTACGTATAGATAGCAAAAAATCATCCCAAAAATTGTCTCTACTTGTATTCCCAGGGTGATGCCCGAAGTTATATGTCCTCCGAAAAAAGTAATAAATCGAAGCCAGAGTTCTTGCATTGGCAGGAAAAGATAACTGACTAAATGTCCGCCGACTCCGCCGACCGCTAGATCAATAATTGGCCCGAGACAAATGACGAAGAATCCAAAAAGGCAGACAGTCGAAACTTCTTTCAAATTTGTTTTCCCAAAAAACATCAAAATAGTCATAAGGATTAAGATGGTAGCCAGGTAAAACACGACGGCATGGATGATGGCGGGCATCTCTATCAAGCTAAATTCTCCGGGTTTGATGCTGGAAAATTGTTCGAAAAACATTCGGAGCAAAACAATACCCCAAAAAGAAATAACCCAAGAGTCAAAGGTGACCGAAAGAGAATTAGAATAAATACGCAATTTTTCCATACGAAGACTATAGCACAATTTTATTTTATATATAAATTGTCTTTATTCCACTACCTTCGCCTTCTCTTTCCAGTAAATCCGCAGGAATATCTCCAATAAATTCTGATGGTGTGTTTATCTGGCGTGAACCGAAAATAGTACGAAAATTAGCGAAAGATAAAAACAGTTTTTCTTTCGCGCGAGTGAGGGCCACATAAAAAAGCCGACGTTCTTCTTCTCTATCTTCACCTGTTTGGCCTTCATTTTGTCGTTCGTGGGGGAAAAGTCCATCTTCCAGTCCGGTTACAAAAACATACTTAAATTCGAGGCCCTTGGAAGCATGTACGGTCATTAATTTTACGGCACCTACTGTTTCTTTTTTCTCTCCTCTGTCTATTAACGAATCCTGATCACTAGCGAGCGACGCATCCTCTAAAAGCTTCTCTACACCTGTGCCGTTTTCCAAATTATCATATTTAAGGGCGAGAGTGGCTAATTCTTTTATGTTTTCCAGCCTTTCGATGTCTTCCTCTCCTCCGCCCTGAAGTTCTTGTTCAATGCCGGATTTTTTAACTACGAATTTTATTACAGCGCTCACTTTATCATTTTTTATTTTTTCGCTTATTTCTTCCAGGGTTGTATAAAAATTATTTACTTTGACGCGCACCTTTATCGGCAGAGTTTCTCTTTCGTCGGCAAAAATTTTCGCTAAAGTAACCTTGCCTATACCCCGAGCGGGGAAATTTATAATGCGTTTTATGTCGGATAAAGAGTCGGGGTTTAATGCTGCGCGCAGGTACGCGAGCGTGTCTTTTATTTCCTTTCTTTCAAAAAATTTCACCCCCAAAACTTGGTATGGAATATTGTAACGCAACATAGCTTCTTCGAGCGCTCGCGATTGAAAATTTGCACGATACAGAATAGCTATGTCAGCCGAGCCGGCAATGTTTTTTCTCGGGATATCCTGCTCCGCATCGTCACCACTCGAAAAAACATTATCGGCTCGGCCCACAACCCCGTCTTTTTCTATTTTTTCGAGCGAGGAATTCCGCTCGGCGGTACGTAGAGAGAAAAAATTGGAAGAAGCGGGGTTATCCAGAATCTCTAAAATTTTTGTCGCCACGAATTCCGCTTCGTCGGTTTCATCCAGCGCTTCATATAAACCTATTTTTTCTCCGACAATATTGTCGGTAAATAAATTTTTATCCGGCCGATATTTATTTTTTTTGATTATTTCATTGGCAGCTTCTAAAATATTTTTTGTTGAGCGGTAATTCTGCTCCAGGAGAATTATTTTAGCGTTGGGATAATCTTTTTCAAAACTCAAAATGTTTTTTAAGTTGGCTCCGCGCCAGGAATATATATTTTGGTCCGCGTCGCCCACCACACAAATATTTTTATTCTTTTCCGAAAGCAATTTACACATTAAATACTGTACTTCGTTTGTATCCTGATATTCATCCACATGAATATATTCCCATCGGTCTTGGTAAATTTCCAAAATCTCCTTATTTTCCTTGAGCAATTTAGTGGCTTTCAAAAGTAAGTCGTCAAAATCCAAAGAATTTTCCTTCATTTTCTGTTTCTCGTACAAATTCCAAACTTGGGCGACTATTTTTCCGAACGCGCTCACCCCCGCCCCTTCCCTTTCCGTATAATCTGCCAAATGGATAAATTTTCCTTTCTCTCTCGATATAATATTTTTTATTTTTTTCGGGTCGTATTGTTTCGGATCTATGCCGAGCTCTTTTAAAATATCTTTGATCAAACTAGTCGAATCTCCTTCATCTAATATTGTGAAATACTTCGTCAACCCCAAAAGTCGCGCGTTTTCTTTGATAATAAAAACTCCGAGCGAGTGAAAAGTGGACACAAATGGAATTTTCCCCTGCCCCTTTGTATTTTTTGCTATTTCGACAACAACCCTTTCCCGCATTTCTTTGGCGGCCTTGTTGGTAAAGGTTACTGCCAGGATTTTTTCCGGGGCGACGCCGTTTTTTATCAGATTCACAATACGATGAGTGATAGTTTTTGTTTTTCCCGCCCCTGCTCCAGCCACAATCAAAATAGCTCCCTTCATATGCAGAGCTGCCTCTTTTTGTTCAGTATTTAGTCCATCTAAATGAGTCGTGTCTGTATTCACACTCTCAATATAACACAACTATTTAATATAATTACTATTTAGTTAAATTAGCCTTTAAGTCTTCTTCCTTTTTCTTGTCTTCCAGAGCTTTTTTAGCTTTTTCTATTTGACTCATGGCTTCTAGGCCTTGCTTTTGCATTTCCCCAACACTTTTTATCTTTTCAGCCTCATCCTTTACTGCTTCTTCAAAGAAGGCAAAAGTCAGTTTATCTTGTACGTCTTCCGGGAATTTTTGAAAGTTATCAAGCAGAAATTTTTTCGCGCCCTCTTCGTCGTTTTTGTCTACATATACCATGAACTCGTCATATAAATTTGAAAATGTATTATCCATATATTTTAATTTAATTTATTTCTTTTATCTTTAATTTTTTCCGCAAACAAACTTGAGAAAACATGTTCCCAAAAGCTCATTTTTTTCGAAGGGTCGCCCTCATGTTCTTTTATCTGTTCATCGATAAACATATCTTTGATATGTTCCTGGTCTTCGGGATGCGTATCATACTCCGCCGCCTCCTTAAAGGTCTTCCATTTCTTGTCAACTTCCACTTCATCAAACCTTGCGTCCTTTTTCGCATCACCAAAACCGGTTTTTTTCTCAGGTGCTGGCGCATTTTCAGAAAGTAATTCTCTGGCGAGTGCGTTTCTCATGTCTTCACCACCATTTACACTTGAAAACAAAACATTACCAATATCATTCTTGTAATCATCCAACTGAGCCATGGAATCCTCCATCGAAGCCTCCGCGCCCTCTAGCTTGCCCACGAGACGAGCATTTACCCTGAAAACAGCCCTCATTGCGCTTACAAATCCCCCATGCTGCCCCCTTGCAAGTTTTTTCAAGGCCTCTTCTTTTTCATCTTCATCTTCTATTGCTAAGGCCTTTAGGTATTCTTCCGGCTTAATTTTATTATCCTTGCACAATTTTTCCACATCTTCGTTTATTTTTTTGTATGCGCCATTTTTGTAGCTCTCATATATCTCTATTGGCTCAGCAATCAGGTTAAATCTATTCTCGTCACTGATACAAGTTTCTTTTAGTTGACTTCGGATTGCTTTAATGGCTTTTTTGGGACCAACCAGGTTAACTATTTTCGCAAAGTCGGGATTTTGGCGGGCAATAGCTATTACTGTTTCTTCAGTTAGTAGATTTTCAATCCTTTCGGATTGAGCTATTTTTTCTGCATATTTTAATCTGTATTCCTCAAGAGCGTTTATATCATCTTGTTCCAACTTTCCACTCGCGATTTTTCCTGCTAGGTCATGCTGGTTATCTTTTTCGAGAATCAGTCCAAAGAGATGACTATTATTTTTATCACTTAATATTTCTGCTAAAGTTTGACCCCGCGGTGGAGGGGTTTCATGTTCCTCCGCTTTTTCCTTATTTTTCCTAAACTGATCCATTATTCCCATATATTTTTTATCCCGCTGTTATTTATAATATGCCCACCTTATTATACGATTATTTTATTAGCTTCTCAATTTTTTCTTATTTTTTAGTTTTATTTCTATTTGCCTCTATTCTGGCTTTTATTTCCGCTATTTTTTTATCTTTGTCATCAATACTTGTTGCGGGCTGACTCTTGGCCATATTCGCTCTTATTCTATCATTAATTTCTTTTATTATTTGAGTTCTTCTTTTTTCGTCCTCTTCCCTTTTCTCTTTTTCTTCCTGAGTTTCTGGAACATATTCTGGTTCAAAATTTTGCTCAGGTTCTGTTGGTGGTTCCTCGTGATATTCTTGATTATCTAAAAATTGTTCAATTTGCTCTGGAGTCCAAAGAATTTCACGAGGATGGGATCCATTTGAGTGACTGATTATCCCATTTTCTTCCAGAATTTCTATTATTCTGGCAGCGCGCGAGTATCCCAGTTTTAATCTTCTCTGCAAATAAGATGCCGAAGCCTGACCGGTTGCTAGAACTACAGCCAAAGCTTCGCCATACCTGGGATCGTCCAACATTTCTGAACCTACCTCTGCGCTCACGGGTGTGTTTTCTCCAGCAAATGACTGCTCTTTTTCGAATGTTACTTTTAATTGGCCGTTTTCAATTTCTATTTTTTTTACCACTTTCCCAACTTCTTTTTCTATATATGTTTTTAACATATCTGATACTTCATTTAAATGGGGAACTATCTTTTTTTCTGTTTGTCCTTTATATGGCCAAATTGCATCAACTTCATGATTTTTTACCACAATAGAACCATTATTATTTTCAAGAACTGCTTTTACTTGTATATTCCCACCCAATGCCTTGAAAGCTGTATGTAGGATAATTTCGTTACCATTTCCTATAATTTGAAGACTTTTCACTTCACTTACTTGTTTGTGAAGAAGTGGCAAAATTCTTTCTTTTAGAAACTTGACTGAAAAAGTTTTTATTTCCAATCTTTCTGCTGCCTCCAGGGCTTCCACGTCTACCATGTCCTTGGTCGGCAAAGACTCAACACCCACAGGATTTACTTTTATAAAATTTCCAACCTCAAAAGATTCCTTTGACATTTCTTCGTCTTGTTTGGATACAAGTCCATCAGTTCTCCTTAGTGTAATAGTAGTGCCGTTGGGCCCTGAACTAATAGCGACCACTTCTTTTGGTTTTATTAGGGCCGGAGACTGAATATAATCCCCTACATTAAGATCTTCCACTCTTTTAACCAGAGGACTCTTATCTACCCCCCTGTTTGGGTTTATGTCTTTGTCTTCAAACCGATTTTTCATTATTTGTCATATTATATACCAACTATATGAATTTTCATATATAAACAAGCAACTTCTTGCCAAATTTTTGGTTAAAAATTAGCCCTAGAGTTATCCACAGGGGCTTGTTGCCAGATTGACTTTCGGCCATTTTTTGGCTATTCTAGGGAGGTAGTTCTGAAGAGAAGTCTGGTACGAACCGACCGAAAGCTAGAGATGACAGTAACCATCGTGAGAACCTTTTGTTTGCAGTACTCTTTGGTCGTCCTGTAATTCTACCCTTATTTTATAAGGCTAGAAAAGGAAATCTCGCGAGCTTTTGTTTGTTTTATAAAATCTACAAAAAAAACAGTTAGTAAAATATTGAGATCTATTTTGGCGTTTACCCTTTTGTTTGGGGCCCTTTTTGTGCCTACTGGGGCAGTAGAAGCCGGGCTCCTTACTTCTCTCTTGTTTGGTGGTCAGGCTTATGCTGATGTCAATACAGTAAGCCTTCCCGAACTTGGTAGTAATTCTCAAAACCCCGAAAATGCGTTACAAGTGAGTGGCTCCAGCCGGGTTGAGGATACTAAGATTCTTTCTTCGGCTACTGACAGTACCGGCACCGCGCTTATTCCTTTGACTGGCCCAAATGGGGTTTCTGATGGGACAGACACTCCTGACCCATCCCTAGACCAAACAAGTGTCTATGTGGTTCGAAATGGAGACAATATTGCGACTATAGCCAAAATGTTCGGAGTTTCAGTAAATACCATACTTTGGGCAAATGATATGAAAAAAGGGGACAAACTCAGCGAGGGGGATGTCCTTTTAATTTTACCCTTTTCTGGCCTAGAGCATACTGTAGGGAAGGGGCAGACACTACAAAGCATTGCGAAGCTTTACAAGGCAGATATAAACGAAATTATTCAAAACAATGATATTGAGAACGGAAAGATAGCCGTCGGAGATAAACTTTTCATTCCAAACGGTGAAAAGGCTGAAGAGGGAGATAAGCCGATAAAAAACCCAGCAGCTAGCGCCGCGAAAGATAAAAAATATTACGAAACACACTCAATTAAAAACCTAGCTGGATATTATATCAACCCTGTATCTGGCGCGAGAAAAAGTCAGGGTCTTCACGACGGCACAGCCGTAGATTTGGCAATAAAAAAAGGGACCCCAATTTTAGCTTCAGCGGCAGGACGAGTTAAGCTTGCCAGAAATGGTTACAATGGAGGATATGGTAATCTAGTTATTATCTCTCACCCAGACAATGGCACTGAAACTTTATATGCCCACCAATCTAAAATTGCGGTTTCTACCGGAGCAGAAGTCTATCAAGGTCAAGTTATCGGCTATGTCGGTTCTACCGGTCGCTCTACCGGTCCACATTTACACTTTGAAGTTCATGGTGCTCGAAATCCCGGCGTAGACAACTCCTGGAAATACTAAAATTTTTTAAACATGGTTAAGAAAACTATTTCCGCTGTATTTTTTTTGTCGGTAATATTGGTACTGATATTTTTTGTTATTGCGGGGTTTAGATTTGTAGAAAATAGTTCGGAGGGAAATTTAATAGTAGCCAGTATTCAGTCCGCGTATCTCGATGTGCCGGCTTTCAAGCAGGAATACATTAGAAGCTGTGAGGAGTCCGCACTTCGTATGGTACTTGCTTTTTACGGGACACAGACAAACGACATGGAGATCGTAAAAAAAGTTGGCTATGACCCTAAACCACATGATTTAAAAAATAATATTTGGGATGATCCGAATGAAATGTTTGTAGGATCTATAGACGATAAAAATAAAAATGGTTATGGAACATTTGCTCCGGCTTTAGCCAAGGCTGCGGTTGCTTTCGGTCGCGATGCGGAGAGTTATCTGGGCGTATCGGCTCAATTTTTAGCGGAACAGATTTACAATGGTCACCCGGTGATAGTTTGGGGGTTTTATACTCCGCCTCCATATATAAAATATTTCTGGAACACTAAAGACGGTAAAAAAATAACAGCTTATCGCGGTGAACACACGCGAGTCATCGTCGGAGTGTATGGTGATAAAACAAAACCCAAAGGTTTTTTACTTAATGATCCCTTCACGGGGAGCAAGGACGAATATTGGAGCACTGAACGTTTGATGACTCAAATGAATACATTTGGAAATCTGACCAATCAAGCAGTGGTGGTAAAATAATTTATTGTATTCAGTCAGCTTTAGTATTTTGAATTGCCCCGGTAAACGGAATAAAATATACTCCGACATCTTTTCTGGAGTGAACCCGTCCGTCAGCATCTTTAGTATAGACATACAACACCTGCCCCTTTTTAAACGGTTGTCCCACCGGTATAACCATTCTTCCATTCGGTTTCAATTGTTCAATCAGGGCTGGAGGCACGTATTGCGCGGCTGCGGTGACTATGATGATATCAAAACCGCCTTCTACTTCAGGCCAACCATAAAAACCGTCCCCTACTTTGGTTTCAATATTGTCATAACCGAGTGGTTTGTAAATTTTACTTACGGCTTCACCGAGTGGCTTGATTATTTCAATTGAATACATTTTTTTTACAATACGGGAAAGAAGCGCGCTCTGATAACCACTACCGGTGCCTATCTCTAGGGCCACATCATTAGCGGTTGGTTTGGTTATTTGGGTCATATATGTTTGTCCTAGATAATCCGAAAGCGCGGAACCCCAGCCGATAGCCCAAGGTTTTACTTTTTCAGCCGGAGTCTCATAAGCGACACTGGCGAAAGAGCTATCGTTTTGATAGTGATATTGAAAATATTCACGTGGTACTTCGTTGAAAGCGCGGAGCACTGCGGGATCTGTGTTTCCCAATCTTTCGGTTAGATATGTGTCGACAATTTGACTAGCCACCAGTTTCCTTTTTTGAATTTCAAGAAATGTATCTGCATCAATGCCCGGTTTTCTGTCGCTCTCTTGCATAACTGCCTGATACTTTTCAAAAGTCCAGTCTGATTTTGAGGCATCGACAGCTTTTATCGCTATGTCATCTTCCGATTTTGGAGTTTCGTTTACGGACGCTGTTGATGGACTTTCTACGTTTATTGTCTGATTGGTAGCCTTGGAAGTATTATTTAATAAAATAAACACCAAGTATCCGAGGCCAGCTATTAATACCAACAAAATAAAGATTTTTACATATTTCATATTTTAATTTTTTTCTTGCAAATTTGGATAAGCGACAAACACTATTATATAGAGTACAGCCGATAATGCAAGAACGATTTTATATCCGGAGGACAGAATTATAATATTAGCCAAGGGCGTTGCCAGCACCGAAAAAGATCCATTAATGCTCCAGGCCCAAGGGAGCAACCAATCACGTTCTCCGCGGAATAAAGAAAGACCCATAGAAAACGGAAACCCGAGGGCGATTGACAAAGGTGCCGTCACTGCAACCAAAATTATATATTTTAACAATAGAGGAGTCGCGATTAAAGCGAGCAACAACGGATCCAAGAAAAGCCACATTGCTATTACCCACAACAATATCGCCGAACACGCCAATATCAATCCACGGCGAGGTTGCCCTAAATATTTTTCTGAGAGCAGGCTTCCTAGCCCAGAAAAGATGAGCATGCTCGCCAGGATGACCGCAAAACCAAAAGTATTGTCATTTAGAAAGAACGAAGCTTTACCAATAAGATAGATTTCAAAAAAAAGAAAACCAAGACCCAAACTCGCAAAATAAAAAATAGGTTTCAATAAATCTCTGGTGCGTGGCAGATATTTGCGCCATCGAATCAGAGGCAAAAATAAGATTATGATTGCGATAATTATTGCCTGTATCAAGACAGCCATATTTATTAATGCGCCCATTTCCCCCAACGGAACCAGTGAAATATTTTTTAAAATTGTTTTTAATTTCGATAAACGCAAAATAGAATAAAAATCAGGATGATCTAACGTAGCGGGTTTGATGCGAAAAAAGTTATTTTTAACAAATGCATCGTGGTCGGCACCCAATAATTTTAAAATATCGTCTCGAAGCGCATCGGACGCAATATTTTCACCCCGTATCATTTTTCCGGATTCAAAAGAAACGGCTGGCAGATCATTCCAAACATCTCCTCGTGGATTTATTCCCTTGAAATATGAAATATCAAAAGAACGTTTCTCCGTAAAGGCGCGCAATTTTTGTATATCTTCCGAAGTAAAAGCTGAAGGTGAAACCAAAATGCGGTCATTCCAGCTGGATCGATAAACCAAAATATGGTTCTCGGGAGAATCTATGCCGAGCGAGAGCAGTGTCTGATATATAGTTTCCAGAATTTTTAAAGAATAAGTCGAAGATTCGCGGATTGAATCAGGAATAGATATTATTCCATCATTTTTAAGCATACCGAGATAGCTTTTCAAAGTCTCACCAGTGAACGTGTATTTATTGGAATCGGATTGGCTTAAAAAATTTGAAGCAATGTCTATAATATCAAATTTCTCTTTTGTGTCGGTAGCCAATGCCATAGGCGCAGAAGAAATTAATTTTATTGAAGGATTAGACAGAGTTGCTTTTAATCCAGGATTATTATTTACCAAGGAATATAGTATTGGATCTGGTTCCAGGGCGGTGAGATTTTTTATGCCCAGTTTTGGTGCTTCCAACATACGAAAACCACCTTCAGTGCCGATGAGCAGTGTGGAAGAATGTGGTCGCAAATAGTACGGGAAAGCATCCAGTGTGGCGTCTATGTAAGTTTCCTTGTAGTTCCCTACCCTCGGAATACTGGCAATACGATTACCATCTTTATATAAACCGTACGAAGATGGTGGCGCCGTGGCATTCAAGAGAGTCGCGTTATTTGAAAAATCCACATCCAGGCGTTCGGTGAAATTATCCAGTACCAGAAAATATCCTCGCGGAGAAGTGATTTCTTGCACGGTTTTATTGTTCTCTACGTGGATTGAGGAGTAGATAGACTTGTATTCATTAAAATTAGCCTGATTGAATTTTACAATAGACAGCTCGCATAAAATTGTTAATAAAATGAAGATTATTAAAAATGTTTTACGTCGTATTTGGGTCGGTGCCGGCTGGAAAAACGCACTGAGGACAAGCAAGGGTAGCAATAGGTTGAGTAACACAAACGGATGAATAAAAAACATCATTATTAACATCAAAACTGTGCCTACGCCGGCGCCGACGAGATCCGCAGCGTAGATGCGAGGGATAGATTCCAGTTCAGAGAGAAAATAGGCGCCGATAAATAGTCCGGTTAAAAAGAAAAAAGGAAATAGCACCGCGTAATATTTCCAAACATTAAATAATTGCTGAAGCCAAGTATTCGGATTTTGAAATTCAAGCGGGTTGAAAGGAATGATGGTCATTACCAAGTACCCAACGGTGGCCGTAATAAGTAGCAGCAACGGAATTATGGAAAGGATTTGTCTGGTATGTCGTTCAAAAAAATCTTTAAAAATACTGAGGACTACCCCGCTGACCGCAAAGCCAACCATGGTGATGGAAATAACCCAGTAGCCATACTCGGACCAACTCACGATGCTGAAATAACGTGTCAGAGAAATTTCAAAACCTACCGCTACGGCTGATACCAAAAAAACCGGAATTAATGATATTTTTTTGGTTGTATCATTATTATTTGTAATATTAAACATATTAATTCTATTCTAAATATAACAAAGTAACCATCGCGAGCACACCGATGACGACTGTCAGTATTTGCAATGCTGAGTGCTTTGCATTTTTTGTTTTATGCAGTTCAGGAATTAGATCTGCCACTGCTACATAAATAAACCCTCCGGCCGCAATCGGCAATATCCATAAAATGAAACCCGCACTCATTTTTCCAAAAAGAAAAACTACCAATACTCCTAACACAGCGCACAATGCCGAAAGAAAATTTAACCAAAGCGCGCGCGATCTTTCGTAACCATAGTGTAGTAGAACAGCAAAATCTCCTATCTCTTGTGGTATTTCATGCAGAATTACGGCAATCGTAGTAGCGATTCCGACGGGTACGCTGACAATAAAGCTGACCCCAATAATTACACCATCTATAAAGTTATGTACCCCATCCGAAAAAAGAATTAATTTCCCAGCCGGATGAACCTCATTCTCGTCTTTATCTTCTCCGTGATGGTGCCAATGTAGAAATTTTTCTAAAATAAAAAATATCAAAATTCCAACAATTATTAAAATGCTGACAAACAACTCCCCTACCGAACTTCTAAAGGCTTCAGGAATGAGATGAATAAAAGCATCCCCCAAAAGCGCACCAACCGCCAGAGAAATAAAAACAAAAATATATTTTCGCAGGAGCTCTTCTTTGATAGACAATGCAAAAATCCCAACGAAGGAAACCAAGCTTACTATGGTGACGCTAATAAATGCGTACAGGTAGGTAGACATTATTTGATAATTGTATATTAAAAAATTTTATTTTCAAAATTTATAAAAAATAAGCGGGGTCGTTGCTTCGGCAACGCCCCCGCCAGTGGCACCTCTCCCGTGTTCAGCTGAAGAGCGCCACAACTGCCGACCAGTTGAGGATCACCAACGCGATCGCTACGACCGCGAATATGACCCCCAGCTGAAGGTTGGAAAGCGTGGGACCGTTGCGACGGTCCACCACTTCCACTCGCTTTGGCTCTTCGGGTTGCCCGAAGATTGTCGGGACTTTTGTCATCTGAATCTCCTCCTTTGTGCTGCTATTTTTTATACTACAACTATTTAAATATTAGTCAAGTTTAGATAATTTTTCTGTGCGGGATGGGAGAATCGGCTATTACATAGCCAGGTGCTTTTCGATCTTTTTTCAAAAGATATCGAAAAGCCTTTCGAATCCCCCCCGAAAGCAAATAAATTTGCTTTCTATCCCTTACTTTGTGCGGGATGGGAGAATCGAACTCCCAACCTCAGTTTGGAAAACTGACGTTTTACCATTAAACTAATCCCGCATTTTCAACATACTTACGTGTCGGGCTGCTGGGAATCGAACCCAGTCTATCTGTTCCCAAAACAGACGTACTACCGGTATACGACAGCCCGTTTAAATCAAATAAATTAAAGCTTTTCGAGTATATCACAAAATAATATCACTGACTACTTTTATACGAGCTTTTTTGTCTTTTAGGCTTAAAAATACCACCAATAAATCAACTTGCCATTCTTTCTCGTCAGGAATTTTCTTAGCCAAGAGATAGGTCTGAATAGTTCTGGAAATGTGCTTTAATTTCCATGGATGCATGTTATCTTCAGGATGATATTGGTCTAATGTCTCACGTGTAACATCATCCAATGTTTCACGGGAAACACTTTTTACCTCAACAAAGTATATTTTATTGGCTTTTTCAGCTACAATGTCTATCTCTCCCCACTTTTTAGTATAGTTTCGATCTAGTATAGAAAAGCCTTGTTTCACGAGAAACTTTACAGCCAAGTTCTCTCCTATCTCTCCAGTTTTTTGAGTTTCTGATGTAAATACTTTCGGCATAAAATAACCTTATTTTACAATGATTTTTTAAGTTTCACAAGAAACATGTTTCATGTGAAACATTTACCTAATTTTTAGTGTCTTTTATTAAAATATCCTTATTTTACAACATATTTTAGCCAAAAATGACCCCAAAAGACACTTTTTTAGTATGTCCTTTATACCCATTACTAACATAGTTATCCCCAGTTTTACATAAAACCTTTATAACTTAAAGATTTACTAAAGGACATTCTTTTGGTGCACCCGGAGGGATTCGAACCCCCAACGACAGTTCCGAAGACTGTTGTGATATCCATTTCACTACGGGTGCTAACGCTATTAATTATACAGTATTTTATTAAATTATCAAAATATCGTTATTATATAAGGCTAGAATCTGAAATTGCAATATGTTAAATATAATATATAATTAAAGGATTAAAAGTAATTTGCGGTCATATTTGGTGGTCGTTTATACATAAGTAATCAGCGGTCATGGTTTAGTGGTAGAACACGTCCTTGCCAAGGATGAGACGGGAGTTCGATTCTCCCTGGCCGCACACATTTCCAAAGTGGAAAAAGACATCAAAAACTTAATAGAGAAAATTCCCAAAGAAGTTTCACATGTAACCAAAACTTTAGAAAAAGGTGGTTTTGAGGCGTACTTAGTGGGGGGTTGTGTAAGAGATTTATTGATGGACAGGGAACCTAAAGACTGGGATGTGACAACTAATGCCAAACCGGAGCAAATTATCACTTTATTTGAAAAGACTGTATATGAAAACACTTTTGGTACAGTTATGGTTATTCAAGAAGATGTTTCACAAGAAACATTCAGGCAAATTGAGGTTACCCCTTATCGTCTTGAGGCTAAATATAGCGATTTTAGACATCCGGATGAGATAAAATTCAGCGACAAGCTGGAAGACGATCTTAAGAGACGTGATTTTACGGTGAATGCGTTGGCATTAAGTTCTAAAGGACAGCTGGTAGATCTATTCGATGGCATAAAGGACATAAAGGACAAAATGCTAAAAACAGTAGGGGGCCCAGATGATCGATTTTCCGAAGATGCGCTTCGAATGTTGCGCGCTATTCGTTTTGCTTGCCAACTTGATTTTTCTGTGTCATATGAAACTACAGAAAGTATTTTGAAAAATGCAGAATTGATAAAAAAAATTTCCGCCGAAAGAATTCACGATGAATTTGTAAAAATAATTTTATCAAAAAATCCGAGCGGAGGAATTATGTTGTTGCAGAAATTTAATTTATTAAAAAATATAATTCCGGAGCTCGAAGAGGGGATAGGTTGCGATCAATCCGGGGAACATTTTTATGATGTTTGGAACCATGCGCTTTTGGCCTGCCAGCATGCGGCAAATAAGAATTGGCCTTTAGAAATAAGGCTGGCAGCGCTTTTCCATGATATCGGCAAGCCCAGGACAAGGGGGCAAAGAGAGCCGGGTTCGAGTAAAAAGCAATACACTTTCTACGGTCATGAAGTAGTCGGAGCGCGTATGACAAAAAAAATAATGGAGCGATTAAAATTCCCAAGAAAAGAAATTGATTTAGTTGAAACACTGGTGCGCAATCATATGTTTTTTTCCGATACCGGAGTCATTACTCTTTCTGCCGTGCGTAGAATTATAAAAAAGGTTGGCGTGGAAAATATTTGGCTCTTGATGGATTTACGCGAGTGCGATCGCGTTGGTATGAAGAAAAAAGAAGCCCCGTATCGTCTGCGCAAGTATTTTGCGATGGTTGAAGAAGCGCTTCGGGATCCAATTTCTGTCGGACAGCTAAAAATTAACGGGAAATTTATGAAAAAAGAACTCGATATTGTTCCGGGGCCAAGGATGGGGTGGATTTTGCATGCACTTTTAGAAGAAGTGCTCGATGCACCGGAGAAAAATACCGTGGAACACCTCTCTGAGTTAGCGCAATCACTAAATATGCTCGGTGATGATGAACTTCGTACCCTCGGTGAACGCGGAAAAGAAAAAAAAGAAGAGCTAGAAGAACAAGAACTAGAAAAATTGCATTCCAAGCATGGAGTGAGAAAATAATCAAACTAAACTCCTTAATTTTTTTCTACGGTACAGAACGAGAAACACCAGTGCTCCATCTAGGACGATTACTAATGCTGGGTAAAGCCAAGTGGTCAAGGTCAATGACTCGAGTGCTAAAATAGCAAGAGGGTAATACAATATTCCGACCGCAAAAGCCGGAACGTTTTCTTCGGATGGCGCACGATAAGCCTTTCGAAATATTGGCACAGAGCCCAAACCGTCTGAGAGGCATACGAGAATGACCGCATACAGGGGATTGGCGGTAAGCCACCACAAATATATTCCAATCAATGCTCCAGCGAGCGCAAGCCAATCATACAAATCATACTCGACATGTTTTTGATAAAAACCTATGCTGGAAATAGTGAGGCAAGCGATTGCATTTACTCCAAGGACCCATGATCCAGTTTCACCTCCAGCTACCAAAACTGCCGCGAAGGCCACTACATTCAAAACTCCCCACACTAGCCAAGTAAAGGCATGTGGCTTGGTCCTGCCTTTGGCAATGCCGATAAAATAAAAAAGATAACTTACAATTTCTATGCCTACAGCGACATAACCCAAGATAATTTTATATTCCATTACAGAAATTCTAGCACAATTTAAGAAACTTCTTGTTGATAGCAAGTTTCGCAGTAAACTATCTCCGGCCTGTCGGGGGAGTAGCTGGTCTCAAATTCGTTTGCGCAATTTACCCCACCATGAGGATGATTTTTTAGAGTACACATACAAGACCGGTGCCAAAGCTGGCGTGGATTACGTTTTTTCATGCGGTCTTGATGTCGGCATTCGAAATCTTTGTGGGGTAAGGGAATCCCCATACGTTTGTAGAAATCCAGCTCGCCTTTGGTAATGCGAAAATTCTTTTTACAGTCTTTACATACCAAAACTTGGTTCAAAATATCTTCGGTAACCTCGGCTATAGTTTCCGGCATTTCGTTTTCCGGAATAGTTTCTTTGCTGTACGTTCCGCTGGTTTCTTTTTGCCAATTGAAACCTCGTCTCGTCGCTTCTTCTTCTGTTATTGGGAAATATTCTTGGGCCAGAGTTTCATTATGGCCATAAGGTGAAATTTTTGGAGGAAAGTAGTCACCATAGATACCATCTTTTTTTAATTGCTCCTCGATTCCTGTTTTTAATTTCAGATATTCTTCTTTGTCGTATTGTTTGTTTAAAATATAATAATTTTTCTTGTTGAGCCCAACACAGCCGAAACAACTCACACAGTTGTAGCAACTGTCGGAATAATCTGTTTCGTTGCAATACATAATAAATACTCCAACCTTACAATTTGTGCTCTGCAAAGAGCCCATGACGTTGTAGCAACGTTCCGCTTTAAAATACATATTATTTACATCATGGCAATCGGTGGGATCTTCGCCGTCGGCCACATAGGAACAGTTTTTTGAGTTGCGAACATCAAACAGATTTACACCTTCGTGGCAGTTGTACATATAGTCTCCGGTAGCATTGTTGCATTTTATGGAGGAAGCGTATTTTACTATGGCCTTGGCCCTCAGGGCATTATATTTTTCCCTAGCTTGTTCGATAGATTTATGGCTGGCAAAAATTTCAGCTTTTTTCTTCTCAAATTCTTCTTTAGTATATTGTTTATTTTCTATACAATAATTTAGGTTTCTGCCATTAACACAAAAAATACAATTTTGACAATTGCGCATATCAAACGAAAAAAGCACTTCGATACAATCCTGTAATCTCTCCGAATACATACATTTGAAACATTTTTTACAATCACTGCATTCGTAGCAAAGCTCAGATTCATATAAAAAAGCGCAATCTACGGAAGTTTTGCAGTTCTGGATTAGTCGGCCATACATACAATCCTCGTCATTTTCTGAAGCAAACAATAAATAACAATTTTTATTTTCGGCGCTGTTGTTTGTATAATCGCTGTTTATGCTATCTATCACCAAGAGGGCAATACGGGGGACTTTATTTTTCAGTTCGGCATATTGGTCTAAAAATGGCTTAGATTTATCGAAATCCATTTTATACATGGTCGGATCCCAGCCATCGCCCCACCAGCATTTATGACAGTAAACAGGGAAAGGGGTGCCACTCGGATATAATGAGACACCGTCTTTTTTACATAGATCGCAGATTCTTTTATAAAGAGTTCGCTCGTTACGAAAAGCGATACGTCTCTCGGCTCGACAATCGGGGCAGTGGTTTGGGGGAGGAACTTTTATCTGCTCGTAAAAAATCAAGTCTTCTTTTCTGACTTCAAAATTTTCTTTACAGGTTTTGCAAACTTTTTGCATGGTTACAAACTTTTGAAAAATTTATTGACGAGGGCGGTCGAGGTATGAGAAAAATTAAAGATTACGGCCAGGGTGAAGAGCCAAAGTGATAGATTTTTATTTGCGAAAGAAATCAAGATAGCCAGAAAAGCAAACAACACTGGGACGAAAATACGAATTGTGCCACGATGGATTTCCTGGTGGCTGACTTCTATGTTTTTAATATGGTCTGATTTGAAGACATATCCTCGAATCCAGAAAAGGCACAAACCTATAATCATAGTATGAAGTCCGAAAATAATTATTGCCAGTTGGTTGTCGTTGTATTTCCCGAGAAGAGAAGTGGAGAAGGGAATTAGGGTAATAAAAAGGAAAAAGATAGCGTTGATATTTACCAGGTTTCGGTCGACATTTTTCGCGTAGATTGAAACGAAGAAATGATGCGCACGCCAATAAGTGAAGAGTAGAGAAAAACTCAAGACATAAGAAAGGAAGGCCGGAAGCATCGCTTTTATGGAAATCCATAATTCTATAGAATTGGTAGGACTTAATAAAATAGGAGCCTTTATTTCAAAAACGAGAATCGTCATGACGATGGCAAATATGCCATCGGCGAGCTGTTCTAATCTTGCGGGTTTCATATCTAAAATAATAGCACGATTAGATTTCAATTAAAATAGGGCAATGGTCCGAGCCGTAATAGTCATTTAGCATTCCTACATTTTTTATTTTTGGGAGAATTTTTTGGTCGGCAAAGAAATAATCAATCCGCCAGCCGACATTTCTGTCTCGAGCGCGAGTTTTTTGGTCCCAGTAGGTGTAAACATCTTTTTTGTTTGGATTTTTTTCTCGCCAAATATCTACGAATTTATTTTTTATCACCTTGGTTATCCAGGCGCGCTCTATTGGCAAAAATCCGGTATTTTCTTCATTTTCTTTTGGTCGCGCAAGGTCTATGGGCGCGTGGGCGGTGTTTATATCTCCGCAGAAAACAACATTTTCGCCATTCTTGCGAAGTTTTATGATAAATTTTAAAAAAGCTTCATAAAATTCCAATTTATATTTTAGTCTATGTGGTCCTTGTCCACCGTTTGGGAAATAGCAATTTATGACAGTATAATTTTTTAATTTTATGCCAATCAATCTGCCTTCGTCGTCCAACTTTTTCACCCCCATACCATAAAAAACTTCTTTTGGTTTTTCTTTGCAATATATTGCCACTCCACTATAACCCCTTTTTTCTTTTGGATGTGAGAAATAAGAATAATAACCTTTTACATTTCGCACATCTTCCGGCAACTGATCCGGCTCAACTTTTGTTTCTTGCAAACACAAAATATCTGGTTTTTCGTCGAAAAGAGGAGCAAAAAATCCCTGTTTTGCCGTTGCCCGTAGTCCATTTGTGTTCCAAGAAATTATTTTCATTATTTAGTATTATACACAGAATTCGTAATTTTGGAGTCGCATAATTTTCTGCTGAAAATTTGCTCATTCTCGAGCCGTCGCTCTGCGAAAGACTCCAAAATTACGAATTCTGTGTTCAGCTTTTGTTATGGAATTTTTTATGGATATCTCGCAAGTGTTTATCCGTGACGTGAGTATAAATCTGCGTGGTGCCGATATTTGCGTGGCCGAGAATGGCTTGCACCGAACGCAAGTCGGCGCCGTTGCCGAGTAAATCTGTTGCGAACATATGGCGCATGACGTGAGGGGTCACTTTTTTAGAAATACCGGCCTTGATGGCATGTTGCTTGACGATGCGCTCTACGGACCGACGAGTCAGGGCTTTTACATCCATTTTTTCTTTTTTCTTTTTATTTCCAATTCCACTCTCGACTTGGATGAATAAAGCTTCGCTCATATCTTTTCGGGCAGCCAAATATTTCTTTACTGCATTTTTTGCATCGTCTGAAATAAAGACTACCCGAACTTTCCCTCCTTTTCCTCGAATAGAAAGTTCATCCGAATGCAAATCAATGTCTGAGGTGAGGGAACAGAGCTCTGAAACACGCAAACCGGTTGAAAAAAGAAGTTCCAAAATTGCCTTGTCTCGCAGATCTTTTAAATCAGTACCACTGGGCGAGGCCAGAAGTCTCGAGAGTTCGAGGTGGGTAATTAAATCTAAAGACCTCTCATTTACTTTTGCCAATTCGATGCGTTCCGGAGACATCGTTTTCACATCTTGTCGCGCTAAATATTTTAAAAACGCTCTGATGGCAATCAAGTAATAATTTTGTGTCTTTTTAGATAAAGTGTCACCAGTGGCGCGATTATTGCCGGTACTTTGTCTGTTGAGCCACAAACGAAACTCGCGAATAACGGAATCATTTATTTTTTCAGGGTTATCATTTTTTATAAATTTTAAAAAACGAGTGAGGTAGTGGTCGTAATTTTCGACCGTTTTCAGCGAACGACCCTTTTCTATTTCCACGTATTCCAAGAATTGAGTCTTGAGTTGTTTTAACGAAGCCATAGCTATAGCCATTTTACCAAAATATTTTGCGACATCATAACGTTTTGCGACGCGATATCTGCTTGACAACGTGTCATATATGATGCTTTAATGTTAGCGGATTGGCTTAGGGTATAACTCGCTCGTGAGAGCTAGGTACCGGGTAAGCCAGTTTTTTGTTGAGTGGGGAGAATAGAAATGAACGTGAAAATGAAGTTTTTTGCGGTGGTGAACATGATCCAGTCGAAGTCATTCTCGAACTGGACGTCTGCCTTCGAAAATTGGCAGGAAAGGATGCGCGAGCTCACCAACGGAGCCAGCAACCTCTCCTCTCGGTCCATCGAAGTGATCTGCTACATCAAGGCAGAGTTCACCAACGAGAAAGGCGGCAACGTCACCATCTCCTTGCGTCATGATGAGGTCGTGAAGTTGGCGACCGAGCTCGGTCTCATCGACACGGACGGCGAAATCGTTAAGCCGGCTCCGCGAGTGAGCAAGAGCAACGTGTTTGCGTCCTACATCGCCCACATCGAGCGGGGGTCTGGCGACACAGACATCCTCGACTGGACGGACTGACGTCGTGGTCGACACGCCGGGCGGAGCTTGCTCCGCCCGGCCCACAAGCCACATCAAAATCTTGCCCAAGGAGATTCCTTCAGCAAGTCGCGAACCGAGGTTCGCGCACAGACCTCGTTCGGAACTAGATTCCGACGGGGTCTTGTTAATTTAAGGCCAGGCTTGCATTTTTTGCCACTTTGTGCTAATATAGTCAATATGTTAGCAACCAAGAAAAAACAAGCAGTTATTAAGAAAAACCAGATTCATGACAAGGACACAGGCTCTCCGGAAGTGCAGGTAGCCGTCTTGTCTACTCAGATTGACGCGCTGGCTAAACATTTAAAGAAACACAAGAAGGATAATCATTCTCGCCGAGGTCTCATCAAGATGGTGGCTGACCGACGCACTCATTTAAAATATTTGGAACGAAAAGATAAATCTCGTTACTCTGCCTTGGTGAAGAAAATGGATTTAGCGTAATCTTTCTCTGGTGCTATAATTAAAATATGACAGTTATAAAACATAAAGAACAACGTGTTGGCGTGTTTATTGATACGCAAAACGTATATCACTCTGCTCGCAACTTATATCAGGCGCGAGTGAATTTCAGCGCGGTTTTGAAAGATGCGGTCGCGGGCAGGAAGCTCGTGCGCGCGGTGGCTTACGTGATTACCACCGAAGCCGGAGACGAGAAGAACTTTTTCGAAGCGCTGGAAAAAATGGGCATTGAGACCAAAACTAAAGATTTGCAAATTTTTGCCGGAGGCGCCAAGAAGGCGGATTGGGATGTCGGGCTCGCCGTAGATGCAATTAAAATGGCCCCTCGTCTCGACTGCGTGGTTATTGTGTCCGGAGACGGAGACTTCGTGCCACTCGTGGAATATTTACAGACTATGGGCGTGCAAGTAGAAGTCGTTTCTTTTGGTAAATCAACATCTGGTAAACTCCGCGAAGCCGTAGACGAATTCGTAGATATGTCCGAGAATCCCCGCAAGTATTTGATGGGGGCGAAATAATTTTTAATATTATGAAATATTCAGGCGACTCTACAAAAAAAATTGTGGAATATTCTTCCCTACAATTAATAAAAGATATTTTAGAATTACTCAAACCATACAAAAGGCGATTTATTTTGGCATCCTTGATTAGATTAACCGGAGATCTGGCGTATCTCTTGCCGGTTTTTGCGCTTGCCTCAATTGTTACCTTTCTTTCAAAATACAAATCAGGAGAATCGTTGAATTACATTTGGATGATGATAGCAATATGGCTACTGGCTACCATTATCAGAAATTTCAGTCAGTTTTTTTCTAAATATTTAGGATTTTATATAGCGGCAAAATTGGACGTGGATTCGACCCTTAAGGCAGTTCGTCATATGTTTCTTTTGGATATGGGGTGGCACGAACGAGAAAACTCCGGAAATAAAATAAAAAGAATACAAAACGCAGGGGACGGCTTCACTAAAATCATTAGACTTTATTTTGATAATATTATAGAAATCTGCGTAAATTTTGTCGCCATAAATATTATTATTTATAGTTTTGATCACAGGGTATTGTTTTTATTGTTAGTATTTCTGCTTACCTATTTTGTCATTTCTTTTTTCTTTATCAGGAAAGCCGGGCAAGTGCATTCCGAAGTAAATAAACAAGAAGAAGAATTAAGTGGAGTTTTATTTGAATCCATAAACAATATTAGAACGGTAAAGGTTATGTCCATGTCGGAAAATTTATACAGTATCATTGTTGGTTTTACCGATGAGCTGATGAAAAAAACCAAAATGAGGATTAAATGGTTTCAACTTCGCTGGAGTTTTTTATCTTTGTGGACTGGGGTTTTTAGAATTGGAATTATTCTGATGATAATTTACGGTATCACAAAAGGATATTATGCCCTCGGATTTCTGATTTTGTTTGATGGTTATTTTTCCAATCTTCGCTCGTCTATTGATGAATTGTCTACTTCGATTCAGGATTTTGTGACTGCAAAATACAGCATTGCCAGAATGAAGAAAATTTTGAATGAGCCGATATTGATAGATCACGACAATGGTAAAGTCTCTCTTCCGGCAGACTGGCAAAAGATTTCATTTAAAAATGTCTCTTTCACTTATGGCAAAAATAAAGCCCTAGAAGATGTCTCTTTTGAAGTTAAGCGCGGAGAAAAAATTGGCATCGTGGGGCTGTCCGGCGCCGGTAAGTCGACCCTATTTAAACTGTTACTCAAAGAAAGAGAAGAATTTACGGGAGACATTTTCTTTGACGATGTTTCTATTAAAAAAATTAAAAGCAAAGATTATTTCAAACAAGTTTCTGTGGTTTTGCAGGATACAGAAGTTTTTAATTTTTCCCTACAAGACAATATAACCATAACCAATCCATCACAAAGTGACAATAAAAAGCTATTAAAACAAGCTTTAGATGTGGCGCATATCAAAGAAGTTGCACACAAGCTTCCGCAAGGGCTCGAGACTTTAATCGGTGAAAAAGGAGTGAAACTCTCTGGCGGGGAAAGACAGCGTCTGGGTATTGCGCGCGCAATTTTTAAGAATCCTAAAATCTTATTACTGGACGAGGCTACTTCACATCTGGATATGGAGTCGGAAGAAAAAATAAAAGATTCACTACATAAATTTTTTGAAAATGTTACTGCAATAGTTATTGCGCACAGACTTACAACAATCCGAGAAATGGACAAGATTTTGGTGATTGAAGACGGGAAACTAATCGAATCTGGAAACTTCGAGGAACTTACTGTTAAACAGGGGAGGTTCTTTGAACTTTGGGAAAAACAAAAACTTTAATTCAGAATTTCCTTGTTTTTTGGCGCGGAAGTGCTAGGATACATGAATACTTTATTAGTTAATCAGGTTCGCCTTTAGATAGAGATAATGTCTCACATTTAAGAAAAATGATGTGGAACAATACTTTATTCTGAAGGGGAACTCGCCCAACAATGGGGCAGAAATATGCAAAAAAAAGAATATAGTGTAGAGATCGGCGGGAAAACCATGACCGCAATTTTTAGTGATTTAGCGGAGCAAGCGCACGGTTCGGTAATTTTAAAATATGGCGAAACGATAGTCCTCGCCACGGCTTGCATGTCGCACGATAGCCAGGCGGGCCTCGGATTTTTTAATTTAACAGTGGACTATGTGGAGAAATTTTACGCGGCGGGAAAAATTCTCGGTTCACGTTTTGTGCGTCGAGAAGGGAAGCCTTCGGAAGAAGCGATACTAGCTTGCCGAGTCATCGACCGCACCCTGCGTCCGCTCTTTGATCAATCCATGCGCCATGCGGTGCAAGTGATTGTGACAGTGCTTTCCGTAGATGAAAATGATCCGACAATTTTAGCAGTTAACGCAGCGTCGCTAGCGCTCCTCGTTTCCAATATTCCATGGAACGGTCCTGTCGGCTGTGTGCGTATCGGAAAATATGATGACGACAATATAAAGATAAATCCGGCTCAAAGCTTGCGTATAAATGACGAAACAATATATAAGTTTGACCTGACGGTTTGTGGAAAAAACGGGCATATCAACATGATCGAAGCTTCCGCTCGTCAAAGCAAAGAAGATGAATTAGAAGAAGCGCTAAAAGTAGCCAGCGCCGAAATCTCCAAGTTGGAAGATTTTCAGAATAAAATAGCCAAAGAAATAGGTAAAGAAAAACGAGTGATTGAAAAGGGGACGATTAATCCAGAGTCTGTAGCTTTATTTAAGGAAAACATTTTACCTAAAATGGCGGATGCGCTTTTCGCTGGAGCCGGGAAAGCTAAGATTGACGAATTGCATACAGCTTGGAACGCCATGGTCAAACAAAAATATCCCGAGCGAGAAGAATTTTCTCTGGAAGATAATTTATTCGACGACACCGAAAATGACATTCTGCACCAAAAAGCAATCGAAGAAAACAAAAGAGCGGATGGTAGAAAAATGGATGAGGTTCGGGATTTGTATGCGCAAGCAGGCGGACTATCCGCACAATTGCATGGTTCCGGAATATTTTATCGCGGAGGCACGCACGTGCTTTCTGTTTTGACCTTAGGCGGACCGGAAGAAAAAAATTTAGTAGACGGCTTGCAACTACGCGAAGAAAAAAGATTTATGCATCATTACAATTTCCCTCCGTACTCGAGCGGTGAAGTCGGCAGATTCGGCATGACCAATCGTCGAGAGATTGGACACGGCGCCCTTGCCGAAAAAGCTTTGGCGATGGTTCTACCGGCAGTCGCAGACTTCCCATACACGATGCGAATTGTTTCAGAATCCATGGCTTCGAACGGTTCCACTTCGCAAGCTTCCATTTGTGCATCTACTCTCGCGCTCATGGATGGCGGAGTGCCGATCCTTGCACCAGTCGCGGGCATAGCTATGGGCCTCATGCATGAGACTGACGAGAAATATAAAATTCTGACCGACATTCAGGGACCTGAAGATCATCATGGTGATATGGATTTCAAAATTGCGGGCACCAGAGACGGGGTTACCGCGATTCAGCTCGATGTGAAGGTGGAAGGTGTGCCGATAAAAATTTTAGGCGAAGCGATGAAACAAGCGAAAACAGCTCGACTTACCATTCTCGATAGCATTGAAAAAGAAATTCCAAAACCACGCGCCGCTATCTCCGCGAACGCGCCTAAAATTTTAATTATAAAAATTAATCCGGAAAAAATCGGGATGGTTATCGGCGGGGGAGGTAAAACCATCAAAGAAATCAAGGAAAAGTCCGGTGCCGAGATAACCATTGAGGACGACGGTACAGTTTACCTGACCGGCAAAGACGGTTCCGCCGAAAAAGCCAAGGAAATCGTGGAATCCATGACCCACGAGTATCAAGTCGGTGAAGTATTGAAAGGCGAAGTAGTAAAGATAGCTGACTTCGGGGCATTTGTGGCTCTAAACCCATTTACCGACGGTATGGTGCATATTTCCGAGTTGGCGCCATTCCGAGTAGAGCGAGTTTCCGATATAATAAAGGAAGGAATGATAGTGCCCGTGAAAGTTATCAACGTGGATCGCGAGAGAGGCAAAATCGGTTTATCTATCAAAGAAGCGGATAAAGATTTCTTCAAAAAACCTTAATTTCTTACCGGAAACCACTATAAGGATATCAACTTGCATTAATTGTAGGGCTTTTGTATAATATTCCTCATGTTGAATAGGTTATATTATTATTTAAACAACACTAAAATCTGCCCGAATACCAGCCACCGAACCGCCTAAAGCGGTTTTTTTAGTTAAAACTATGAAAAACAACAAAGAAAAATTATTAAAAAGGGTAAAAGAGCATGTTACTTTTGTAATTAAGAAAGTGCAAGAAAAACTGGAATCAGCTAAAACCTTAGCCAACCAGAGCTTGAAAGGTTTGGGGAAAATGACGCCGGAAAATCAGACACTTTTTATGAACCTTCGGGCTCATGCCCACAAGCGAGTGGCCGAGCTTACACATCTAGAGAGTTCTCCATATTTTATGAAATGTAAAATTGTCGATGAGTCGGGCAAAAACGCGGATTATTTTTTCGCGAAACATGAATTTTCCGAAGAGTCGATTTATTCTTGGGTGGCGCCGGTTTCAACTATTCGTTTTGAAAACCCCGGGCCGGCAACCTATAAACTTCCAAATGGTGAAACAAGGACGATAACCATTAAACAAAAAGAAACATATATGATTGTAAATGGTCAGGTTCTCTTGTTCGCGCTCGAGACCAGAGATAAAATGCGAGAGTTGATTTATCAGGAGCATTTCACCAAACAAAAGTCCGAATTTATCTTGCCGGAAATTGTGGAACAAATGGAAAAAGCGCAAGATCAAGTCATCCGCGCGAGCCACCAGGGGCCACTTGTAATCTCCGGTCCGGCTGGTTCGGGTAAAACTACACTCGCTCTGCACAGGGTGGCTTATCTGACTCAAGTGCCGGATACTGCGGAAATATACAAATCAGATTCTATTATTGTTTTTGTTCAAGACGAGGGCACTAAAAATTATTTTTCGACCTTACTTCCTAGCCTCGGAATAAATGATGTAAATATTACTACTTTCTCACAGTGGGCTTTTAAAGTTCTCGGTCTTTTGGAATATTCTCACACAGAGAGATACGGAGAAGACGAGGGGGGAAAAGATGCGTATGAATATCAAAAATTGCGCGCACTAAAAGAAGCCCCGGCCTTGGCTTGGAATAAAAATATTTTTTCCGTGTTAACTTCGCAATACACAAAATATTTTTCCAACAGTAGCCTAAAACTGTTTGAACAGCAGAAAAAAGAGAAAAAACTGGACCGCTTTGATTTAGCGATCCTGCTCAAGGCTTATTACAAGAAATATAAAAAGTTTGAGGTAAAGCGAGAATATCAAACTTTTGTAAAAGGCAAGCTTGTTCGCAAAACCGAGAAAAATCCGGCCCTTTATTCGCTTATGATTATCGACGAATTCCAAAATTATCTACCCGAGCAACTGCAAATTCTAAAAAATTGTATCAATGAAAAGACGGAGTCCGTGGTTTATGTCGGGGATATGGCGCAACAAGTAAAACTCGGCACCATCCATCAATGGGAGGATATAAACGAAATAATTCCGCCGGATAGGAACGTAAAACTAAACAAGGTTTACCGAAACACCAAAAATATTTTATCTTTTATCAAAAATCTGGGTTATGCCGTCGAACTTTCTCCGGGGCTAAAAGAAGGTCCAGTTGTGGTGGAAAAAATTACGAATACAACCACAGAAGAAATAGAACATATCAAAGAAATCATCGATAAATACTCCAAGGGAAGTGTCGGGGTTCTGGCTAAAGAGGAATCATATCTCGCAGATTTTAAAAAAGAATTTTCGGGAACGAAGAATATTCATGTTTTGACGATGCTCGAGGCGCAGGGGGTGGAATTTGATTTGGTGTGTGTCGTCGGTATAAAAGAGGTAGCGTTTAGTTCGAAGGGTATATCACCGGAACATCTCGAAGAGAGAAAACGAATTCAAAAAGATTTACTTTATGTTGCTTTAACTCGAGCGATTACCGAGCTTCATATTTTAGGGACAGAAAAATTAGGGGTTTTTAATTGAAAATAAAGCTTTAGTTCGGTATAATTAGTCTCAAATGGAACCAGATAATAAAACCCTAGGCCATAACCCCACGGGCGAGGCTTCAAATCCGATGGTTGAAACTTATGCCGAAGATATGGCGAAGGCTATCGGAAGCGATGTAAAGGGAAATATCAAGGACATAATTCACGGAGAAGAGGCCCACGAGATAGAGAAAAAAAATCTATCCCCAGAATCTAAACAAAATCAGATTTTTATGTATGTTGGGGTAGCGCTTTTGGCGCTCGGATTCAGCGTTTTAGGATTTTTCACTTTTACAGAGCAAGCGAATACTGTGCCCGTTACCCCGCAGTTCGTTCCGCTCATTTATAATGACCAAGCGTCTTCTCTTGAGATTGCCGGAATCAAAACAGAAGCCATAATAGGTGCGGTCTTAAGCAAAATTAACTCTACTGGTATCAAAAATGGTGGAGTGGAGGGCATTTACCTTACCGAAAACAAAACCATAATAGGAATGCGTAGATTTATGACGCTAATCAAGAGCAGTTTTGTCTCGGGGGACAATCCGATTTTTATTCATGACGAATTTTTGATGGGAGTAGTCAAAAACGAGGCCAACCCGGAGGCGCCGGACGGCAGCGGATTTTTTATCCTGCTTAAAATGCGAGGCACGGCGGATATTTTCGACGCTATGCGCAATTGGGAAAATAAAATGTTCTCCGATCTGCACGATTTTCTGGGTGTGACTGTCGGCAGTGACAATAATTATCTGCTGACGAAGAATTTCGAAGACGGTATCGTGGAGAATAAAAACGCCAGAATCCTATCTGACACAGACGGCAAAATAATTTTAATGTATGTTTATGCGGATGATAATTCTGTGGTTATCACTGACTCGAGAGGGGCGGTGCATGAAATAGTGCTTCTCTTGGCTTCGAGCAAGACGAAACAGTAAAAAGAAGGCTAGTTGAATATTTTTCCGGTACGGATTTTTTGAAGCATAAAAAATCCTGAAATTTTCGCGCCGTCGCGCTCAAAACCCCTACAAAATATTCAGCTGACTTTTAGACAGTAGGAAGTTCTACGTAGAATTGGGAGCCCTTGCCGGCGCCTTCGGACTCGCCCCAGACGCGCCCTTTATGTTCTTGGATCACCATTTTGACGGTAAATAAACCGTAGCCGGTCGAATCCACATTGACCCGCACGGAGTCCTTGCCCCGTCCGCCTTCTTTAAACAAATTTAATTTATCTTCTTCGGTAATGCCGAGGCCGGTGTCTTTAACCGAGAGCAATAATTTACTATTTTTTACCTCGAGCCCAATCATTATTTTTCCTGCCGGAGTGTAGTGAATAGAGTTATCCAGCAAATTGCTGACTATTTCTTTGAGCCAGAAAGCATCACCAGTGACATTGTAAGTACCTTCTTTAAAATCAGTTTCTATCTGTAATCCCTTGGCTTCCGCGGGAACCTTCTTCTCATTAATTGTTTTTTCGACGATATCTTTAAAATCAATCGTCTGCATGTTGTATTTGATGAGCCCGTTTTGCAAATTAGCGACATTTAAGACAAGGTCGACGGTCTGTATGCCACCGTTATCAAATTCGAGACCCTGCTCAGCCATCTTTTTAACTTCAGGAGTTATGGAGCCAAAGGTTCCATCCAGCAGTCCGGCAAAAATGTATTTCGTACGGGTAAACGAACCTTTAACTTTATGGGTAATCAAGTGCACCAAGCTCTCGCGTTGCTTGATAACATTTTGTAAATCAATATTAAGCTTTTCAATATATATACGTTGTTCAGATTCCTTGTGAAGGTTTTTAAATAACACATAACTTAATGCTAAAGAGAGAATTAAAGTTAATGCGGTAAGCCACTGGTCTGTTTTGTCTGCTACAAATAGAAGTTGCGAACCCATAAGAATTAAAAATCCGAAAACTAGGAAATAAGTACTAATTACTTTTATATTAAATATATCCAAACTGAAGATGGAATAAGTTATCGCAATGAGGAATATTGGGATTACAAACAAGGCATAAAGATTTAGCTCATAGTTTCCTGTAATAGAAGCTAGATATTCAGTAATACCGAAAACAGAAAGAAATAAAAACATGGAACCAAGCATTATTATGCTTGATTTCTTCTTATAGAAGCCTTCCTTCTTAAAGAAAGGGAAAAAGGAATATACAAAAGTTATTCCTAGGATTAAAAATTCCAGATATAGTTTATATGTGTCTAGAATTGAACTATTGAAAGCTTCACATGCCGGGTAATTAAAACCAGTGACAGATTGTTGTGTGATCGTTATCCACATTGGGAAAATGGTGACACCAAGAAGAGCAAACTTTCCCAACATTGGAATATCTGATTTTCTAACAAAAACTGTAGCGAAATAAAAACCCAGTACAAAAAAAACTACCTCTAAATATACAAGTAAAGACCAGGTTGAATAAATTAAATAATAATTTGTAGAAACCCAAGTAATTAAATCACCGATTAACCACAAAGAAAATACAAAAGAAAAAGCCAGAAAAGCCTTTGAGAGAACATTTGTTCTAGCTTTTAGAAAAACAAGTAAAGAAAGTAAAATAGTAAAAAAAACCGGAATAAGATGAGAATAATATATTAGGTTGTTGTCAATTGCATCTCCCAGGGCAGATAAATAGCATGCGTTGGTTATGATGTTCATTTTGATTTTTTAGTTTCTAATTTGATATAATCTCTTACCTTTGTAGTATAACTTATCCAGTGCAAATCTTCCTCTATGTCCATTGGAGGGATGGGGACAATCAGAGGTTTAAGGCCTGTAAGCTCAATGACATTTTTAATGGCGGGGAGTAAAATTTTTTTTGTGAACTCCCCTTCTTTTCCTGTGGTTATATAATTTTCAAATAAAATTCCATGACAAATATATAATAACAAATCTTTCTCATAATATTTTTCGGCTTTTCCACCAAGGATTTTTAGCCACTCAGAAGCATCAAAAAAAAATAGATCTTTTGTTTCTAATCCTTCTATGGCAAAAAGTTCCCTATGAAAATCTATTAAAGGTTGATTCCAAAAAGTAAAGATGTTTTTTAATTTTTTCCCATTATATTTATTAAAATCTAAAATAGTCATTTTTTCAAATTTATCTTCTTCATTTTTATAAACACCACTGCAAATGTGAATTTGACCTAGAGAGTGCTTGAATCCATTATTAGATGTAAATTTATCATCATAATATTCTGAAAAAACAGCCCGAAGTCCAAATTCCTTTGTTAATTTTACAAACCACTTTGTATCATGGTTTGGAGTAGCAATTTGTTTTGTGCTTACACCATATTTGTTAAGTTTTGAAAAAGGTTCTGGAATTTTGTTATTTAAAAGCTTTTCTATTTTTTTTATTAACTCTTTGTTTTTTTGTCGTTCCTCTAATATTTTTATAGCTTCAGAAAGGGGCGTGTATACAGTCTTGTGAAAAAGTTTCTTGTCAGACATAATTTTATTATAGTCCCATGGTTTACTCATATTCATTATTCTATCTCTGTAGTATTTTCTGTTTTTGCCTCTGTTTCTCCTGTTGTGGGGTAGGTGCAGCTTTCACCAGTCTCCAGATCTTCCTCGCAGACTATTTGTTTGCATTTTATTTTACCTGACTCACAAACCAATGAACAATCTTCATTTTCGCAATATTTGAAATCACCAGCATTTAGACTATATCTTTTAAAATTAGACAAGTTGTTTGCTGGACAACTTCCTTCCTCGGAACAATCACGCTGGAAGCATTCTTCTATGCTTGGGTTACAGACACCCTCTATTATAAAGTCGTAATTTTTCTCTATATATAAAAAATAAAAATTACCAACAATTGTGCCAAAAAATATAATACCAACAAAGATAGTAAAAGGGGAGAACAGCTTTTTAGGTTTTTCCGTCTCTTTTTCCATTAGCCTTTATATTATATCATAAAAATAGCACAGCACTACCAAGTATCATCAATATTATTGCTATTATTTTTTGAATTAAAATATGTCGAGAAAGATCTTCTTTTATTATGTGTGGTAGAAATTTTGTACCGAAGATAGAAAGAATTAATACGAATGCCGGTTGAAAAGTTCCAACCAAAAAAACCATAGCTACGGGGGCTAGAAGTAAAGCAAAATTACTTAGAAGATTTCCAAGAACAGACATAAATTCGCTAACTGTATTTACTAAGAAAATAATATGTCCGCCGGTCCTGTTCATATGCATGAAAGATTCTCGGTAATGGGGGATAAAAAGAAAAATTAAAAGACCAGAAATTCCCAAGCCTAAATATTCCCAGAAAGAAGATATCCAAAAATCATTTCCTACTGTTACGTATTTAAATATGACCCCCGAGATGGCTATAGCGATACTCGCAGAGAGCATATATAGCATCGGTTTGTGCTTTATTTTCTTCTTACCCTCTCTAAAATCTATTGAAATTAAAATAAGACCAAGGAAAACCACCCCAGATCCCCATAATTGTTGAGAATTTAAAGTTTCTCCGAGGAAAAAATAACCTAAAATATAACCTAAAACAGGGACAGACAAGAACCAAGGTACTACATTTGAAGTCTCTTCTATTTCTAAAGTAAATAAATATAAAATAATCCAAACAACAGTTAAAACGCCGCAGACCAAAAGCAGTAATTTATCTAAAGTAGGAATATGAAAAACGTTTGGAATAAAAATCCAAATTAAAAAAGCGATTACAATACCAATAAGACTTGAGAAAAGTACTAGTCCGCCAGAACTGCGTTCCTCTTCCTTTTTGGAAAACCTGGTAACGAGATAATTGTCGGCAACGTTTACCACTGCCCACATAAACGGCGCCGCTAGAGCTATAAAAAACCAAGTCATATCTATATTTTACCACAAAATAGCCGTTCTTGGAATTTTTTGATAGACTTGAAAATATGGATATTGAATACGAAGCTACTTTTCCTAATATAAACAAAGATGAAACTAGGGCTAAACTTAAAAAAGCAGGAGCGTTATTGATACGGCCGGAATATTTACAGAAAAGAATCCCTTTTCATCTGCCGAAAGAAAAACGTTCCGATGATGCTTGGCTTCGAGTTCGTGATGAAGGGGATAAAACCACCTTAAGTTTAAAAGTTGTAGACGGTGAAAAAATTGAAAATCAAAAGGAGATATGCCTGGAAGTTAACAATTTTGAAGATGCCGTCAAACTTTTAGAATCAATCGGCTGTGAACCAAAATCATACCAAGAAACTAAAAGAGAACTCTGGAAATTGGATGACGTAGAAATAACAATAGACGAATGGCCCTTTTTAGAACCATTTGTGGAAGTTGAAGGAAAGACAGAAAAAGAGGTAAAAGAAGTTTCAGAAAAAATAGGTTTTAATTTTATGGATGCACTCTTTTGTGAAGTGACAAAACTATATAAATTAAAATACGGAGCTGATGCACCCGATATTCGTTTGGTCAAAAAATTGGTTTTTGATATGGAAAATCCTTTTTCATAATATGGATGAATTTTTAGATAAAATTTTGGAAATACTTAAAGAGATAAACATAAAACCAGTAATATACGGCTCGTTTGGCGTTGCCAATTACCTTGGTGATTTTAAGGATTTTGAAGATATTGATATTTTAATCGAAGATGAATTTATTAATGATGAATGGATAGAATTTAAAGAACTTTTTGAGTCCAAAGGATTTAATTTAATTAACGAAAAAGAGCATGAATTTGAATTAAATGATAAAAAGGTTGGATTTGCTTCAATAAATATATTAATCAGAGATAAAATAATAAATGATTATTTGGAATTAGTGCAATATAAAAACAAAAATGCCTTCACTCTGTCGGCAGAAGATTTTTTGAGAGCATATAGATTTAGCGCAAAAGATGGATATAGAATTAACACGAGAGGGAAAAAAGACGAAAAAATCATCGAAAAACTAGAGATTTATATTGAAAAATAACTATTTTATTTTCTCAATTTTTTCCCAAAGGAGATTGATTTTACCGAAGTGGCCGTAGGCGGAAGTTTGGCTGAAGATGGGGGAGCGGAGGTTTAATTTTTCAATAATCGCGAGAGGCTTGAAATCAAAATTGGCGCGGACGATGTCGGCGAGGTTTTCACCTTTTTCATTTATAGCCTCGATCATTAAAGGATCGGCCATGCCTATGGCATAAGCCACCGATACCAATACTTCTTTACCATAACCGCTCGCCACGAGGCTTTTAGCCACAAAACGAGCCATATAGGCGCCCGAGCGGTCAACTTTTGTTGCGTCTTTACCCGAGAAGCAACCTCCTCCGTGCGGTATAAGGCCCCCATAAGTGTCTACCATAATTTTGCGTCCAGTCAGCCCAGTGTCGGCCTCGAAACCACCCTGAATGAATTGGCCAGTTGGATTTACGAGAATCTTTACCGTCTTTTTTTCTTCATCCGAAAGCAAGGGGTTAATTATTTTCTCAGTAATTTCCTTTTTGATTGTTTCTTGGTCAACTTCTGCGGAATGTTGGGTGCTGACCAGCACTGTGTTCAATTTTCCATCAGTATAGGTGACTTGGGTCTTGCCGTCAGGCATTAACCACTTTATTTCTCCTGATTTTCTTTTTTCCTCTAAACTTTTTGCGAGTTTGTGTGCAAGGACGACACCCTTCGGCAAAAATTCCGGAGTTTCATCTGTGGCGAAGCCGTACATTATGCCTTGGTCGCCAGCGCCCCCGGTGTCCACACCCATAGCAATGTCTGGAGACTGCTCCACAATGTGCGCAGAGATTTCTAGTGCATTTGTGTAGCCGATATTTTTATAAACATCGCGAGCGATTTGCACGTAATCAACTTTTCCACTCGATGTGACTTCACCACCAATGATGAGCTTGCCATGTCCGCCGAAAGTTTCCACCGCTACGCGGCTCTTCGGATCTACTTTTAAATATGCATCCAAGATAGCGTCTGAAATCTGATCGCAAACCTTGTCCGGATGACCAGAGGTAACACTCTCTACAGTGTAATTATCATTGTGTTTGTAAAACATAAAATAGGCCAAGGCCTGTTTACTTACTATATAGAAAATTTATATTCCTGACAACCCACGTATTCAATGTTTTTCGAAGCCATTTTAGCTCCGAGTCCGCAAGCCTCAATCAGTGATAAGTCTCTCGAAAGACCAAAAATGAGTCCGGCGCGATAAGCATCTCCGGCGCCGGTGGCGTCCAAAACTTTTCTCGGGCGAATAGCAGACACTTTTTTCATTTTACCCTCGGCAAAAACGAGACTGCCTTTGGCTCCGAGTGTTTCGATAATAATTTTTTTTACGAAAGCATTTCTGGGATCTTTACCCAGACATTTTTTAGCTTGCGCGTATTCATCTTCATTGATGATAAAAATATCAGAGAGGGTAATACATTTTTTTAGCTCATTTTTAGAAAATTGGTAAATTGTTTGCCCGGGATCAAAAATCACCAATGCCCCCTTGGCATGTTTTTTAAAATTCTCTATATGTTTGATCATACTTACTCCGGGGCTGGAAGAAAAAATTGCCAAATCCACCCCTTTTAGATGTTTTTTGGAAATGGTTTTGTTTAAAGAAACTTTATGGATGTTCTTGTATGCGTTCGGATGCCAGACTCTTTGCGTAGCGGAAAGTTCATAATATCGCGCGGTTTTATTTTTTTTATCTATATGTACCCGAAGATCCACACCCTCCTTTTTTAAATGTTTGCCATAGGAACCATGAAAATCATCTCCAGCCAAAGAAAAAAGCATTGGTTTGGCGCCCAGCAAGCCAAGGCCATAAGCCATATTGCCAGCCGTTCCACCGTGACGTTCTTTGTTTTGAATAGTGTCTATGACCACTGGTCCGAATACTAAAATTTTTTTCATATTACTTGGTGCCATCTCTCCATCCGGACATATATTTTTTTTGGCGCTCGGTCGGGACATCTATTTTTGACCCCAAGCTTTTTAATTTTAAGGTGGCAATCTTTTTATCCAGAACTTCTGGCAAGACATACACCGATTTTGAAAGCTTGCCTTTGTTTTTCAAAATAAATTCTATGGCCAGGGCTTGATTCGCGAAACTCATATCCATCACCGAAGCCGGATGTCCTTCGGCGCTGCCGAGGTTTACCAATCTGCCACCCGCGAGCACAAAAATCGTCTTTTCATTTTTTCCAGATTTTATTTTGTAACTTTCCACAAAATCACGCAAAGTTTTTTTGGTTTTGGTAATTTTCTTTAACGCCACGAGGTCAATCTCCACATCAAAGTGTCCCGAATTTGAAATCACACATCCGTCTTTTATATTTTTAAATGTTTCGGCGCCGACGACATTGATATTGCCGGTAACGGTGCAAATGAAGTCGGCGATTTTCCCAGCTTCCACCATCGGCATTACCCGAAAGCCATCCATTAAAGCCTCGAGAGCTTTCACGGCATCAATTTCGGTGACGACAACATTAGCGCCCATTCCGCGAGCGCGCATAGCAAGGCCTTTGCCACACCAGCCGTATCCGGCGACTACAAACACAGAACCGGCGAGCAATTTATTCGTGGCACGGATTATGCCGTCTAGGGTTGATTGTCCGGTGCCGTAACGATTATCAAAAAAATGCTTGGTCATGGATTCGTTTACCGCTACGATAGGGAATAGGAGTGCGCCCTCTTTTTCCATTGACTGTAAACGAGAAACACCGGTCGTGGTTTCCTCCGTGCCACCGATTATTTTTTTTGTATCTTTTTTTCGGAGAGTATGCAATTCCGAAACCAAATCTGCGCCGTCATCCATGGTGATATTCGGCTGCATATCTAGCACCGCGTTCAAGTGCCTGAAATATTCTTTTTTATCTTCTCCCTTTTTCGCGAAAACCGGAATGTTGAAATTTTTCACCAAAGCAGCAGCGACGTCGTCCTGGGTGGAAAGGGGATTCGAAGCGCACAGACCAACTTTGGCTCCGCCTTCCTTTAATGCAATCATTAAATTAGCCGTTTCAGCCGTCACGTGCAGACAAGCCCCAATCGTTATATTTTTAAAGGGTTTTTTCTTCTTTAATTCGCCCGCTATGCCTGAAAGCACCGGCATATCTCGCTTGGCCCATTCTATACGAGTCATTCCACGGGGAGCCAAACCGATATCCTTAATGTCGTATTTCATATTATGTATCCTAACATAAAAATTAAAGAAAAGACCTTAGCTATTGCTATGCAAAATTAAAATGCTATGATGGTGTGATGTTAGATAAGAAAAAAATCAAAGAAAAGCTGGAAATGGAAAGAGATGCCTTACTTTTACAGATGAAAGATATGGGCAAGTTGAACACGGAGACCGGCGAATGGGAAACCATACCCGAAGAGTTGGAATTCCCGGAAACGGATCAGAACGATATGGCAGACCGCTTTGAAGATTTTGAAGCGCGCAGTTCTATGATGCGAACTCTAGTGCCAAGAATGGGTAATATTTTGACCGCGCTCAAACATTTGAATCGCGAATCTTTCGGCAAGTGCGAAGTTTGTAAAAAAGATATCGAGATGGCGCGCCTGGAAGCCAACCCAGCGGCTACCACCTGCAAGAAACATTTATAGAATAATTGGGTTCTAGTTTTCGGGTCCTAGAAAAAACTATGAGCTTTGCAAAAGTATACTCATCGCAAGTCAACTTACTCGAAGGTAAAATCGTGACGATTGAGGTGGACCTGTCTCGTGGGCTACATTCTTTTTCTGTTGTTGGTCTGCCCGATAAAGCCGTGGATGAGTCCAAAGATAGAGTAAGTGGCGCTATTAAAAACTCCGGTTTTAAATCTCCCAAAGCGCAGAATCAAAAAATAATCGTATCCCTCTCGCCGGCGGACTTAAAAAAAGAAGGTCCGTTTTTTGATTTGGCTATCGCTATAGCCTACCTCAAGTCCGCCGGCGAGATTAAATTTGATTCCGAGAAGAAAATTTTCCTAGGCGAGCTCGGGCTCGACGGGACTTTGCGGAGCATTAGGGGTGCCTTACCGCTCGCGCAAGAAGCCAAGCGAAAAGGTTTCGAAGAAATATATTTGCCTAAGGAAAATGCAGTCGAGGCGGCGCTTGTCGAAGGCATTAAAATTTTTGGGGCGAATAGTTTGAGTGAAGTAATAAATCATATAGACGAGACGAAGAAACCAGCGGAAGAAAAACCTGCTAAAAAAATTACCGTTCAACCAAAAACCAAAATAAATTATAAAAAAGAAACTGCAAACGTGGATTTTTCCGATATTCGCGGGCAAGAAGGCGCTAAGCGCGGGCTCGAGATTGCGGCGGCCGGCGGGCACAATATCGCTATGTATGGCCCGCCGGGCACAGGCAAGACGATGCTCGCCAGAGCTTTTTCTCAACTTTTGCCAGATTTGGACATTGAAGAAGTATTGGAATTAACCGGTATTCATTCTGTCGCTGGTAGTACACGAGGCGAGCTGGTTTGTTTTGCGCCGTTTCGGGCCCCGCATCATACTTCATCTTATGTATCTATTATTGGAGGAGGCACATATCCGAAACCTGGGGAAGTAACGCTGGCGCATCGCGGGGTTTTATTTTTAGATGAATTTCCGGAATTTGAAAAACGAGTGATTGAATCTTTACGACAACCGCTCGAAGACAATATCGTTTCCATCTCGCGCGCTAAAGGCACCGCCGTCTTTCCTTCGAATTTTATTTTAGTCGCCGCCATGAATCCTTGTCCTTGCGGAAATGCCGGCTCTAAACAAAAAGTCTGCATCTGCAAACCGTCCGACCTCGATAGATACAAGAGGAAACTCTCCGGACCGATAATTGATCGTATCGATTTATGGGTTTCTGTCGGTAATGTGGATTACAAGAAATTGGGCGGGGAAGGGAGCGGAGAGAAAAGCGAAAAGATAAAAGAAAGGGTCACGCGAGCCAGACAAGTGCAAAAGGAAAGATTTCAAAAATTTGCAAAAAAAATCAGCACCAATAGCGAAATGAATGTGAAAGATTTGGGTACGATGGTACACCTCGGAGGAAAAGTCCGCGATCTTCTCGACGATAGCGCCGAGAGATTAAGTTTGTCTGCCCGCGCATATCATCGAGTTATAAAAATAGCTCGCACCATCGCTGACCTCGAAAATTCTGCCGAAGTCGAGGCAAATCATATCCTCGAAGCGATACAGTATAGACCGAAGGTGAATAGCTAAAATATATGAAATTAATTAATTTAAATCTTCAAGGTGGGGTTGTTTACGAACCATTAATGGAATTTATTAAAAAAATCTCACTGGATACTGACATTTTTTGTTTTCAGGAAGTATTTCATACCGCAACGGTGATAAGGCCAATTTTAGGCAATGTCCGTCCAAATCTTTTTTCAGAACTACAGAATATTCTTTCGGATTTTAATGGATATTATGCTGCCCCGCTCGAAAATGATGTTGGTGGTATGGCGATATTTATAAAAAAATCTTTTTCAATTAACAAAACGGACAACCTGGTAATTTTCTCGGAAATGAATACTACAGAAGATGAAAACGATGAAAGTTATTTTTCCATGGGTAGAAATTTGCAGGTTTTAGAATTTAACCACTTAGGTAATATATACACTATTTTTAATTTCCACGGCATGTGGATCGCCAAAGGTAAACTTGATACCCCAAAGCGCATTTTGCAATCCGAGAAGGTAAAAGAAATTTTAGATAAAACTAAAAGCGCAAAAATTTTATGTACCGATCTGAATGTGACCCCTAACACTAAAAGTTTAGCCATTTTGGCAGAAGGCAATAAAGATTTGATTAAAGAATACAAAGTAGAGTCTACTAGAAGCCTTCTCAAAAATAGACCTGAAGTTGTCGATTATATAATAGTTTCTCTAGAAATCGAGGTGAAAAATTTTAAAGTATTGCAAGAGGAAGTTTCAGATCACCTGCCTTTGTTTTTAGAATTTAACTAATAGGCCGAAGGTGAATAGCTAGTTTATTATTTTGAGTTGATTACTTAAAATTTTTTACCATCCCATACCACAACCACTACCACCTATTAAAGTTACCCACGAGCACCATTTATGCCATATCACTAAATCTACCAAGATCGTTAAAAAAAATAAAACAACCGAATTCATTAATATTTTTTGTGCTGTACTTAAATTAATATTTTTTATTTTTTTATTCACCATAAACATTGTTACTAATACCAATGGCAAAACCCAGAAGGTTTTTATACTAGCAAGTCCTAAGGTATTCCAGATCCCAAAAGGAACAAAAAGTCCAATGAACAAAAAAATAGAGTTTATAGAATTGACACCAAGAAAATCTTGAAAAAAACCTGGCCCTAACACATAAATAATTGTTGACAAAATCCAAATTCCCCAAATACTAGTAAAAAATTTTTTCATTCCCGTATTATAACACTATTTTTAAAGACAAAAGTTATCCACAAGCCGGTTATTGACAAGTGAACGCTCGTTCACTTATACTATATATATGACCAAGTCGCGGGTCAGATTAGTAAAAATAATAAGTAATTTTATGTCGCAATCACAATATCTAAAAATGCTAGAGCGGGAGATCCAGAGAATTAATAAAAAGATTGATCTAAAAATTCTCCAAGGGTTGAATTATTCGAAAGAGGCGAGGGAACATAAACTTCTCTTGAAGAAAGTTCGCTATCATACCCGCCAAAGTTTTAGCCAAAAAATAATTTATCTATTCTTTCGCAAGAATATCTATGCGTAATATTTACCAAAATAAGATCGAAACTTTTTACAATGAGAATAAGAGGATGCCTTCATATTCGGAAATGGCGAAACTTTTTGGTTTCAAATCCAAAAATGCGGTTTTTCGAGTGGTAGAGAAATTAATGGAAGCTGGAACAGTGGCGAAAGATCACCTCGGTAGATTAATTCCTTCGGAAAGCTTTGGCGAAGTGCCCATGCTTGGATTTGTGACGGCCGGATTTCCGGCTACAGTGGAGGAAGAACTTGCAGACACCGTGAACCTGGATGATATGCTTATAAAAAATAAACCACTGACCTATATGCTCGAGGTAGACGGGGATTCTATGATAGACGCGCACATAGAGAAAGGGGATATGGTGCTAGTAGAAAAAACTAATAACGCCAAAGATGGACAGATAGTCATTGCCGAAGTGGACGGCGAGTTCACGATGAAGTATTTTAGAAAAGATGGAGTTAAAATCTGGCTTGAGCCGGCAAATAAGAATTATAAGCCGATTTATCCAGAACACTCTTTAAATATAAATGCAGTCTTGAAAGCGGTGATAAGAAAATACTAATTTTGACATTAGTTTTGTTTTAATATAACTTTCTAAACAGGAGGTGTTCGTATGAGTTCAGCAACAAGTGGCCGAGTAAAGGCGATTTTCCTTTGTTCTGACAAGGGACTGCCGATGCAAAAGGTGGGCCAGGCGCGTGCAGTGCAAGGAAGAGGACTGGCAGGGGATCGCTACGCATCCAACAAAGGTGCGTGGTCTCAGGCTCGGCCGACGATTCGCCATGTTTCCCTCATCGCGAGCGAAGCGATCAAGGAGGGAAATAGTTTCATCGACGTGCCGTTCTCCTGGGCAGAGACCCGGCGTAACGTCGTGACGGAAGGAGTCGACCTTAATGCTCTCGTTGGGCAGGAGTTCATGATCGGCGTCGTGCACATGCGCGGCATCGAATTGTGCACACCCTGCGATCGTCCTTCAAAACTCTCTGGGAAGAAGGGGTTCGCTCACGCATTCGGGGGGAGGGGTGGAATTCGAGCGGAGATTCTCACCAACGGAATCATCTTCGTTCTCGATCCGATTCTCATTCCCTAAACCATCAACAGGTCCGCTCTACCTAGCTTTAGCTGAAAGAGTGTAGTCTAAGAATTCTATTCTTACTGATGAATCTTAAAAGATGAAACTACTAGAATACAAAAAATCCCCTTAACGGGGATTTTTTGATTAATCTCGAGATTAATATTACGCAACCATGTCCTTCAAACCTTTTGCAGGTCGGAATTTTGGTACTTTCTTTGCAGCTACTTTAACTTGCTCTCCAGTCTTTGGATTGCGAGCCATTCTAGCAGCGCGAGCTTTTACGGAGAAGATTCCGAAGCCGGCAATTGATACTTCACCTCCCTTTTTCAAGGTTCCGGCGATAGCGTCAAACAATCCGTCAACGATTTCTTCAGCTTGTACTTTTGTTCCACCAAGCTTTCCATGTACCCAGTCAGCCAATGCTTGTTTATTCATAGTTAATTTAAGTTATTTTTATAATCTGTTCGACCTTGCCCGCCTTTTTAGGGCGATTTAACCCTTATAATTAATACCCCTTTATTATATAGCAAGGGTATTTTAAGGCAAGGGCGCCATAATTTCTACAAATATGGTATATTTATCGCATATGGAAACTAGAAGTTGCCAGAAATGTGAGAAAAACTTCAATATTGAACCAGAGGATTTTAAATTTTATGAAAAAATGGGAGTATTGGCCCCAACCTGGTGTCCGGATTGTCGTTTACAGAGACGACTTAGTTTTCGGAACGAGAGAACTCTCTATAAAAGACCCTGTGAACTTTGCGGGATAGATACTATTTCGAGATTTGATCCAATTAGGGGGATAGTAAATTATTGCGGAGAATGTTGGTGGAGTGATAAGTGGGACCCGACCACATATGGGCAAGATTATGATTTTTCCAGACCATTTTTTGAACAAATGGGAGAACTTATAAAAAAAGTTCCCCAACAAAATCTTATCGTAATGTATAAAACTCTAACTAATAGCAATTTTACCAATATGAATCATTATTTGAAAAATTGTTATTATATTTTCAACTCTGACTATAACGAGAAATGTATGTATGGCGAAGAAATGGAACACTGTACAGATTGCGTGGATGTGACTATGGCCGAAAGTACTCAGCTTGCCTACGAAAGTTTTAATTGTAACAAATGTTACGAAATTTATTATTCAGTTGATTGTGAGAGTTCTCACGATGTCTGGTTTTCCAAGAACTTGATGGGATGTTCTAATTGTTTTGGCTGTATAAATCTTCGTGGGCAACAGTATTGTATTTTTAATGAGAAATATACCAGAGAAGATTATCTAAAAAAACTCGAAGAATTTAACCTAAATTCCAATTCCTCGGTTCAAGAAATAAAAGAAAAGGCCCAAAAATTCTGGCTTAAATTTCCAAATAAATACATGCACGGAATCCAGAATTTAGATTCAACTGGCGACTATGTTTTCAATTCTAAATATGTAAAAAATTCTTTTATTACCACCGGCGGAGAGTATTGTAAATATTGTATGTGGCTGATTGTTAAAAATAATAAGGAATGCTATGACTTTACCCAATTTGGAGAAAACACCGAAAGAGTCTACGAGTCTCTATGTTCCGGGAAAAATATTAATGATATCATAGGGTGCATTAATGCCCTGGAGGCGAGGGAATTGCGATATAGCATATATTCCTACAACAATAACAGTAATTTATTTGGCTGTATTAGTCTTAAAAACCATAGTTATTGCATTTTAAACAAGCAATATTCTAAAGAAGAATATGAAGAAATGTTGCCGAAAATTATTAAACATATGAACGATATGCCGTATGTCGACAAAAAAGGACGTAAATATGTTTACGGAGATTTTTTCCCGACTGAGATTGCCCAATTTAACTACAACGAAACATCGGCACAAGAATTTTTCCCGCTAACACAGGAAGAAGCTATAAATCAAGGGTTTTCCTGGAAAGAACCCAAAGAAAGAAATTACAAAATTAGTATTGTTTCAAAAAACATACCGGATGATATTAAATTTGTATCAGAAAACATTGTTCAAGAAATTCTTGGTTGTGAGCATGAAGGTAACTGTAAAGAGCAGTGTACTATTGCTTTTCGTATTACGGAACCCGAATTCCAATTTTACAAAGCTCATAAATTGCCACTTCCGCATTTATGCCCGAACTGTCGGCATTACCAAAGAGTTTTAAATAGAAATCCTAACAAATTTTGGCGTAGAAAATGCATGAAAGAAGGATGTTCGAATGAATTTGAAACTGCTTATGCACCCGATAGGCCAGAAATAGTCTATTGTGAAAAGTGTTATAACCAAGAGGTTTACTAGATTTTATCTCGCGTATTCGATAATTCTTGTCTCACGGATCATAGTGACCTTGATTTCACCCGGATATTTGAGTTCTTGTTCTATTTTTAGAGCAATATCGCGAGCCATGAGCTTGGCTTCAGCATCGGAAACTTTTTCAGGGGTGACAAAGATACGGATTTCACGTCCAGCCTGGAGCGCGTAAGATTTTTCCACCCCCCCAAAAGCGTTTACCAGGGCTTCGAGTTCCTGCAAGCGCTTCAAGTAATTTTCTACCGAGTCGCGTCGAGCACCGGGGCGTCCGCCGGAAATGGCGTCTGCAGTTTGGACTATAATTGATTCGATAGTTTCATATGGGTATTCCTCGTGGTGGCTTTTCATCGCGGTGACGATGCGTTCATCCGCGCCAAATTTCTGTAAGATACGCATACCTATTTCCACGTGGGTGCCTTGGACTTCATGGTCGAGAGCTTTACCGATATCGTGCACCAAGGCTCCGGCTTTAGCTATCGCTACATCTGCGCCGAGTTCTTCGGCAATCATACCGGCGATGTGTGCCATTTCAGTAGAGTGTTGGAGCACGTTTTGTCCGTAACTGGTGCGGAAATACAAACGTCCAATGATGGAGACAATGCGGGGGTCAAAATTAAATATTCCGCATTCGTATACTGCCTGTTCTCCTTTTTCTTTGATGATTTTATTAATTTCTTCTTTGGCTTTTTCCACCAATTCTTCAATTTTGGCTGGTTGAATGCGTCCGTCGAGGATTAAATTCTCAAGCGCCAAGCGGGCGACTTGTCTGCGGATTGGATCAAAACAGGAGATTACGATGGAGCCTGGTGTATCGTCCACAATTATTTCTACTCCGGCAGCGCGTTCAAAGGCGCGGATATTTCGTCCTTCTTTTCCGATAATTTTACCCTTGATTTCGTTGTTTGGGATGGAAACTACCGTGGTCATGAGCTCCGACGCGGTACTGGAAGCCAAACGCTGGATAGAAGTCGCCAAAATATCTTTGGCTCGGCGATCCAACTTTTCTTCGTTGTTGTTTTCCAGTTTTTGGATACGAACTACAAGGTCTTCCTCGTATTTTTTCTCGACATCTTTCAAAAGTTCTTCTTTGGCTTCAACCTCTGTCAATTTTGCCACTCGCTCAAGTTCGGCTATCTTCTCCGCTTCTACCTTCGAAACTTTTTCCTGGATTTTTTTGATTTCCTCTACCTTAACCTTGATGCCCTCCACTTCTTTATCTACTTCTACCTGGCGCGCGTCCAAAAACTCATCTTTTTTAATGAGTCTTTTTTCCGTTTCCCTGAATTCTTGTTCTTTTTTTTTCTCTTCTTCTTTTAAATTAGCTAAAGTTTCCTCCGACTTCTTCTTGGCCTCATCTGTTATCTTTTGCGCTTCTTCTTTAGCGCCGACCATCATTTGCTTGATGTCTATTTCTATAGAACGTCTCTTCCCCAGGGCTATCATCAGGCGCAGATAGTACCCGATAACCACGCCCAAAAGGAGTACTCCGACTCCGATTGCAATTATTATTGTTAAGCTCATAAGCTTGAGGCAAGCTTACAAGAACAAGCCACTATATTTTCATTTTTTCTATCTTAAAACGAAAGATTTGAAAATTTACCTTTAGACACTTCATAATATATGGTATATTCCTGTGAACCCGCTTAAATTAAGTAAAATAAATTTCTAAAATTCAACATAAAAAGTATAACAGAAACAAGAAAATATGTCCAGTTTTGGAAAAAAGATGCCTGCCCGTCCTCTGGCGGGTCTAGTTTTCTGATTTTGGGCCAGGTGTTTTGGACTTAGTGACTATTTCGTCCACGATACCGTACTTTTTGGCTTCATCCGCGTCCATAAAGAAGTCGCGTTCCACATCTTTTTCGATTTGGGCTAGCGATTTGCCGGTATTTTTTGCCAAAAGTTTATTTAAATTGTCGCGGGTTTTTAAAATATGTTTTGCGGTGATGGCAATATCCGTAGCTTGTCCCTCCACACCACCTAAAGGTTGATGAATCATTATTTCTGCATTTGGTAAAATAAAACGTTTACCTTTTTTGCCGGAAGACATGATGATGGCGGCACCGGAAGCGGCTAGACCCACACAAAAAGTGGAAATATCCGGGCGCACGTGGTTCATAGTGTCTACGATAGCCATAGTGGAGGTGACTGAGCCACCGGGGGAGTTGATATATAGATAAATATCCTTTTTAGCGTCCTCGGATTCAAGAAAAAGGAGTTGGGCAATGACGATATTCGCAGTGTTGTCGTCAATCGGACCGGCTAAAAATACGATGCGCTCCCGTAAAAGTCGGGAATATATGTCATAAGCACGTTCTCCAAATTGTGATTTTTCTATAACGGTTGGTATTAACATGATTTTATCTTATATCTTTTTTGGTAATTTTTCAAGTTCCTCAAAAATACAAAAGTTATCCACTTGCGCGCTATTTTCAAAGTGGTACCATCATACCTAATGTGTCAATCGAATAAAAAAACAAACACTCCACTAACTCCACAAAATTACGTTTCTCCCTTCCATATTTATATTAGTCAACAGCCCCTGTCGAGGGGTTATTTTTTTGTCCATTAATAATTTTAAAATAAAATGACAAACAACTACATAGGAGAAAAAGATATTATAACTTTTAGTGAGGTAGCGAATAAAATGCGTGAGTTTTGTTTGAAAAAAGGTTTTATAGAAGTGCATACGCAGGACCGATTGAGTATTTTAGCCGCCTGTGAAGACCCGACGACTGTCGCTACTTATAATTATGCCGGAGAAGTCTGGCCACTACCGCAGACCGGGCAAATGTGGTTGGAATATGAGCTTTTAACCAGGCCGGAGCTTCCCGGGGTTTTTTGCATGAGTACGAGCTTTCGAAATGAAAAAAATCCAATTCCCGGGCGGCATCGGATTGTCTTTCCCATGTTCGAGTTTGAACTCAAGGGCAGTATTGCCGACTTGGAAAAATTCGAAACCGAACTACTCCAATATATGGGTTTCGGCGGGGAAGAGAAACATCTCCATAAAAAATATGATGAATTAAAGAATTATTACGGTGTAGCTGAGCTAAAAACAGAGCATGAAAATAAAATGCTGAAGGATTTCGGTCCAGTAGTTTTCTGTAAAGAATTTCCGTCTTTCACTTCACCTTTTTGGAATATGAAAAGAAAAAACAAAGATTATGCCAACAAAATAGACGTCATTATGTACGGCAACGAAACTATCGGCTCGGCGGAGCGCAGTACCAACCCGGAAGAAATGAGGCAGGAATTTTATTCTATCAGCGAAGGGAAATATTCCGGGCTGCTCTTTGATCTTTTCGGAAAAGAAAGAGTAGAAAAAGAATTGGAGCAATTTTTGGCGCTTCCGTTTTTCCCACGAGTCGGCGGGGGCATCGGCATGACCAGAATGATTAGCGCTTTTAAGCAAATGACCGGAGCTTTAGCTTAAAATTTACTGAGTCTCCAAAAACTGAAAGATTTTTTCGTTAGTTAAAACTTGTTCGGCATGCATGCGAGCGCGGTCGGGGTCGGCATCCTTATATTGTTCCAATATAGCGAGCACCTCCTTGGCCACTTGTTCTTCGTCAGCGAGAATTTTTTCCACTTTTGAAATCTCATTTAAAATAAGAGCGAGCTTGGCTTTTTTCTCGGCATCTCCCCTGAATTCTTTTCTCAGATCTTCAGCTGTTTTATTTAAATGTTTTAAATAGTCTTCAAACTTGAGTCCCATCTGGGTAATGTCGGACTCCATACGATATAGAATTTTGTCGAGCTCAATCTCCACCAGAAGTTCCGGCAGATCCATCTCGCTTTTATCGACAATTTCTTCGATCATTTTCAGCCTAGTTTTTTCTTTCTGCTGGTTTTGTTTTTCCAGCTTGATATTTTCTTTTAATTTTTCTTTAAAATCAGCTACATCCTTAAAGGGTCCTAGGGCACGCACGAATTCATCATCAAAGACAGGTAGTTCTTCTTCTTTAGGTTCTTCATGTTTATGTTCTTCTCCTTCTTTGTGCTCATGGGCCATTTCCGACATGTGTTTTTTCTGCGCTCGGGACTTGCGAATATCCATAATGGTATTTTCCACATCCTCTTCCGACACCGTAATGTTTTTTTCCGCATCGGTAATTCCGGAAGTTGTTTTCTTCGCAATTTTTTTGTAGTCGGGGAGTTTAATTATCGGCAGGACGGCAGTTTTTATCTTAAAACCAAGGGGATTTTTACGCGCTAGCTTGGTAATAGCAATTTCCGGTCGGCTGATGGCGTCGATTTTATTTTCTTCCAGAATTTTTGGGTAATAATCGTTTAACGCCAAGCCCGCCATTTCTTCCAAAATGTTAATTTCTGGAATTTTAGACAGAATTACACTTTCCGGGACTTTACCTTTTCGGAATCCAGCCACTTCTAAATTCTCACCAAGTTTCTTTAATGATTTCGCGAAATAACCTTCAAAGATATCAGCTGGGAGCTCTCCTTCAATTTCTATTTCACTTTTCGGGAGTTTCTTGACGGATACTTGCATGCTAATTTACAGAATTTACATCAGCACTGACATCGGTATCTGTGGTTTGTAGATCTGTATCCAAGGAGTCCAAAACTGTAGCGTCTTGGTTGGTGATAGGTTCAAAGCCAACTGCCGGATTTATTGGTGCCGGAGTAGTATTGTTACTTGACATCCAAATAAAAATGCCGCCCAACACCAAGATAACTACAATAACTACTAATCCAATGAATGCACCGTTTGATTTTTTGTCTGGTTCCATAATTTTTTTTATTAACTAATAATTTTATTGGTTATTTGTTTCCGGTTCCGTAGTACTTCTTTCCGCATCTCTTTTGATTTTTACATTTTCCTTTAGAGATTTTACCGCATCACCCAGGGACTGCCTGGTCGCTTTTATCAGATTTTGTATGTCTGTTGCGAGAGTCTTTAAGGTTGTTTTTTCTTCTGCAGTTAGAGCGTTTGTGGATTTGGCCATTAAATCGCTAGCTGTTGTTATTTTAGTGTTTATTGTTTCTAAATTTGTTTCGGCTACGACTACGAAGGCTTTGGCTGCCACAGTATCTACTCCTTTTGCGCCCAAATTAGTAATTTGGGTACCGACTCTTTCTTTTAAAGCAGTTAAGTGCTTTACTGCTTCGTCAAACCTTGTCAAAACTTTTTCACGACTGGCGATTCGGATTTCTTTTATTTTTGCTTTGGCTTTATCTTTTTCATTTTTTAATCCTTCACGCAAAGCTTTCATTTTTTCTCTAGCTTCTTCTCGGAGAGTTTCTATTTTATTTTTTGCCTCTTCTCTCCTTGTTTCCATCTCTTTTCTTAATGTTCCACCGGGAGTAGAAGCAGAATCATCATCATTTTTTTCACTGTCATCTTTTACGAGAGTGCTATTGCTATCGTCATTTTTATCATTACTTCCCGTATTGTCTTCTGCTAGGACTACGGTGGTGCCGATAAAAAACGCCAGAGCTAAAACGGTCAACAAACCTAGATATTTTTTCATAAGTATTTTTTAAGATATTAAATTAATAATGCAACCTAGTTTGATTATATCAAAAAAGCCACTAAAAGCAACGCTACTATATTGAGGATTTTTATCATTGGATTGATGGCAGGACCGGCCGTATCTTTGTATGGGTCACCTACAGTGTCACCGGTAACTGCAGCTTTATGCGCGTCACTTCCTTTCCCCCCATGATTACCCCCCTCGATATATTTCTTGGCATTGTCCCAGGCGCCCCCACCGGAAGTCATAGAAATAGCCACAAAAAGACCGGTAACTATAGAGCCGACAAGCAATCCTCCCAAAACCACAAAACCCTTTTCTTTCCCAAAGAGCACAATTACCAAGATTGGAGCAAGAACGGGAATTAAAGCCGGTAAGATCATCTGCTTGATAGCTGCGCCGGTAATAATCGAAACTGCTTTTGCGTAATCGGGCCTCGCAGTACCTTCCATGATGCCTTTTATTTCTCTAAATTGTCGGCGGATTTCTTCAACCACCTTACCGGCAGTTTTGCCTACAGCTTCCATACAAAGCGCGCCGAAATAATATGGCAAGAGACCCCCGATGAAGAGACCGATGATAACATATGGATTACTTAAATCAAAAGTTATACTTTTTCCAGCCTTGGCAATTTCTTCCGTGTACGATGCAAACAAAACCAACGCGGCTAATCCAGCTGAGCCGATAGCGTAACCTTTGGTGACAGCTTTGGTTGTATTTCCGACAGCGTCGAGAGGGTCTGTGACGTCGCGGACTTCCTTTGGTAATTCTGCCATTTCGGCAATACCTCCGGCGTTGTCGGTGATAGGACCGTAAGCGTCTATCGCCACAATAATTCCCGTCATAGAAAGCATAGACATAGCGGCGACGGCGATACCATAAAGTCCACCATAGGTATAACTAATTAAAATTCCGAGCACGATAGTGAACAGGGGTAGGGCAGTAGATTTCATTGAAATAGCCAAACCTTGAATCACGTTTGTGCCGTGGCCTGAAACCGAAGCTTCCGCGATTGATTTTACCGGAGCGTATTTTGTAGAAGTGAAATATTCTGTGATGACAACCAATGCTCCAGTGACAACCAGTCCTACCAGAGAACAAATAAATAAATCCATAACCGAATATACGCCGTTATCAGCCATTAACATTTTTGTAACAGGATAAAAAGCGGCGGCGGCGATAACCCCAGAAGCAATGAGCCCTTTATAGAGTGCTCCCATTATGTTCTTTGATTTCCCTAAACGGACAAACCAAGTTCCAATTATAGACGCAAATATTGCCATACCGCCGATAACAAGCGGATAAATAATGGCATTTTCAAAACCGACAAATAAAAGGGAACCGAGAAGCATAGTAGCAACAGAAGTGACAGCATACGTTTCAAAAAGATCCGCAGCCATACCTGCGCAGTCTCCGACATTATCTCCGACATTATCCGCAATCACTCCCGGGTTACGAGGATCATCTTCGGGAATGCCAGCTTCAAGTTTGCCGACAAGGTCAGCGCCGACGTCTGCGGCTTTAGTGAAAATTCCTCCACCGAGTCTGGCAAAAACAGAAATAAGGGAAGCACCAAAACCCAGACCCACAAGGGCAGTAATATCTTTGGTAATTGTGTAAAAAACAGTGACTCCAAGCAGGGCTAGCCCTACCACCAAAAGTCCGGTGACTGTGCCACCCCGAAAGGCGAGAGCAAGAGCACTACCGATACCTTGTTTGGCTGCTTCCGTGGTTCGGACGTTGGCGCGAACCGATACATTCATTCCGATATATCCGGCAAATGCAGAGAAAACTGCCCCAACTAAAAATCCGAAAGCCATGGTCCATCCTAGCTTGGGTACTAGGCCAATCAAGAAGAAAAGTACTACGGCGATCATGCCAATGGTTTTATATTGTTTGTTGAGATAAGCGCTGGCACCTTCCTGAATCGCTTTGGCGATTTCCTGCATGCGCGCATTTCCGGGGCTCTTTTTTAAAATTGATTTAGCGAGAAACAAACCATACACAATAGCCACTACCGAGCTTACAATTGCAAACAATAAAAATTGATTCATATTGCTATATTATTTTATTAATAATTTTTTACTCTTCTTTTACTTCAACTGCTTCACCATCCGTGGAGGCTACTTGCTTGCCATCTCCCTTGATATCTATTCTCCACCCCGTAAGTTTAGCCGCCAGGCGTACATTTTGTCCACCTTTACCGATGGCGAGTGAGAGCTGATCATCAGCGACTTCTACTGTCGCCTTATGCTCTTTTTCATCTATATCTATGGAAATAACTTTAGCAGGAGAAAGGGAATTGGAAACAAATTGTTTCGGTTCTTCGCTCCAAGGAATAATATCTATTTTTTCTCCGGAGAGTTCCTGGGTTATGGTGTTTACCCTCGTACCTTTTTGTCCGACACAAGACCCGACAGCATCAATGTGTTCATCATTTGAATGTACCGCAATTTTGCTCCTGGCACCGGCTTCGCGCGCGACAGATTTTATTTCCACTACACCGGATTCTATTTCCGGAGCCTCCATGGCGAAAAGTTTCTCTATAAACTTCGGATGAGTGCGGGAAAGGCGCAGGTTAATGCCACGCGGAGTGTCCTCTACACTGTATAGATAAGCGCGAACTCGGCGGCCACGTTCCCAATATTCCCCCGGGATTTGTTCTTCAGTCGGCAAAATACCCGTCGCTCGATTGAAATCGACATAGACATTACCTCGTTCTACTTTTTGGACTACACCGGAAATTATTTCTCCTTCTTTAGTGCCATATTCATCGATAATAGAAGTGCGTTCCGCTTCACGTATTTTTTGAATGATGACCTGCTTTGCGGTTTGGGCGGCGATGCGTCCATAATCATCCTTGGCTTCGAGTGGAAAGATGATTTCATCATTCAGTTCTACTCCTTTTTTAATTTTCTTCGCGTCTTCGAGGAGCATGTGGTGTTCACTGTTGAAATGCACACGTTCATCACCCTCGTCTTTTACGGAATATTCAGCATGTTCTCCCTGATGTTTTTTATCTTCATCAATAATGGCGATACTTTCATCCACCACGATTTTAACTTGGAAAAAATCCGTCTTGCCTGTATCCAAGTCAAACTTGGCACGGATAATTTGCCCCTTCTTGCCGTAATCTTTTTTATAGGCGGCGGCCATAGCTTGTTCGATGGCTTCCAATATCTTTGCTTTCGGAATTTTCCTCTCTTCCTCCAACTGCTCCAACGCTGATTTGAATGTTTTTAGATCTAACATATCGTTATTTTTATTAATTTTTATTAAAAAAAGCCCCGTTGTTACAGGACTCCTACTAGAGAAATATACCACAATACATACAATAGTGCAAATGTGTGGATAAACGTATGCTTGTTTTGGATTTTATAGTATAATTATCGCTATGAAGAATAAATCTTTTAAAACTATTGTTTTTGTGTCTTTGATTTTAATAATAAGTTCTATTTTATTTACTGGTCCACAAAAAACTAAAGCCCTTTTTAATAATAGCAATTTTTCTTGTATGGTGAATGCGATAAGTAATAATGGTAATACTGTAACTATTACTTGGAGTATGGATTATATGGGAGCAAGGACTATAGGCGAAGATATTCCTCTTTCTGGGACTGTTACATTGGATAGTTTGGGTGTAATCAGCAACGAAAGTGGATTGAACAATATAGGTGCTACGGTATCTGTGCCCAACTTATCTCTTGGAACTCATGCACTTGAGTTAATGGGTGATTGTTCAGACTCCACTTCTTTTACTCTTTATGATGTTACTTCTAGTGCTGGCACAGGAGGTACAATTTCTCCAACAAGTACAACAACAGTTTTGGGGCCAGGGGGTAATGCATCCTTTACCATTACTCCAAGTGCTAATTATTCAATAGGTTCAGTTGGGGGCACTTGTCCAGTAGGTTCATTTTATAGCGCCAATCTGTATTTTACGGGTACAATTACAAGTAATTGTACCGTGATTGCAAACTTTGTTCCCAATACTTTTGATCTAACTGTTACAAAAGCAGGCAACGGTTCGGGGACAGTTTATTCCAACATTGCGGGAATTGACTGCGGATTTAGCGCTGATTGTTTTCAAACATATAATGCAGGTACATCAGTTATATTAACAGCTACCCCATTTTCTGATTCAATATTTTCAGGTTGGTCAGGAGGGGGTTGTAGTGGTACAGGAACTTGTGCAGTTACTATGGACGCGAATAAAACAATTACAGCAACATTTACATTATTACCAACTTACACCGTTAGTACTAGCGCAAGTTCTGGAGGAACAATCTCTCCTACTTCAAGGCCCGGAATTATTACTGGTTCCAACACAACTTTTACCATTACCCCAAACTCTGAATGGTTTTATACATACTCAGCTTCAGCTTCAGGTTGTGGAGGTAGTCCAACTGCTAATCAAACTTCTTCTTATACATATACTACAGGACCGATTACTGGAAATTGTACTGTTTCAGTAACATTTTATCCTCCAGCTCCGACGGGTCTTACGGTAACACCAGATTCTTGTGGGACAGGAGCACTTAATATTTCTTGGGATGGAGTGACCGGTGCTACGAGTTACAAGCTATATCACAGATATCAAAATAATTTTACTTGGGCTTGGTCAGAAGTCTATAGTGGCTCTGGTACGAGTTTTAGACATACCGGACTTACGTCAGGGGCGACCGAGACATACCAAGTTGTTGCACTTAATGGTGCCAATCAGTCTGCTTCTTCAGCTTCAGATTCAGGAACTGTTCCTGGAGCATGCGTGTGTAGTGCTCCATTGACTCAAAATGTACAAGTTGCCTGTGATCCAAATCAATATGGAATTGCTGCTAGTTCTGGGTCTGTAACTAGAAGCCAAGTTAAGAGTGCATATCCTGGTTGTACTTTTCCGAGTCCTGTTACCGTCAACAATTCCACATATGTGAGTGATAACTGTGTGTATCCTTCTATTTCCGGCACGCTTACTCCAGCTAGCACGTCCTGTATAATTCCTGCGGGAGCAAGTACTTGTAATGTGACTTTCTCTTGGCAAGCTGACAATGTTGATTATGGAGGTATTTCTGTTTCTCCCAATGCATCATCTGGATCTTCATCCGGGGTATCAGGAACTAACTCAACTTTCGTAGTTCCTAAAACAGGACAGACATTTCAATTATTAAGAAGTGTTATCGTGTCACCGCAACCGCCTGCTGATGTTCTTGATACTTCAACTGCCACTGCAAGTTGTAGTACATCACCGATTGTAACCACTTGGAATGGTTCTATTTGTGCCGCGCCTACTTATACTGTTACTATAACTAAGGATAAATCAAGTTCAGGAACTATTACTTCAAGTCCTGCCGGAATTAATTGTGGAGCAACTTGTAGTGCTTCTTTTAGCGGTGGAACCACACCAACTTTAACGATTAGTGATATCTCACCGAATGTTTTAAAATCAGCTACTGGTTGCGGAGCAAACCCTAATTCTAGTCCTTATTTTATTTCACCCGGAGTTGCAGGATACCTTACAGGCTCTTTGTCTAGTAATTGTACTATTGACGTGAAGTGGATGTACGGTACTCTTTCTTCTTCTGCACCTTCCTGTATTATCTCAGCTGGAGCAAGCAGTTGTCCTGTGACTTTAACTTGGAGTATAACAAACCCATTAAATACAACAGTGGGGAATGGTGGTTCTGCAATAACTGCCAACGGAATGACTAACTCATACTTAAGCAGCAACTCAGGTAGTCTATCTTTCAATGTTCCATATTCTGGTAGGACTTATTATTTATACAATAATGGCAGTGAGCTCAACCCCCCAGGTCTTTCAATAGTTTCTTCTTGTGATTCTCCTTCTACTTGGAATGTAAATACAAATAAGTGTGAAATACCAACTACTGCCCCTACAGTCACCACCACCACAGCTACAAGTATCACTCAAACCACTGCCACTTCTGGCGGAGTTATCACTTCCGATGGAGGATCAGCGGTAACAACGAGGGGTTGTGTTTGGAGCACAT
>Ga0172379_10000427_pt1 | contig 106272 bp, 111 predicted proteins | sample GrowelOW334metaG_FD_119756 | JGI IMG/M metagenome (GOLD analysis project Ga0172379, IMG submission 119756) | Groundwater microbial communities from an aquifer near a municipal landfill in Southern Ontario, Canada - Groundwater well OW334 metaG | ecosystem: Environmental > Aquatic > Deep...
CGCTCATCTTGAGGTAAAGGGGGATTGCCATGTAGAATGCGACCACGTAGAACATGCTCCCGACCGTGAAGACGCCGGCTATCTCGTAGAATCTGCGGCTCCGCCCGAAGGGGGAGAGGTCGGTGAGCTTCGCGCTTTTTTTCGCCTTGTGGAAATTTTTCAGGCGAAGCGAGGAATAGACGAGGTAGGCGGACAGGCACACCAGCGCAAATAAGGGAAGCCCGTAGCCTCCGATAAGGAAGAGGGCGCCGACCGCGAGGCAGCCAAGCGCGTTGTAAATTAGCCTGCCGGAGAGCAGGTCGGTGAGCGCGAAGTGCTTTTTCTCGGGCGATGCCGCCATCAGGCTCGGCCTGATTACCGACCAGATGGACGACTCCCTCGCGCCGTCAAGCAGCTTGCCTGCCCCGAAGCCCGCCGCCGTAGTTGAGAAGAGATAGGCGATGGAGAGCAGCAGGTCGGAAACCGAGGCGAAGACATACATCACGCGGTCGCCCATGGAATCCGCGATTGTTGCGCCTGCGACGCGCACGAGCGCCTTGGCAAACGGAGCGGCGGCGAAGACAAGCCCGATTGTCGCGATGTCTATCCCGCGCTCAAGCATCAGAAGAGGCACCAGCACGGTCGTTGCGCCGGAAATGAATGCGTCGATGAAATTGATGGTGTAAAGACGCCGGAGCATATTGGTGGTTGGCAGAAAGCGGCTTTTTATATCCATCTATTCTTAAGGAAAAAACAACCTTGGCCAAGGTGATGTAGCCTGGTAGCATGGGAGCTTGTGGAGCTCTTCGCCCGAGTTCAAATCTCGGCCCTGGCCCTTATTTTCCCCCGATTTGGCTTGTTTTGTGGTCGGGCGCCGGAAAGGCTGGTTTTGTGGCATCCAACGACGGAATGGCAACATATTTAAACATGTTCAAGCATATTACAGCCTGCGCCTTTTGAAATTAGGTAGACGCTTAAGCTTATTGCTCGATTTGCGTTTTTCGGGCAAAAAAACGGTGAATGACATGAGTGAAGAAACAAAGAACGAAATACTGAAGGCATGGAGCCGCCACCTCGTCGCTAGGGGAAGGCAGGCAGTGCGCAACGAGGGCAGCTCTGCGCAGGTCGAGGACTACCGCAAGGTGTTCAAGCACGGCGTAATGAAGCACGCGAAACTCTCCCAGAAGGAGAAGAACGAGCTCCTGGCGCACATGGGCTTCGCGCCCCCGGCAGCCTAAGTCCTTTTTTGTTTTTATCCTGCTTTTTTTGGAAAGATGATTTGGCATCAGTGTCAAGTCACGTCATCATCTGGAATCAGAGTCGTACTTGTCATCATTTGCCGCTTTTTTATTGTCATACAAGTTCTTCAGGCTTTCTGCCAACCAGTTTCGCTTTTGTTAGCGTGATTGTGAACGTCTTGTTCTGCTCCTCGAGCATGTGGACCGGGAAGATGAACCATCCTTCGCGGGATACCCGCCAGCCAATCATGTAGGTAATGCCGGTCACTTCCTCCCATTTGAGCATGCCCGCCATCTTTTCCTTTTCGAAAGAAAGCGAGCCTGAGTCCCATGCCTTGCACTCGATTGCATACTGCCTGCCAGCCTTGAATGCCAATAGGTCAGGCGAAAGCGAATTCACGCCGGAGCCGGCAGCGCGTATGACCGCGAAGCCTTGCTCGGAGAAGAATTGTATGAGTTCGCGCTCAGCGCGCGCGCCTTTCACGTAAGTCCGGAAGACCATGGAAAATGAAATGGGGGGAAACAATAAGAATGATTTGCACGGATAGATGCCAGTGCTCTTATGGAATTTCAGGAATTGCTTCTGGCAGCCCTCCTCGTTTTCGCAGCCACATCGCTTGGCGCCGCTGGAGTGTACCTTCTTCCAAAACTTGGGAGGCTGAACCAGGCGCTCATGCTTTCCTTTTGCGCGGGGATAATGGTTTTCACCGCGGTCGAGATGATTTCGCAGTCATCTGGACAGATAGGATGGCAGGCTTCGCTTGGCGGGCTGCTTTTGGGAGGCGCGGCTTTCGTCGCGCTTGAGGCGATAATCCCGCACCTGCATCTTGCCATAAGAAAGACAAGAATGGATTCTGCCTCGAAAAAAACCTCGCTTCTTGCCGGAACCGTCACGCTGCACAACGTGCCCGAGGGGCTTGCAATCGCATCCGCATTCGCAGCCTCGCCTTCGCTTGGCTGGCTGGTAGCAACCTCGATGGCGATACAGGACGTGCCCGAGGGGCTGGTGGTGTCCGCGCCTTTCGCCTGTTTCGGGAAAAGCTGCCACCGCTCGTTTTTCTGGGGCGCGTTTTCAGGATTTGTTGAGGCAGTGGCGGCAATTGCCGGATTCGCATTGTTAAGCGTGGTTTCCGTCGCAACGCCCTTCGCGCTGGCTTTTTCAGGAGGGGCGATGCTGTGCGTTTCGTTTTTCGAGCTCATGCCGGACGCGATTTCGGCGAATCGCACGATGTCCGCCGCATTTTTCATCGCCGGAGTTGCGTTCGGGTTTTTGATGGCGTCGACCTTCGGAGTAATCTACTGAAAATGAAAAAGGCGGAAAACGGGAAAAAATCAGACTGAGTCTTCTTCTATGCACTCATCGCACTTGAGCTTGCCCTCGTCCCGCTTTAGCTCCTCGGAGAAGCAGCCGCATACTTCGCAGATGCCAGTCACGAACGCGTTGGGCTTCCCCTTGATTTCCTGCATCTCGGACATGACGTCCACGATGCCCGGGTAGACGCGCAGCAGGTCGCTTTCGGTTATTATGCCGACAAGCCTGCCCTTCTTGTCGAGGACCGGAAGCCGCTTCACCTTGTTGTTGCGAAGCGCGAGAGCCGCGGTCTCTATCGTGTCGGAAGCCTTTATCACCCGGAGCGGGCGGCTCATGAGGTTCTTGAGCTTGGCTTTCTTCGCGTCCTTGCCGTCCGAGACGACCTTGTAGACTATGTCGCGCTCGGTTATGATGCCTTTTGCCTTGCCCTTCATGGTGATTATGATCGAGCCGACGCCCGTCTTTTTCAGGAGCCGCGCGGCATCCTTTGCCGTCTTGTCCGCGGAAAGCGTGAACACGCCGACTGTCATGCATTGCCCTACCTTGATGTCCATCTTCATAGATGCCACCTCCTGCAAAATGAAAGCAATCAAAGCTTTTAAAATGAACCTGCATTAATTTTGCGGGGAGAAAATGGAATTTCGAAGTTTCGTCGCTGGAATGCTTTTCCTTGTCGGCGCGGAAATACTGATGCCCATTCTTGGGATAAAAGTCGACATCGTCCTCCCGTACGCCCCCTATTCCGTGCTGGTGGCGGGAATCGGCTGCATTGCCATTTCCTATTTCGTCTTCAGGAACGGCTAGCGGGAAAACGCAATCTGCTCGGAGGGTGGCGGCAACTGCGAAAGAAGTGGCAGTAAATGGTCGTTTGAGCATCAGGTTTATATATAGATATAGCCATATTCCGGATGCTGTGCGTGGATGGCAGAATGAGCATACGCAATGAATCAACTGTCAACAGCGCACCGCACACTAACGAATGCTGAACAAACAGCGATAAAACAGTTCAAGACAAAGACAGCGTCACAAGAATCACATAAGCAAGGATTTCACGCTCATTTCCGCTCTCCCTTTTGGGGAAGGCGGGGCAGCTACCTGCTGCTGAACATCGCCCGATATCGGGCTGGAGCTGCGAATCTTTTCTGAGGCCATCACATATGGCAACGGTATTTTCGGTCCGCGTTTGCGCGGGTAAGGGCAGTTTTTCAGTCTGCCTTGCGTCCGAAAACCCCATTGTTGCCAAAGTGGAAGTCCCGGCAAAAGCCGAGGACGGAAAGGCCAACCGTGCGCTTGTTTTGGGTCTTGAAAAATTGCTCAGCTGCCGCGTATCCCTCCTGTTCGGGCAAACCAGCAGGAGAAAGACGCTTGCGGCGGACTGCACAACGGAGCATTTGATTGGAAAAATGAAGGAATTCGAAGCATCAAAAAGGTGAAAAATATGGGAAAGACATACATTGACACGGTGAAATATCTCGTTTACGCCAACCTCGAAATCGACGGGCTTGTAGAGAAGCCCGACGTTGTCGGCGCGGTGTTCGGGCAGACCGAAGGGCTGCTTGGAGACGAGCTTGACCTGCGCGACCTGCAGAAGAACGGCAGGATTGGCAGGATTGAGGTGGACCTCTCCCCGCGCGGCGGAAGGAGCGTGGGAAAGATACGCCTGCCCTCCTCGCTTGACATGGTGGAGACGTGCATTCTCGCTGCGGCACTCGAAACAGTGGACCGCGTAGGCCCCTGCGAAGCCAAAATCAACATCGAAAAGGTCGAGGACACGAGAAACGTAAAGCGCAAGGTGCTCGTGGACCGCGCCAAGAACCTGCTCAAATCGCTTCTCATGAACGAAATACCCGAGAGCAAGGAAATCTCCGAGATGGTGCGCCAGGAAGTCAAAGTGGCGGAAATCGAGGAGTACGGCCCTGAAAAGCTGCCCTGCGGCCCCGGGATTGACAAGCAGGACGCGATTGTTATAGTCGAGGGCAGGGCTGACGTCATCAACCTGCTCAAAAACGACGTGACCAACGTGGTTGCAGTGGGCGGGGCGAACGTGACAAACGCGATTGCCAAGCTTGCGCGCGAAAAGGAAGTGACTGTCTTCCTTGACGGCGACCGCGGCGGAGACATCATTCTCAACGAGCTTGCCCGCGTGGCTGACATTGACTTCGTGGCGAGGGCGCCCGACGGAAAGGAAGTCGAGGAGCTTTCGCGCAAGGAGCTGATAAAGTGCCTGCGCGCCAAGGTCCCCTACGAGGAGACCAAGAAGGAAGGCGGGGACGAGGGCAGGCGCGGCGGCGAATACGAGCGCAGGGGAAACAGGCGCTACGAAGACCGCGGCGACCGCAACGACAGGCGCGGCAGGCGCTACGAAGACAGGAGCCAGGCGCAGCCGCAAACTCCCGTGAACCCGGATGTCCCGCCCCAGCAGTTCGTGGCAGACAACCCGGATGTTCCGCCGGCGCCCCCGAAGGAGGAGACGCCCGCCATACAGGTGGTCGCAGCCCCCAAGCCGAAAGTGCAGGCGGAAATCCCCCCGGCACTTTTGTCATCGCTTGACGAGCTTGAGAACACGCTTCGCGCGCGCTTCTACAACGCCGAGCTTGGCTCGACGAAGGAGATGCCCGTCCGGGACATGATAAAGTCGCTTGAGGAGGAGAAGGAAGTCCACGCGATTGTCTTCGACGGCATCATCACGCAGAGGCTTGCCGACCTTGCCGAAAGCAAGAAGGTTGCCTCGCTCGTCGCGATAAAGCTCGGGAACGTCTTCCGCAAGCCCGCGAACGTGAGGATACACACCAAGAACTGATTTTTTCCTTTTTTTATTTTATTTTTTATCAACCCAAGCGCGAGCTTTGCCGTTTTTATTTTCTTCCTGCCAGTATTTTTCCATGCCCGAAATGATTGGAGCGAGGAAAAAGGCGGTTGCGCTTCTCGATAATGCGGATGGCAGGAGGAAAGGCAGCCGGCACCTCAAGGATTTCTCCGGCCTTCTCAGCACCGACCTGCATGCAGTCAAGAAAATCAGGCCCAAGAGGGTAAGCGTGAAGCGGGGCTCCGCGCTGGAAGTGAAACTCCTCGAAAAGCTGCGGGAGCCTGCGCGCGCCCATATCCTCGGTCGTAATTACGTCCGCAGCTTCACGCACGGAAACCTTGCATCCGAGGCATATATACGGAACAATCTCGCTGCGTTTATCATAGGCGTCCGATCTGTCCTCATGCGCCTGCTCCCTTCCATTTACGGGGCGAAAACTTTCCGCGGGCCTGAGAACACCCTGAGTCGCCTGAAGGGCGCGTGCCGCGACCCGGATGTCCTAAGCACAGTGGATTTTGCCGACAAGGAACAGCCCCCGCTCAGGATAAACAAGGCATTCGGAGAAGCCATCACCCAGTTTTTCAAGGACGAGGATTTCGCGAAAAACGTGTGCAGGATTGCGATAAGCGATTATCTGTCGGGCAAGATGATTGAGAATAACGTATTGCAGAAAGTTAAGCGACAGATAAACTAGGCGAATAAACAGGCACGAAGCGGTTTTGCGGTTCAGTGCGCTTCCTGCGTTGCCAGTTTTGAAACGGCGGCGAACTGATTTTTGAGAGCGGCGTATTTGTTGCTCAACGCGCTGAAAACCCCCTTGGCAAACATGGAGGCGCCAGTAACCAGCATTCCGAGCGTAATGAGAATGTTTGATTGCGCCGTGCTCAATGCGTCAATAGACAGGCAAGAAGCAGCCAAGCCCACGAGAATTCCCATGGTGGTGGCTTTGGACGCGTTCGAATGCCACTGCACCTTGCCGTCAAGCTGCGGTTCTATGCCAGCCCAGTCGGTCGCAATCGTCGTTGAGGCTTTCTTTTTCAGCCTATCGGCCTGAATGCCGTTTACCCCTGCCCCCACATCGAATTGCCCGCTATAGTTCCAAGCCCCTTCGACATGGCACTCCACGCCCTTGAATGCTTTCATGGCGCGGAAAAAACGCGAGAGGTTGTAGCGAGTTTGGGAAAGGCCGGCAATTTTGTTCGAGTAGAATTCCGCTGTTGTCTTCTCCGCGAGCAGTTGGGCGCCGCCTGCCGAACGCATGGACTTGATATTGAGACCGAAAGCCGTTGTCATCCCACCACCCCTAGAATGTGTTGTGTTTTGTGGCAATATAATCTTATAATCCTAATCTGCAGCCGGAAAAAGAAGGAAATGAACCCACGAGGATGTGCATTTTGCCGCTGCAAAATGCATCAGACATCGAGCGAAGCTCGATGTTGACCGACAGGCGAAGCCTGTCGGGTTTTTGCGCAACAGCACAAAACGTGGGCACACTAAGCAAAGAGAAGTGGGCCCACGAGGAATCGAACCCCGAGTCTTCTGCACGTCAAGCAGACGTCTTACCATTCGACTATAGGCCCTTGTGCGGCTCCTCGAAAGGAGCTGCACACGCAGTTGCGCCGCAGCGCAACTCGCGTTATGACAGCGTTTTTCTGAAAATCAAGGTTTAAATGGGTTCACACGGCAACTCCCAATATGAGGAAAGCCGCTGCTTTTTGCCCATCCTACATAACCGGCATATTTACCATAGCCAAAGGGGATGCCGCGGGCGCCGGGTTCACGATTGACAAGGGAATGGCGACGGCGGTTTCCGAGGCGACCGGGAATACTTCCATCGAAATAAACGGGAAGAAGTCATCCGCGCCAGTCTCTTGGGCTGTCCTCAAAAGGTTCGGCGGCAGGATTGGCGCACTGAAAATTTCGCACAAGGCGGAACTGCCAATCGGGTTCGGCTGCGGAATGAGCGCGGCAGGGGCGGTTTCCCTGTCCCTTGCGTTAAACGAGCTTCTCGGCGCTGGCAAGCGGTTTTCGGAGTGCGTGAAAATTGCGCACAACGCCGAGGTGGAATGCGGCACGGGGCTGTCCGGCGCGGATGCCGCCGCAATCGGCGGGTTCATCGTGAGGAAAACAATCAACAGCCCGCCCGTGAAGCTGCCACACGAGGACAGGAAAATAAATCTCGCATTCTTTTCGGCGATAAAAACATCCAGCATAATCTCCGACGCGGGATGGAAGAAAAAGGTGAATGCCGCGGGGAAAATCGCGCTTGCGGAGTTTGACAATGAAAGGGACTGGGATTCTTTTGTCTCCTGTTCACGGGAATTCGCATTTGCGTCCGGGCTCGCTCGGTGGTGCAGGGGCGGGATGGAAAAAAACCCGCGAGCGAGCATGGCAATGGTGGGCAGGACGCTTTTTTCCGATTCGGCAATCCGGCTTGCGGGCGCGGATTTTAATAGAGCAAGCGCGAATGCATATGAGTCAGGCGCGGAGTTGGTTTGATGGCTGCCAAAAGGAAAGACCCGGACGTTTCGATAATCATTCCTGCTTACAATGAGGAGAATTACATAGGCGCGTGCCTCGCGTCGATAAAGAGGCAGAAGTTTTCCGGAAAATACGAGATAGTGCTGGGCGACGGAAAAAGCAAGGACTCCACCACGAAAATCGCGAAGGACCACGGCGCGAAGGTGGTCATCGAGAACTACGGGACGCCATCGGGCGGAAGGCACGCCGCAACAAGGGTTGCCAGGGGGAAAATATTCGTTTTCCTAAGCGCGGATGTCGAGGTTTCTCCCAATTACCTGCAGGAAATCTGCCGGATGTTCGACAACAAGAAAGTCGCGTGGGCAATGGGCAGAATCGAGCCGTCCGAAGGCAACGCGCTTGAGAAGATGGGCGCGTGGGTGCTCAACATAATCACAATGACATTCAACCCGCTTGGCATCGCATATGTGAATGCTGACACGCTCGCCGCGAGGGCGGATTCGTACCGGCGCGTTGGAGGGTTCAACCCCAAGCTCGTCACCTCGGAGGACACGGATTTGGGCAAGCGGCTGATGTGGTGCGGGAAATTCGCGTTTGCGAGCAAGGCAATCTGCTACCTTTCGATGAGGCGGGTCCGCAAGTGGGGCTACGTCCGATTCGTGATGTTCCACACCATGAACTTCTTCAAGACGCACCTGTTCTCATCCGCAGCTGAAAGGTACGACCCCATCAGGTAGGGCAGAAAGGGTTGCGCCCGCTTTTGGCAGGCAAACGCCCGCCTGCGCCTATTCCTGCTTTTTCCTCTCGAAGAAAAGCCCGACCTGCGCGCGCATGTTCATCGCGAAGTCGCGCCCGCCCTGCGAGCGGAAAATGAGTATCTCGCCTTTTGCGCCCTGTATCTGCCCGAGTATGGAATCCGTCCTGTGGACGTGCGTGAGCTTCGGATAATGTGTGGAAAAATCCATTATTTCAGGAGTGAAATCCGGCACTGCCCCCGATGAGGAGACCAGCTCCACAGCCGCGTTGAAGTTTTCGCGCGCGGTTACGGAATCGAAAACCAGATGCCGCATCTTCTGCTCGAGGCGTACGGAATTCGCGAAATTGAAGCGGTGCTGAAGCGAATGCTCGGCATCATAGATTTTGTCCGGTCCGTCGAATTCCGCGACCACGCAGCCGAAGTCCGCGCCCTGCTCGCGCATCCGCTCCATGAAGCGCTCCTTTCTGGTGACTCCGCATTTGATAATCTCCTCGCCGAATCCTGCGAGGTAAAGCGCGTATTTTTCCGCCTTTGCCCGCTCGTAAAGCTCGGGATAGCCTGTGAAATCCCCGACCGTGTAGGCGCGGGCCATGTCAAGCCCGGCGCACATGGGGCACTGCTTGATGTTTATCGCGCCGTTTGCGCACTTGTGGTAGCCGTCCGGCGCGCGGTAGCCTATGCAGGCGCGGTTGTGGGAAAAAGTTATGTCCTCCTCGCCTTCGAGCAGGATTTCCGCGATGCCTTCCTCCTCGCGGCAGAGGATGGTCGGCCCGCAGTCTCCGGAATAGAAGCGTATGAGATGGGACATGGAAATTTTACGGTGCGGGCGGTTTATAATCGTGCGCAAGGCGGGCTGCCGCTGGGGGAAAAAGATAATTTGAACGGCAAAACTCGGCGTATATAAAAACATTTCTCATTAAACACCAAACCACAGACGGGGCCGTGGGCTAACCTGGTACGCTACCGCGTTCGGGACGCGGTGATCTGTGTTCAAATCACAGCGGCCCCATTCTTTTCCCCATGTGCCGCTGTTTTGCGCTATCGCGCAAAATCCCGCCAACGCCTTCGGCGTTGACGGTCGCAGCAGCCCCGCTTCTTCTTCCAAAAAATGGAACTAGGCTGCTAGATTTTCATCGTAAGGGGTTTCGTCGCGGGTGCATCTTTGGGAATCCCGCTTCCCAGTGCCGTGACGGTGGTCTTTTTGCCATTTGGAAGAGCAATCAATTCCTTGTTCGTAAGAAGGTAGCGCTCGGCATCCGAGCGAAACTTGGCTGGCAAGTCTTTATTTTCAAGCAGCTTCTCCAAAACAAGGATTTTCTCCCCTGGCTTGACAGAGTCGGCATAGACAAAGCATTCCAACGGCCCGTCTCTCCCGTCAGCAGGATAATCCATCAGCACTTCCCCTACGAATTTGGCGATTGCATCCGCGACTTTCACGCGTATTTCCTCTGTCTCTGGTTTTGAGATGATTTTTTCAAGAACCGAGAAGTGCGTGTAGGATGGCCCGTACATCTCAGAAAAGTTATCCCTAAACAAGATATGATTCTGGAAATTCCCTGTTTCCAGATAATTAATCAGATAAGTAAGCTGGTTTTCCGCCACTGACTTTCCAGCCGGAAGGGGAGGGGTGAATTTGCCGTCAGCCCCGATTGGCAGGATGATGCCAAAGCTGGCAGCTTCAACCAAATCGCTCGGAACTTCTATTGTGCTCAGATATTTATCCAGCTTGCCCATTCCACCACCACGGCGTTTTGTGGTAAGAAATAGTTAAAAACAGACCAGTATTCCGGCTGCATGGCGTATTGCCGCAGGTTGCCCTGCACTCACTGCAATATCTTCACGACTTTTGCGCTGCCGATTGCGCGCGGCATTGCTTCGGGAAGGAAAACGCACGCCGTTTCGCCTGCTCGCAGGCAGATTGGCGCGCCAAGCTCGAGTTCGAAATTCCCGTTTTCAAGCTTTTTCGCCTTGCAGGAAACGAACTTCAGCCCCGAGAGGATGAAGAACTGCACGGTGTCGAGCGTGCCCTTGTAGAATTTTGATAGTGTCAGCGTTGCTTCGATTTTCAATGCCGCGGGAAAATCCACTTCGACTGCGAGGTCGCCCTTGCCGACCTTGTCCGGCTCCATGCCCTTGAGGTTCAATCCCACGCGCGAGCCGACATCCGCCTCCTTCACGTCCTCGTCCTGAACCTGGATGGACTTCACCTCTGCGGAAACGCCGGCGGGGATGAAATTGAGTTTCTGGTGGATTGTTACCTTGCCCTGCTGCACGATTCCGAGCGCGACAGTGCCCACTCCCTTCACGGGGAAACAGGAGTCGATGACCACTTCGGTCTTGCCATCCGCCTTGCGCAGGCTCGCCTCGGTTATGAGCCGCTCGCGAAGCGCGTTCGCGTCGCCCTCGAAAAATTCGTAGGAGGCAAGCCCCGCCGCCTTGAGGAGCGGCTCGATTTCGGATTTGCCTACCTTGTCGGTGAGGACGATGAGTTTTTTCCCGAACGAGGCGATGGCGACAATCATTTCGCCGGTCGTCTTGTCAATCGCATTCGCGCGAAGGTAAGCCACGTCGCAGAGGGAAAGGGAATAGAGCAGAGGCTGTATTTTCTCGGGGTACTTGTTCGCGTGGTAGAGGCAGAGGACTTCGTCCCCTTCCTTGCAGTTGTATATCGTGAAGTCGGACTCCGAGCCCTTCTTGCCGATTTTTTTTGCGATTTCCGCATCAAGCTCGAGCGCGGCTACGTGTATATGTTTCATATGAATCGCTATTCTCCTGAACGGTATTTTTAATAAATCGTCTGCCAGAATGAGCATTGCGCGGCTGTAGTCCAGCCTGGTAGGATCTGAGCTTCCCACGTCCCTTTTACTCGCTTCGCTCGCAAAAGCGACGACGGAAAAAGACGGAGAAAGCTCGAGACCCGGGTTCAAATCCCGGCAGCCGCATTTTCTGCTCCGCAGAAAAGGTCGGCACATTTCGCGCTTCGACGCGAAATGACCGCCGCATTTTTTCGCTTTGCGAAAAAATTGGTGAAGTCGTCCGAGGACGGCAACACCGCACTCATATATTTCTATTCATTGTAGGGTTGGCATGCAGTTCCCGAAAAAGGCGATTTTCGCCTTCAACGCGAATATCGACCACCTTATTTTTGCCACTGATGAGGATGCCGAAACAATAGACCGTTCCTTCCCCGAAATAGCAAGCGCGATGTCCGAGAGCTTCGGAACCGGCGTGCAGAGGGAAATGCAAATCGGCTCCAAGGAGTGCGGATTCCTGCTTTCCTCGTTCAAATCCAAGGCGAAGAAAATCGTGGGCGGGCAGGCGGGAAACGCAGCCGAGCAGGCATCCGCCCTCGGCACGGATTGCCTCCTTCACACCAACTTCGCAAACGAGGAGCTCATGAAGCTGTTTTCGCACCCCAAGAAAATATTTGCCGCCACTGAGAAGGGCTTTGCGCCGGCCGATGGCTTCCCGTCGCAATCGCCAAGCGCGCACCATTTCGTATTCGAGAGCGCGGAGGCGCAAACGCGCTTCATCTGCTCCTTCGACCCGTTCCCGCTGCACCCAGAAGCCGCATTCTGCGAAAAGATAAACGCGGAGCTTGAGAGTGTGCATCATGCGTTCGTAGGAGGGATGCACCTCGTGAAAAGCGCGGACAGGGTTGCGAAATTCGCCCGTGAAATCGAGCGGTGGAAGGAGATAAGCCCGAATCTATCGGTATTCGTGGAGATGGGCGAATCACAGAACTCGGACGTTTTGGACGCCGTGAGAAAGGAGATTTTCCCCCTTGCGGACATCATGGGATTGAACGAGGTCGAAATTGCCCAGCTTGGCTGCACGCCCGAGGAGCTTGCGGGCGAGGTTGGGGAAATGCTTTTCCACACCGCGGAGTCAAGCACGATTTACCCAGAAGGGAAGGGAGACGCATCCGCGCTTGAATTCGCGAGGAAGGCGGCGGCATTCAGGGCGAAAAACGGCAGGTGCGGCTCGGAGCAGGAAATTTCTGGGTGCGATTCGGCATTCGTTGAAAAGCCGGCTTGGAGGGTGGGCTTGGGAGACGCCCTATCGTGCGCCTATTTCATGGCAATGCAGTAGCCAAAAACGCTATTTTTATAAACTGAAGGATGTCAATTTGTCCCGCCTCGGATGATTGTCCAAAAGTTGCGACTGTAGTCTAGCCTGGTAGGACTCGAGGTTGCCAAGGCTGATTCGTGCGGAATTGGCCGCATAAATCTCGTAACCCGGGTTCAAACGTCGTTGTTTGGCAACAACTTTGTTGCCAGCCTTCGGCTGACAATCCCGGCGGTCGCATATTTTTTCAAAAAGATAGCGGCAGCGACCGCCGTTTTGAGCTGCGGCTCAAAAACGCGACAGCAAAGCTGTCGCTCCCGGCGGCGGAATTTTGCGGAGCAAAATTACGAAAAGTCGTCAGCAGACGACGACTTCGCACTCTCATTATTCCCAGCGAAAGCACTGACACTTCAGCCATGAAACGGAAGGGGAGGGGTCGAGGGAGGAAAGGGCGTTTTCCAAATTTCTCGTTTTCAGAGCTTCAAGCGCAATCTGCTTCTTGAGGATTTCCTCCTCAAGCGCCTCCAGGCGCCTCTTTTCGTCCGCGGACAGCCTTGTTCCCTGCTCTTTCAGTTTTGCCCTTTCCTTTGTCCTCCTCTCCTCTTCCTGATAGTAAGCGGTACGGATGACGGCGCTTTCGCCGGAATATTGACTGATGTTGAAAATGAATGGCGCGGCTGCCGGCTCGTTTTTCTGCGCCGCGGCAGAAGCGTTTTCCTCGGGCTGGAAGGCTTTCCGGATTGGCGGAAGCAAAACTGGTTCGAACGCCTCCTTTTCCGCCTTCTCCATCCTGTCTTTTGCCTTGTTGCAGGTGGCGAGAAGCGGGCAGCTGGCGCAGGATGCCTTGGGCGCTCCCGCTATTGCCGTGCCGGCTGTGCCTTTTTGCGATAATGCCTGCTGCATGGCGGATGCTATCCCTGTTAGGTGGATTTATGCCCTGCCCTAAAATCCGGCGGATTTTCGCCTGCTCCTAAATGAATCAGGCTCCCTAACGCGCGGAATGGCGCTTGGCAGATTGTCAAGGAAAAGCATTAGCTGCGCGCACGTTTCCTCGGAGACGTAGTGCTCAAGAGCGCATGCGTCCCTGAAAGCGGCTTTTTTCGGGACGCCGGCAAGCTCGAAGAGTCGCAGGAAGGCGGCGTAGCGCCCCTGCAGGCCGGAGGCGAGCCGCCTGCCCTCGGAAGTGAGCGTTATCCCGCCGTGCTTTTCATAGTTCACGAAGCCGGCGAGGCGGAGCTTGCCCAGCATTTCGCTCACGCTTGCCGGGCGCACGCCCATTGCAGAGGAAATGTCCTTCACGCGGGCGTAGCCCTTGCCCTCGACCAGCGAGTGTATCTCCCGCAGGTAGTTTTGTGACGCCCTTGAAACCATTGTTGCACCGCACGCCGTTTTATTAACAATTGTTAACTATTCGCAAAGTATATAACCGCTTTGCAGCCCGCGGGGAGGGCGCGGGCTTTTGCTGCGGCGGCAGAACGCCTGCGTTGCGAGGCGCATGCTATATATATGCTTTCGGCGAATTTTCTCTCATGCGCAAGGCAGGCTTCATCTTTTCCTTGGACGCTTTCGTGGCATTCACGCTCACGATGGTGACAGTGGGGATGCTGATATTCATAATCGGCACGCCGCAGCCGTTCTACCCGTCCCTTGAGCAGGCGCACCAGCTTGCGCACGACACGCTCGCCGTGCTTGCGACAAGCTCGGACAGCCCCGGGGCGCCCGGCACGCTCACGTACCTTGAGCGGATAATAAAGGACGAGAACGAGGCGCGAGGGATAATGTTCCGCGTGGCAGGGGGAAGCGACGAGTATCCCGGGATAATACCCAAGGGATTCGGCTACAAGCTTGAGAGGTACAACTTCCTCGCCAACGCGTGGGATGCCGAGCCGCTTTACGACGCGGGCTCCGACCCGACATCCGACAGGCGCGGCAAGAATTTCACCAAGCTGCAGGCGTCGGCAACCACATTCGCATCGATTTACACGGTCCCGCCAGACCCCGGGGAATCGCCCTACTGCTACCTCTCCTGCTTCGGATACGCGGGAGCGGGCAACTACAAAAGCCCCTGCGACGCGGTGCCGTGCAACGTGTCGAAATGGAACTTCCAGCAGGGCAACAACTCCATCCAGCTCATCAGGCTGGTAGTCTACACGTGATTGCATGGCGACAGGAAAAACCGGCTCCCGCCGCGGGTTCGTATTCACCATGATGGCGCTCGCCATCCTCACGTTCATGCTCCTCTCCATGCAGGTATGGATACGCAGCTTTGAGCGCTCGGACGAGAATTCCGTGGCGAGATTCAAGGGAGAGGCGATACGCCTCGTGCTCTCCTCGCTCTCCGACGCGCAGCTCTCCCGATTTGCAAACGCATCCGCGTATTACGCCACGTTCAAGCTCGCGAACTATTCGTCCTACAATAACATAGCCGACAGGGAAGCCAACGACACCAAAAACCCCGGCACGGGCAAAGTCGAGCAGGCACTCCGGGACCTGATAGTCAACGGGAGCGCGAAGATAGGGGATTCGGCGAATGAGTGGATAAACTACACTGACGATGAAAAGCAGGCATACACCATCACCGCGTGGAAGGGGAAGGTGAATGATGCCGCGAACCTGATGGGCTTTGCCACGGATTTCTCCGACCCGAAAAACCTCACCGTGCGCCAGCTCGACCCCTGGACGGTCGGCGTGTCGTTTTTGATGCAGATGAACGTCACGGACCTCGAAGGCACGATGCGGCAGAGCAAGATGATGAACGCCAGCACCAATTTCTCCATAGACGGCTTCTACGACCCGTCGATAACGAGGAACGACTTCAGGCAGCGCAGGCCCGCGCCGGTGTCGGGCGAAGCCGAGCAGAAGCAGATTTTCAGGCATCTCCAGTATGCCCAGCCAAGCGACGTCGCACCGCCGCCCCCGACGCCCGGCTCGGAAGGGAACGGCTGGTTCGCGGGGCCGGCGACCGACAGCAGGCCGGGCGAGGGCATATTCACGAACTTCACGGAGCAGGCGAGGATGTGGCAGTACATCTACGTGACCAATTATTACACCGGGGTGGAGGACGACGCGAACCACTACGGCGCGGTCATACTTACCGAAAACCCGGTTGAGAAGCTGTACTTCAACGTGCTTATCGACGGCTGCCGCTACAACATAACCAACCAGACAAGGTGCCTCAACTGCAAGACGACGTACCATTCGAACGTGCAGGGGTGCGCAAAGGACGACAGGTATGACCATGTCGTCACGGTCCCCTACATCGCCGCGGGCGGTTTTTCCCTCACGAACTTCCAGCCAGTGGTAAGGGCGAACATGACAGACCTGAGATACGTTCTCATCAACAACGAATTCAGGACGTACCAGAACAAGAAGCAGGGCGACCACGGGATTTGGGACCTGACGAAAATACGCGACATGTCAATCTGCGGGTTTTACGTGAAAAGCAACGCCCCGTCGTTCTTCCAGCGCATGCTCATGTCCACCGGCACAAGCACCCCGGGGGCGGTGAACAGCTCGGCATACGGGATTGAAACGCTGCTTTTGAGCGCGTCGGCTGGCGGGTGGCTGGACACTGGCACGGGCAACAGCTTCGACCATGACATGCGCTCCCGCGTGGACTGGGAGTTCTATTCTTCGCAGTCGGTTTTCCCCCCGCAAACGACGTTCAAGATAAAGGGGATGGCGGGCTGCAGAAACGAGCAGATGTGCCAGGGGTCGAACACGACTGCCATATCGGACGGAGTTGGGAAATTCTGGCTTACCGACAGCGCAATCAGCAGGTATGGCATAGGCGACATCGCGTGCAACCCGGCGCATTCATTCACGGGCAACTGCGAGCCGTACGGGAACTGATGTGGGAACATGGCTTGGCAAAACAACGCAACGGCGGGAAAACGAGGACAGGCGGCGATTGAGTCGCCTGCGGCGACCAACTTGTCGACGTATCGAGCGACTTGGCGGCGCTCCGCCAAGTGCTCCACTTGTGCTGCAGCACAAGTTGGACAAGTGGTCCACTCGAACCGGAGTTCGAGTCGGACTGCTCGCCCCCTGCGTGGGCAGGCGGCGACTGAAACCCTCGTGATGGTGGCATTCGCGCTGGTATTCGTACTTCCAATGATATTCCTTTTCATGTCCGCCACTGGAAACGAGCTCTCGAAGACATCTGTTGCGCAGGCGAAGATTTCCGCGCGCGCGATTGCGGACGAGGCGGGAAGCGTTTACCTGCAGGGCGAGGGCGCGCAAAAATCAGTTGTCGTGAATTACCCGTCCGGCGTAATCGGAGCCCAGATTGAAGGCGGGCTGGTGGTAATCAGCCTCGAGCAGGATGGCAGGCGCATGGACATCGCAAGCTCCACCTTCGCGAACATCTCCGGGAACCTGAGTGGCAAGCGCACGCCCGGGCTGCAGAAGATAAATTTCGAATACGTGATGAACGGAAGCTACGTGAACATAACTTACGGTTAGTGGGCATATGGAAAACCACGGGATTGCAACTGGCGCGTTTCGCGGGCAGGCGGCAGTAGAAGCATTATCTTACGGGGCGTTCTTCATGCTCATATTCGTAGGCGCAGTGGCGGTTTTCCTCCAGATGCAAAGCCAGGACCTCACCCGCGCGGAATACGCATACGCGCAGCAAGTCGCATATGGGTTCGCGGACAGCATATACGTGACCTCCCTTGCGGGCACGGGTTTTGTGCAGACTGTTTCCGTGCCATCGGACCTGCTCGGCAGGGGCTACAACATAACAATCAGCCGCCCGCAGCAGGGCGCGAAAAACCAGGCGGAGCTTGAGACCGGCTTCGTGTATGTCGAGTGGATTGCCTCGAACGGGAAGCTCGGTTCGGTATCCGCGCCGACAATAACGACAAGATACGATATGGTCACGTACGGCTCGCAAATAACCAACAACACGAGGGGCTTCGTGGTGATAGGGTCGGGGATAGGGAGGCTCAACCTGTCCAACGTGAACGGGACAATCATTGTTTCAAGGGCATAGGTGCTTATGATGAAGGCAACGAAGGGGCAGTATTTCTCATTCGACGCGATTATCGCCACGGTGATAATGGTGCTCGCCACCACCACCCTTATCTCCTACTGGTTCGGCGTGCAGTCCGTGGTGGATTCCCGCAACAGTCCCCTGCATTCGGACGCGATGAGGATTGCCGAGTCGCTTGTAACGCCTGGCGTGCCTGCGAACTGGTCGCTCTCCTCGGTCGGGATTGACGGCGTTTACCAGATAGGGCTTACGAACGGCTACACCAACGAATTGAACATGAGCAAGATAGACAAGCTGGCGCTGTACGCCAACCCCTCCGGCGCGAACTACGGCGCAGTCGGCAGGATAATGAGGGCGCCGACAGGCTACTACATCCGGATTGAGCACGTGAACTGCAGCATCGCGACCTGCCCCTCGCCGATTGAAATCGGCAATGCGAGCATACTTTATGCGCCCGAAATAACCCAGACGGCGGTGGCTCACCGCGGCGGGTCGCTTGACGGAAAGCCGGTCAGAATAAGGGTCTTCCTCGGGCGCTAATCAGTGATTATCTCACTTTTGTTCGTTTCCCTTGCCTTGGAAAGCCCGTCTTTCAGGGTTTTGATTGCGGGAATCATCGCCATGGCATTTTTCGCCTTGGATAGTTCAACCTCAAGCCGCGAAAGCCGCTTCCTTTCTGCGCGGATTGCCTTGTCGAATTCCTTTATTGCCCCGAGATAGTTGTCCTTTTCGGAATTTTTAAGCCCGGGCTTTAGGCGGACATATGTTTCGAGTATTGACTCCCGCCTCTTTTCCATCGCTTCGAGAAGCGAGGAAACCCTGGCTATGTCCGCGGCTATTTCCTTTGCCAAAACTGCGTCGGATGCCAGTGCAGACTCGAACTTCCCCTTCGCCTCCTCGATTGCAAAAAGCGTGTTCTTGTCCGCGCCCCGGCGCGAGTATTTTTCATAGGCGAGCTGCGGGTCGCGGGAAAATGAGCGGATTATCGCCTTTTCAGACAGGGGGAACTTGAAAAAAACGTTGTTGAACAGGAGGCGGGCGCGGTGGAAATGCCCGAACAGCTCCGCCTTGCGCGGCATTATCGAGCCGTCGGATTCGGCGATGATGTTCTTCTGTTTCATGGGGCACACCGTGTTATGTGGCATGATAAGGTAAGGTGTATTTAAAGCAATCTAAACCAGAAGGGGTTATTCCACTGTTACTGATTTTGCTAAATTGCGCGGCTTGTCAGGGTCGCGCTTGAGTTTCACTGCCATGTAGTAGGCGAGAAGCTGGAGCGGGATTGCGTATACGAGCGGGATTGCCTCATCCGCGACTTTGGGCATGAGGAAATGGAGCGTGGAGCCGGAAATCGCCTGCTTGCTGTCCGAAAAGACCACGAGCTTGGCGTTCCTCGCCTTGCACTCCTGCATGTTGGAAATCGTCTTGGGAAGCGAGCTGTCCGACGGGGCGAGCGCGAGCACCGCCACTTTTTCGTCCAGAAGCGAGAGCGGACCGTGCTTGAGCTCCCCTGCCGCGTAAGCCTCTGCGTGCAGGTAGGTTATTTCCTTGAGCTTGAGCGCGCCTTCAAGCGCGGAGGGGAAGGAAAGCGAGCGGCCTATGAAGAAGAAATCGCGGTGCGCCACCAGTTCATTAGCCATCTTCTCGATTTCGCCGCTTCTGCGCAGTATGCCCTCGATTTGCTCGGAAGAGTCGCGAAGCGCCTCAAGCTCGGATGTTTGCCCTGCGAGTGTGAGCGCGAGCTTCATCAGCACCGCCACCTGGCAGGTGAATGATTTTGTGGCGACCACCGCAAGCTCGGGCCCAGCGCCGATTAGCACGTTGGCGTCAGCCTCGCGGTAAAGCGAGGAGCCGACCACATTTGTCACGGCGATTATCTTTGCGCCGGACTTTTTGGCGAGCCGCACTGCCGAGAGGGTGTCCGCGGTTTCGCCCGACTGGCTGATTGCGATTATGACCTTTTCATTGCCTGTGCGGGAGTAGGCGAACTCCGAGCCGATTATCGCGTCGCAATTCGCGTGAAGCTTTGTCTGCACCATTTTCTTGAACACAAGCGCGGCATGGTACGATGTTCCGCAGGCAACGACCGTAATCTGCTTCTGCCCGCGAAGGAGAGAAACCGCCTTGCTTATGTCCGCGGCAAGCGCCTCGCGGATTTTCACCTGCTGCTCGTTTATCTCCTTGAGGCAGAAATACGGGTAGCCGTCCTTTTCCGCCATCGCGGAAGTCCATGCTATCTCGTTCACCTTGCGCTTGATTTCCTTCTTGCCGGAATGGATGGAAAACCCGCTGCGGGTTATCTCCGCGCGGTCGTTGTCCTCGAGGAATACGGCTTTTTTCGTGTATTCGAGAAGCGCGGGAACGTCCGAGGCGCAGAACATCTCGCCCTTATCCCCTATGCCAATGACAAGCGGCGGGCCGTTGCGCGAGAGGTGTATTGCCTCCTCGCCTTCGTGCAGGACGACAAGCGACCATGAGCCGCGAAGCTTCCCAACCGCGGCGGCGAACGCGAGCCCGAAATCCTTCTGCTTCTTCGATTCTTCTTCAATCAGGTGCGCCACAAGCTCGGTGTCAGTTTCGGACGAGAAGCGGTGCCCGCGGGAAGCGAGGCTGTCCTTCAATTCGCCGAAATTCTCAATCACACCGTTGTGGACCACGAATATTTTTCCCGCGCAGTCGGTGTGCGGGTGCGCGTTCCCCACTGTCACTCCGCCGTGCGTTGCCCAGCGGGTGTGCCCTATCCCGATATTGCCATCTAAGTCGAGGAAATTCCTGCGCGACGCTATCTCGTCGAGCTTGCCGATGTCCTTCATGAACGAGATTTTGCCCGCGTCAATAGTGGCTATGCCTGCCGAGTCGTAGCCGCGGTACTCGAGCTTCTTCAAGCCCTTGAGGACCACTTCCGACGCCCTGCGAAATCCGATATAGCCTATGATGCCGCACATGGGAACACAACCGCCTGACCTGCAATCACATACCTACGCAATCACACTATCTGCCCGATGGCGAACGTCCGCTTGACAGATGTCACCTTGACTTTCACCTTCGCCCCGACAGTGCCGCCGGCGACGAAAATCACGAACCCTTCGACATGGGCGATGCCGTCACCCTTTGCCCCTTGGGCGTCTATGGTGACCTCGTACTCCTTGCCCTCTTCCACGGGCCGTCCAATCCCATCCATGGCACCGCCTCCCCAAGGTGCTTCAGGGCTGAAATTAATAAGTTTGCCTGAATCGTTCGGTTTTGGAAACCGGATTACCTGAACGGACGGCTGTTGGGTCCCAAGCTGGCTGACCGGCGCGCCCCGCCTCACCTGAACGGGCGGCTGTTCCTCCTCAGGCGCATGATGGAGGAGCTTCTCCCGAGTTTCGAGAACAGTTCGGCATAGGCGCGCTCGAATTCGTCCCCGTCCAAAGCGGCACGCAGGTCTGCCTCGATTAGAACGGCGGGATATGCGTATGCCTTGTGAGCGCAGGAAAGCGAGTGCGCAAGCGAGGCGACTTCGGAGAATGTCTTCTGCCCTGAGAGGAATTCCACGCGAAGCGGGCGGTCGTCCTTCACGGGCTTTATGTAGAACGAGAGTATCTTCCCGGCCCACTGCCCCAGGTCTTTCAGCACTTGGTGCTTGGCAGGCGCGGATGCGTAGGGGAATGCGCAGGTGCGCTCCCCTGCCTCGAGCATGAAATGCAGGAAATTCGTGTCCGACGTGTGCATGAAACCCTCGTTGCCCCTGTTTTGGAATGCGTCCGTTGTGGCGGACGTGTGCTTCTGTGCCTCTTGCGCCGCGTCCGGGGCGCCTGACGCGTGCTTCTGAATCATTTCTATGAACCTTTTGCTCCTTGAGTCCTTAATCACGCCCATCAGCACGCAATTGCCCTTCCACGAAGATTCGTAAAGCGACTTGTAAGCCGCGACAACTTCGTCGTAAAGCGGGCGGATTTCCGACTCCTCGGATGGCTTGTCGGACAGGAGCGGGGCAATCGAGCCGTCCATGAGCATGGCTGTCGGCGAATGCTTTTTTACCATGTCGGCGGCGCAGGTAAGCTCCCCTCTGAGGCGGTAAAGGGACTTGTGCCACATCACGTCATGGGAGTCCAGCCCGCTTCGCATGTCGTATTGCATTGCCGGAAGCGCCTTGGGAAAGTAATCGTGCGAGACTACGCGGGAATTTTCATAGGTGAACATCGCGCCCACCGAGCGCATCAGCAGGAAATTGAAGCCGTGCAGTTCCTCGCCCACGATTCCGCTGTCAACTGCGGCTATTTTTCCTGCAACCGGGATGCGCTGCACTGGAATTACAAGCTCGCGCTCAAGTGTTTCCGGATATTCGATTTTGCCTGAGTTGAAGCGGAGCCGCTGCGCAAGCTCGCGGCGCGAGCCCTCCGTGCTTTTGATTTTCTCGGCAATTTCCGACAAGCCATCGAGCATAAGAATATAATGTTGGGGCGGTTCTTTTATCGCTATGGGAGAACTCAAGCAGGCGATAATAATCCGTTCCGACCTTAAGATGGGCAAGGGAAAGCTCGCCGGGCAGACTGCACACGCGTCGGTTTCCGCGCTTCGCAAGGCGGAAACAAGGTCCCCCGAGGCAGTCGAACAGTGGGAGGAGCAGGGGCAGAAGAAAATCGTGCTCAAAGTCGGCTCGGAAGATGAATTGTTCGCGCTTTTCGAAAAGATGAAAAAGGAAATTCCCTGCGCGTTGATACACGACGCTGGAAAAACGCAGCTTGAGCCCGGGACCGCCACGTGCTTCGGCGCGGGGCCTGCAGAGGAATCGCTAATCAACAAGTACTGCAAGGACCTGAAGCTGCTGTAAATTCACAGCCGCCGCCCGAAATTCCTTTGGCTACCAGCGGATGCAGGTGCCGAAACGGAGCGGGCTGTTCAATGCGCCGGGCTTGTATTCGGTGTAAAACTCGGTGTTCTTCGCGCCGGGTATTAGCTTTGTGTCCACCGTGCCGGTAATCGAGGGCGTGAACATCGTCCTTGCCCCGTCGGTCATGCCGTCCACGCCAGCGCGCAAGTCGAACTTCTTTATGAAACCCGAGCCGGGAACAGACCAGCTCACGCCTGCTTTCCCGTAGAAGCTCTTGCCTGTGAAGCTGGGCATGATGACTTCCACGTCCGGTGCAATCGTCGTTTCACCGATGTTTATTTCGAACGGGCGGTCAATCTTGATTTGCCCTCCTGCGGTGAAGCGCATGTTTGAGTTGTAGTTGCCCGCGTAGGTGTATTCAGGCACCAATCCGGCGATTACGGTGAATTGCACCTTGCCGTCAAGCGGGCTGTACTTGCCGAACACGTATGCCCGGTATTCGGGATGGGTGAATTTCGTGTCCTTGCCCGACTCGTACTCGGTCAGCGGGATGACGAACGAGCCGCCGTTCTTCGCCATGTTGTTGGCTTCTATTATCTTCTGGTAGGGGAGGTTCACCGAGCCGTAGACTCCGAAGTCTATGTTGAGGGACTTCACCTTCGCGCCCAACCCCGCGTCGATTGTCACGCTCTTGGTGATGTAGTTGGAGTTGGACTGCTCGGCCATGTTGCCAAACACGCTAACGCCCAGCTCCTGAAGCGACACGCCCCCTTGCGTGAAGAGCATGAAGTCGTCTTTGGTCATGAGCGGGATTGCCGTGCCGATGCCTATCCTGTTGCGCTCGCTCGTGCCGGCTGTCTTGTTCTGCACGTAAAGCTGCAGAGCTGGGCTGCCCTCGGCAAGCGCGCGCTCCACGATTTCCTGCTGCGAGTTGAAGTCGCCGAAATACATTGACATGACCGTGTTGTCAAGGAACACCTGCCCCGGCGGCAGACCCGCCTTCTGGCGCACGATTTCCTCGACCTCGTGCCAGCGCTCCTGCTTGACGTTCCAGTCAGTGGCATTGACGCCCTCGGAAATTTTCCTCGCAAGCTCGCCAAGCTCGGCAACCGAGAAGCTGAGCTTGCCGTGGTTGGGCAAATCGTTTTTGAGCGACGGGGCAAGCCCGTTTTTCGCAAGGTCGCCGATGAAACTCCCGCCCTCGAACGAGGAGAGCAGGTTCGCCATGTTGATGTCCACACGCGTGGACTCAAGAAGCGCCTTGTATTTCGGGTCGTTCCTGTCGGTAAGCGTGTTTGCGAGGTCGGAAACCGCGTCCCGTATCCCCTCGTAAATGTTCTCTTTTTTGGAGTCAAGCGACGCTATCCTGTCCGTGAATGCGTCAAGCGCGGCCGTCACGTTCTTGTTCTGCTCCTCGGTGAGCCCGGGCATGGTTACCCGCACCAGCTCCTCGCCGTTCGCCTTCCACTGGAGGGAGAATCCGTCCTTGAGAACTCCGCTTTGCCCGCTGTAGTTAAGGTTGAACTCGTTGTCGTTGAACTTGATTGATGTTTCCCCTGCAGCAAGGCGCAATCCCTTCATCGTCGTGAAATGCTTCATGTCCAACTTGTCCATCTGCACTTCGAAGGGAGAGTAACCGGCGTCGAATGAGAGGTAGCCGCCCTTGAAGCTCTCGCCCACCGCGTCCTTCATTGCGCGCCACGAGTTGTTCTTGTTCTGGAGTATTTCGCGAAGCGTGTATGTCCTGTCGCCCACCACGAGGGTGGATATCATCGGGTCCTCGGCGTTGAAATCCACCTTGCCGAAACTGCCCTGCACGAGGTTTATGTCAGCGCCCGATAGGTAAAGGTGCGCGGTCCTTCCGGTTTCCTTGTCGGCGAGATCGAACTTGAGCCCGAAGTTGCCGTCCTTTATCTCGTTGTTCGCGTACGAGTAGCTTCCGAAGCCCGAAAAGGAGGCGCCCTCGGTCTTGACTTCGATATTCGCCTTGTTGAGCGTGATTTCCCCGCTTTTGGTGCTGCTGTAGCCGCCGGTTATGTTGACCAGCGGAAGCCCGATGGAAGTCACCGACTGATTGTTCACGGGCGGGGAAAGGGCGATTGAGAAGGTGTGGTTGTCGCCATCCTTCTTCGAGTCGTATGTTATGATGTATTTCTTGCCGTTGTCAAGGACCGCCGCGAAGCTGCCCTTGTCCTTCCCCTTTGTGTTGTCCACGAAATAATCGACCAGCTTTTTCATGCTGTCGTAGGTGAAGCTGGTGAGCTTTATCTCCTCGCCATTGCCGCCGTATATGCGCACGCTTTTCGCGCCGTCGAAAATGTCGTTGAAAAGCGCCTTGGGCTCGCGGATGAGCGGGTCGATGGGGCCGATTTCCGTCGGTATCTTGTCGAGCTTGTCCCGCGTCAGCTTGTCGCCCTGCCTCAACATCTTGAAGCCGCGGCTGTCGATGTCCAAGCCGAGTTTTCCGCTTCGCTTCAGTTCGGTCTTGGTTTCCTCTTCCTTTTCCGTGCCCTCGTCTTTCTTGGTGCCATCTTCCTTCTTGGTTCCGTCTCCTTCCTTCTTTGTGCCGTCGCCCTGCTTGTCGCCCTCGTTTTTCCCGGTCTGGTCGCCCTGCTTGTTGCCGTCCCCTTCCTTCTTCGTCCCGTCGCCCTCCTTTTTCGGCGCCACGAACTGCGGGGAGAGCTCCCCTTCTGCCTTGAGAAGATGGGCAAGGAAAACCAGCTCCACGTTGCCCTGCGTTTTCCCCGGCGTGGTGGGCAGATATCCCTTGTCTATGAACTGCCTGTGGATTGCCAGCCCCGAGCCGGAAACCGACTTGAGGATGTTGTCGTATGCCGCCTTGAGGGCCGTGCCGTCAAGCACTGTTGAGAGGCTGGCGAGGTTTTTGGAAGTGCCGGTCCCAGTGGGGCGCATCTTCTCCAACTTTGCCCAGTCCACGCCGTTCTTGTCCGTGAAAAACGCGCTTGCGTCCGCGCCAGAGTTGTGGAGCGAAAGAAGTGTGTGAAGCACTATGTTGTCGTCAAGGTAGGCGTCCTTTGTCGTGCCCACGCGCCCCTTGATTGCCGCATTCAGCGCGGTGAATGACACCAGCCGCTCGAGCATGTCAGGGGTGAGCGTGTCTTTTGAGATTGTAAGTTCCGAGCCGTCGGAAAGCTTGACATCCACAGGCCCGTTTTTCGACAGGAAATTCGCAATGCCCGAAACGACATAGGTGCTTGTCGTGAATTCCTTTACGAACTGCTCCTTTACCGCCGGCGGAAGTTTCATGTTTTGGAAGCCGGACTTGTTCCACACCGCTTCAGACATCGACAGGAGTTCCTTTGACTGGACATCGGTGAGTTTCGGCACTCCAGTGTATTGCTTTTTTGAGGAGGAGTTTATGTAGTCGGAGATGCGCTGCCCCACTGTCCTGTCCGGCGCGAGCGTCTTGCCTGTGCCATTCGAAGTCGAAGCCAACTGGAACAGGAACATTCAAACCCCTCCAAAATACGGTGCCACTATTGTGGTTTCACCCCTTAAAATTACTATGCTTATCACGCCCTCGAAAAAACCGTCGCTCCGCGCGGCATGGCGATTCTGCCCTCGGGCGACTGCGCGCTTCGCTTTACCTTTGTGTAGATGCGCAGCGCTTCGGCAACGCTCCACGCCTGCGATGGCGCTCCCGCCGCCTTTCCGGATTTCGGCTCGTACATCTCAGGAAGGCTGCCCACGCAGCCGTGCACCATGGAATCCGCAAGCGGCTTGAGAGAGGCGAGAATCTGCTTTTCGCTTCCCGGATAAACCCTCAGCTGCGCGTCGTAGAACGCCCCGAGGAGCCACGGCCAAATCATGCCCTGGTGATACGCGGCATCCCTGTCTTCCGGGCTGCCGGAATAGGAATTGCAGAAGCGCGCGTCCCGCGGCGAGAGCGTGTGGAGCCCGAGCGGAGTGTAGAGGAAGCCGCGCACAATGTTGAACACGTGCTTTTGCTGTATGTGGTTGAGCGGGGAGTGCGGAAGCGACACCGCGAATATCTGGTTGGGGCGCACCGACGGGTCGGCAGGCTCGATGACGTCGAAAAGCCCGCCCTCCCCGGCGGAGAGGAATTTCTGGAAGGATTGCGCCGAGCCCTCGATTATCGGGGAAACTACTGATTCCGTGCGCCTGTCGCCGAATTTCTGCGCAAGCTCGCGGATGAAGCACAGGTCCGAGTGCCAAAGCGCGTTTATCTCAACAGGCTTGCCCTTGCGGGGGGTGATTGCGTGCCCGCCCACCTGCGCATCCATCCACGTGGAAGCGGGCGAGAGAGTGCGAAGCAGGCAGTCGTCGTCCATGCGGACTGCCGAATTGCCATGTATGTATGATGAGAGGAATGCGCGGATGTGCTTCCAGAGCGAATCGCGGACAAACGCGTAGTCGCCAGTCGCCTCGGCATACTGGCGCACCGCGTCCACGAACCAAAGCGACGCGTCCGCGGAATTGAATGAGGGCTGCCCGTTGTCATCCATGAAATTGGGGATGAGCCCGTCCTCCATCATCTTCGCGTGCGAGAGGAGGATTTCGCGCGCAAGGGGGAACCTGCCGGTCGATAGCAGAAGGCCGGGAAGCGAAATCATGGCATCCCTGCCCCATTGCGAAAACCACGGATACCCCGCGATTATGCCGCATCTTCCCTCGCCCACAAGGCAGAAGGAGTCGGAAGCGATGCAGAGCCGGTCGGAGAAGTCCGTCCGCTCAATGCCGCTTGACTGGGAAAACTGCCCGAGAAGGTGCGCGCGGCGCGCCCCCTGCCTGTCAAGCAAGTCGAGCGCCTCGGAGGGGGGCATGCCCTCAAGCGAGGCGCAGATGTGAAGCTCCTCGCCCTGCGATATTTTCGCCACGAACACCCCGGGCGAGAAAAGCGTCTCAGTTGCAGGATAGCCCCTCTCGGCTTCAAGCCTGTAGACGACGTTCCTGTAATTCAGCGGGGAGGGGGAAAACCTGCCGTGCGAGGCGCATACGCGCATATGCGCAGGGGAGTCGATATCAAATCCCGACCTGTCAGCTGAAAACACCAGCCACTTGTCCGCCTGCGTCGGGTCGGCGTGGATGGGGCGGGGACAAAGAAGCGGGCGCAGCAGAAGCTCCGCGGTCCCGCCCCGCACTATCCTATATGATATGACAACTGCGTTCTTGCCGTGGAGCAGCCTTACCGATTTTTCGAGCCGGTTCCCGCCAAGCGAATAGGCGAACATCGGGTGGCTTGAAAACTCGAAACCCACCTGCTGGCGGAAGCCCTCGGGATGCGAGACGCCCGGGTAGGCATTGGTGGAAAGCTGGAATTCCTCGCCGTCCACCGTGGCGGTTTCCTCAAGCTTGGAGAACATGACGTGCCGCGCACCCTCTCCCTTGAGCGGGGCGATTAAAAGCCCGTGGTATTTGCGGCTGTTCATCCCGATTGTGGTGGATGAGGAATAGCCCCCTATGCCGTTCGCCATGAGCCACTCGTGGCAGTACGACCTCGAAGGCGTCAGGTCGAAGGCAGAAAGCGATATCATGCAGATGCATCTGCGCCATCAAATAAAAAGGCTTGCAGAAAGGGGCGTGCCTCGGGGCATGGGCAGGGGACACCCGGCTTGCGGGGGGGCTGCGCGCCGCGGCGCGGAAGCGCACCAGCCCGCATCCGCACGCCAAACGACGGAGGATGGGTTTAAAAACCTTCATAGAATAAGGCAAAAGAAGTTTCAGAGCTTCAGATTATAGTGGAGGTGGAAGGATGTCTGCAAAGGATTCATCAGCGAAGTCCGCAGCAGTTGTGGAAAGAGGAGAATACGTGATAGGCATAGCCGTGATATTGGCGGCGCTGCTTGTTTCGACCACTGTTTACATCAGCATGAGCGGTGTCGAGAAGGCAATTGCCGGCATCAAGCTCACGGTTCCAGCGGCGGCTGCAGCAGCACCCGCAGCGGCGGCTCCGGCGGCAGCAGCACCGGCGGCAGCGGCTCCGGCAGCAGTTGACACATCATTCTCGAAAACCGACCCGTCAATCGGGCCATCTGACGCGAAAGTGGTCGTCATTGCATTCGCAGACTACCAGTGCCCGTACTGCGGCATAGTCGAAGGCAGGAACATGGGCGCGCAGTACAACGCGATAATGGGCACCTCGCCCAAGATTGTCGCCGAGTACGCCAAGACCGGCAAGGTGCGCTTCGCCTACCACACGATGGCTTTCCTCGGACAGGAGAGCATTGATGCGGCAAACGCGGCATTCTGCGCGCGCGAAGTCGGAGGAGACGAGGGCTACTTCAAGATGCACGACCTCCTCTTTGCAAAGCAGCAGGGAGAGAACGACGGCACCTACTCCAAGGACAACCTGAAGAAGTACGCGGCTGAAGCCGGCTTTACGACACAGCTTGACTCCTGCATAGACAGCGGGAAGTTCAACAGCCAGGTGACAACCAGCACTTCGCAGGCGAACGCAGCGGGAATACAGGGAACCCCGGCGTTCATGGTGAACGGGAAGCAGGCAAGCCCCGAATACACCACCCTCAAGGCCACGATAGACGCGGCGCTTGCGGGCTGATGTTCTGAATACAATGGGGGCGCAGCACGCGCTGCGCCCTCTTCCCTCTTTTTATTCCTTGCCTTCTTTTCTGTCATTATGGCAAAATCGTCTTACTCTTCGAAAAAGATTGCTAGCGCGGCTTCTGGCGGAAAGGCAGTTGAGCCTCGCACCGGCGCCATGCCAATGTGGGTATTCTCAGTCGCGGTCCTGATAATGGCGGGCGTGGCGTTCCTGGTGGTTTCCGCGGGGTTGCACTCTCCGTCAAAGCCCATTGAAATGCCGCAGGCAAACGCAAGCAACCTGACGGGCGGGCCGACGCCCATTCCGAAGGTAGGCAGGCCGGACCTTTCAATCGGCTATTCCTCGGGAAACTCAAGCGCAAACATCATATTCGTCGAATATTCCGATTTCCAGTGCCCGTATTGCAGCAGGGTGGCACCGGCAGTCGGGAAGGTAAGGACGGACTACCCGCAAATCAGGTTCGCCTTCCACCACTACCCGCTTTCAACCCACCCCGATGCGCAGAAAGCCGCCGAAGCCGCGGAATGCGCGGGCATGCAGGATAGGTTCTGGGAAATGCACAATGCCCTGTTTTCAAACCAGAACGACCTCGCAATATCGTCCCTGAAAGGATACGCCGCCGCGCTCGGTCTCGACGCCGAATCCTTCAACCGCTGCCTTGACACCGGCCAGATGGAGGGCGCTGTGAACGCGCAGAAGCTCGAGGGGCAGGGCGCGGGAATACGGGGAACGCCCGGATTTTTGGTATTTTCCACGAACGGAAGGGACGCCGCGCTTGAGAAGAAGCTCTACGCGATTTCGGACAGGTTCAGGGGGCTGGGAGTCAGCTCCGCTGTTGTGGAAGTGCAGGGCGCAGGCTCGGGAATCGTGTTCGCTGGCGCCATGCCGTATTCGGACTACCAGTCCGTGCTTGACGCGTTCAATTGACGGGGATTTCAATGTCGGAAATGCGCTCATTCATACAGTCGTGCCTGCTTGACGCCACGAAGGCGATAGGCAAGGCGCGAAGCGCGGGGCTTACCATAAAGGTAAAGGGCAGGAACGACCGCGCCACATCCGCGGACATGGCGTCCGAAAAGCTGATTGTGGATAGGATACGCAAGGAATACCCTGACGCGCTCGTGCTTTCAGAGGAATCCTACGAAGAGAAGCATCTCGAGGCTGATTCGCTTTTTGTCATAGACCCGATTGACGGCACGCACAACTTCATGCAGGACATCCCCTTCTGGGGGGTTTCAATCGCACACTTTTCCGGCGGGAAGCCGACTGCGGGCGGGATATATTTCGCTTCGCAGAAGGAATTCCTCTATGCCGAAAAAGGCAAGCCCGCGACACTCAACGGCAAACTGATTTCTGTTTCAAAAACCGCGAAGCTCGAGGACTTTTTCCTGCTCTGCGACAGCCGCCTCCACATGATTGAGGACATGGGCTTCATGCCGCAGGTGCTCAGAATTGAGAGGTTGAGCCAGCACACTCGCTTCATGGGCTCGGCGATTTACGAGATGGGTTATGTCGCCTGCGGCAAGGTGGACGCGGAAATCGACTTCAAGCTCAAGCCGTACGATTTTGCCGCCGCGGCATTCATTGCCGAGCAGGCAGGCGCGACCGCGACCGATTTCGAAGGGAAGCGCTGGTCGCTCTCAACTACAAAATTCGTGATTTCAAACGGCAGGCAGCACAAGCGGCTGCTTGACATGTTAAACGGGAAGGAATAGCTTCTTTTGCTTCGCAGGCTGAAATAGTGTCAAGCCAAGCTTTTGCGCTTGAGAGCTGCCGCCTCACTGCTGGGGCTGTTCCTGCACAGGCTGCTGCGCCCCGTCTTTCTTTGCAAACAGGTCGGGATAGTGCGAAAGAAGCATGGAAATTGAAACCAAGCCAACAGACGAGAAGAGGCAAAGCGCGCAGAGCATGGCAAGCAAGCCCATGATGGAGAGCATTCCAAGTGCGGACTTCACTCCCTCCTTTGCCTGCGCCATCGCGTTTTTGGCGTTGGACAAATCGAGCGACGCCTGCCGAAGCGAGGAGGATGCCGAGCTGGTGGAACTTGCGGTTGCGTTGAATTCCGCTGATGCGCCCCGCATGGACACCGAAGCTTCGCCGAGTTTTGCGACCGAGCCGGTTATTTGCGGGGCAAGGGTGGCGAGAAGCGGGTTTTGCGTGAAGGCGGAAAGAGTCGAGCTTATGGAGTCGCTCGCATCTGCATAGGACGAGAGAGAAACGGAAAGGTTGGATAGCGCGCCGGACGCGAAGCCTGCTGCGTCAGCCGTGTTGGAAACCGTCTGCTGCGCGTCGGTTACTGAAGCAAGAAGCGGATCGAACTGGGAGGTTATCACGCCGTCAACCCCCTGCACGAGGAAGTAGAACGCCACATAGCACAAAAGCGTGAGCACGAGCCCCGCGCCAGCCAACGCCCCTGCGATGAACGCGAGGAATGCCGCGGTGTTCTTCATCATGTCCGGGGGAAGCTGCATGAAACCACATCCATTTCTTTCAGCCGGCAATCATCTATCTTTTCTTGCCCTTGAGCTGCAATTTTGATATTTCCTCAAGCCCGCGCTTCTTCCTGTTCCTCAGGTGGAGGAAGAAGACAATCCCTATCAGGATTATGAGCCCGGACATCACAAGCACCGCCGCCACGGCAACCGAGAGGGACTGCGCGTCTTTCACCTTCACAGTTGCAGCCTGCGCCGCCTGCTGCGCCATCGCGACTGAAAGCGCGGGGCTGGAATACGCCAGGTCGCGCGCGTCCGCAATCTGCTTCTTTTCGCCCGCCAGGTCTGCTGCAACAAGCATGGGCTTTGCCGCGGTTGCGTTGAAATCAAGCTCCGAAATGGAGATGTTCACAAGCGCCGCGTCGATTCCCACTGATACCTGCGAAATGTAGTCGTACTGCGCGGACACGTCGGAAATTACCGACAGCGCGGTCTTGTTTGCCGAGGCGTAATCCTCCTGCGAAAGCGCCTTGCGCGCGTTGTCCAGAAGCGCGGCATACGTGCTTGTGTTCACGTTCTGGCGGTATGTTGCCGCCTTTTCGCCAAGCGAATTTATCTTCGAGTTTGCGATGCTTATTTGCTCGTTGACCTCTGCCGCGAGCTTGTCCTTCCTCGCCTGCTCAGCCTTTGCCGCATTGCCGACAGTCGCGTCGATTATTGCGTCGGCATCCGCGGAAAGCGAGAGCGAGATATCCACTGCGGAGGAGTAGAATTTGCCGGACAGCTTGGAGTTCATGTCCGAAAGCTTCAGGTCGAACGCGTCTATCAGCGCGGCTGCGTTGCCCTTTGCCTGCGTGCGGTAGGGCGCCACCCTCTCAATCGCGGTTTTGGCAAGCTGCTTTGCCGCTATTTCCACCTTCTGCGAGAGGTTCGCCTGCACTGCCGGGACATTGTCTATTACCTTCTGCGCAATCGCAGACGCACTGGAATACACGAAGTGCCCGTAGTCGGACTGCGCCTGCAACAGGTCCGAGTCAAACGTGTCGGTGTCAGGAGTTATGTTGAGCCTGAGAGCCGCAGCCTTGACCTGCGCAAGCGACTTTACCGAGTAGTTCGCAAGCGCAATCTTCTGCTGCACGGTGTTGTTGCCCGCAGTCTCGTCAATTGTAAAGACCTTGACGACCTTGTTGAAAGTGTCGGCGACGTAAAGCGTGTTGCCGTTCACCGAGATGTCCTCGGGATAGGAGAGGTTCGCGTCGGCAACCGTTGAGTCGAGGACCGCCACAGGGTAGCCGTCAAGCGTGAATTCCACCACGCGGGAAGTCGAGGTGTCCACCACGAAAAGGCGGTCGTTCGCAAGCGCAAGCCCGCGCGGGGAGAGGAGAGTGACGCCTCCAAGCCCCCTGCCTATTGCGGTAAGGTAGGTGAAGTTTGAGTCATAGACGAATACCAGCCCCTTGTCGCTGTCGGAAACGTAATACTTGCCCTTGTAGAACTCTATGTCCTGCGGGGATGAAAGCTTGCCGTCCGAGCCGCCGGAGTCAATTACCACTTTCGTGTAGGACTTGAACTGGCGCGAATATGCGAATACCTGCTTTTTGCCCATGTCGCTGATGTAGAGCATGTCTGCGCCTGCCACGAGCCCGGTCGGGCGATCGAGCGTGGAGGCCGTGTTCCAGTTGGCAATCTGCGAGCCTGAGCCGAGATACACCTTGATGCTGTTCGAGCTCTTGTCCACTATGTAGAGCGTGCCGTTGTCATAGACCATCCTGACTGGTGTGGACAGCGACACGTCCCCGCTTGACCTTGCCCCGACGCCACCGCGGATGCGGGTGTAATTCCCGCCAGTGGCATTGTACATGTTTATCACGGACTTGCCCGAGTCCGCGACGTAGATTACCCCGTTGCTGTAAAGCACGGCTGTTGGCTGGGTGAATGCGAACTGGTCTGTGTAGTCGCCCTGAGTCGTTCCGTTGAAGCTCGTAACATACGTGAAATCCGCGAATGAAAGGGATGCCAAAAGCAAAAGCGCGGTAAAAATTGGATAGAATTTCATCTGCTCACCGCAGGGAATTACCCGCCTGCACTTAAAAAGAGTTGTGTGTCTGCTCGGCGTTTATAGCAAACCAAGCGACTTGAGCTCCGCGCCCAATTCAGCCCTGCTTCTCTTCAGCCGTGCCACGCCTGTTTTCATCGCCGCTTCCGCAACCGCGATTGCGACTGCCGGGACAACCCGCTTGTCGAACGGGAGCGGGACCACTGCGCTTGCCGAGATTTCGGATTCCGGCATTGCGCTTGCGATTGCGTGAGCGGCAGCGAGCTTCATCTCCTCGTTGATTTGCTTTGCCCTCACGAGAAGCGCGCCCCTGAAAATGCCCGGGAAGCCAAGCACGTTGTTTATCTGGTTGGGCAAGTCCGCCCTTGCCGTTCCTACGATTGCCGCGCCTGCCTTTTTCGCAATCGCGGGGTCGATTTCAGGAATGGGATTGGAAAGCACGAACAGGATTGGCTTTGCAGCCATGGAGCGCACTTCCTTCTCGCCGATTATGTTTGGCGATGAAGCGCCGATGAATACATCCGCGCCGGAAAGCGCGTCAACAAGCGTTCCCTTCCTGTTCTTTGTATTGAGCTTCGCAAGCTCGCGCTTGTAATCAGGAAGCAATGCACTGTCAACCAGTATTCCCTTGCTGTCGCAGACAAGCACTTCGCCAAAGCCGTCTTGCACCAAAAGCTTTGCAATCGCGCTTCCGGCTGCCCCTGCGCCTGCGACAACCACTCTTGCCTTTTCCCTTGCCTTGCCGACCACTTTCAATGCGTTTATCAGTCCCGCAAGCACGACCACTGCCGTTCCGTGCTGGTCGTCATGGAAAACTGGGATGTCAAGCTCTGCCTTGAGCCGGTTCTCCACTTCAAAGCACTTGGGAGACTCGATGTCCTCCAAATTTATTCCGCCGAATACCGGAGAAATGTTCTTCACAGTGGCGACTATTTCATCCACAGTGTGGCAGGCAAGGCAGATTGGAAACGCATCTACGTTTCCGTATGACTTGAAAAGAATGGCTTTTCCTTCCATGACAGGCAAGCCAGCCAAGGGCCCGATATTTCCCAAGCCCAAGACGCGCGTGCCGTCGGAAACAACTGCAACCGTATTCCACTTGAAAGTAAGGTCATAAACAGCATCGGGATTCTTCACGATTTCACGGCAGACATCAGCCACGCCCGGAGTATAAGCAAGCGACAAACCCTCGACTGACTTGCAGTCGAGCTTGCTTTTCATCTCAAGCTTTCCCCTGTTCTTTCGATGGAGCTCAATGGCGCGCTTTGCAAGGTCGGAAACCATAGGAATACCAGACGGATTTGGGGGCAACAATATTAATTGGCTTTCCAGCAGGCGAAAGCGTGCAATTCGCCATGTTCTTTGCCACAAATAACTAATTTCGTAGTATTAAGATAAATTAGCATATCTTTTCGTCAAAAGATAACGATTTATTTATAAACCCATCCCTGCTGATAAAAGACCATGGAGAACAGCCAGAATGCTACACAGAAGATTCGGGTGTGCTACGTCACCTCCCCCCGCGAGCTTCAAGGCGAGGGAGTGGGGCATGACTCACGCATAGTCCCTACCCTGGAATATCTCCACAACCTCACAAAGACCAACCCTCTTTACAAGAATGTGGAGATAGCGGCTGTGTTCGTGGATGACAGCGGGCGCGAGCAGGGCAGGCAGATGCTCGAGCAGGAAACCGCAGCTTACGCTTACCTTCGGAATTTCTGCGCCCAGAACGGCATAACCTTCCAGACAGAGGAATCCAAGACGTGGAGGAGCATGCCCCTTTATACTGGCGAGAACGGCTCGAAGACAAAGAATGCTGCGAAGCACGACGCAAAGGTGCAGTACGAGGAGAGGATGCTCTCCTTCATGCGCGAGAACAACATCGATGTTGTGTTCTCCGACTCATACACTGTTCTATTCAACTCAGTCATGCTTGACGAAAAGAGGGGCTACCCGGGGCTGATTGTGAACATACACCCTGGCATTGCAACCGAAGTGCCCGGCGTTTTCCCTACCCGCGACGCGCTTGGCAGGGCGAACTTCTTCACCGATGACGCAACCGAGAGGAAGGCACTTCAGGAGCAGCTTGCCAACGGGGCAGAATGGCTTTCCATCCACCGCAACGGGCACGACGCGTCCATCGCGAACGTGTTTTCCAAGATGGGCGTGGAATACACGACAGACGAGACGCACACGCACATAAAAGTCGCCCCGAACATCTTCAGGCAGACAACCGGCGCGACATTCCACATTGTTGACGCTGAAGTGGACCACGGGCCCGTTGTTCTCATGAACACGAGCACGCCCATCCGCACTGGCTGCACCGAGCACCAGCTTCGCGTAGACAACTACCACACCAAGAACAACACAGTGGGCAGGGCTTTCCCCATGTTCCTCAGGAATCCTGAAACGCAGCAGCGCCTAACCGAGAATCGGATGCGCAACCGCGCCTTTAATGGCGAGATGCACCCAGTCACAAGGTGGGGAGTTGCCACAAACCCAGTCAAGCAAGACAGGCGCCCAGTTATTGCAATGCCGAGATAAGGTGAGATTGTGGAAGAAAACGAAGCAACCTCGCTCCTTTCGCGCCTTATTTCCATTGATTCAGTATTTCCCCGCGAGCGCACGCTTGCCGAATACTGCGCGAATTACCTTGGCAACTGCGGCTTTTCAGTAAAGCTTCAGGAGTTCGCCCCCAACCGCTTCAACGTGATTGCCCAGAAGGGAGAGCGCGACGGCTCGCTTTTGCTCTCCGCGCACCTCGACACGGTTCCCCCTTACAATTACGGCAAGAGAAACCCGCTCAAGATGGAAACAGACAGGGGCAGGATACAGGGGCTTGGCTGCTGGGACATGAAGTCCGGCCTTGCGCTCGTTCTTCTTTGCGCCAAATACTCCGCGCTCACCTCACGCGGGCTTCGCATCATTCTTACAGCAGACGAGGAGAACATATCCGAAGGGACATGGTCGGCAGTGAAAAGCGGCGAATACGCAGGAGCTGCGTTCTGCCTCTGCCACGAAATTCCTGATACACCGGAGGATGAACACAGAAGCAACACTGCCGCAAACGCCAGCCAGAGAAACGGCGCCTCCAACGCCTCTCCAGCTTCGGGCGCAAACACAGCACTCCCTTCAGCCCGCCCTCCGCTGATACTCGGCAGGCGCGGGCGCGTTGTCTACCGCTTCACCGTAAAGGGAATAGGCGCGCACGGGGCAGGCACAGGCGGAGTGAGCGCAGTGTATTTGGGCATGAAGCTCGCTTCCGCGCTTGAGCAAATACAAATGCCGACCGGCAGGACAGGGCCCTGCAGGCTCTTCATCCGTAAATTCTCCTCGGAATCCACCTCGCTTGCCATTCCCACAGAGGCAACGCTCGAGGCAGACGTGCATTACGTTCCGCCTTACACAAACGAAACCTTCCTCGCATACCTAAAGACGCATCTTGCCGGCTTGCAATTCCCGTCCGGCTGCTCATGGAGCGTGGAAATACCTGTTCGCAAGACGCCGTATCTTCCGGCATACGAAACCGACTCGAAAAACCCGCTCGTGGCAAAGTTCCTCTCCCTCTACAAGGAGAACATAGGCAACCCCGAAATCTCCTACGGGCTCACAGTAGCGGACGAAAACGTGCTTTCCACCACGGGCATTCCCATAGTGACGCTCGGCCCACTGGGCGGCGGAGCGCACAGCTCTGAGGAATGGCTGTCCGAAAAAGACTTCCTCCTCCTTGCCGAGAAAGTGCCGAAGATTGTGCAATCGCTTCTCTAAACAGCGCAGCCTCTCGTCGAACATGTAAAGCATTATATACTTTTAGTCAAATATACTTTACATGAGAACCCCGAAAGGGGAAAAAGAGGCGACTAATATGATTGGCAAGGCAGAATGGTTTTGCCCCCGCAAGTTCGGCTGGGGATTGGGCATAAAGAAAGTTGAAGGGATAGTCTATACTGGCGTATTCATCCTCGCGGTTGTGGCAATCGGGATGTCTGGTCTTGACAATTCCCTCAAGGGCATCCTCTCCGCAGTGGTAATCGGAATTCTCACGCTTGACATACTGGACATCATGAGGAAAGTATACTCCAAGCTGGACGAGCGCGAGCAGAGGCACCAGCTTGTTGCTGAAAGGAACGCCGCACTCGTGGCAATCTTCGGGCTTGTCGCATACGGGCTTTACCTCGGCTTCACCCTCCCGCCCGCGCAGCTTGAAGCGCAGCTTTTGCCCCTTGTTGGCGTGGCAGTCGCAATGGCGGCAGTAAAAGGCGCCACCCTCCTATACATGGAAAGGGAGAAGTAAAATAGGAAAGGCGGTGTGAAATGAAAAACAAGCTCCGTGAATTCCGCGCAAGAAAGAAGATGACGCAGGATGCCTTAGCCGACAAGGCGAAAGTCTCCCGCCAGACCATCAATGCGATAGAAAACGACAAGTACGACCCTTCCCTGCCGCTGGCGTTTTCACTTGCGCGTGTGTTCAACTGCAAAATAGAGGAGCTGTTCTTCGAATAACCAAAATGCAGTGCCTAAAAATGGGTGACTACATTTTGCACTTTTGCAGTCACCCCCTCCTTACTGGCTAAAATCCACCGGCATGCCACTGGAAAAGCCCTTATAATTGCCGCAAGCGCACGCTTTATCCAAGAGAGGGATACGGTGCAAACGCCTGGTGCTGACAGGCAGGTTTAAAATAAGAAAGTAAGAACATCTTACTTGGTGTTCTTATGGATGTGGAAGTGACAAGGATGTCCTCGAAAGGCCAGATAGTCATCCCGATGCGCATGCGAAAGCGCCTCAACGCCGGAGAAGGGACGCTGTTTGCAGTGGTTGGCACGGATGAAGGAGTGATGCTCAAGAAGGTCCACACCCCCTCGCAGGAGGAGGTTTGGGCTCACCTTGATAGCATCGCAAAGGAGGCGGGCGCCCTCCTCAAGAAGAGAGGAATGACCGAGAAGAAGCTGATTGAGATTGCCGTCAAGGCTAGGGGCCGCTAGCATGAAGGTTGTTCTTGACACCAATGCCCTGATATCGGCAACGCTGTGGCCTAACAGCAGCGCCAGAAAGACGCTTCTGCTTCTCAGGGGGCAGGAAGCGAAATTTTACACATCAAAAACCATCCTTGAAGAATATGAGAAGGCAATCAAAAGGGATTTCCCTGAAATGGTTGAAAGGCTCCCTGAACTCACCGGCTACATCGCGACTGTTTTCGCGCTTGCAGAGCCATCCTCAAGGCTTCACGTGGTGAAAGAAGACCCTGAGGACGACAAGATAATCGAGTGCGCGGTTGCCGCAGGGGCGGAGTTCATCATTACCTACGACACGCATCTTCTCAAGCTCCAAAAGTACGGCGGAATAAGGATACTTACTCCTGAAAACATGCGCAGGCTCCTCAATCAGGGATGAAATTAGCTAATTTTTGCATCCAACGTCGAATATGCTCAGCGGCACTTCCTTCTTTTTTTCCAAATTCCTGTTCATCCATTCCAAAAGCATCTTCTTCGCCTTTTCGAACTGCTCCTTGCCCACTTCCACGTTCCCAATCGCATAAGTGAGGTTTTTGGCATTGAAGCAGAACATCGAGCTTCTCACATTCTCGCAGTTGTGGAGGTAGTACGAGTCCGAGCAGGACTTGCACGAGTCGCACTCGAAGCACCTGTTGAGGTTTTCCGAGTAATAGCAGTTTATGCAGTATTGGCACGAAAACGCCATGGACGAGCCGAATACGTGGTCCGCATTCCTTGGCCAGAAGGAATATGCCGTGTTTTTCGCAAAAGAGGTGCCCGGCGCGCGGTAGGAGTTCTGTGACTCGTACTGCGTGGAGCATTCCGACACATTGACGTTCTGCCCCATGAAGTATTCAGGCGATAAAAAGGCGATTTTCGAGATTCCCTTGGAAATATCGCCGAATTCCAGTTTTTCCGCCTCCTCCTCAGTCAATTTCAGCCGCTTTCCCAATTCCTCAGCCTCGAAAAGCGTGACCAGCCTTGATTTCGGGTAATCCGCATAATGCCCGTAATCGGCCATCAGCATCCCTTTCCCGCTTATTATGGACTTCCCGCTGCCCATCCACACCACGTGGCGCTTGAGCCAATCCCCGTACGAGTCGATATTTGCAAGCTCCTTCCCGAAAATAAGCCCGCTTGCCTGCCGATAAGCATCCTCCACCTTCCCCTTGTCGAATTTCTCCTCCTTTTCCCTCTCCACTTTCCCGAAAACCGGCAATTCCTTGCAGCCTGCCACTATATCGATTAAAGAGGGCAGCCTCCTTTCCTTTTCCAATATTTCCGCCATTTCCCCTGCGAGCTTTTCCCTGATTTTCATGTATTTTTCCTTCGGAAGCTCCAGATTGCCAATCGCATGGCGCAAATTCCTCGCGTTGAAGCAGAAGAGGCAGCCCGAGGAATTGGCAAGCCCGTTCACATACATGCAGTCCGAGGAGTTCTGCGTTTTCCACGCCTCGAAGCAGCGCACCAGCCTGTAAGCCTCGAAACCCCGCACCAGGAACTGACACTCGCCGATTGCGTCGCAGCCGAACACCGCCTCGCTTTGCTTCACCCTACCCGAATACGCCGCGTACTTGGTGCCGCTTGCCATCCCGCAATCAAGCACGAAGTGCGAGTCCGTGCAATTCGAGCTTGCCTCGATATTGGAGGAATTCCCGAGGACAACGCTGCCGGCGTAATAAGCCCGCTCGCGTATGGAGGAAAGAAGCGAGTCCATGTCCTTGATTTCGTTGATGGAAAGGGGGGCGAACTTCTTTGACTCGCCGAGCTTCCAAACTTCATCGAACGAAGCCCTCTTGGAACCCGCGCAGTAATCGGTAATGGCATACGTGACCGCCTCGCCCGTAATCGATGACGCGGCACGGGACAGGGGCGGCGACAGCTCCATCAGCCATTCCCGATACAACGACAAATTGCCCGAAAGCTCACGACCAAAAATGGATTTGCAGGCGGAGTGCCACTGGCGATTGAGGGAACAGGAGGGCTCGGATGACGAGGATGCAGACGCCATACTGGAATAGTGAGGTTGTGCTATAAAAGCCCAATCTTACTTTTTCGCAGCCGTCAGCGCACCTCTGACTTTCTCAAACATCTTCCTTTTATCGGAACGCATATCTCGATTGTATTCGGTTCTTGCTGGTTCAGGATATTCTGATATCCTCTTTTCAAAATCCATTTCAGCGTACCTTAGAGCTTCGAGTAAGAAGTCTATCTCAGCCCCGTCCAATTCCACGTTCATAACGGCACCCCTAGTCCTTACTGCCACGGCATTTTTATGGATTTCTCAGAATCTGCCGTATACACTATTAATATAAATTATATCATTTTAATATAATTTAATATAAATAAGAAAATGTGAAAAAATGGTTCAGACCCAAATCGACCTCGATGGAGAAGAAAATTGGATAGTCCGACGGTTCATGGCTGACGAAAAAAAAGGCGCGAAATCGAAAGCCATCAAGGCGATTATTCGAGAATTCGGAAAGCACAAAAAATACAAAAGGGATTAGCGTGAGTAAACCTGTCATCATTGATCTTTTCTGCGGAGCCGGGGGATTCTCGGAGGGATTCCAGAAGGCTGGCTACCGGGTAGCAGGAGCCGTGGACTCTTGGAAATATGCTGCATATACATACAAAATGAATCGAAAGGTGAAGAACGTTATCCAGAAAGACATCTGTGATGTGAACAAATCTAATTTCGCACGGAATCCGGATGTGGTGGTGGGCGGACCACCTTGCCAGGGATTCAGTCTTGCGGGTAAGCGAGATAGAGGAGATCCGAGAAACAAATTATTCAGACATTTCGTGAGGCTTGTGTCAGATCTTGAGCCGAAGATAGTCCTGATGGAAAACGTTAGGGGGATTCTCTCAATGAACACAGAGGACGAAGAGCCTGTCATGGATGTAATTGAAAGGGAGTTCGCAGATATCGGTTACCGCATCACCTATAAGACACTCAATGCGGCAGACTATGGAGTGCCTCAAATACGGGAACGTGTTTTTATCGTGGCTAATTCGATTGGAGAACCAAACGGCCGACTCTTTCCCAAAGAAACATACGGATTGAAGTCTCGGCAAAAAAAGGAATATCGGACAGTAAGAGAGGCAATAGCAGATATTCGCAACGTGCCGGATCCGAACGATGCGTGGAATCACAAACCGATGAATCACGTGCAGCGAGTGGTGGATCGGTTTAGTCTTATCCCACAAGGGATGGATATCGCCAAGAACCAGACGTTTCTGCCAAGAAAATTACGGAGGCGTGGATTTGCATCGAATTGCAGGAGATTGGATTACAATCAGCCATCCGTTACTATTGTGCCCGGACACTACGCCTTTCCGGTTCACCCGACATTGCCAAGGACACTGACTGTACGAGAGATAGCAAGACTCCAGACATTCGATGACGCTGATATTTTTTATGCTCCGCGTGTGCAACAAGGCATACTTGTAGGCAACGGCGTCCCACCTTTGCTAGCCAAGGCGTTTGCACATCGCTTTAAAAAGTTTGTATGATATAAAGTGGTATTATACGGGAAAGGATGAGGCACATATGACGTCCTCCTAGGCGGGGACGACAGTCACATGCGCTCATCCTCATTGTCATAGGTAGGAGTGGGGTTTCCGTGTAGTCCTCCCAGGCAGGGACGATATGCACTTGCCCCACTCCTATCGTCAACTACTCCGCCAATGCGTACGCATCGGCATCATAGCGATGACCGTTAAGTGATATTTTTCGCAGCAATCCTAGTTAGCTGCTCATAGTTATCTCGAAATTCATCGAGGTTCTTGCTTACTTCTACCGATATTGCAACGATAACGGATTTAACCGAATAAATGTCCTCGGCTTTCCTGCGAACAGCTTCTCTAAACAAAGGATGAGACGAATTGATGAAGATCGTGCCTGAGGCGCGATCAAATCGCCATTCATTCTGATTTTCTCCGGCTTCCTCGATTTTAAAGGTAAAACGTTTTCCTTTGAAATTGATGCTGAAATTCTCTTTGTTTTTAGACAGCTCCTCGATTTCCTTAAGGACTTTAGCCCGATCTTTTATTCGCCTCCGTGCTGGACTCGGCAACGATTTGGTTCGCTTGTCTTCCCCAACACGCATTTTTTCAGAAGACAATCTTTGCCCCAGTGTAAGAAGAAGCGACGTCTGGTGTATTTTCTCACCGTCTTCCCTGCGACTTTCCATCTCCAGACGGTTGTTGCGGTTGAGAGTACGTTGTACCCATTTCTTTAACGTTTTGAAAAGCTCATGCTCTTCATTGAAACCATTTCTATTCGCCAAGACTGCATCGGCAAGGCTATCAATGGTCACGTCTAGAAATGTACGTGCGGCAAGACTATTTGCCCCAGTAACATTCGCAAGTTCGTGTAGCAGCCGCGGATGATTGATTACCCGGCCATACACGCGAATAAAAATGCCGGCATCCGCGTACATCGGCTCGTCAGAGTAGATGAGAGTACCGTGGATTTCCCCTAATTCAGCATCGATTTCGTTGATATCGACGTAAGTGCCTTTTATCTTCTCCCGCTGAAGTTTGGTCTCGTTGACTAAAATATCCAAGTCGTCCCGTATGGTAAGACGACGAGGAAGCTCCGCTGTTAGTTGTTTAATCAGCGGTGGAACGTATATTTTCCTCTTGAGATTGGACATTTCCACAAGCGTGCCGTTCGGATGACTGGATTTTTTGGTGGCAACGTTCATCTCGAATTCGTCGAGGTAATCCTTCTGTCGGAGCTCTGTGAAGGATAACGAGGCGGATGACTCGGCACCATCCTTCCACGAAATGATGGTAAGTTTGTCTGCAAGACGATAAGCTGAGAGCTTGCCAAGTCCGAATTGCCCAATGATTTGTCGGCTTATAGCTGACTTGCCCCTGCCAATGTTCTTGAACTCACCAGCTTTCTTATCAGAATGGGCGATAAAAAAGAACCGCTTTAGCTCCGAAGGATTCATCCCCTGCCCGTCGTCTTTTATTTCAATAAAGCTGGATGAAATCTTAATGTCGACTTTTCGAGCAAGGGCGTCGCTAGCGTTGACAATGTACTCTTCGAATACGCGTACGTTATTGTCGTAAAAAGCATCGGACAAGTGGCTGACGAGCGCAGTTCCAACTCGAACGAATTTGTCCTTTTCAGATGAATCCATAGGGATGTATTGGGAATATGTGTTTAAAAAGGAGCATGTCCGGAAATTTCCGTTAATTGACGGAATATACCCGGAACTGATGATGTCACTAAATTCAAGCTCACCTTTATATATAATCAGAAGTAGTCAGACGTCCGAAATATTTAGCGCTAGCACGCAGTCTCCACGCCCGGATTACTCGGTTTTTCTCTTCCCCAGCTTCGCAATCGTCGTTTTCAAAATGTCCACGGAGTTTTCGTAGTCGGCGAGGAGGACGAATTCGTTGGGCGTGTGGTCGAGCGAGCTGTCGCCCGGACCGTAGGCGATTGTGGGGATTCCCTCGGCAATCGTTATGTTCATGTCAGCGGAGCCCGACTTTTTCACGTAGCGGGGGTGGAGGCCGGACTCGCGGATGGCGCCGACGAGGGCGCGGCAGAGCGGGTGGTTGATGTCCGTTTCCACGCCGGGCAGGCTTTCGTGCACTTTCACAGATAAGCCAGCTGGCGCGAGCTTCCTGAAGGTGTCCGCTACCTCCTTGTTCGAAATGGAGGGGGGAAGCCGCACGTCTATGAAAAAGTCGAGCTTGTCCGGCACCACGTTGAGGGCGTCCTGCGAGCCTGCGTTTATGTGCGTGAGGTTGAGTATGACGTTGTCGAACCTGTTCTTGTGGATTGGATAGACCGAGCGGAGCTTCTGGTAGTATTCTATCGTCCGCTCAATCGGGTTTTCGGATGCCATGCCCGCGTGGGTGGCTTTCCCGTGCGAGCGGCATTCCACCACCATGCGCCCCTTGTAGGCTATAGTGACTCCGGTCGTGTTGGACGGCTCGCCGTTTATCGCCATTTTTGGCTTGGCGTAGGAGAGGAGGTGGTAGGTGCCCTTGGAAGTGGGCGCTTCCTCCTCTGTCACGCCTGCCACCATTATCTTGTAGGGGACTGCCTGCTCGCCTGCGGCTGTAAGCATCGCGGCAAGGGAGGCTTTGGCATCCACCGCCCCGCGCCCGTGTATCCTGTCCTTTTCCCTCTTGTAGGGCATGGGCGCGTTTATCGTGTCCATGTGCCCGAAAAGCAGTAAGTCTGGCGAGTCGCCGTGCTTGTGGGCGTAGTTTGTGGCTACCGCGTTGCCTGCTGCGTCTATCCACGCCTTTTCAAATGAGAACTGGCGCAGGTAGGCAAGGCAGAGGGTTGCCGCTTTTTGCTCGCTGTAGGAGGGGCTGGGAGTGGCAATCAGCTTGTCAAGGAAGTCAACTGAAGAAAAGAGCGTCATTGCAGGACCTCGGATAGCGCTGTTGCCGCTGTGTCAAGCGATTCGCGGGAAATGATGAACGGAGGCAGGAAGCGCACCACCTGTTCGCCTGCCGGAAGAGCGAGAACGCCCTTTTGAAGGAGGGCGGCGAGTGGTTCTTTTGAGGGGACTTTGAGTTCCACTGCGAGCATGAGCCCCATGCCGCGCACTTCGCGGTATTGAGATTTGGAGGAAAGCAGGGAGGAGAGCTTTTGCTTCATGTAGTCGCCGTCTGAGGCTACTTTTGCAAGCAATTTGTCCTGTTCAAGGGTGTCTAGCACTGCGTTTGCGGCTGCGCAAGCCAATGGGTTGCCGCCAAAGGTGCTGCCGTGGTCAGCGGGGCCGAATGCATTCACCGAGTCGTCCGCTATGGTGGCTCCGATGGGTACGCCGCCGCCTAGCCCCTTTGCTAGGCAGACTATGTCCGGCTTTATGCCAAAGTGCTCGTAAGCAAAGAATTTGCCAGTACGACCGCAGCCAGTCTGCACTTCATCGAGTACGAGAAGCGCGCCCTTGTCTGTGCAAATGTCGCGGGCTGCTTTCAGGTATTCGGCAGTGGCTGGGCGCACGCCGCCTTCGCCTTGTATTGCTTCAAGGAAGAGCGCGGCTGTGTCTGTTGTGACTGATGCCTTGAGGTGCTCTATGTCGTTGAAGCGCGTGCGAACGATTGGCCCCAGAAGCGGCTCGAATGCCTCGCGGTATTTGGGCTTGAAAGTAAGCGAGAGCGAGCCTGAGGAGCGGCCGTGGAATGCGTTCATGGCGGCAACAAAGCCTTTCCTGCCTGTTTTCTTGCGGGAAAGCTTGAGCGCGGCTTCTATGGACTCGGTGCCTGAGTTGCAGAGGAAGACCTTGGAGGGGCTGCCGAAGAGTGCTGTAAGCCGCGAGAGGAGCTTGGAGCGGGATTCAAGCCCGAATGGCTCCTGGCAGGTCATTAGTGTGGAGGATGTCTTGGAGACTGCTCTGATGAGTGCGGGGTGCGCGTGCCCGAGTATGGCAACGCCTACCCCTGTTGTGCAGTCTATGTAGCGCTTGCCTTCAGTGTCCCAGACGAATTCGCCCTGTCCGTGGGAAAGGGCAATTCCCCGCTTGCCGTAGAGGTTCATTTCGTTCTTGAGTTCGAGTTCGATTATGCTTTTTGAGTCCATAGTACAACCTTATTGCTTCGTGAAGTGCGTGCCGCCGTTTTGAAGTGCCGAGGAAACTGGCTTTTCCTTCAAGCCCGAGCACATTATCACTTCTGGAACGCCGCCCGTAAGCGCTTCGGATGCGGCAACGAGCTTGCGCTTCATGCCTGCTGATGCTTTTGTCTGGAATTCGGCTATTTGCGATTGCGTTGCCTTGGAAATCAGGTCGTTGGGGAAGTTTGCAAAAAAGCCCTCTACGTCCGTGAAGAGGATGAGTTTTGTGGCGCCGAGCTTGGAAGCAATGGCTGCTGCCGCGCGATCGCCATCTACGTTCAAGCACTCGAATTCTTCTCCGAGTGCTATGGGTGCTACTACGGGTACAAAACCGGCGGAAAGAAGCGCTTCCAGAGGCGCGGTGTTCACTTCCTTTATCTTGCCCGAGTAGTCGTCGCGGATGAGCTTTTCCTTGCCGTTTTCAAAAGAGATGAGCGTCTTTCTTTTTGCCGAGAGTATGCCGCTTGCGCCGGATACTCCGACTGCGGGAACGTTGTTCTTGCGGAGAATGGAAACGAGCGAGGAATTCACTCCGCCTCCGACTGCCATTACGAAGTTTTGCATTGTTTCCGAGTCAGTGTGGCGGGACTTGAAGCCTTCCTTGGAAAGAATGTATTTGGGTTCGCGGCCGGTTGCTTTTTCGAGTGCTGTTACTTGGGGGCCGCCGCCGTGTACTATTACGAATTTTTCGCCTGTGGAGGAGAGCGCGGCTATGTCTGCGGCAAGGTTGGCGCTTGTGTTTGCCATGCTTCCTCCAATTTTGAGAACTAGCATAGTTTAGCCTCAGATGGGGTGGAAGCCGGGCATCCAAAGCCCGAGTTTCTCGTCAAACCCGTTCATTATGTTGAAGCACTGTATTGCCTGCCCGCCCGAGCCTTTCACGAGGTTGTCTATTGCTGACATGGCAATTACGCGCCCGTGCCCCTTGTCCACTTCAAAGCCCAGGTCGCAGAAGTTCGTGCCAACCACGGGCTTTGGCTCGGGGTAGCGGTAAAGCGTGCCTTGGTCTTTCACAAGGCGGATGAAGGGCGAGCCAGAGTAGAAGGAGCGGTATGCCTTCCAGAAGTCTACGTCTGCTGGCGTGCCGTTGAGGCGCGCGTGGATGGTGGAGAGAATGCCGCGGACCATTTCTATTCCGTGCGGAGTCATTCCTACAGAAACTGGCGAGCCGTTTATTGCTGTAAGCTCCTGCTCTATCTCCGCTGTGTGGCGGTGCCCGGATGGCTTGTAGGAGCGGACAGAACCTTGCCGTTCTGGGTGATGGGTGGAGATGTCAAAGCCGGCTCCGCCTGCTGCAGAGCCAATCTTGGTGTCTACGATTATCCCTTCGGTGGAGATGAGCTTGTTTTTGATGAGCGGCGCAAGCGCGAGAATGGACGAGGTGGCAATGCAGCCTGCGCAGGCAACCAGCTTGGCGTTTTTCATCTGCTCGCGGTGAAGCTCGGGTATGCCGTATACCGACTTGTCGAGAAGCTCGGGCGCGGGGTGCTCCTGGTAGTATTTGGCGTAAATATCCTTATTCTTGAGGCGGAAGTCTGCTGAGAGGTCGATTATTTTTGCGCCTGTTTCCCAGAAGCGCTTTACGTATGGAGCTGCCGCCTTGTGGGGAGTGCAAATGAATACTGCGTCGAGGTCGTCTTTGAGTTCTTTTACCGGGACGAATGCGAGTTGCGTGAAGCCGCGTAAATTAGGATTGAGCTTGTAGGCAGCTTGCCCTGCGAATCGCTCGGAAGTGATTTGCATTACTTCCATTTCTGGGTGGAGAAGCGCCCAGCGGAGAAGCTCGCCGCCCGTGTAGCCGGATGCGCCGATTATTGCGACTTTTTTCTTGGACATGGTAAATTACCTCACAAAGATTAGTGCCGCTTACTTTTTCGCGCGGGAAATGGCGTATTCCACCATCTTGTCCGCTATGTCCACGCCTGTCACTGGCGAGGAGTTGCGGAATTCGGTGGTGTGGTTTATTTCGTGGACAACCAGCCCGTTGCCTGACTCCATAAGGTCCACGCCGTAGATTCCCTCGTCGAGTATGCCGACTGCCTTGAGGCAGGTTTCGCGAAGCTCGGGTGTGATGTCGCACTTGGAAGCGGTGCCGCCCCTGCCAGTGTTTGTAATCCAGCCCGACTTTTCGGTTGAGTGGCGGTAAATTGCAGCTATCACTTCGTTGCCCACTACAAAGGCGCGGATGTCGCGGCCTGGCTTGTTGATGTGCTCCTGCAAATAGTATATCTTCTGCCAGGGGTTGCCCATCTCCTCGCGGGATTCAAGCGCAGCGTCGAGGGAATCAGCGTCGTTTATGCGGTGTACCATGCGAGCCCAGGAGCCCATTACCGGCTTCATCACGAGCGGGAAGCCGAGCTTTTCAGCCGCCTGCCTTGCGGATTCGGGCGAGAACGCCACGTATGTCCTAGGGGTGGGCACGCCGCCCTTGGCAAGCTCAAGCGAGCAGAACATCTTGTCCCCGCAGATGCGCGAGGCTTCGTAGGAATTGATTACCTGCGAGCCCATCCTCTCAAGATAGTAAGTGAGATAGGTGCTTCGGGAAAAGGAAACCGAGCGCTGGAGCACGACGTCGGGCACGCCCGCCTTTTTGGAAGGGCTGCCTTCGGCTATTGGGACGAGGAATTCGCCGTCCAGTATCTTCTCAAGCTCCACGCCGCGCTTCTTGGCCGAGTCGATAAGCATCTTGTTCTCGGCTGAAACGATTGTGTAGCAAAGCCCTATCCGCACCATTCAAATCACGAAAAGTTACTCGCCCCAGTCTTCCTCTACTTTGGGAGCAGGCGCAAGCGTTGGCGGGTTGACCGACTTCACTTCGAGCCTGCAGCCGCAGTCCTGGCAGGAGAGTATTTCGCCTGCTTCTGTGTTTGGCGCGAGGGCGATTTTCCCTGCGCATTCCGGGCATTCTGCGTCTGACATTGCATCAAGCCTCCTAAGCACAATGGCTTTCTTCTTGTTGCATGAATTTATATCTGTTCCGTCAATCAACGACGAAAAACATTAATTTTAGTGATGTTAATTGCGAATTTAGCAACTTAGATGCTACCTCTTGGCGCGGGAGACAGCGTAGTCGATTATGCTGCCTGCGACATCTATGCCCGTGGCGCCAGCGCAGCCCTTGAATTCCGCGGTGTGGTTTATTTCGTGGACAACAAGCCCGTTTCCGGATTCCATCAGGTCGACGCCATAGATTCCCTCGTCAACGATAGAAGCGGCCTTGAGGCAGGTTTCCCTAAGCTCGGGAGTTATGGGGCAGACTTCAAGATAAGCGCCCTTGGAAGCATTTGTCACCCAGCCGGACTTGTCAGTGGAGCAGCGGTAAATCGCGGCAATCACTTCCTGCCCCACGACAAATGCCCGTATGTCGCGGCCTGGCTTGTTGACGTGCTCCTGCAGGTAGTAGATTTTCTGCCAGGGGTTGCCCATCTCCTCTTTCGAGCCAACTGCCATGGCAAGCGCGTCGGAATCGTTTATCCTGTGAACCATGCGAGCCCAGGAGCCCATCACGGGCTTCATCACAAGGGGGAAGCCGATTTCCTCTGCAGCGTCGTTTATCGAGTCTGGCGAGAATGCCACATTCGTCTTGGGAGTGGGGACTCCGGCGCGGGAAAGCTCAAGCGAGCAGAACATCTTGTCCCCGCAAATCCGCGAGGAGTTGTAGGTGTTTATCACCTGCGCGCCAGTGCGCTCGTAGTAGTAGGTAAGATAGGTGCTTCGGGAAAATGAGATGGAACGCTGGAGCACCACGTCGAACTCGGGCGGCGCGCCGGAAGTGAGCTTGAGCACTGCCTGCGAGTCCAAGACGCGGGAAAGCCCCACCCCCCGCTTTTGCGCCGCGGCAAGGAGCATCTTGTTCTCCGGAGTGATGAGCGTATAGCATAAGCCCAATTTCATGGGCTGGATGGGCGGTTCATTTGCTTATTAAATAGGTGTGACTGGCGGAACGAATTGTTTCAGGTAGAACATAGGTGTTTGGAGAGGGGGTTCAGCGCCACTTCTTCATGACAATGGAGGTCTTGGAGTTCGTTACTTCCTCCATTGCGCGCATGGCATCGATGCGCTTGTTCAATTCGCCCATGTCCGGGGCGGAGAGGAGCACTGCGAGGTCCATGTCGCCGGATGTTTCCCAGATGAAGCCTATCCCCTCGTGCTTGGAGAGCTTCGAGGAAAGCTTCTCCGCAGAGGCGTGCGGGGCTGTTGAGAGGAATACGATTGCCTGCACGCTTCCGCTCTCCTCTATGTCAACGGTAAAGCGGCGGATTACCCCCCGCGATACGAGGGCGGCAACGCGGCGGCGGGCTGCAGGCTCGGAGAGCCCCACTTTTTTGCCAAGCGCCGCATTCGGCGTGCGGGCGTCCTCGCGCAGCAGTTCGAGCAGTTTCCGGTCGATTTCGTCAATTTTCCATGCCATAGTTGCGATTCTCGCAATAAGATTAAAAGAGGCGCGACTCGCCGGAACCCTCATCAGCGCAGGAAGGAGATGCACACGCCGATGCTCCCGCCGTCCACCAGCTTCGGCTTTTCGCCAGGGATTTTTTCCAGGAGCTTTGCGTTGAATGTAAGAAGCACGTTTAGAGGACCGATATCCTGCCCGTGGGACAGGTAAAGGTCGGCAAGGTTGCCGATGCTGTCGGGCTTGTAGCTCAGGGAGATTTCGTTGTCCTCGTTCCTGAAGCCGGCGGTAATTTTTGGGGTGACCCCTAATTTTCGCACATCGTAGAGGTTCTCGTCTGAGGTGACCACTCTCAGGCTCGCATTAACGAACGCCTCGCTTTTCTTCCCGCCCTTCCCGAAATCCATAATTACGCCAAGGCTGCTCGTGGGGTTGGATAAAACACTTTCTGAAAAATGGTCGGTTGTTGACCCTCCGATGGAAAGGGGCGAGACCTCATATTTCACGTTGTCTCCGATTCTGTTCCTGTAAAGATACGGCGTTACCTGCGCAAGAAGGAGGGGGTAGCTCTCCCCGGCAGTATTGGCATACATTGCCGCAAGGCTGACGTGCGGGAGGAAAATGTGCCCTGTTTCCTCGTTGGATTTTTTGTAGTCCAGGGAAACCCCGCCAAATGACGACAGGGAGAGGGGTGCGTTGAGCAGGAAAGCCCCGACTCGCATGTTTTCCAGCCCGTAGGAGGCGGAAAAGCCGGAAGAGCGGTAGCTGTCGGCATTCAGCGAGGCGGAGAAGCCTTTTTTTATCTCGCCAGAAGTGATGCCCATTACCCCGTTCAACATCTTCCCTGTCGCGCTCTCCTCGAACGCGGTGCCCCGGAAGCCGCCTCCCCCGAAAGGCGAGAACCTTTTGTTCATCGAGAAGGCGATATCGAGGGCGGCATCGATGTTCTTGCCTGCATATTTTGCTTCGGAGTAATCGGCTGCGTAATAGCCTTTCTTGCCCTTTACCAATGATACGACGTGCGCACCTTGAGGGGTGGAGACTACAAGCGGGCTTTGCTCAAGCCCCAGCCGGTTCGCAAGGAGGTGCGCCGCGCTGCCGTTGATGTCCCCGCAGACTCCGGTGTCCTTTCCCTGCACGTATTCGCCCAAGGCATCCTGCCCGGGATAACTCTTGAATAATCTCGGCAACCCTTCTTCTTTCCTCGAGTAATTGTAGAAGTTGCCCATGTCCCCGAGCCAGAAGGCGAGGAGCGCCACTTTCTGCTCCTCGTTTAAGTCCTTGCCGATTATCTCGTTGAATTTCAGGAAGCCTTCGGCATCCTTGAAGCCAAGGCGGAAGTCTGAGGGATTTTCGACATTCGTAGCGTAAAAGTTGAAGTATCCGAAACTGTTGATTACGCCCGGCTGTTTGGCAAGTGCGGGATCCGCCTTCTTTTCAGCTTCGAACCGCTTCGCAAATTCGAACAGCTTGACTGTTTCCTCGTTAAAGCAGCCCTTTAGATCCTCCCATTTTTGGAAGACGACAGAATATCCGCGCAGGACGTTGTCCACTGCCCCGTATCCGGACGGATTTCCTTGCCCGTGCCCGCCCTCATAATACGTGCGGACTTCCTTGAAGTGGCTGAAATCCAGCAACGAGCGGAACAGGTTCTCCGGCAGGTTTACCGGGCTGGCGGGCGTCGGTTCCCTCCAAGTGAATACCTGGAAAAGCATGTATGTTTTCTGGAAGAACCGTTTAATAAAACGGGCGCACTGAAGGGGTTGGAATAAAAATACTTGCATGCCTCATTTGCACGATAAAGCGCGGATGTCATTCGGCTGTAGCCGAATACTCCGCAACAAGTTGCGGATGTAGTATAACCTGGCTAGTATCTTGGCCTTCCAAGTCAATGGTCCGGGTTCAAACGCCGTTGTTTGGCAACAACGTGTTGCCAGCCTCCGGCTGACAATCCCGGCGTCCGCATTTTTTATTCATAAAAATGAGGATACGTTGGCGGAGCCAACGGAAATCCGCACTTACGAAGTAAGTGTGGAGACAGGCGTCGAAACGCCCGGATCCGCATAATTCCGCAGAATTTGCGGAGACAGACGTCAGCAGACGTCTGGATCCGCATTTTTCTTTTACAACGATTAGGTGATTCGATATGCTGCAAATTCAGAAAAGGAAAATGGATTCCATGCCCGCACACCACGAGGTGCGGGTGCGCACGCTGAACGGGAAGTTCCCGGCGAACTCGTATCTCGTGAAATACGACACGAATGCCGGCAAGACGATTGAGGTAATCGGCAAGATTGTCCGGGGAGGCAAGCCCCTCGGGCAATTCAAGAGAAAGGAATACCCGAACGCGGCGTGCGAATACCCGGATTGGAGCAGGCCGACTTTCGGGCACATGGACGGGAACGGATTGCTGTTCGTCTATTACGAAGTGCAACCCGCAGTGCAGGAGAAGCTTCTTGGCGAGATGAACCGGAAGGGAACGCATTTTTATTTCCCCTTGCACGGATGAAACGAACCTGTTCGCAGAATGATGCCGGAATAGCCACTCATTTTAAATTCTCCTTGCGCCATATGCCTTGTGCGGGAGGCAGGGGCTTGATTTATTGGGTTAGCCTAGGGAGTCCTCTCCTTGGAAGGTGGGCATATGGTCGTCACTCCAATCGAAACACGCTACAAAACCGAAATGAATGCTCTTTTTGAGGAAGACGCGAAGCTGCGCTCGTGGCTCGAAGTCGAGGTGGCGCTTGCCTACGCGCACGCGAAGCTCGGGAATATCCCGCTTGAAGCAGCGCAGGAAATAGAGGCTGCGGCAAAGAAAGTCGAGCTCGCCCGCGTGAACGAAATCGAGGAGGAGATACACCACGACCTCATGGCAATGGTGCGCGCGCTTTCCGAAAAATGCAAGAAATACGGGGGGTATGTGCATTTCGGCGCGACTTCGTATGATATTGAGGACACGGCAACCGCCCTTACGCTCAAGCGCGCAATCGGCATGATGAGAAAGCGCCTGGCCGCCACAAAGGATCTCCTCAAGTCGCACGCCATACAGAGAAAAGGGATGGTTTGCGTCGCAAGGACGCACGGGCAGCACGCTGTTCCCACCACGTTCGGGCTGAAGTTCGCCATCTGGTTCTGCGAAGTGGAGAGGCACTTGGAGCGGCTTGACCAGGCAGAAGCGATTATTTCAGTCGGGAAAATGTCAGGGGCAGCCGGAACAATGGCGACTTTCCAGGGCAAGGGATACGAGATACAGGAGCTTGTCATGAACCGGCTCGGCATAAAGGCGGCGAAGGCCACCAACCAGATTGTGCAGAGGGACCGCCACGCGCAGGTCATTTTCGCGCTCGCATTGATTGCGGCAACGCTTGAGAAGATAGCGAAGGAGATACGCAACCTCCAGCGCACGGAGATAATGGAGATGTCCGAGCCGTTCGGCTCCAAGCAGGTGGGCTCCTCGACAATGCCGCAGAAGCGCAACCCGCACAAGTCCGAGAGGATTTGCTCGCTTGCGAGGCTAGTGCGCGGCAATGTGGCGATAGCGCTTGAGAACATACCCCTTGAGCACGAGCGCGACCTCACCAATTCGGCGAACGAGCGGTTCATCTTCCCGGAATCGTTCATCATCACGGACTACATGCTCAAGGAATTGAACAAGATACTCGCGGGGCTGCAGTTCTACCCGGAGAACATCGAGCGCAACCTCGAGATGACGGGCGGCGCTGTCATGGCCGAGAGGATAATGATTGCATTGACAGACCGCGGGCACGGCAGGCAGGAGGCGCACGAGCTGATGCGCAACTGCAGCATGGAAGCCTACCGCGAAAAGAAAAAACTGTTGCAAATCCTTCTTGCCAAGCCCGAAGTCACGAAGCTGATTTCAAAGGACGAGCTCGAGAAGCTCTTCAACCCGAAGAACTACATCGGCGAATCCGTCGAAATAGTGGAGCGGGCGGTCGGCAAGCAATAGCGATCATACAGTTGTCGGGAAGAGGAATGCGGCTGCGAAAGACGGCGTAATTTGGGGTGTTTTGCATGTCAGGGGGAATCCTTCAGAAAACGGACCTGGAAATCTACGGGATAATAAGAAGCGAGCTTGCGCGCCAGCGCGACGGGCTTGAGCTTATCCCGTCCGAGAATTTCACTTCGCTCTCCGTTATGGAGGCGCAGGGAAGCGTTTTCACCAACAAGTATTCCGAAGGATACCCGGGCAAGAGGTATTACGGCGGCAACCAGTTCGCCGACCAGTCCGAGTCGCTTGCAATCGAGAGGGCGAAGAAGCTTTTCCACGCCGACCACGCCAACGTGCAGCCGCACGCAGGCTCGCAGGCGAACATGGCGGTTTACTTCGCACTCCTTCAGCATGGGGAGAAAATCATGGGGCTGAACCTCTCACACGGGGGGCACCTCACGCACGGCTCGCCTGTGAACTTCTCGGGCAAGCACTACAAGATAGTTGCTTTCAATGTCGACCAGAAGACGCAACTTTTGGATTTCGACGCGATTGAAAAGCAGGCAAAGGAGGAAAAGCCGCAGTTGATTGTCGCAGGATTCACGGCGTATCCGAGGCAGGTGGACTTCAAGCGGTTCGCCGAAATCGCAACTGCCGCCGACGCATATCTCATGGTGGACATGAGCCACATTGCCGGTCTTATCGCAGGCGGGGCGCACCCGCAGCCTTTCCCGCATGCAGATGTCGTTACAACCACCACCCACAAAACTCTCCGCGGGCCGAGGGGCGCGATGATACTTTGCAGGCAGGAATACCAGCCCTTGATTGACAAGGCGGTGTTCCCGGGATTGCAGGGCGGTCCCTTTGACCACGCGATTGCGGCAAAGGCAGTCTGCTTCAAGGAGGCGGCGCAGCCTGAGTTTTCCAAATACGCGCACAAGATTGTCGAGAACGCACGCGCGCTTGCAAGCTCGCTTTTGGGCGAGGGCATGCAGCTTGTTTCAGGCGGCACTGACACGCATCTTCTCCTGATTGACCTTACCAACATGAAAATCACTGGCAAGGAGGCGCAGCTCGCGCTTGAGGAAGCGGCAATCACGGTGAACAAGAACACTATTCCTTATGACACGCAGTCGCCTTTCATCACGAGCGGCGTCCGCATAGGCACGCCCGCGCTCACGACAAGAGGCATGGGTGTCTCTGAAATGAAGGAAGTCGGGAAGATGATAAAGAGGATTTGCGCCGCGCCACAGGACGCAGGCGTGAAGGCGAAAGTCAAGCAGGAAGTCCTCGAGCTGACAAAGAGGTTCCCGCTTTATCCGGAGCTGGGTTGATATGACATCTAACAAACCGCAGGAACCGAGATGGGCTAAATGGCTGCAAAAATAATCGACGGGAAGAAAATCGCGGGAGATGTCCTTAGCGGAGTCGCCGCCGAGGTGAAAAAGCTTCCCTCAAAGCCGTGCCTCGCGTTGGTCATTGTCGGCGAAAATCCGGCTTCGCTCATCTACACGAAGAAGAAAGCCGAGGATTGCGGGAAAGTCGGCATCGAGTCGAAAAGCGTGAGGCTTCCGGCAACTGCCACGGAACAGGAGATAATTTCCGAAGTGAAAAAGCTTAATTCCGACAAGGGAGTGGACGGCATAATCGTGCAGCTTCCCCTGCCTGACGGCATTGACGAGGACAGGATACTTGCGGAAGTGTCTCCCGAGAAGGACGCGGACGGCATACACCCGCAGAATTTCGGGAATGCGGCGCTTGGATTGGGCGCGCTTCGCCCGTGCACGCCGCAGGGAGTCATCCATCTTCTGAAAGTGAGCGGAGTTTCGATGAGCGGGAAGAATGCGGTTGTAATCGGAAGGAGCAGGATAGTCGGAAAGCCGCTTGCATCGCTTCTTTTGAATGAGAATTGCACTGTTACTGTTTGCCACAGCAGGACAAAGGACATTGCGTCTTACACGAAGCTGGCAGATATTGTCTGCGTCGCAGTTGGCAAGCCCCGCACGCTCACGGCAGACATGGTGAAGGACGGCGTTGTTGTAATCGACATCGGGACCACGCGCGAGGGCGAGAGGCTTGTCGGCGACGTGGATTTCGAAGCTGTATCGAAAAAAGCCTCGTTCATTACCCCTGTGCCTGGCGGCGTGGGGCCCATGACTCGGGCAATGCTCATCCAAAATACGCTTTTGTGCTACAAGGCAAGGCACAAGTAAGAAAGAAAAGGGATTTCCATGCGAGCTCGCTCTGCTTTTGGATACGAAAGGGCGCTTGCGGAAATCTATGCGCTGGATAAGTTTGGAAGTCAGCTTGGCTTGGAAAGAATACGGCGCATATTGAAACTTCTTGGCAATCCGCAGGCAAATTTCAGGTGCATAATCGTCGGAGGGAGCAATGGCAAGGGCTCCACTGTTGAGATGATTGGAAGCGTGCTTTGCGAGGCTGGCTTTCGCACAGGCACTTATTTTTCCCCGCAGATAGAGGAGTTTCCTGAAAGAGTTAGGGTGAATGGAAAAAACGCTGGCAAACGGGAAATTGCGGATGCTTATTTCGCCGTGAAGGAAGTTTGCGGCAAGAACCGCATTGAGGCGACCTTCTTTGAAGTCGTTACTGCGATGGCGCTTTTGATTTTCAGGGAAAGGGATGTTGATTTCGCTGTTTTGGAAGTCGGGTTGGGAGGGCGGCTTGACGCCGTGAACGCATGCGAGCCGGAAATCTCGGCTATTGCTTCCATTTCACTTGAGCACACGGCTGTGCTTGGGGATACTGTGGAAAAAATAGCTCATGAAAAATGCGGTATTGCGAGGAAGGGGAAGCCGCTTGTGTGCGGGTTTTTTTTGCCTGATGCGAAAAAGGCGGCTGCGTTGGAATGCAGGAAAATCGGCGCGAAAGCCATTTTTGCCGAGGATGCCGTGAAAATTGGCGGCTTAAAGGAAAAGAATGGTGGGCACTTGTTTGTTGCTGCGTTTGGCGGGAAAAAATACGCAGTAAAGCTCTCGGCTTCGGGAAAATTCCAGATAAGCAATGCCTGTGCGGCGCTGGTTGTTTGCTCGAAACTCGGCGTTGGCGGCAGGGCGATTGAAAAGGGGCTTGCGAAGGCATTGCCAGCGTATCGGTTCCAGAAAATTTCATCAACGCCTCCAACATTTGCGGACTGCGCGCACAATCCCGAAGCTGCGGCTGCGCTTTCAGGCGATATTGCGGGGTTGAAGAGGGCAAAGGGGAAGCGCGTGCTTTTGTTTTCCGCGATGAAGGACAAGGACTACAAGGCAGTGCTTCGGGCACTTGCGAAGAATTTCGACGCGATTGTGATATGCGAGGTTTCCCTTGAGCGCGGCGCGAATCTTGTGGAGCTTTACTCGGCATCGATGAAATTGTATCCGGAGATATTGCTCGTGAAGGAGCCGAAGAGGGCGCTGGCTGCTGCGAAGAAGATGGCGGGGAAAAACGGCTTGCTGGTTGTCGCCGGCTCGATATACCTTTTGGCCGAATTGTACGGTAGAGATAAAACCAGAATAGCTCAATAGAGCAACGATGGTGGACGAAGTGAAAGACCAAATCAGGAAGGAGATGCTTGAGAAGCGCGAGCGGAGCCACACGCATGGCGGGCACGTCCACTGCCTCGACATAATGGAACATGTGGTGCACATGCCGGAATTCGTCTCGGCAAAGAAAATCCTTCTTTACGCGTCCAAGGGAAGCGAGGCGCACACCGACGGCATAATGCAGACAGCGCTTGCGTTCGGGAAAAGTGTCGCGCTTCCGGTCACGAAGAAGGAAAGCAAGGCGCTCGAGCTTTACTGGGTGGGAATGCTTTCCGGGCTGAAGGCGGGCGCGTTTGGCATCCTTGAGCCGCCGGAAAATCCCGAGCAGAAGGCAGCGCCTGAGGAAATGGACCTCGTTATCGTGCCGGGCGTTTCCTTTGACAGGCGCGGGCATCGGATAGGCTACGGGATGGGCTATTACGATTCTCTTTTGTCGAAGATGAAATGCCCGAAAATAGGGCTGGCGTACGAGGTGCAGATTGTGCCTCACGTGCCGGACGAGCCGCACGATGTCGCGGTGGACAAGATTGTCACCGAGAAGGGAATAATCGACTGCAAAAACGGGAATGGGAACGGCGCGGCTGGCAAGGAAATCGGCGTGGAGCGGGAAAACGGCTCTCCTGCGGCAGGCGCGAAGGCGGAAAACGGGAAATTCCGGATTGCTGTTCTCGCCTCCGGCAGGGGCTCGGACTTCCAGTCGATAATCGACGCGAAAAAGCGCGGGGAAATCGACATCGAGATTGCGGGGCTGATAACCGACAACCTCGAGGCAAAGGCGATTGAGCGGGCAAAGGAAAACAACATACCCGCGTTCGTGATAGTGCATTCCAGCAGAGAGGAGCTTGACAGCGGGATAAAGAAGAAGCTGGACGAGCTCGCCCCCGACCTCGTGGTTCTCGCGGGTTATATGAAAATAATCAAAAGCAAGGAACTTTTCTCTTCGTACGCGGGCAGGATAATCAACATCCACCCCTCGCTTCTCCCGAAATACCCGGGCGCGCACGCGCAGAAGGACGCTTTTGACGCCGGCGAGAAGGTGTCGGGATACACTGTGCATTTCGTGGACGAAACGCTTGACGGCGGGAAGATTATCCTGCAGGAAAAGGTGGACATTTCCGCGTGCAAGACGTGGGAGGAAGCCTCGCTTGCCATACTGGAACGCGAGCACATCGGGCTGCCGAAAGTGGTCGGCATGTTCGCGAAAGGCGAAATCAAACTGGGCGCGTGAGAAGAGGGGCATGCTGGGCTGTTTATAATTTTTTCAGGCGGAATTCGGATGGAAAGTGAGAGCGCAGGCTATAAGGGATAGGATGTTCGGAAAATTTATCAGCTGGCTGAGGGGGATTTTCTCCCGAAAGAAGGACATTGTCCTCGGAGTCTACGGCAGCCCCAACGTCGGCAAGACCACCCTTGCGAACAGGATTTGCGTTGATTTGATAGGCGAGCCCATGGGTGCGGTTTCCCCCGTGCCGCACGAGACTAGGGCTGTGCAGAAAAAGGACAAGATGGGCTTGCGCATGAAGGGATTCCATTTGACCATGAGCCTGCTTGACATGCCCGGCATCGCCGTAAAAGTCGATTACCGGGACTTTTTGGAGTATGGCATTTCAAAGGAAGAGGCGCAGAAGCGGGCGCGCGAGGCGACAAGGGGAGTGGTGGACGCGGTCCGCCACCTCGAAAAAGTTGACGCCGTGCTTTTCGTCATCGACTCGACCGAGGACCCCTACACGCAGGTGAACATCACCACGCTTGGGAACATCGAGGCGAGGAACATCCCGATTATCGTGGTTGCCAACAAGATTGACCTGCCAAGCGCGAATATCAGGCGCGTGAAGGAGGCGTTCCCGGGCTACGATTTTGTCGAGATATCCGCAATGACGGGTGAGAACCTCGACGGGCTTTACAAGGAAATCGCGCAGAAGCTCTCCTGACCAGTGGGGACGCGCAAGGCAAGAACGGGCTGAATCAACAAGGTGTATACATTTGCACACGTGCGTAAGATGCGGAAGGGAGGCGACGTCCCTCGAGGAAATCCACAACGGCTGCCCGTGCGGGGCAAAGGTCTTTGTCTTCAACAAAGATGCCGAAAAGGAAACCCAAAGCCAGCCGCAGGCATCAAGCCCGCAGACGCCGCAGGAAAACTCCGGCGTGAAAAGCGCGGGAGACGGGCCCCAGGCCGGCGAAATAGTCTTCCCCCAGCAGGACGGCAACAAGCAGGAGAACGGGAAGAAAGCCGATGGCAAGGAAGGGGATGCTGCAGAGGGCAAGGCGCCGGAATCCTCATTTGCAAGGACCACTTTCTCAACTGAGGATGTGGAGAATATCAAGATTGTATCCGAAGGCGTCTTTTTCGTGGACGTGAACGCGCTTTCCAAAAATCCGGTTGTCCTGAAAGACGAGGAAGGCGTGTATTACGTGAGGCTGCCTCTTTCCCAGAACGTGATTGACGAGGAAAACGGGAATGGGAAATCCGGGAGCAACGGGAAGGCGGCGATTGCCGAGGAGAAAAAAGCTGTGGAGCCCAAGGCGAAATAACTGCCGAAAGGCGCCTCTTTTTCCCCTAAACGTCAAGAAGAATCCTTATTGTCCACTCGCCTTTCTCTTCCTGCACCATCATCTCGTGGTAGGTGACCGCCTTCACGGAATCGCGCGGGCGCTTGTGCTCGCCCCATGCGTCAATCAGGACAGCCGGCCTGTCGGGGTCGAAAACGGCAACCGAGAATTTCGAGAAGACCATCTCGTGCGTGTCAGAGTAGGCGAGGATGTCCGCGAGAATCTGGACGGTCAATTCCTCGATGTTGTGCGCCGTGCAGGAAAATACCGCCTTTGTCTCGGGTTTTGCCGTCCCGAAAACCGAAAAAAGCGCCTTTGCCGAGTTCTCAAGCGCCTCCTCGTAGGACTTGCCATAGGCTTCGAAAAGCAGGTCGGCAGTGTGGTCCAGGAATTTGTACTCTGCCTGCGCAGAAAGATTGGCTTTCTTCGTTTTGGAAACCGCTTTCTTGCCGGCAATTGCTTTCTTTTCCATAAACAGCACTGGAAAGAAGAAGATAAGGAAAATAAAAAAGCTATGCTATTTCGACTTCGGTGCCGATTGCCTGCCCGGGCAATCCCTTGTCGAACCTCGCGAGGATTGCGCCGGAGTTGCCATGGGACTTACTTACCGAGCCGACTATTTCCTTGCCTGTCGCCGTTTTCCAGACCACGCGCTTGCCGACTATGCCGTCCGCGCTTGAGCGGTCCTTGACGCCGTCAACCTCGACCACGTACTGGTTGGTGTATTCGGTGTGGACGCCGCGCCTGTAGTTGATGAGCCTTCCTTTCATGAAAATTCCTCCTGCAGAGGGATTTTCATCCATTTTCCGAAGGAAAATTGGATGAGAATGACCTCCTAATAGCGTCTGTCTATTGGGGCAAGCCTATTTAAACGCTTCTGATTCCCGCCCAAGCGATTCCGCAGCCCGATGGCAGGAGAAACCGCCGCCAGCCGCCTATGCCCCCTGCTCCCTGAAGGCAACGAACAGACCTGCGGCAAGCAATACGAATGCCGGAAGGCAGGGCAAGCCGCCGGTTTTCCCGCCTGCTGCCTGCTGTTGCTGCTGGGAGGGAGCGCCGCCCTGCGAGGCTGCTGCGGAGATGTCGTCCGAGAGGCCCTCGCTTATGTTTCCTGCTTCGGCGCTTATGTCAGCGATTTTCTGGAGCGTTGCGGGCGACGAGGTGAGGTTTTCCCTAAGCGCGGAGAGCTTCGCGGCGTAAGTCGAGGAGGATTGCGCGCCAATCAGCCAGCTTGAGTTGTTCACCTTGCCATTCAGCCCGTCTATCTGCGAAAGCGCTGCGTTGTACTTGGACAGGTCGGAGTCGAGCCTGTCGGAAACCGCCTTGTATGAAGACTCGTAATTTCGTTTCTCGGAAAGCGCCGCGCGGTAGCGGCCCTCCTTGCCCGCCTTCACGATTTTTTCGGAGAGCGCGGAAAGCGAGGCGAGCATGGGCGGAATCTGCGTGTCGTTCACTTTTTCGGAAAGGGACTCGTATGACTTGTTGAGCTGCAATAAGTCCCCTGCCATGTCCACCTTGAGCGACGCGAAGTCCCCGCCGCGCGATTTTAAGTATTGGTTGTTTTTCGCGCTGGCATTTTGTATCGCATTTGCGCGAGCAGTCTGATTCTGCATGTCGAGAAGAGCGGCTTTCAGTGCGACGAGGTTCTGCCTCTGCACAGGTATTGCCTTGCCGGAATAGTCTATTTTCGTGCAGTATTCGTAGCAGCGCCGGGTGGCGTTCTTGCCAAAACAGCCCTCATCCGTCCTGTTGAGGAAGAGAAGCCCCTGCGAGAGGTTCTTTTCCACTTTGGAAAGCTCGTCAAGCGAGGCAATCTTGGAGTCTATTGCAGTGGCGCTTGTGGAAATCGCGTCAATGCCCGAGCCGAATCCCGAAAGCGAGGCGTCGAATGCCTTGCGGGCGGTTGTCCAGTCGAGTATCGCCTCCCAGAAGCCGTCGGAGTAAAGCGGGTTTGCGCAGTTGGGGTTGGACATGCAGGCAAGAACGCACGTGTCCTTGTCCGTGCAGTCGTGCATGTCCGTGCCGGTAAGCTGCATGCAGTGCGACTCGGCGGTTTTTTTTGCCAGGCGCGCTGACAGCTCGAAGGATTGCGCAAGCGTCACTTTCGAGTCGAACGAATTGCGCGCCTTGGAGTCGGCAATGAGAAGGTCGGCGATGCGCGCCGTGTCGTTTATTGCGGAGCCGGCGCCCGTGTCGTAAACGTATGTCTCGACCCCGTCGGCAACCAGCACATATGAGGAATTGACCGGAAGAAGGAAGAAGCCCGCGACGTTCTGGTCCGGCTCGAAGGAAACGTTGACGAATTTTTCAATTGGCATTGCGGCAAGCGCAAGCGACGAAAAAACTGCAATGAACGCGGCGAAAAAGGAAAATTTCACTGACTCCACCCCGAATCATCTGGAAGGGCAAACTTTTAATCGGTTCATGCCCGCGCCCCCGTTGCCTGCCCGCCCCAAGGCATTATTTTAAAATTCCACAAGCAAAGAAGGGATTCGTGTTCGCATGGATGCAATGAAACGCCTGCTTTTCTGGCTGCTTGAGGGCACGAAGGGCGGGCCGACGAGGATAACGCTTCTTTCGCTGCTTCACAGGCGCCCGATGAACCTGCGCCAGCTCTCGCTTGCCGCGGGCATTGACTACAAGACTGCTGAGCACCACGTGGACCTGCTTCGGAAAAATTCGGTGCTGGAGTGCAGCGGGGAAGGATACGGGAAAATATATTTCATATCGGACATCGCGCTTGCGCAGAAGGATTTCGCGGGCATGATAAGAGGTGGGAAGAATGGCGGCAAGGAAAAAAAATGATGCGAAGGGCACAACGGGCATGAAACAGAACGTGAAGAACGGCGCTGCGAAGGCGGCGGTTTTCACGCTTGCGCTCATAGCCGCGGCAATAGGCATAATCGCAATCTCCTCGCTTCTCCTGCCGGACATAGGGCGTGCGTTTAGGGGAGGGCCGGGGCATTTCCCGCCGGAAAACGAAATCGCCTTCCTTGAGGACAACATGGCGCTGCGCTCGGGGCTTTCCGCGCTCAACGTGGCAATCGTGGTCTACCTGCTCTACGTATACGTGAAGGACTACGTGGTCCTGCGGACGAATTTCACGCTGGGGATAATCGCGGTGCTCTTCTCCTTCCTGCTCTACGCATTCACCTCCTCGCCGCTCATGCGGCTAGTGCTCGGCCAGTACGGGATTGCGAGCGGCATATCGTTCGTGCCCATGTTCTTCTCCGCAATCGGCCTCCTGATTTTCGCGAAAGTCGGCAATGAGTGAGTCAACTGGTTTTTTTTGAATTTTCTTTTTCCTTTCTTTTTTCCACGCAACAAAGCGCGAGCGGGAGCCTGTCCGATTTGGGGGCGATTTGGGCATAACGTTGGGAATCCCATATAAAGCGGCCCGCGCTTGGCAATAACATGGCAAAGACCGAGCCAGTGCTCAGGCTGGAGAACGTCTCCAAGCTATATGATGGCGAGACGCCGTTTCTGGCACTGGACAGGATAAACATCGAGATTGCGCACGGCGAGCTGATTGCGATAATCGGCCCGTCTGGCAGCGGCAAGTCCACGCTTTTGCACATGCTGGGCTGCCTCGACCGCCCAAGCGGAGGGGAGATATACGTGGACGGGGTGCCGCTTTCGAGGATGAATGACGAGAAAGTGGCGGTGATACGCAGGGACACACTCGGTTTCGTGTTCCAGGCATTCAACCTCGCGCCGACCATGACGGTCTTCAAGAACGTCGAGCTGCCCCTGATGATAAGCGGGGCGGACAAGAAGGAGAGGATGGAGAAGGTGAAGCGCCACCTCGAGGAAGTCGGGCTGTCCGACAAGAAAAACAACCTGCCATCGCAATTGTCAGGCGGGCAGAAACAAAGGGTGGCAATCGCCCGCGCACTGTCAAACGACCCGAAAATAATCCTCGCGGACGAGCCGACGGGCAACCTAGACTCCAAGTCCGGCGAGGAGATAATGAAGCACATAATAGGGCTTTGCCGGGACGGCGGCATAACGGTAATACTCGTCACGCATGACCCGTACATCGCGGCGCGGGCTGATCGGATAATCAAGATAAAGGACGGGCGGATCGAAAGCGACACCGTCAGGAAGGCACGGAGGGATTGGGATGGGAAGAACTAGCATTTTTGTTGCACTTGCATTTGCGTTCGTGCTGCTTTTGGGGCAGGCTGCCGCGGCGTCAAGCGGCCCCCTGCTTCGCATTTCAAGCTATACTACGGTGCCCAGCGACGTCTATCCGGGCACGCATGGGTATCTCCAGATAACGGTTGAGAACAGCGGGGACGCGACCGCGCAGTCGGTCAGCGCGAATTACAACTTAAACGGCATGAACAGCGTTATTTCAATCGGAGACGTGGCGTCAAGCTCCACAGCCCAGATTGCCGTGCCGTTCGAAATAGACCAGTCATCCGCTGGCAGCATACAATTGATCAATGTCGGGATTTACTATTCGTATACCTCGGGCAATTCCATCCTGCCCAAGACAACGTCGCTATCCATACCCCTGACAGTCAAGCAGTACAAGGCGCTTGACATAGCGCTCACGGATACGTCCATTGTGACTTCGCCGGGCGACAAAATAGTGTTCAGCCTTGACATAAAGAACACGGGCGGCGTGATAAACAACCTCGTCATCGGGACGCCAAACGACGCGTCATTCACGCTTTACGGCTCGACCGAGAAGAAAATAGGCAACATCCCGCTGAACTCCACTGCGAAGGTGGCGCTTTCGATGGTGTCCTCCTCGGACGCGAAAACAGGCACCTATGCAATACCTATTATCTTCACATACCAAGACGCGCTCAAGCAGCCGACAAACGAGACATATTACCTCGGCCCGATAACCGTGCTCGAATCCTCGTCGAAATACAGGCTGAGCCTCACCCCGCTTGAAACAGTGGAAATAGGCGCGCAGGTCCCGTTCCAGCTCACGCTTGAGAACGCGGGCGCGACTCCGATGTCCGGCACGATTGCAATAAACACGACTTCGGTTTTCACGCCAATCGGGGTGCAAACGGCGTATTTCGACTCGGTTCCGGCAGGGCAAAGCGCGAGCAAGACCGTGACAATCGGAATCTCCTCCTCGGCAAGCTCGGGCTACTACACGCTGCCCCTGACACTCACTACTGCCGAGGGGCAGAAGGCATCCTACATGTCGGGAGTTGTGGTGGAAGCCACGCCCGAGATAACCGTGTCGCTTGACACCACTGGCGCCACTTCGCAGATACAGGTCGCAAACACCGGCAACTCGCAGATAAGAAGCGTGCACGTCTCCGCAACGGCAATCGGCTCGACGACTCCGACCGAGAGCTTCATAGGGACGCTCAACGTGGACGATTACTCGTCAGTCGCGCTTCCGAGCGGCTCGGGAAAGAGCGTGGCAGTGGTGGTCACTTTCAAGGACAGCAACAATGCGGAGCACACGGCAAAGCAGACGCTTGAGACAACCGGCAACGTGTCGTTCGTGCAGGGCGGCAGGACTGGCAATTCGACGATTGCCAATGGCAGCCCGGCAGCGATGGCCGGCGGCCCGAACAGCAACCCGCTTGGCATGCTCTTCGGCGGCAGGGCAGGGACAGCCGCATCAAGCGGGCCGAACTACGTCGTGATAGGCATAGTGGTCGTGGTGGTGGCTGCAGGAGGATTCCTCGCATACAGGCACTTCAAGAAGGGCAAGAAAGCCCAGCCGCAGATTGCGGCGCATCTGCCACAGCAGGCAGCGCACGATGAGAAGGGGAAGAAGAGATAAGCGGCAAAAGGGGAAATGCGATGGCAGGCACGGCGCAGAAAAGCGGCACAGGAAAGCCCCGCGCAGACAGCAAGCGGGGCATCACCAACCTTGAGCTAGCGGAGCTTGCCATGAATTCGCTTCGCTACAGGAGCCTGCGCAGCTGGCTTGCCATACTGGGAATCGTGATAGGCGTTGCCTCGATAGTGACGCTGATTTCCGTAAGCACCGGCATGAACGAGAACATACAGAAAAGCCTCAGCGGCGCGGGGGCGAACCTCATTACAATCAGCGCCGGAGGCGGGCGCGCAAGCCAGTCTTTCGGAGGCGGCGCCCCGCCCGGGATGGTAATGGTCAGCTCCAGCAGCACCGAGCCGATAACGTTCGCGGATGCAGCCACTCTCAAGCGGGTGACAGGAGTGAAGGACGTGGACGCGCGATTGTCCAGCAACGGCAAGGTAAGCTACAAGAACAAGAATACGACCACGACGGTAATCGGGGTGAACCCTTCGGCTTTCCCTGAAAGCGCGGGCATAACCATCCTCAAGGGCAGGACACTTGGCACAGGGGATGACACATCTGTGGTAATCGGCTATTCGGTCGAGGCATCCACGTTCAACGAGAGCATGATAAACAAGCAGATAAAGATAAACGGGAAGGCGTTCCGCGTGGTCGGCGTGCTCAACCAGTCGGGCACCTCGTTTTCAGGCCCCGACCGGAACATATTCATAACGATAAAGGCAGCAAAGTCGCTTTTCAACCAGACGCAGAACACCTCCAGCGTGATTGCAATCGCTGCGGACGGATATGATGTTGACGAGGTTGCGGGGAACATAAGCGCGCAGCTTCGCACCATGCGCAAGGAGACCGCGGCAAAGCAGACATTCACCGTGACCACTCCCACAAGCCTCGCGTCCACCATATCTTCAGTCACGGACACGCTCGCGATTTTCCTCGGCGGCATTGCCTCAATTTCGCTCATTGTGGGCGGGATAGGAGTGGCAAACGCCATGTTTACATCCGTGCTTGAGCAGACAAAATACATCGGGCTCCTCAAGTCATTGGGCGCGCGCAGGCGCACCATACTGAAGCTCTTCCTGTTCGAGGCTTGCATGGTGGGCTTCATCGGCGGCGTGATTGGAATCGCGCTTTCATTTGTCGCATCCGCGGTAATGACATCGTTCGGGCTTCCCTCCTCAATCACGCCGGAACTCATACTGCTTGGCATGAGCTTCTCGGTCGGCATAGGGGCTGTTTCCGGGCTGATACCCGCGAGAAGCGCGTCGTCGATCGCGCCTGTCGAGGCACTCCGGTACGAATGATGAAGGAGATGGGATTGTGGCGAGCCTGTCGGAAATCCTCCTGATTGCCCTGCTGGTCGCGCTTGTGGCGTGCCTTGTCCTGCTCTCGGGCTGAGCCGCCGCAAAGCTTCTTTAATTTGTCTCCCAGCTAATTTAGCGAATACAAGGGGGTCGTGGCGTAATTTGGTAGCGCGGCAGGCTCCAGATTCCCCTCACGGGGCAGAATAAACCTGCATGTTAGGGTTCAAATCCCTACGATCCCATCGACATCTTTCGCCGCAGCGAAAGTGTCGAATTGTCGAACGGCGCACCGTTCGACATGTTCGACAAGTGCGAAGCACTTGTCGGTTCGCCCAACCCCTCAATCTGAAACCTGATTCTCATGCCACCAATTTCGTCCGCAATCATCAACTCCTGCAAGTCCTGCACGGCGAAATGCTGCAGGGGGCTTGCAGTTGTCCTTACCATTCCGGAAGCGGTGCGGCTGCAAAAAGCAATCGGGATTCCTGCCGATGAGTTTCTCGAATTTTCATGCGCAATTGACTCCAAGGAAACCCCGCACTACCCGCTTCTTGTAAAACAGGAGCGCAAAGTCGCGGAATATTTCATAGTGATAAAGAGAAGAAGGAAGGTCGATTGCTCGTTTTTGGACGACGACTTGGCTTGCACCATCTACTCGGACCGCCCGCATGTGTGCCGCTTATACCCGTTCGAACTGGATGGGAAAGACCAGAAGAAAGGGGCGCTGTGCCCGGTGAAATTCGTGCGCGAGGAAGGGACAGAAGCAGTTGCGGCGCAGTTGAAGAAGGATTTGCACGAGCACGGCAAGATGGCGAGGGTTTGGGTTGCTGCATTCGGAAGCAGCGGCACGCCTGACATGAAGAAGTTTTCAGACTATTTCTGCAACTCTAAAGCCTGACCAGAAGCGTTGTCCTGTAGAGCCGCTTCCCGTTCTTCTCCCCTGCGAGCTTTTCTGTTCTCAAAAAGCCGAGCTTGAAGACATTAAGCGTGGCAATAGCCTCGTTGCGGCTTCCGCAATAGATGTCCACGCCTTCCTTGAGCTCCTCCATTTTCGGGATGAACGTCCGCTCCTGAAGCTTCTTGCTCATCATCTCGGCCATTCTCGCGACTTTTGCCGGCTCCCCGCGCAGCTGCACTATCGCCTCGAAATACTGCGAGCTTGAGCGGCTGCATTCCGTACAGATGCGCTTCTCGAAAAGAAGCGTGATGGGCTGGCTCACCCTGCCATAATCGCTGTCGTATTCGACGGAGGTGTGCGTGGGCGAGAAGACCGGGTCCGTGCCTTTCAGCTTAAGCAACCGCTCGGTCTCCTGGTCAATGGTGGTGTTCTTGCGCCGGTTCCCCTTTTCGATTACCTCGCCGCATTTCTGGCAGATGAGGATATGTATTGTCGGGAAAGGCTTGAGCCTGCCGGAAGCGCAGTCCAGGCACAGCTCGCCAATGAACTCCTGCCCTGAATCGGGCTTGCCGCACACCGGACAGAATCGGACCATAAGCAAAAATGGATTGTGATACGTATATATACCCATACAGGGGAAAATCAGTCCATGGAAGAAGAGGAAATCCCAAGCACGGCAAATTCGGAAATACGCTTCATCACGCTTGAGCTTATGCGCATTGCGCAGAAGTCGGGCAGGAGCTTTGACGAGCTTGCGGAGGAGTTCATCCGCAACACCGTGCGCATGCAGGACCTCATCTCCGGCGCGGCTGACGACGGGATTCCGCCGGCAAAGGCGAAGCGCCGCAGCAAAGCATGGCAAAAGTAGCGCAGGGTGCAAACCATGTCGCAGGTCAAGAAGGAAACTCTTATTCTTTCGAAATACTTCCTGACGCTTCCGCATCCGGCAAAGACCACGCTCATGGTGATTGCCGCCGCGTTCCTCTTCGGCGTATTGTTCGGGCTTGCGAGGCAGCAGACATCCGGGGCAGCCGGGCTTTTCGCGGCGGGCGTGGACGGCGTGTTCCTGCTCGCATTCCCGGCGCTTCTCTCTGCTGTCGGGCTTTTCATCATGCGCCGCAAGGCGATATTCCGCCGCTCGGTTTTCCTCGCGCTTCTGACCGTGATTGTCTACGGCGCGTTCTATCTTGCCTCATTCGCGCTTGCCAACACGTGGGATGGCGCGAAGAACGTCGCATACGTCGGCTTTGCCTCGGCTTTCGTCCTGTGGTATTTCACCCTCCTGCTCGCATTCGACTTCCGCAGGAGCGCGTTTTTCCTCGCCACCATGCAGATGGTGCTTTTCCTGATATTCTACCTCGCGCGCGGGGGCTTTGCCGCTGAATCCGACCTGTCTGGGCTCGTCATGAAAGTGTATCTCGGCTCGTTCGTGTTCCTCGCCGCGCTCTACGCTTTCTTCTACGTGATTTCCGCCCCGATGAAAAAGAACCTCGGCATTTCCAGCATGGACGCGCTGTCCATGTTCGCCTCGCAGTGGCTTTACGGCGACAAGGGGCTTGAGGAGGTATTCGACGAGATGGGCGAGGAGGCGGAAACACTCGTGTGGCTCTGCGAGTTCTCGGGGAAGCAGAACCGCGCGCTTTTCGTGGTCCCATACATACACTACGGCCCGTTCGGGAACCTCGGCGGGAGCGAATTCACGCACATGATATCCGAAGCCCTTGAGAAGCACGAGCTTGGCAAGGGAGCCGCTGGGAAGGCGGAGACACGGGAAGTTTTCGTTTTCCACGGGACAGCCACTCATGACTTCAATCCGGTTTCGTCAAGCGAAATCCACAAGGTGGTTTCAGCGTGCCACCGCGCCATGAGGAAGCTGCGCCTTGCCCAGGGCAGGATGGCATTCTCATGCTGCAGGATAGGGACGGTCCGCGCAAGCGCTTACCACATAAACGATTCCGCGTTCGTTTCATACAGCCGTGCCCCGCGCACCACGGAAGACGTGAGCTTGGGGCTGGGGCTTGCGCTCATGGAGAACGCGAGGCGCACGTGCAGGAGCGTGGGCGTGGTGGACGAGCACAATGCCGAAACAGGGGACATCACTTCGGTCGAAGTCGGAAGCCCGATTGGCTTTGAGATGCTGGACGCCACGCGCAAGCTGTTCGACACTGAATCCAAGCGCGCGGGCTTCAAGTTCGGCTGCGCCAGCGGCAACATAGCCGTTGAGACAATAGGCATGAATGGAGTGAAGCTCGCACTGTTCTCGCAGGGGAAGAAATTGAACGCGCTGCTTTTGGTGGACTCAAACGGCATCACCCCTGAATTCCGCACGGAGATAGTCGATTTGTTCGAGCACCTCGGGCGCGAGCGCGGATGCGCCTGCCGCGGCGAGGTCATGACTACCGACACGCACCAGATAAACACCGTTCGGGGCGTGCTCAACCCGCTCGGAAGCGAGCGGTGCGGGGACTTCTGCCAGCTTGTGCGCAGGCTGTTTTACGAGGCAAACGGCAGGATGGAGGAAGTGAAGTTTGACTCCGCGGAGGAGCGCTTCAGGATAAAGGTTTTCGGAAGCGGGCAGTCCATTGAAATCGCGTCCACCATAAATGCCGTTGTCGCGGTCTTGAGAATCGCGCTTCCGCTGATACTGATTGCTTCCGCGCTTGTTTTGCTGTGGGCGCTTGGAAAAGTTTGAAAAACTTTTCCAGACTTTGAGCCGCATGTTCAGCGTGCTGGAGCACCTGAACAGACATTGGGGCGCATCCCCAATGGAGCTCAAAGAAGAGGGAAAGGTATGATTAGCCCGTAAGAAGCCCTATTTTTCTCAGCCGATTTCGCTGCCGCTTTTCGACTGCTTCAAGCCAAGGTCGGCAAACGACGCCTTGAATAGGGAGCCATACTTGTCGCTCATCTGCTCTTCCAGGGGCTTGGAATTCTGTATTGCGAACTTGATGTCCTGCGCGTCAATCAGCTGCTTTCCCTCGCTTTGCGCGAGGTCGCCAGCCATCTTCACTGTTCCTGAAAGAAGCCTGAGGCGAAGCGTAAGACCTGAAACGCCGTCTATTTCCTTCGCCTTCTTTCTGGCGAATCCGACCATTGCTTCTATCGCGCCTGCGTCCATGTGCGGAATCCTACCGTCGCGCACGATTTCCTGCGCGAAGAACTGCGTGAGCTTGAGCTGGTTTGCCTCGTTGTCGTCCATGTGCGTGTTCATGAGAAGCTCGTAGCCGTTGCCCAGTATCCTCGAGCGAAGCGGCGGGAGTATTGCCCCAAGGTCGTTTATGTTCGCAGCCGCGACGAGTATGAAGTCAGCAGGCACGTCATCCACGCGCACAGACGAGCCAGTTGAGGACTGGTTCCTGCCGGTTATCGGGTATTTCTTCTCCTGCATGGCTGTAAGAAGGAATCTTTGGAGCTTGCCAAGGGAGGAGAGTTCGTCTATGAAGAGCACGCCCTCGTGCGCCTCGTGGACGGCGCCGGGCACCACGCGAGTATAGGGCAGCGAGCCGATTGCTGGGTGCGAGCCGTACGGGTCGTGGCGCACGTCGCCCAAAAGCTCTGTTTCTGACGCGCCGGTCGCCTGCACGAAATTCGGGCGGTTTATCGAAAGCACGACCTTGAACTGCGCCTTTTGCTGAAGCTCCGCGATTTTTGAGAGCTCCTTTTGCGTGAGTATGGCGATTTTGCCGCCGCGCCGCTCGTAAACGATAAGCTCTTCCTTGCCGTCGCGGATGCGGGTGGTGTGCACGCGCTCCTCCTTGTCAGGTATTCCCGCGCCCACGAGCAAATCCTCGAACGGCCCGCGGACCTTCTTGTACTTGTCCGCTCCGCAGAAAAAGCAGCTTGAAGCGTCCGGAGAAGACAACCGCGCGCAGCGGCGGCAGCGGAAGCCGAGCTTCTCTGCGACGAATGCCGGCACCATGTGGGGTTCCAGCACTTCGCAGGCGAATTTGCCGGCTGCCTTTTTCGACGCGGCACTCCGCACCTGGATAATCGGGCGCTCGGGCTTCTCAGGGTTGTGAAGCACGATGACTTCCTGCTTAGGCTTGGAAAGAGTGGAGGCGATTGCCTGCGCGAGCATGGATTTCCCGGTGCCGGGCGGGCCCACAAGAAGAAGGTGGCGGCGCTGCCTTCCGACAAGCCGTCCGATTTTCACCGCCTCGTCCTGCCCTATTATCTGCAATAGAGGGTCGGATGGAATCCGCACTTCTGCGGTGGATGAAATCGGCGCCTCTCCCATGGAAAATTCTCGGCGGCGAGACTATTTAATCCTTCTATGCGCTTTTTGAGTCGGTGGTGCCATGGTTTCCCTCAAAAAATACGTGCTTTGCAAGTGCGGCGCGAGCAACTCTTTTGACTTCTCGTCCGACATGCAAGTTGAGGACATCACCGTATCTGCGCGCTGCCAGTCATGCAGCGCAACAGTGCATGTGAGCATATCCGCGATGCTTTCAGCGCCATCGCAGCCCGCGGCGCCATCACCAATGCAGGCGGACCAGTCGAATGCGCAGCAGGCTGCGCAGGAAGCGTCCGAGCCGTCCATGATGGACAACCTCGACAATGAGACAAAGGAGAATGTCGAGCAGGCTGTCAGGGACTTGTTCCGCTAAACGGAGGAAACTCAGCTTCAATCAGATTCCGAGCGCTTTCCCCACTTCCGCTGCGGAGCGGATGACTATCGCGGGCTTGTCGCTTGCAGGCGCGTGCGCTATGTCTTTTTCTTTTGCGATGCCAGTCAGCACGAGCACGGACTTCATCCCGACTGCATTCGCCATGCGGATGTCTATTTCGAGCCTGTCGCCCACGAAAGTCGCGTCTTTCGGCTTTATCTTGTGCATTTCAAGAAGCTTGTTTATGAGATAATTGGAGGGCTTGCCGATTATGGCATCCGGCTGCCTGCCTGAAGCGAAAATGAGCGATGCCGCAATCGCGCCGCTTCCCGGAGCGACCCCGCGCTCCTTGGGCCACGTGGGGTCGTTGTTCGCGAGTATGAACGCCGCGCCTTCCACGAGGTTTTGCAAGCCGGCTTCGAGCTTCGCGTAATTGATGTGCCGGTCAAGCCCGCAGGCGACGATGTCCGCCCCTGCCCCGTCTGCGAGTTTCGCGCCGGCTTCAAGCACAAGCTCGTCTTTCAGCCCTGACTCGCCCACCACGAAAACCGATTTTCCCTTGCCGTATTTCTCGGCTATGTAGTGCGCCACGCCAAAAGAGGAAGTCATCACTTCATCGGGGGACGCCCTGATGCCAAATGTTGCCAGATGGGAAATGTAATCCGCGCGGCTTTTTGTCGCGTTGTTGGTGAGGAAAAGAACTTTCACTGTTTTTTGGAGGCGGGTGATTTCCGCGGCTACGCCGGGAATGCCGTCCGCCCCCTTGTAGACCACTCCGTCGAGGTCGAACACTATTGCGGATTGCATGCTTTCCCTTCTGCCGCAGTGTTTAAATCAAGTCCGACGCTCAGCAGCCGAGAAGCGGCGTGCGCCTGAAAAAGGCGTCGATTGCCTTCGCGCCGACAAAGCCGTTCTGGAGTTTGGAGAATTCGTTCTTGCGCTGCTGCGCCTCTTCGCGCCTCTTTTCATTTATCTTTTGCATCTGGGGTTGCGTTGCCCCGTGCGGATACATTGAAGTTGCCGTGTTTGCCATTTTTTCCCTCTTGGAGTTATTTTACCGTGAATTCCATCTCGGAGAGCATCCGGTATGCCGTCATGTGCGAGACGCCGATTGCATCCGCAGCCTTCCTGACGGATGTGCGCTCGCGGAGCAGCAAGTGCGCGAGCATGTCGAGCTTTTCCCGCCTTTGCGCCTGCCTGTTGCCTGCCATTGGTTTCACCATTTTCGCGCCACCGGCGCGCGTTTGTCCTCTGCGGCAAAACCCTTATAAACAAAATAGTCTAATAATGCACAAAAAAGTGCATATGAGAAAAGGAGGGGCGCGGAAAAATGCGGGGAAGAAATCATGGTATATAAACATTTTGCCGTCTACTAATCCTCGTCCCGCCATAACTCAACCTGGTAGAGTGCTTGGCTGTAGTCAACAAACACGGCAGTCGGCGATTGTGTCGGCAGTCATCAAGATGTTGTGTGTTCAAGAACCCTTTTGCTCGCTCCAGATGGGGACGCTCGCAAAAGCGTTCACGGAAAACGTGAGAAAGAGGGTTGAACAGATCACACTGGCGGGATATTTATATTCCCTTCCGAGAAAAGAGCAAGAAAGAGCCTCGATGGTGTAGTGGTTAGCATCCCAGATTGTCGATCTGGTGACCCGGGTCCGAATCCCGGTCGGGGCGCTTATCTTCTTATTTTGCAGACTGGGGGTGAACCCTCAGGGGGATATGATGTTTGCTATGCCCCCTAGGGCCCGGTCGGGGCGCTTTCTTTTTCGGGCTCTGCTTATCAGTCGATGAAATGCCCGAGGAGGCTGCCGAGGACGACGATTGCGATTCCCATCGGAAGGAGGCTCGCGGGGGAATTCCAGCCGACGATTATCAAAACTGGAATTGCAATGAGAAGCGAGAGCAGGAACCCTTTCAGGTATCCCTTCATCTGGAGGCTTGATGTCGAAATTATTATTCCGGCGGCAACCCACATTGAAAATGCCGAGAGGTTCGCGTCCCAGGTCAACTTCTGGAAAACCATCGGGATTACGTCTATCATGCCTGCGAGCGCGCCGAAGAAAACGCCTTTTGCAATCTTGCCTGAAGATGCCACACGACCACCGCACGCGGATTGCCTCCCAAGTATTATAATGTTGTTTTCCCACAAGGAAACGGGAGGCATGGGAAAAATCGCGGCAGTTGCAATCCTTCTTTCCGTTCTCTTAGCCTTCGGGTGCATTGCTGAAGATGCGCCGGCGCAGCAAAACGCGACCCCTGATTCCACAGGCGTGAAAACCATGCCGACTGGAGTCCAGAATTACGGGGACGACGCTGGCGCGAACGAAACGAGCCCCATCCTGCCCCCGCCCGCGCAAACGCAGAATGGAACCGAGGCGGCATCGTGCCTCGTGGATTTCCAGCGCGGCATGGGCGAGACTTATTATGTCATGGTAAAGACGGACAGCGGCGGCGAAATAACCGTGAAGTGCCCGGACAATACTTGGGCTGAGCGCACGGGGAACGCTTTCTTCTGCGAAAAGCTCGCCCTGCCATCGCCTGTCGTCGCCTACCTTGACGGGGCTTCGTGCGGAAGCGCGAAATTCGCGCGCGACGAGCCGAGGGAGGGCGGGGCGAAGGGCATGTGCACCATCAGCGTGACGCCGAAAAAAATAGTCGCGGGCGACTCGGTGACTGTTTCCGTTTATGCCTCCACAGGGGGCGCGCAGGCAACCCTTTCATATGACTGCGGAAGCGGGGAGAAAAGCACGCCTGCAGTCGGGATATACACGGGCACGAGCATATGCCGCTACGACACAGCAGGCGCAGTAAGCGTCACTGCGCGGTTGAACGGCCTGCCCTGCTCAAGCGCGAATCTCACGATATACGCAACCAAGCGTGGATGCAGCGTGCAGCAGGAGCCCATGCGCTACTCGTTCGAAAACGGCGAGAACGTTTACCGCGGGACCGTGTTCGGGCACGGCTACAACGCGGACGAGGAGCTGTATTACCGCTGCTTCGGCGAAGTTTACAATGTGCGGATAGGAAACATCCCCTCGTCATCCGACTTCGAATACGCCGTTGAATGCCGCTCGAAGTCCAACCTGACCGAGCCGGTCCGCGTGACAATAAGCAAAATCGAGTGCGGCTCGATTAACCCGTGAGCTTCGCCCTCTTCTTCTGCAGGCACACGCCAGCCGGGTTTTCCGCAAAGCTTAAATAGCGAGGGCGGGAATTCTTCTCGGTGATATGTGATGGTTTATGAAGAAATGCTCGGACAGCTCCAGTTGGGAACCGCCGGTTTCGCGGGCAATCTGCTCGCCGGGTTGGCTGCCTTCTGTATCTTCATAGTGGTAATGTTCGCCGGCGTTTTCGTCGCGGACATCCTGGGAAAGGGGCTTAGGCTATTCTCCAAGCAGATAAAAATCGAGAAATATCTCGAGGGCCATGGCGTGCACGACGCATTCGTGGGCTTCACGTTCACGGACATCACAGTCGCGCTCCTCAAGCTTTACGTGGGAGTCGCGTTCCTCGCGATTGCCTCGGACATGGTGAGGGTGCCGGTGCTCACATACATCGCAACGCAGGCGGTCGGCTACCTCCCCTCGCTCGTGCAGGGGCTGATAATACTCCTCGCATGCCTGATTGCGGGAGACTACATAACCGACCGCATGAAGAAGAGCAAGGCCATCCCGTTCGCGAATTCCGTCGGGATATTAGTTGAGCTCTTCATTGCGTACAACGCGCTCGTGATTGCGCTGCCCATGCTGCTTCCGGCGGCTGACCCGTCCCTCCTGGTCTGGTCATTCCTGGTGGTGCTTGCGGCTCTCGCCTTCGCGCTCGGCCTCGGCTTTGCGATTGCAATCGGGCTTGGCATGAAGGACACGATTGCGGAAGTCTCCAAGAAGAACAAGGACAAGCTCCACAGGCTCTTCTAAGGGCCTGTTTTTTCCTTTTTTTATTTTTATTTTTTCTTCCTTACGCTGGCGTCTGATTTTTCATTACCCTTGCCGGCGATTACCTATTCCTTTTTCCTGTTCCTCAAAACCAGAAGCGCCGATATCGCGTTCGTGAAGAAGATGACGAAGAGCGCGAGCAGGGGAAGGTCGATTGCGGGCTTTGCGCCGGACAGCGAAAGCTCGTGGTAGGCGATGACTGACAGCACCGCCGAGGTCAGCCCGCGGGAGGAGATGGACTCAAGCAGCCGCCCCTTGCGGACGGTTGGCTCGAGGATTGAAATCGCGCGGCTGGCAAGCAAGCGCGCAACTGCGAGAAGCATGGAAAGCGAAAGTGCGAAGAGCCCGATTTCAAACGGCTTTTCCGAGTGGAAGAGCAATACGCCGAGGTAGACGAAGAAGAGCGTGCGCAGGAAGAAGCTGATTTCCGAGTGGAACCTGCGAAGCTCGTCCACGGACTTGTGGGTGGAATTGCCGAGGAAAAAGCCGAACGCGAAGACGGCTATCACTCCGTTCGCCCCGATTGCGCCGGACAGCGCATAGATGAGCGCGGCAAACCCTATTGCCATTATGTGCTCGTTCTCCTCGGCGAACTTCACCACGAGCCCGCGCCAAATCGCGGCGAACACCCCGCCGAGGGCGACGGAAAGCAGGGCCAAGAGAGTCAGGTCAAGGGGCAGCCTGCCCAAATCCGCGCCTGCGCCCGCGTGCGCGGACGAGACAATCAGGAGAGTGAGTATCACCGAAAGGGCATCGGAGAGCGTGGACTCAAGCTCGGAGAGCCCTCTTGTCGATTCGTGCGCCTCGCGCGCCGAGAGAAAGCCGGACACCAGCTCGGGCGCGACGGATGCGAAAATCGCGGATATGACGAGCGAGAGAAGCATCTCCTGCCCGAGTATTGCGTAGCTTATGGCGAACGTGAATGCGAAGGAGAGCGCGAATGAGAGCAGGCTGAACAGCACAGCCTTGTGCGCCTGCTTGGCAAGCTCTGAAAGCGGCAGGTGCAGCCCCTCGTCGAGGATTATCATGAGAAGCGCGATTGCGCCGACGGGAAGCATGAGCTGGCTTAAGCCGTCGACCATGGATGCGGGAAGAATCGCGCCCGCGAGCGCGCCCAGAAGCAGAAGCAGCAGAACGTCGGAAATGCCGGTCTTGCGCAGGAAAAGCCTGCCAACAACGCCTGCGAGTATGATTACCCCGAGTGCGCCTATTTCGGCTTCCTGCCCTGCCATAGGGGGAATTCGCAAGCAAGGTTAAAATGCGTTTTATCCGAAAGCAGGCACATGAAAGCAGGCATCAGGCATTTCATGGGAAAGCCAAGCGCGCGCCTCGCGAGGGAAGCCGCTCTTGCCGCGCTTTTACAGGATGCCGCGTCCGACGCGACAGGCGAAAAATGCATCCCGAAAGCTGCGAGGTGCAGCGGAAAGATAGTCGCGAAATCCGATTTCATCCTTTGCGGCGCAGTGGAAGCTGACGCCATTTTCAAAAGCAGGAGCGTTTCGGCAAAATGGAAATTCCGCGAAGGCGCGGGCGTGAAAAAGGGGCAGGCGGTTTGCACGGTGTCTGGAAACGCCCGCGCAGTCCTTGCCTGCGAGCGCACGGCGCTCAATTACCTCTCTCTCCTTTCAGGCGTGGCTACGGTTTGCGCGCAGGCGAGCAGGAAATACGGCAAATGGAAAATCGCCGCGACGAGGAAGACAATCCCGAATCTTATGCATTCCGAGAAGCGCGCAGTGGCGCTTGGAGGGTGCCTCACCCACAGGCTCACGCTTGCCGACGGCATACTTATCAAGGACAACCACATTGCGGCGATAATGAAGGCGGCAAATATCGGGGAAAAGCGCGCGGTTGAGTTCGCGTGCGGAAGCTTCGGGCTTGGAGAATTCGTGGAAGTGGAAGTCTCGTCGGAAGAAACTGCGATTGCCGCCGCGCTTTCCGGCGCCGAAGCGATACTCGTTGACAACGTATCCCCTGAAAAACTCAGGAAAATAGCGAAGGCGGCGAGGAAGGCGAGCCCGAAGATAATAATCGAGGCGTCCGGCGGGATAACTATTGAGAATGCAGGGGCATATCTGAGAGCCGGCGCGGACTTCGCCTCGACAAGCGAATTGACGATGAAGACCGCCCCTGCCAACCTGTCGCTCGAAATCGAGGCATTTTAAACCTATTCCTGCACTATTCCCGCCGTAGCCCCATCGTCTAGTGGTCAAGGACACGAGGCTCTGAACCTCGTTACACTGGTTCGAATCCGGTTGGGGCTACTAATATTTACCAGGGTCGATTTTTGTGGCGTTTGAAAAAAGGGCTGAGGCACTCTCGAAAGGCGAGGTAGTGGTGCAGGTGAAGCGCAACAGCATAATGCAGAAGCTTACCTTCCGGCTCGTGAGGAAGAAAACCAACGATGGGGAAGTCCCGTATCTTGTCCTTGACAAATTCCTCGATGTTTCCGAGCTTGTGCGCGTTGCCGAGGAATACCAGCTTCCCGTTGAATCCCCTGTCGGCAAAATTTACCCCAAGGGAAAGAAAGAGATTGACTTTTTGGGAATTTGATTCAGGCTTGCGATTTCGCCATCGCCTTCCTTATTTTCTCGCCGGTTATCGCCTCGCGGATAAGGGCATCGGGGAATGAGACTGCCGCCGGTTTTTTCCTTAGTTTGCCTGAGATTATTTTTCCGCAAAGAGCAGCGACTTGCTTCGGGGTTTTTTCCGTGGTGTCTATTTCCCACACTTTTGCCTTGCCGTATTTCTTTTCGGAGAGCACGGTGCAGTAGTCAAGCGCCTCGGAAAGCGCGTTCTCGGAAATTTTCGAGGGCGAATAGCCGCGCGTGGAAAGCCTTGCGCGAAGCGCCTTTGGCTCACAGCGGAGCACTATCGCCTTTGAAACAGGCAGTTTCATCTCGCAGCCAAGATGCCCCTCCACTATGACGCTCCGCTTTTCCGCCTTTATCGCGGAGGACAGTTCGGCTTCGAGTTCAGGCAGGCGTACCACCTTCGCCCCGTCGGACTCGTCGGTGTGGGTGTAAAGGGAAAGCGCGTTGACGAGCTTGTTGATGTCTATTAGTGCCGTTTCCGAGCCCTGCGAAAGGAGCTTTGCCACAGTCGTCTTGCCCGTGCCGGGCACGCCGGTTATGAGGGTGGATTTTTTCATGATGGCACCTTCACAGTTTTTCCGAAAGGGAGCGAAGTTTCCTCTTGCCCTCGGAGAGCGCGGATTTGCCCTTTGCAGTGATTTTGTAGTATTTGCGCCTTCCTTCGAATGCAGAGGAAATCAGCCCCTCGTCCTCGAGCTTGTACAATACGAAATAGGTCATCAGTTTCGAGGGGGAAAAGCCGAATTCCTTTTTTATCCCCGCGGGAAGCACGTAGGCGTAGACCTTGCCGGACTTCATGAGCGAGAGCGCGGAGAGCCAGATGTTCCCGTGGGTAATGGAATGAACCAGCCGCGCGATTGGTTTGCTCTTCTGCAGACAACCCACCTATCCCTGCTCTTCCCAGACGCGGATGCCGTCCTTGCCGCCTGCCTGCGCTGCTTTTATCTTCTTGGATATTTCCCGCCCGAATTCCGTCGGGTAGTCCTCATTGAGGCACCCGAGGCAGAGCTGCTCACGGGGCATCCCGATTGATTCCACAAGGTCGTCGATTGTTTCGTATACGAGCGTGTCGGCGCCGACAAGCTTGCAGATTTCCTCGGCAGACTTGTTCGCCGCGATAAGCTCCTTGTAAGTCGGCAGGTCGATTCCATAAAAGCACGGCCCAATGACCGCCGGGCAGGTGATGCGCAGGTGGATTTCCTTCGCTCCCGCGTCGCGGATGAGCTTGACTATGGGCCCCATGGTAGTGCCGCGCACAATCGAGTCGTCAATCAGCACTATCCTCTTGCCCTCGACAACCTGGCGGACCACGTTGAGCTTGAGCTTTATCGCGTCCATGCGCTTTTTCTGCGAGGGCATGATGAACGTCCTGCCGATGTAGCGGTTTTTTATCAACCCCTCGGCAACCGGGATGCCGGACTCCTGAGAGTATCCGGCTACCGCGCTTCTTGCGGTGTCCGGCACTGCGACCACGTAATCCGCCTTGACCGGCGCCTTTCTCGCAAGCGCGCGCCCCAGCTTGTGGCGGACCTCGTAAACCCATTTGCCGTCCATCTTGGAGTCCGGGCGGGAGAAATAGACGTATTCGAAAACACAGTGGCGGGGCTTGCCCTCCCCTGCGACTATCTTGCGCTTTACGCCCTCTTTGGAAACGACGACCACTTCGCCGGGCGCCAGGTCTCCCTGAAGCTCGCAGTTGAGGATGTCAAGCGCCACGGACTCGGATGCGAAAACGATTTTGTCATCGCTTCTTCCCCAGCACATGGGGCGGATTGCCTGCGGGTCGCGGAAAACGACAAGCTCGCCGGAATCCGTAACAAGCACCACCGAGTAGGCGCCGTCGATTTTTTTCATGACGTCCGAGCACGCCTCGAAGAGGTCTGGCTTCTTTTCGTAAGCCTCGACGAATGCCGCGAGTATCAGCTCGGCGTCGCAGGTGGAGCAGAACTTGTAGCCCGTCTGTTCCATTATTTTTTTCACCCTGCCGTAATTGGAAAGGTTGCCGTTGTGCGCGAGGGCGAATTTCTTGCCGCGCGCGGTTGCGACAAAGGGCTGGGAATCCTCCACTCCGCCAGCGCCGATTGTGGGGTAGCGCACGTGTCCTATTCCGACGTGCCCGGCAAGCGCGGCAATCGCCTTCTCGTTGAAAATTTCCGCGACCATGCCAAGCTCGCGCACGCTCGCGATATTTTTTCCGTCCGACGTCGCTGCGCCCGCCGAGTCCTGCCCGCGGTGCTGCAGGTTCATCAGCCCCATGTAAATGTCGGTGGCGACCGGTTTGCCCGAGAAAGAGAAGATTCCGAACGCGCCGCAATACTCCCTTTTTTCGAAGTCGTCAGAAGAAGGTGCGCCCCTGCCTGCAATCGCCGAGTTTTTCCCGTAATTAGGAGAAATAATCGCTACCATATATGTAATTTAACATAAAAGCTTTTGAATGTAATTTCCTGAAAGCCGTGTATGGACAAAGCGCAACTATACCTTCCGCGCCCGAAAAGGGGCAGCCACAAGGGGCAAAACGGCGTGGTGCTCATCATCGGAGGGGGGAAGATATACCATGGGGCGCCCATACTCTCGGCGCTTGCCGCGATGCGCTTTTGCGACCTCGTCTATTTCCACTCCACAAAGGAGAATGCATCTGTCGTGAAGAAGATGAAAATCGCCACCCCGAACGTGATTTGCGTGGGGAAGGGCAAATTCGATTTCGCGCTTGCGCATGCCGACTGCGTGCTTCTGGGGAACGGCATGGAGCCCGACGCGGGAACGAAGAAGATGGTGGAGAAAATCCTGCGCACGGGCAAGAAGTGCGTGCTTGACGCCGCGGCGATAAAAACCGTTCCCAAAAATCTCCTGCACGGCAGCGTCATCCTCACCCCGCACGCAATCGAGTTCAAAACTGCATTCGGCGTTGCGGCAAATGAAAAATCCGTGGCTGAAATATCCAAAAAATACGGCTGCACCATACTTTTCAAAGGGGAGAAAGACGTCGTCGCTTCCATGGGAAAGGCGGTGAAAATCAAGGGCGGCAACGCAGGGATGACAAAGGGCGGCACCGGAGACGTGCTTGCGGGGCTTCTGGCGGCGATTTACTCGCACCCAGCCTGCCCCACGCCCATGAAAGCGGCTCTTTCTGCATCATTTCTCAACAAGCGGGCAGGGGACATGCTCTACCGCGTGATGGGTTTCAACTACTCCTCCGAGGATGTTGCCCTTGAGCTGGCACATGCCGCTTGGGGGCTTTATAAAGATTAAAAAGCCCTTTATAAACCTAAAAAAGCCCTTTATAAAGGGGGTTTCCAGCAAGCCAGATTTGGCGAAAAATATTTAAATGGCGGGAACGAACAGGGAAGTCAGAGGTGTATATTATGGCTGACTGCATGCCTGGCAAGGAATTCGTCTTCAAGATGCCAGACGGAAGGGTAATCGGAAGGGCAAAGAACGTGACAGAACTTTCCACGCTGATAAAGACCGCGCCGCTTGACGCAGTGCTTTACCACGCGAAGGGAGGGCACTTCGCGCCATGGCTCAACATGATGAAAGAGGGCGACCTGGCAAAGAGCCTGTCCAAGCTCCAAATAAACGAGAAGACAATACGCGTATCTCTCCTCCGCATACTGCACAGCTAAGCCTGTTTCCCGATTTTTCGGAAAGACGAGCCGCCGCGTGGCGGCTTTATCCTTTTTTTCAAGAATGCAGAACAAACTGATAGCTAATCTAAGGAAGGTTTAAATAGAGTTGTAATTAATAAAAATTAGTGTAAACATGTTCAGGGAACCTTTCAGAACCCGCGTGCTGGCTGCGATGAAGCATCCCCTAATTTCATTCATGCGGAAAGCCGGCCCTGCGGCAAGCGAAATACCCGCGCTGGCAAAACCGGTTGAACGGGAGATAATTGAATTTTACTCCGGAAAGGAGCCCCCTAAAAAAGTCAAGCAGGATTTTGCAGTCATTGCCAAAAAAACGGTTCCGCTATACACCGGCAGCCTGTTGACGTGCGTTGCCCTTATCGCCGTCGAGAAAAGGGAGAATGGAAAGCACCTCATGGCGCACGCAAGCGACGGGCAGGGCGTGAAAAAAGCCGTCAAATTGGCCATGCAAAAGATTCGCGGTGATTGTGAAATATACGCCCGCCAGGGGAAATACGACAATGGGCTGCTTGAAACCCTGGTGCAGGAACTTCGCAGTCAGGGATTTTACGCGCTCGTTATCCTTACCTTCAGCAAGGAGACGGAGGATGAGAAATTCAACGAATCAAAAATAGAACATGTTTATGGGACATTCGTGGAATTCGGGCTGAACAGCGTATGCACGCAAGGCGGCAGGATGTACGAGATGAGGAAAAACCAGGCAATCGGATATCCCTCGGGGAGATCCGAATTCGACTTGCGCGGGAACTGAGCCTGGCAGCCTGTTTTAATTGTTTATCGGCAAAGGACATTTTATGGCAGAAAACGTGTCTTTCAAGCGGAAAGTAAGTTCCAAGTCCATAAGGTCAGGCAAATTGCCGGCTGTTTCGGGATTTGAAGCGAGCCCGGGGCTCACTGTGGAGAAGCTTATGGCGGGCTACGCAACAATCGGATTCCAGGCAACGCACCTTGCGAAAGCCGCCGAAGTGGTCGGGCGTATGCAGAAGGGCAAGGCGACTATTTTCCTCGCTTTTACCTCGAACATGGTTTCCTCGGGCTTGCGGGAAATAATCGCGCAATTGTGCCGCGAGAAGAAAGTCGGCTGCATAGTGACGTCAACCGGCTCGATTGAGGAGGACATAATGAAGTGCTCCGAGCCGTTCCACCTCGGGAAATTCGACGTGGACGACACCGAAGTGAAGGCGAACGGGCTGAACAGGATTGGCAACGTGTTCGTGAAGGACGAGCAATACGCCAATTTTGAGGAATTCCACCTTGCGTTCATGAAGAAGATGCATGCCAAGCACAATGGGAAGATGTGCATGAGCCAGTACGTGAAGGAGCTGGGCAACACCCTCACCGACGAAAAGTCGTTCCTTTACTGGTGCTCGAAAAACAACATTCCCGTTTTCCTGCCGGGCCCGCTGGACGGTGCGATGGGCGATCACTTCTATTACTTCAACAAGCAGAACTGGAAAAACCCGTTCGTAATCGACGCCGCGAAGGAAGTGAACGACTTTTACGACGTCATGCTCAACGCGGAGAAGACCGGCGGCATAATCCTCGGCGGCGGGATTGCCAAGCACCACCTGATTGGCGCTGCGATACTGCGCAACGGACTTGACTACGCAGTTTATCTCTCCACTGGAACCGAAGGCGACGGCTCGCTCTCCGGCGCGCGCCCGCGCGAAGCTGTCTCTTGGAACAAACTCAAAAACGAGGAGGATTCCGCCTTTGTCGAAGGGGACGCGACGCTTACTTTCCCGCTTCTTGCCTGCGTCATGATGAAGGATTAGTTGAAGCAGTCTACTTCAGAAGCTCGCCCACGCTCGCAGCATAATCCGCATAGCCCGCCCATTGGCTGCCGTCGTGCTTGTACAGGTCGCCATCCGAGATTACCATGTAGATTGTCCCTGGCGAGCGGTAGCATTGCCCGTTGCCGCAGACGCCGAGGTCGGAGCCGATGGTGCCTATGAACCGCCCGTTCTGCGGCTCGAACACCTGCGCGCCTGCGAGTTTCGGCGCATCCTGCGAAGACAGGAGTTCTGACTGTGAAACCGCGACCGCGCAGTGTCCGGAGCGGGCGTCCACGTCGTAGCAGACCACGTAGAAGAAGCTGCTTCCGAACGTTCCGATGTCCACGCCGCGCGAGTTAGAGTAATACCAGAACTGGTCGGTCACCGCGGACTTGCTTTCAGGTGGATAGACGCGGAAATCGCTGCTTCCGCCTGATTGCCATGCCACAAGCGTTGAAGACGGATTGCTTTGCTTGAAAAGATTGAGCATGGACTTCATCAAAAGCGAATAGTCCTCGCAGTCTCCCCACCCGCTGTCTATTGTTTCCTTCAGGGACTGCAGATGGTCCGCCTTGCCGTTGGACTCCTTGTCAGTCCTGTAGTGGATTGCGAATGCCGCGTTTTCCATGAGGTAGGAAACGCAGGCGAGGTTGAACTTGCCCAAGTCGAAGCAGTCCTCGCCAAGCCTCTTGACGAGTATGGAGGAAGACCACGAATGATTCACGGGAAAAACCGCGTTGGAGGTGAACCACGCCATCGAGGAGTTGATGCCCTGTTGGAGAGACTGGTAGTTCTGCAGCAGCTGCCCGCTTTTGCCCTTCTCTGCCTGAAGCTCGGTCTGCAGCGCTGCGATAGCCGAATCCCTCTGCGAAAGTGAGAGGTCAAGCGAAGCTATCCTGCCCTCTGCCGCGGAAATCTGGGCAATCGCGTCCGAAAGCGACTTCTGCATTGCCAGAAGGGACTGGGAAAGCTGCGAATTCTGGGAGGACATCTCGGCGTTTTTCTGCGAAAGATTGGCAACCGACTGGTTGAGCGAGCCGACGCTTGATTGAAGGGCCGCATTCTGGAAGAAAAAGTAGGCGCACACGAGTGCCAGCACGAGCATGAGGGGAAGCGAAACTGCGGCGAGAATGGTTCCCATTGCAGGCGCCCTGCCAGAAGGGGTGGGCGCAACCGCAGGTTCAGCGCTTGGCATGTCCATGCGAAAAGAAGGGCTTGGTGGAATAAAAAGTTATGGCTGCGCCCTTGCCTTGGCCTTCGGGCTTGCCCTCGCTTTCGCCCCTGTTTTCCTGTTGCGCCGGGCGAACTCCAGCTCCAAATCCGAAAGCGACACCCCTCTTGCCCGGGCAGCCACGAGCGCGTGATAAATCAGGTCGCACGCCTCCCAAACCACTTCTTTTTTCGGTTTTTCGTTTATGGCTTCCACGAGTTCGGCGGCTTCTTCACTGATTTTAGCGCATGCCAGCTTCCTGTCATCTGCAAGCTTTGCGGTGTAGGAACCTGCTGCCTTGCTTTTCAGGCGCGAGTCAATGACTGCCGAGAGCTGCGCTATTGAAAGGCGTCCCTTGCCCGCGCCGAATTGCGGCACGAAGCAACTTCTCCTTGCCTTGTGGCAGGCGTTTCCCGCGCCTTCCATGGAAACATAATAGGCAATTGCATCCGAATCGCAATCCGACGAAACGGACGAGACGCGCATGGTGTTGCCGCTCTCCTCTCCTTTTTTCCAAAGCCGCTTCCTTTCCCTGCTGTAGAACCATGCAAAGCCGCTTGACAGGGTTTTTGACACTGCGGCGGAATTTGCGTAAGCCAGCATCAACAGTTCGCCTGACGAGGAATCGAGCACGACCGCTGGAACCAGCCCTTCCTTCGAGTAGCGAAGCTTCGATGCGAATTCGTTTGACTTTTTTGCATTAATCTTCATGCGCGCACCCCTATCCCTCTTGAGAGCAAATCCTGCTTGCATTCCTCGATTGTTGTTTTTCCGAAGTGGAAAATGCTTGCCGCAAGCGCCCCTGACGCGGAAGTCTTTGCAAACACTTCCGCCATGTCATCGACCGATGAGCAGCCGCCAGATGCGATTATTGGCAGCCTTGTTGCCTTGCAGGCGGCATTCAGCATCTTGATATCAAAGCCCTCGCCAGTGCCGTCGCGGTCTATGGACGTCAGGAGTATTTCGCCTGCTCCCCGCGCTTCGGCTTCAGCCAGCCATGCCCCAAGTTCCCATTTTGTCGCCTGCTTTCCCGCGCCTGCGAAGCACTTGTAACCCTTTCCCGCGAGCTTGGCATCTACTGCGACCACGACTGCCTGCGAGCCGAATTCCTTTGCGCACCTGCTTATGAGCGACGGGCTGGAAAGCGCGGCTGTGTTGATGGCGCACTGGTCCGCCCCCGCCTTTATCCGAGACTCGAAATCGGAAAACTCGCGCACGCCCCCGCCAACGCAGAGGGGAATGGAGCATACGCCTGCGACATCGGAGATTGCCTTGAGGAAAGTGCCGCGCTTCTTCACAGTGGCGCCAATGTCAAGCATCACAAGCTCGTCCGCGTTTTTGTATTTTTCAGCAAGCGCCACAGGGTCGCCGGCGTAACGGAGGGACTTGAACTGCCTTCCCTTGAGCACCACCACCTTCCCTGCCACGTAATCGCAGTCAAGGCACGGGATTATTCGTTTTGCAAGCATGAGAATTCCCTCAAATCAGTGTCTTTCGAATACAGCGCGCGCCCGAAAATCGCTCCTGACGCGCCTGCTGCAAATGCCTCTTTCGCGTCCTGCGCGTTTCGCATGCCGCCCGCCAGCCACAGGGGCGCGCCCCATGCAGCTGAAGCTTCGGCGGCAAGCAGCAGGTCAGGACCGTTCATCATCCCGTCGGCATCAACCGAGCTTATGACAGCCCCGCCAACTCCGCATTCCTCAGCCGCAGAAATCGCAGTAGACATGCCGGCACCCGCGCCTTGCGTCCAGCCGCGGATTTTGGCAACAGGCGGCTTTCCTGAAAAATCAAGCGACGCCCAGACCTTATCCGCGCCCAGTGAAGCTGCCGCTGCTTTGACTTCCTGCGGGGCCGTGAATATGGCGGTGCCGAAAACAACGCGGGTTGCGCCCGCCGCCACCGCCTTCTTTGCGGCTTGCGCAGACCTTATCCCTCCGCCCCATTGTATTTTCATGCCGCCGCAAGCGCCGGCTATCGCTGGAAGAAGCCCCATATTGCCAACGCCTCCGAAAGCTGCGTCCAAATCCACGATGTGCAGCCACGGGAAGCCGAGTTGCGAGTATTTTGCCGCAAGGGCAAGAGGCTCGCCTAGCACCTCGGCTGTTTCGCGCCTGCCCTGTTGCAGGCGGACAGCCTTGCCCGAAAGCAAATCCATTGAAGGCACTGCGAAACTCATCTTTTCCACCCTCTGCAAATTCCTGCGAAATTGGAAATCAGCCTCTGCCCTGCCTGCCCGCTTTTTTCCGGGTGGAACTGCACGCCGTACCAGTTGCCCGCCCGCACTGCGGAGGCGAATGACTGCCCGTATGCCGTTTTTGCAAGAACAGCGCCCGAATCTTCTGGGAATGCCGCGTAGGAATTGGCGAAATAGAAGTATTCGCCGCTTGGAATTCCTGCGAACAATCCGTCATCCCGCATCTGCTCCACGCGGTTCCAGCCAAGCTGGGGAAGGCGCACCTTGCCTGAAAGCCGCCGCACGTCCCCCTTGATTATTCCCAGCCCGCCAATGCCTTCGGCTTCCTCGCTTCCCTCGAACATCGATTGCATGCCAAGGCAGATGCAAAGCACGGGCACGCGTATTTTTTGGATGGAGCCCCTGCCGCCGAGCGCGGAAATTATTTTCGGGACGACTGAAAACGCGCCCACGCCCGGAACAACCAGCCCGGAAAGCCCGCCTGCCTCGCCATCGTACTTCGGGATTAACTTCGCGCTTGCTTTCGCTCGCGAAAACGCATTGGCAACCGATTTCACGTTGCCAGCCGAGCCGAAGTCCAGTATCCCGATCATATGATGCACCTAATCGATTACCTTCTCAAGCGGCATCACGAGTATGTCCTTGCCGCCGGCGAGCTTCACCTGCCGCACCACGGTCGCAAGCTGCCGCGCCTGCATCACGGTCTGCACAGCCCATTCCCCTTCCTTTGCGAGCTTGAGCACTGTCGGGCTTTCCATGGAGGGCAGGACTGAGAGCACCTGCTTGAGCGACTCGTTTGTCGGCACGTTGAGCACAAGATACTTGAGCCCCTCGGCCTTTCGCACGCCTTCAAGCGAAAGCGAGATTTCCTGCAGTATTTCCTCGCCTTCTGCATCCTGCTTTGTAGATGCAATCAAGCAGGCGGACGACGCAGCGATCGTGGCGATTTTCCTCAGCCTGTTGGCGCGAAGCGTCCTGCCAGTCTGCACGTGGTCGATTACCGCGTCCGCAAGGTCGGCAGCCGGGGCGATTTCAGTGGCGCCCGAAAGCTCGAGAAGCTCGGCTTGCACCTTGTTGTCCGCAAGATACTTCCTCGCGGTGTTGGGAAGCTTTGTCGCTATGCGCTTGCCCGAAAGCCCGTCTATGGACTCCACGCTGGATGCTTCCGGCACGGCAAGCGCAATCTCGCATTGCCCGAAGCCGAGTTCCAGCACCTGCCTTGCCCCCGAGCCGTCCTCGGCGACCATGTCAAGCCCGGTAATGCCCGCATAAGCCGCTCCGCTGTCCACGTATTTGGGCACGTCCTGCGCGCGCACGAAGAGGTATTCCACCCTTCCGTCCTCGCAGCGGGCGCAAAGCGTATCCTGCGGGCTGTCAAGCGCCGCAAAACCCGCTTTTTTCAGCATGGAAAGCGCGGGCTGGCAGAGAACTCCCTTGTTTGGCAACACTATTCGTATCATTTAGATTACCTCTTTTGTGGAAGGCAGCTTTCCCGCCCCCCTTTTCCTTATTTCGCACGCAGACGCGCACGCGCGGGCGAACCCCTTGAACATTCCCTCGCACTTGTGGTGGTCGTTGCCGTCGTAGAGCAATCGCACCGCGATATTGCAGCGCGCCCCCTGCGAAAAGCCGGCGAAGAATTCCTTCACCAAGTCGGACTGCATTTCGCCGATGAACTCGCGTGAAAATGCGGCATCGAATACAAGTGCCGTCCGCCCCCCGAAGTCCACTGACACGAGGCTGAGCGTTTCATCCATGGGGAATGCAAAGCATCCTGCGCGCGCTATACCCTTCTTTTCGGAAAGCGCGGTGTTGAATGCCTGTCCAAGCGAGATGCCAACATCCTCAATGAGGTGGTGCTGGTCCACTTCCAGGTCGCCCTTGGCGGAAAGCTCAAGGTCGAACAGTCCGTGTCTTGCGAAAGAGGAGAGCATGTGGTCGAAAAAGCCGATGCCGGTTGAGACATCGGACTTGCCGCTGCCGTCAATTGAAAGGCGAAGGGAGATTTGCGTCTCCGCGGTTTTGCGCTCGACTGTTGCGTCCCTTTTCATGAAAATAACCCCTTTATCGCCGCTTCGGCGTTTTTGAAGCGCGCGAATTCTCCCTGCTTTTTTTTGCCGCTGCCTATTGCGATGAACACCATCCCTGCCTTTCCCGCGGCTTCACAATCATCGGGCGAATCCCCGACATAGAGCGGAAACTTCGCGCCCATCAGTTTTTTGGCAAGAAGAAGCGGTTGTGGCGAGGGCTTGCCTTTTTTTGTGTCCTCCATTGCCACAAGAGGCGTGCTCCGAGGTAAGCCAAGAAGTTTCACTGCGATTAATGCCTCCTTGCGCGGTCTTCCAGTCACTATGCCAATCGGCTTTCCAATGCTTTTCAAAAGCTTTCGGCTTGCAAGCGGCTTTTCTTTGCGGATAAGCCCGTTTCCATCTTTTCCGAAGTAAATTTTCTGGAAAACAGGCACGACAACGCGCCGCGAGGACTTCACGCCAAGCCGGCGAAGCACTTCCACTGTCGCGTCCCAGTCGTTGTTCATGTTGGGCAGGGACTTTACGCGCAGAGCAAGGCTGCGCGGCACGCGCTTGCCGGATATTTTTTCCGCTGTGCGCCGGATTGCCTCCAAATAGGACTTCGAAACATCAACCAGCGTGCTGTCCAAGTCGAAAAGGACTGCGTCCGATGCGGCAGCTGGAAGGCATTGGAGAAACCTGTTGTTTTCCTTTGGAGTGCCCACGCTCACGCGTAGGAATTTCGCCATTGCAGGCGAGAAGAAGCGGCGGACCAGTATGCCTTTTTCCAAAAACCCATCAAACGCCCGTTTCGCATCCGCCGGCTCGAAGAGAATGAAGTTTGCTTGGCTGCCGTACGCAGTCATGCCAAGCGCCCTGATTTGCGATAGCATCCTTGCGCGCTCGGATTTTGTTTTTTCGACTGCCTTTGCGAACAGGCGCCTGTTTTTGAGGGATTCTTCCGCCGCGATGAGGGAAAGCGTGCCGATATTCCACGGCAGGCGCACCTTGTTTATTGCCGAGATTGCCTTGCTGCTCCCAAGCGCGCAGCCGATTCTTACTCCTGCGCTGCAAAACGCCTTGGACAATGTGCGGAAGACAATCACGTTTTCGTATTTCAAAAGGGAGAGGCAATCGTCGTCCGCGAACTCAGTGTATGCCTCGTCTATCAGGACAATGCCTTTTGCTTCCCTTGCAATCCGTTCGATTGATTCGCGCGGGAAAGTTGTTCCAGTGGGATTGTTCGGCCTGCAGATGAAAACAAGTTTCGCATTCCTGCTTTTTTCGAAAAATTCCCCTGGCAGCGAAAAATCTGGTTTGAGAGGCACAATAGTTTCCCTTGCCCCAGCCACCTTGCAGCAAATCCTGTACATGCCGAATGTCGGGGTGAAATAGAGTGCTTCGTCGCCTTCGGAAAGGAACGCGAGGGACGCGCAGTAAAGCAGGTCGTCAATGCCCGAGCCGACTGCCACGTTTTCAAGTTCCACGCCGTACATTTTCGCAAACAGATTGCGAAGAGTGGCATACGAGATGTCTGGATAGCGGTTGAAACCGGTTGCGGCAATCCTGCGCATGATTTTTTTCTTCACGCTTTGCGGAATGTCGTATGGCGACTCGTTCTGGTCGAGCTTGCAATCGACAGCCAGCACTGGCGAGGAGTCGTATGGCTCCATTTCCGCAACGGACTTTTTTACCAATTTCTCGATTTTCATTTTTCCACTCGTTTTTCTTTGCTTCTCTGTTCAGCAGCCCTAGCGTGAGCTTCCAGCCCTTCCATGCGGGCGAGAAGCGCGGTCTTTTTTGCGAGCCGCACCTGTTCCGCCTCGCTGATTTCATCGACGTAAACCCACTTTCCGAAAGTCTGGACGGAAACGCCGCCCCAGCTTCGCGCGGCTGCGCCTGTTGGCAGTATGTGGTTGCCGCCTGACATCCCGTAATCGCAGAAAGCCTCTGCGGTCCGCACGAAGATTGCCCCGGCATTCCGTATCTGCGGCAAGAGCTTTCCTGCGTCCATGACCATCAGTTCGAGGTGTTCCACTGCAACCGTGTTCGCCGCATTGATTGCCTCCTGCGCATCCTTTGCAATCCAGATGCGCCCCCATTTGGGGATGGATTTCCATGCGGCATTGGATTGCGGAAGCGCAGAAAGCTGCGATTCGAGCTGATTTGCGACCTGCCGCGCGATTTCTGAACTCGCGCAGATGCAGATTGCCGCGCTGTCCTCGCCGTGTTCCGCCTGCGCCAGCATGTCCGATGCGACGAATGCCGCATCCGCAGTTTCATCGGCGATTACGAGAACTTCCGAGGGACCGGCAGGGACATCTATGCGGATTCCCATGCCGGCAACAGCCATCTTCGCAGCGTTCACATACGCGTTGCCAGGCCCGCAGATGACATCGACCGGCTCAAGAATGCCCTCAAGCCCGAATGCCATTGATGCTATTGCCTGCGCCCCGCCGATTCTGAAGACTTTTTTTATCCCGCACATCTGCGCCGCGGCAAGCACGAATTTGTCCGCGCACCCGTCCTTGCCGGGAGGAGTGCAGACTGCCAGCTCCTGCACGCCAGCCTCGATTGCAGGGATGGCTGCCATGAATAGCGAGGAGAAAAGGGGCGCCCTGCCCGCCGGAACGTAAATCCCAACGCGCTTCACCGGCTTGAAAATGAGGGACGTTTTCCCGCCAGTTGAAGTTTGGACGACAGGCTTGAGCGATTGCTTTTGCAGGCGCGCAAATGAGGAAATCCTGTTTTTCATTTCAAGCATTGCTTCGCGCTGTGAAACAGTAAGGGATTCTTCAGCCCGCGCCAGTTCTGCGCCGGATACTGCCGCGCTTCCGCGGCTTATTTCAACGCCGTCGAACTTTTGCGAATATTCCGCCACCGCGGCAAAGCCGCGCGCTTGCACGTCTTCAACTATCTTCAGGGCGGTTGCTTGCGCCTTGTTTGCCCCCTGCTTCCTTGCGGACAAGTAATCAGAAACAGATTCCAAAGACAGCTGTTCAGCCCTCAAGGTGGGCGGTGTGAAGCAGACCCCTTGCCGTTTCCCCTTTGTTCACCATTCGCTCACCTTGTATCCCATTTGCATTCCGCCTTAATCCCACTTTTTTCCCACTAAACATTTTATAAAGCTATCACTATGGGGAGAATTTCTTTTTCCGTTCAGCCCTGCCTTGAGGAGATTATCTTCGCGCCGACGCGGGCAAGCGCGGACTTTATCTTCGCGATGTTCGCCTTGCCGGAGTTGCACTCCACGCTCCACACCGCAGCCTCGCCCCTGCGGGAGGAGTGCGACTGCGTGGATACGAGGTCCACTCCGAGCTTCGCAAGCACGGATGCCGCGGCTGCGAGCGAGCCGGGCGAATCCGCAAGAAGTATTTCGAGGCGAAGCAGCTTTTTCTCGTGCGCAGGCTCGATTGTTATGGCGCGGCGCGTTGAGTCGTATTCGAGTATGACTTTTTCGTCCGGCTTTATGTTCGCCGCGTCGCGTATGGACTGCGGAATCAGCACGCGGCCCTTGCCGTCGACCGATGAAATGTTTTTCCCAGCCATGCAATCAGCCCCTGACTTCCACTGTTTCGCCGGCTGCCGGCGCATAGGCGTCGAAGCCCTCGACTTTCAGCTCTTCCGCAAACTGCGGGCAGCGGTCGCCGTGGATGCAGAACACCTTCTTGGGGTTGAGCTTCTCCACCATTTCGAAAAGCTCCTTCCTCCCCGCATGGGCGGAAAAGTCGAGATAGGAGTGCTTTGATTTCGGGGTTATCTTCACGCCGTCGTATTCCACGAAATTGCTGTTGATGAGGTTGTAGCCGTTCGTGCCCTCGACGTTGTAGCCCGTGAACATGGTGAGCGACTCGGGGTTCATGCGCAGGAGATAGTGCATGGCGGGCCCGCCCTGAAGCATGCCTGCCGTGCAGATGATGACGCATGGTTTTCTCAGCGCGCGCTCGCGGTCGCGCTTCTGCCGGATTATTGTGCAGGTATCCAAGTCGTGGCGGAAGCGCTTGAAGTCCTTCATGTAGCTCGAATAGTGGGACAGGGTTTCATTGACCTCAAGCCCCATGCCCTCGAGGTAAATGTCCACGCTTTTGTCAAGCGAGCGGACTATGCGTATGAGCTCCTGCGTCCTGCCGATGGCAAACGCGGGAAGCAGGAACGTGCCGCCCTGCTCAAGCGTCTCCTCCATCTGCCGCCCAAGCTCGATTTCCATTTCCTTTCTCGGCGGGTGGTCGCGGTCCGAATAGGTGCTTTCAATCAGGAGGGCGTCCGGGCCTTCTGGAGGGAGCTCTGTCGGGAAGGTGGTCTTGGTCTCCTCGCCCTTGAAGTCTCCGCTGTAAACCACGCGCCCCTCGCCAGTGTCGATGTCGACTATGGACGCACCGGGGATGTGCCCGGCGCAGTGGAGCGTGACCGTGGAGTCGCCAAGCTCGTACCATTTCTTGAAAGACAAAAGAGTCGTGTTCTCCTTCATGTGCTTCACGTGGGCGGGGCGGAAGGGGAATTCGCCGCGCTTCGCCATTATGCGGATGGAATCCTGTATGATAAGCTCGCCCAGTGCAAGAGTGGGCGGGGTGCAGACCATTTCCGGCTTGTTGTTCTTGTAAAGCGCGGGAAGGAAACCCGTGTGGTCAAGGTGCGCGTGGGACACCACCACATAGTCGGGATTCTGGCGAGGCTGGATTGGGAAGTTTTCGCTTGCGTGTATTTTCAGCCCGCAGTCCATCATTATGTTTTCCGAGGCTGAGACCATTATCGAGCTTCGCCCGACTTCCTGCGCAGCCCCGAGAAATGTCAATTCCATGCAACCCTAATGCGGATTAACGCTATAAACCCCTTCCATCTTGCGCTGCGTTGCCGCGGCTTGCAGGCGCGCCAACCTCGGCGGAAAACAGGCATGTTCTTAAAAGTTAGGGGCGTAAGCGCTCTGATGAACGAGCTAAATTTCCTTGACTTGGCTGTGATGAAAAAAATAGATGCCGAGTCCTCAGTTGAGAAATTCGGGAGCATCATCAACACCTCCTTTTTCGAGACCGCCAACCTTCTTGGCACGATAAAAATCAAGGGATACATAAGTATCGAGTCCTCGCTCGGCGGAATAAGCCGCGTGACGATTACAGACGCGGGCACGAGCATACTCGCGGTCGCGGAGCAGCGCGCCAAGGAGCCCATCGAGCCATTGGACAACGCGATATTGCACGCCGTCGCGGGCGGCACGAAGGACATGGAGGCGCTGCGCTCGGCGCTCAACATAAGAAGCAGCGACCTGACGTTCCATCTTTACAAGCTGATAAGCCAGGGATTCATGGACTACGAAATCCGCGCCGCGAAAGTCTCATTCGTGCTCTCCGAGCAGGGCTTCAACGCCACGGGCGGGGTGCGCATGCAGCAGAAGCTTCCTGTCGAGCCATCGTCCTCCCCCCTTATGCAGTCAGATGGCGGCAAGACGGATGAAGAGGAGACGGAAGAGATTGTGCGCGGGATTTCGGAGCCTGAAAAGCCGGCTACTCCCGATGCGGACAACAACAAGTCCACGCCCCCGTGGGTGGACCGCTCGCTTGTGAAGGCGATGAAATCCGAGCACAAGAGCGACGTGCGCCATCTTTTGTCCGAGGAAAAGCGAGAGGAGAAAAAGAAGGAAGCGCAGAAGCATGATGCCAAGCGCGCGCAGGAAAAGGAGAAGAAGAAACCCCGCGAGCTGACCCCCGAGGAGCAGAAGCGCGAGGAGAAGCGCATGCGGATGATGTCGAAGCTCCAGTACTACATGACGGAGTACGCACCATACCTGCTGCTGCTTATCATCGTGCTGGCGATATTCATAGGTGCGGTTTATCTTGCGGGCACCAAGCTCGCATGAGAGCAGGGCGATTCGTTGGATGACACGGGTTTCGGATTACTGTCAAAATACTACATAGCCTATCCGAAATACTCGGTGGCGCAGGACGCGGGCGGGGCGGCGGATGCGGCGCAGAAAATCGGCTTTCCAGTTGCCATGAAAATACTCTCGCCGGCCGCGCTTCACAAGACCGACAAGGGAGGAGTAATCCTCGGGATAGCGAACAGGGCCGAAGCCGAGTCGGCAGCAGGAGCCCTTGTCAAAAAGTTCTCAGGCTCGAAAATAGACGGCATCCTTGTCCAAAAAATGGCAGGAAAGGGCGCGGTGGAGCTTATTATTGGCGGCAAGCGCGACTCGCAGTTCGGGCAGCTCATCATGCTTGGCATGGGCGGCATATTCGTGGAGATTTACAGGGACGTGACGTTCCGCGTCTGCCCCATAACAAAGGATGACGCCTACGAAATGATAGGCGAGCTTAAGGCAAAGGCGATACTTGAGGGCGCGCGCGGAAGGAAGCCGGTGGACAAGTCCGCTCTTGCATCCACGCTTGTCGCGGTGTCCAAGCTCCTTGCAAAGGAAAATCCGGCTGAGCTTGACATCAACCCGCTGATGGTTGACGAGAAGGGCTGCGTTGCCGTGGACGTGAGGATTCTCAAATAGGTGTTCGCATGGTCATTTCGAAAAAAGTCAGGAACCTCGACGCGGTCTTCAATCCCAACTCGATTGCAGTCATAGGAGCGAGCCGCGAGCCGAACAAAATCGGGCACGTCATCGTGAAGAACTTCGTGGACGGCGGGTTTGCCGGCAAGGTCTACCCCATAAACCCGAACGCAGAGGAGATACTCGGGCTCAAGTCGTACAAGAGCGTCCTTGACATCAAGGAGAAAGTGGACTCGGCTGTGATATCGGTCCCCGCAGGCGCAGTCGCAGGCGTGCTTGAGGAGTGCGGCAAGAAGGGCATAAAGGGAGTGGTGCTGATAACCGGCGGGTTTTCCGAGACCGGGCACTCGGAAGAAGAGGAAAAAATAGCCTCAATCGCAAACAAGTACGACATCGCGCTCATCGGGCCCAACTGCATGGGAGTAATCACGCCGGCAAGCCGCGTGGACTCGGTATTCCTCCCAATCTACAAGCTCGGGCGCCCGCGCGTCGGCGGGATTTCGTTCATTTCGCAATCCGGCGCAGTCGGCGGCTGCATAGTGGACTTGGCTGCGCGCGCAGGAATCGGCATGAGCAAGTTCGTGTCATACGGCAACGCCGCAGTGATTGACGAGTGCGATTTGCTCGAGTATCTTGCGCGGGACAAGGAAACCGAAATCATTGTCGTTTACCTTGAAGGCGCAAAGGACGGCAGGCGCATGCTTGCCACCATGAAGGAAATCACCAAGAAGAAGCCCATCGTGGTCATCAAGGCGGGAAGGAGCGCGGCAGGGGCGAAGGCGGCACAGTCCCACACCGGCTCGCTTGCCGGCTCTGCCGAGGCATACCGCGCGGCGTTCAAGCAGGCGAACGTGATTGAGGCAGCCACGCTCGAGCAGTTGTTCGATTTCGCGAAGATATTCGACCAGGTGCTCCCCTGCGGCAACCGCATCGGGATAATAACGAACGGAGGAGGCATGGGAGTGCTTGCCACGGACTCGCTTGAGGACGAGGGGCTTGCGCTTTCCAAGCTGTCGGATGAAACGCGGAAGCAGATGCGCGCCTCGCTTCCCGCGTACGCAAACGTCGGCAACCCGCTTGACATAATCGGGGATGCAGACTCGCACCGCTACGAAGTCGCGCTCAACGCGATGATGAAGGACGAAACCGTGGACGCGATAATGCTCATCATACTTTTCCAGACAGCGGCGATTGACAGCGCGGTCGTGAACATAGCGATACGCGCGTCCGACCTGCGCAAGAAGCCGATAATCGCGGTCTGCACCGGCGGGGAATACACCGAGATGCACAAGAGGATACTGGAGAGCTACGGAATCCCGACCTATGCCTCGCCATCCTCGGCTATGAGGGCGCTTGCCAAGTTCGTGGCATATGCCTCATTCTACTCGAAGCACAACAAGATGAGCTGCCCGACTCCTCTCAAGACGCTTTGAAGCGGGCTATATTACCGGCTCGAACTTTTCCCACGAGTAGCCCGGGTTTTTCCAGTCGGGGGGAAACCCTGCGCGGATGGGCTCGTCTGCCCTCGCCCGCCTTGTGGAATCGGAAAGGGCTTTCTGCCTTTCGTACAGGCGTCCTTCCAGCCGCACCAGTTTCAGGTCGCCACCGAGTTTCAGCGCCAGCTTCACGAACAAGCGGGCGGTTGACACGCACTCCAAGCTGTTGAAGTCGTTTTTGTAAAGCAGGACCTTGTCGGATTCGAGCATGATTCTCGCGGCTTTCACATAGTATGCCTTTGCGAGGCTTTTCTTCGATTCCACGAGCTTGCCCAGCTCGATGTACTGGAACGCGAGGTCGTGCATGTGCTTCTGCTCGTCTGTCTTGTATCCCGCCCTCGCCCGCTCGCGGGGCGAGAAGCCACATTTGGTGTTCCGCACCTTTTCAGGCTCGGTTTCGAGATGGTATCCGTTGATGCAGTATGCCTTGCGGCAGATGTTGAGCCTGAACTTCGCTTCCCGCAGCTTGAGGAAAGCAGCCCGCTCCTTCCGGGCGAGCATTATCTTTTCATCCAGGAGCTTTTTGCCGAAAAACTGGCGGGCAAGAAGCGCCTTTTCCCTCAGCATGGGGGAGTGGAAAACCGTGCGGATGTTCATGTGCCTATTCCTGTTAAATGTGTTTATAAATGTAATGTTGTGCAGAAGAAAGAGGGTGGGAAAAACGGGGAAGGGCTACTTCCTTTTCTTCCCCTTCCTCGCCTTCTCGGCGTGGCGGGCAAGGTGCGCATGCGCGGCTCTGGCGTGCGCGCGCTTGGTCTTCTTGTATTCCCAAAGCGAGTAGATGGACGCGGCTATCGTGAAGATTATCACCGGCAGGAGGAGCATCCAGATGCGTTCGCCTGGGGGTATGGCAAGGGAAACGAGCGCGAGCGCGCCGCAGAACCAGAAGAGCTTGCCAGCGAGCCTGTTGGTCTTTTCCCATATCTTCTCGTCGGCGAGCGTCCACGGGGTGTGTATGCCCACGAAATAGTTGCGCTTGGTGAAGTTCAGCATGTAGCCCACGTAAAAGAACAGAAGCGCGATTGCCGGGATGATTACCACGAAGGGGTCGAATGATTTCATCACGCCCAGATTGGGGAGCAGCGTAGCGACGTAAATCACGCCCATGGAGAAGACAGTTATCACCTTGAAGCCCCAGAACTGGTCCGCGAAATCGTCAAGGTTATGCTTGTAGACTTCTATCTTGGGGATTATCAGGAGCCCGAAATAGACTATTGCACAAAGTATGGGCACGAGGTAGACGCCGACTGTTTTGCTTACCATGCCGGACGGGGCGCCGCTTATGCGCCACTGCCCGAAGACCTCGCCATACTGGTTGGTCTTGACAAGCGGGTCAACGTAAAAGGCGATTGCGAAAATAAGAACAAGCATGGCTACTGGAAGAAGCTCCCGATTCATTCCCATCCCTCCGAGGGGAGTTCGGAGTCAAGGAATATAAATAAGAGCATATTCCCCGAAGGGAAAGCATGGCGGCAAACGGGGAAAAAAATGGCGGCGCCCAGCCTGTTTTCGGGGCGGGCAGCGCGCTTTCGCTTGCAGGCGCGCTTGCGATTACCGCGCTTGCAGTGTTCTCGTTTTCGCAGTTCGGAGAGTTGCGGCAACTCGGATACCCCGGCGTTTTCCTGATTTCGCTCATTTCAAGCGCGACAGTGCTTTTCCCCATGCCTGGCTTCGCAGTCGTCTTCGCGATGGGCGCATACCTGAACCCGGTGCTTGTTGGAATCGCGGCAGGGCTCGGCTCGGGCATTGGCGAGATTTCGGGCTACCTTGCCGGCTACGCCGGGCACGGGGCAGTCGAGCGCACGCATATTTACAAGGCGCACAAGAAACAGATAGAAAAATACGGCGCACCCGCAATTTTTGTGCTCGCATTCATCCCGAATCCGGCATTTGATGTCGCGGGGATAGCGGCAGGGGCGCTCAAAATGAAATGGTGGAAATTCCTGCTCGCAGCCACCGCCGGCAAGGTCCTGCGCTACGTGCTTCTCGCCTATTCCGGAAGCTTCGCCGTCCAGTGGTTCTGAAAAGGCGGCACGGAGATTAGGACTTTGGGAAAAAATGGGCCGGAAGAGATTTGAACTCTCGACCTTTCGATTATCAGTCGAACGCTCCAACCAGGCTAAGCTACCGGCCCGAAGTGAGATTTGCTTCTGAGAAGGAGAATTAAAAAAGCTTGCCGAAGGCGCGGCTCACCATTCGTCCGTCTTTGCGATGCTGCCCTTCTTGTAGACCTTCGCCGTTTCGTCAAGGTCGATTCCCTTCACGATTTCCGCGCGCTTCTGGAGGGCGGCTATATAGTCGGTCTGTATCTTGTCGAAGTAGACGGACTCCTCCTCTGTGAGCTTGCGGGACTGCTTTTCCGCGGTCTTGGCCTGTATCTTCGCGAGAAGCGTTGCTATTTCGCGTTCGTTCTGCTCGAAAGCCGGAAGCTTGGACGCCTCGATCCAGATGGCGCGGTTGCCGAGCGGGCGCAGTATTTCGTCGGACGGCCTCAGCTCTGCGGACTCAACTTTTTTTTTATCAAGCGAGAAGCTTCCAGCGAACACGCATGCCGGGCGCCCCAACCGCGCGGTGAGGTTCACCAGCTCCTGCTGCTTTTCCTTGGGGAGGAACGAGACGTCTATGTCCTCGCCCTGCCCTTCCTCCACGAGGTTGCGGAGCGTTTCCCCCTCCTTCCTCGGAAGGGAATTGAGCGTGATTGTCAGGCGCGCGATGTCCTCCCTGTGCTCGAAATTGTTCTTCACGAAAGCCGCGCGCTTCTTCATCAGGTCGTAAGCTTCGCCGCGCTTTTCCTTGACCGCGATGTCGAGTTCCGCGCGGGAGAACTGGTTTATCTTCTGCGTGAATTCAGTTATTTCCCTGCGGTTCGGGACGACCGTCACCATGTCGGCGATGTCGAGCTTCTCGGCAATCGGCTTGAGCTTGCTGTCCACTTGTGCAAGCTCCCCGTCAATCGCCTTGACGTGCAGGTCGCCGTCTTTTGCACCAGTGCGGAGCAGGAAGTCTTTCTTGAACTGCAATTCGTTCCGCTTGCGGGTGAGGACCACGTGGTCCACCAACTCCCGTGAGGAAATGATAACCGTTCGCTCGTCCATGTGCTGCCTTCGGAGGTAAAGTTTATATTCCATCTAATCTGCCGGCGCAGAGATGCAATTTATAATCATTTGAGGAAGGAAAAATAGCAGGGGCCCGTGGCGCAGCCTGGATAGCGCGGCAGACTTCTAATCTGAAGGTCATGGGTTCAAATCCCATCGGGCCCGTTTCGCTATGCTCAACGTGCCCGCTGTTTTGCGCTGGCGCGCAAAATCCGTACAACCGCTGCAGCGGCTGTCCGTCCCATCGGGCCAGTTCAAATTTCAGGCAGGCGTTACTATGCGTGAAACCGTCTTGCAGAGGAAAGCGAGGGCGCTGAAGATAATTTCTCTTCTCAAAAAAGCGTATCCGCGCGCGAAGTGCTCGCTTGCCCACGAAAACCCCCTGCAGCTTTTAGTCGCGACCATCCTCTCGGCGCAGTGCACGGACGCGCGGGTGAATATCGTCACCCCGAAGCTTTTTGCGAAATACAGGACTGCCCGTGATTTCGCATCTGCAGACATCCGCGAGCTTGAGTCTCTCGTCCGCTCCACCGGATTTTACCGCAACAAGGCGAAGAATATCAGGGAAGCGTGCAGGATAATCGCGGAGAAGCATGGCGGGGGCGTTCCGCGCACCATGCAGGAGATGCTCGAGCTTCCGGGAGTCGCGAGGAAAACCGCGAATATCGTGCTTGGCAATTCCTACGGCGTTGTCGAGGGCGTGCCGGTAGACACGCACGCAATCAGGATAAGCCGCCTGCTTGGATGGACGAAAAACTCAGCGCAGGGAAAAATCGAGCGCGACCTCATGGCGATTGTGCCCAAGGAGGACTGGCTTGAAATCTCCAACCTGTTCGTGTTCCACGGGCGCGCGGTTTGCATCGCGCGGCGCCCGAAGTGCAGCCAATGTCCGGTGGAAAAATATTGCCCGAAAGCCGGATTGGAACCTTCCCGCAAAAGGAGATGAGCATTTTTAAAGTTTCGACGCCAATAATATGCCATGGCTGTGCCAAAGGAAATGCCGCCCGTGATTCGGAACTACAATTTTGCGGACCTGCCGGAATCCGTCAGGAAACAGATTACATTCGACAACGCCTATCTCGGACTTTATACAGAAAAGGCGACGGGAAAGGCATACATGCGGCTTCTCATCAGAAATGACGACGGGAAATATTTCGACTACCGCAACGGCGGAAGCCCGTCGGAGAGGGGGCGCTGGAAAACCGGGGACGAATGGAAACGCAGCCTCGGGCTTTTGGAAAGCCGCTTCTCGATTGAAATCCTCCGGCTGGGCGATTCCACCCCGGTAAAGAAAACCGAGGGAGTACGGGAGGGGTGGTTCTTGTCCGGGAAGGGGGAGAAACAATCCGGAAAGAGCGGCTCGGACGGAACCTCGCTTTGGAACCTGGACACGCTCGTGTACAAGGCGCCGAAGGACAACGTGGTGCCCAATAAAAATGCGGAAAACAAGGTTGAAAAGAAAAGGGATTACCTGAACTGGCTCATGCCAGTGCAGGGGAACATCGCAATCAATCTGTCAAATCCGCGCGAGAGCTTAAACGCGCTCAAGCAGAACCCGACTTTCGACAACCTCCAAAATTACGCGACGCAGCTTGAGAATGCGCGGGGCAAAATCGGCGAGGGATTCTACGAGGAGGCGAAGGGATACATGCTGCAATACCTTGTCGCCCAGAGAGCCGTTTTCGACGCCATGCAGCAGGAGAAGAACAGCGGCTACACCGCCAAAACATACGGGAGATACGTCTACAAGAGCAACGACTGCTATACGTGGTTCAAGAAAGTCTACAAGGCGACCTATGATGAGGACTTCAACACCAAGAAAAAGCCGGGGAACTTCCTCGACCCATCGATTGGCGGGCACGAGCTTGAAATTGAGAGGAAGTTCAGCCTGAAAAACGTGGAGAAGCTGTTGCTCCAGGTCGGAGATATAGTCATGGTCGACAAGTCCCCCAACGGGACAGGCAGGACGCACTGGGGCGTGGTCGTCTACCACGAGGGCGAACTGAAAATCGCGCACAGGAGCAACGGCGCGGAGCTGTCGAGTTTCGATGATTTCTTCAAGAACACGCGCGGCAGGATAAGCGTCGCGAGATACGGGCAGCCGGAATACAGCCAGCACTTCGAAGTCGAGGTGTACAAGGGCAAGAGCAAATACCGCTTCGACGCGAGAGTGGTGGACGGGCGCAGCCCGGACAGCTTCTACATGAGCTAGCCAACGGCTCTTTTGTCGGCTGCCTCGATTGGTTATAAACTGTTTGCCGGGGAATTCCGCAGGCGATGGTGGGAAGCATTATAAACTGAATGCCCACTAATTACAACACTGAGACTTGATTTTCACTTAGAGGTATTGCGATGAAATTCATTGAAAAGAAAACGCCGGAACAGAAGCAGCAGCAGTTCAAGGACTACGTTGCCAACAGCTACAGGGGCAAACAGACGCCTTGGCGCGCGAGGGTGCTGCACCCGAAAATGTACTTTGCCGCGAAGATGATGGATGCGTGCGAAGCGCCTGCGAAGGCAGTCATGGAGCACGCGGAGGACTTGATATTCCACATCAGCCCGCAGGGCGCGGTGCTCACCCTTTCGGATTCCTACCTTCGGACGCTCGGGTACGGGAAGGAGGACCTGATTGGCAAGAATGCGTTTTCCATCGTGCACCCTGACGATGTCAAGACCGCAATGGATGCGTTCACCGGCGCGCTTGCCAGCGGGCAAAGCGCCAAGGCGGAAATGCGCGTGATGAAAAAGGACGGCGGCTTTGTCTACATGGAATCCAGCGGTTCGGTCATCAGGGACGCCGGCGGAAAAATCATCGGCGGGCTGGTCATAAACCGGGACATCACCGAGCGCAAGAACACCGAGGCGGAGCTGGATGAGGCCGTCAGGCAGCTCACGGAGAGCGTCGAGGCGCTGAACAAGTTCTTCAATATCATTGCGCACGATCTTAGGAGCCCGTTCCAGGCATTCTTCGGCGGGCTGGAGATGCTCACAAGCTACGTGGACGACCTGAGCAAGGAGGAAATCAAGGCGTTCGCAGAAGGGCTCCGCGACGAGGCGAAGAACATCTACGGGCTTCTCGAAAACCTGCTTTCGTGGTCCCGCATCAAAAACGGCACGCTCAACGCAAGCCCGGAGGCGCTCCGGCTCAGGGAAAGCGTGAATGTTGCCATAGCCCCTCTTGAGGCGGCGGCGAGGAACAAGGGAATTGCAATCACGAATCTGCTTGATGGGGAAGCCGCGCTTGCTGACAAGGAGATGTTCGGGCGGATAATCCACAACCTCGTGTCAAATGCGATAAAATTCACCCCGAAGGGAGGAGAGATTTCGATTTTTGCCGTCAAGGCAAAAGAGGGTTTCGTCGGGCTCGTTGTCAAGGACAGCGGAGTAGGAATGGGAAGTGAGAAACTCGCGCAGATGTTCAAGCCCGGCGTGAAGCCGGAAAACGGGACTGAAAAGGAAAAGGGCGCCGGAGTCGGGCTGTTGCTCGTCAAGGAATTCGTCGAGAAAAACGGCGGGAAGATAGAGGCCGAGTCCGAACTTGGCAAGGGGACGGCATTCATAGTCACGCTGCCGGCCGTGAAAAGCGGCGGCGAGGGGCAGCTCGAGCTTGCATTCAGGCAGAAATGATTTCGCAGGGGAGCGAGGGCTTCCGCCGTAACGACGGAAGCTATATAAACCCTTGTCTCTATACTACAGCCTGCGATTGAGGTTCCCTGGTGATACGGGGACCCAACTAAGTTTGCTGATGCCCTCGGGCATACCGGAACTGGAATTGGCTTTAAACTAAGCCATGTTTCGCAACTTGATGGAAACGTGATCCTTTCACGTTCGACGCACGCTTCAGGAGACTACAAGAGAGAGCGATTAAGAGTGCTAAACCGCTGATATAATTTAAGTATCAGTAATCTTGCGAATTAAATCAGGATAGAACTTCTAAGACTCCAGTTGATCCTGCTGGAGGGCACTGCTATCAGAGTACGCCTAAGCCATGCAAATCTGCCCGGCGGCTTCGCCGGACGGTGTACGGCTCAGTAACAAGTAGTCAATCTGCCCTAAGGACGGGTACAACCTCGGGAAACTGAGGTCAATCCCCGATGCTCCACCTATGCTGGAATGCTTGGCGGAGAAAACGCGATGGAAATTGCACCATTTGCGCCTTAGGATGAGACTGCTCCTGATCAGGTAGTTGGTGAGGTAACGGCTCACCAAGCCGATAATCAGTAGGGGCAATGGGAGTTGGCGCCCCGAGAAGGACACTGAGACAAGGGTCCTAGTCCTACGGGATGCAGCAGGCGCGAAACCTTTACAATGCGCGAAAGCGTGATAAGGGAACTCTGAGTGGCAGCCGGCTTTTGCCGACTGTCTTTTGGCAACCTCAAAACGGTTGCAGAATAAGTTCTGGGTAAGACCAGTGCCAGCCGCCATGTGCTAAGCACAATGCGCACGGTACGCGGTAATACTGGCAGAACGAGTGGTGTCCACGAATATTGGGTCTAAAGAGACCGTAGCTGGCTCGCTAAGTCCACTGTGAAATCTTGGGGCTCAACCTCAAGGCGTGCAGTGGATACTGACGGGCTCGAGAGCGGGGGAGGTCAGGGGTACTTACGGGGTAAGGGTAAAATCTGTTGATCCTGTAAGGACCACCAGTGGCGAAGGCGCCTGACCAAAACGCGTCTGACAGTGAGGGTCGAAGGCTAGGAGAACGAATCGGATTAGATACCCGAGTAGCCCTAGCAGTAAATTATGC